>Ga0066662_10000419_pt1 | contig 18613 bp, 23 predicted proteins | sample GraSoiAngelo_111_FD_133939 | JGI IMG/M metagenome (GOLD analysis project Ga0066662, IMG submission 133939) | Grasslands soil microbial communities from the Angelo Coastal Reserve, California, USA - 14_0903_12_40cm | ecosystem: Environmental > Terrestrial > Soil > Grasslands | place: USA...
ACAATCCCGCCTACAGGCGCGTTTGCGCAAGAATGCGCAAACGGTCAAAAATCATTGATTTTTGCGGGATTTTGAATGGTCGGGGAGAGAGGATTTGAACCTCCGACCCCCTGGTCCCGAACCGTGTCTTGAAGGTTTTGGAAGTCCCGAGAAAAGCTTGGGGGAAGAAGTGGTTTGGAATGAGACAATTTGATGGATTGAGCAATGCATATTCAAGCGATAATCTGTTTGTGGTGCAACGCGGAAATGCTAGTCAATGTTATCGATGCAAATTCAACATGCAGATACACATGTGGAAAGTGCAATAAAGATATCCGAGTAGAGGTTTCTGACGACAGAATCACTCGCATTGTGAGGTTATTTGCTTATCGTGGCGAGTGGACTGAAACTCCTTAATGTTCATTTTTTCTTTCTTCGCACATCTTTCCTATAATCACGAATCGTTACCGATCTGTGATCTCTCCGTACTGGTGAGGCTAGACGGCCAGCAATATCGCTGAGCCACTGCTTATAAGATTTTCCTGTTGGGGTTGGATTATAGAAGCACCCAAGATCAAGCATCAATTCACCAAGTTCTTCTTCTGACATATTGGATTGGATAAGCTTCTGAAGCGCAGTGGAAGCTCCTGTTAACTCCTCTGGCAATGCGTCGTTTACAAATGCTTGAAGGGCCTCTTCTGTGTTATTGAACTCATCCCGCCAGTCTTGATGAAAAAAGCCAGCAAATAAAGGAACTAAATCGTTGTAATTGCTCATAACGTTGGATATGCAGTCTTAATAAAAAATGTTGAATTGCCTTCTTTAGATACCCGCAAACTGAGTCTGAGGCGGGTTGTGGTGCATAGCACCCCCGAGCGTGTCAGCACGACACCAATTGGCATACCAATGTCAATCCCGCCACGTTCGTTGGGGAGATAAATTGACTTCTTGCCTTGAGCGGATTTCTTCACGATGTAATCGGCAAAACGTATAAGCACTTTTGATATCGCCGATTCTGCGGTTGCTCTGTCTGTAAAAGTCGAGGCGGCTTTCAGGGTATTATCTTCCTTTAGCCTAGTAGCTAAGTAATCATAAGATTTCGCCACATGTCGCTCAATGGTGTGGTATTTCAACATGGAGTTCTCGTGGCGGGCTAGACCTCCTCCTGGTACTAAGCGGCATGAGGCGAATTGCGAACTATGCAATATATTTTCTGCTTGAGCTAGTTGCTTTTGCCGTTCCGCGAACAGGTTCTCAATAGAAAATGTTGTAGCCGTGCTGTTTCCAATCAAGAAATGGCCGCCTTCTGAAAGAATTGCGCGGCCTAAAGTTTTGCAGCTATCGGCTGCTGCTCGACAAGTGCAAAGCCACATTCGAATACGTGGGATGTAAAGGGGGCCTTCCCCTATTTTGAAATGTATTTTTGTTAAATATTCAGAGAAGAGATCACGATTGTAGAGAAGTTCTAGCAGAAGCGGATGGGTAGCGTCGCCGACTTCAGTCATCCGAAAGCAGCCTTAACTAAGCTTAACAGGCCAGTAAGAGTTGTCAATTCAAAAAGCCTGCCGTTTTCCCGGCAGGCTTGACGTTAGTTTGTGGCTTCAAGAACTTTTTTGGCCTTTTGCAATTTCTCAAGCTGTTTTTCTTCTTTCTCCAGTTCTTTGCGCATCTTGGCGACCCGCTGTTCCTGTTTGCCTATAAGTGTAAGCATGCTTTCAGCGGCATCTTTTTTGATCCAAGGTTTACGCTTGGCGCTGCTGGAATCACCGCTGTTTTCAGAGTCGCCACTTTCAGCTTGGCCTTTTTTCTGAGCCGTCATCTGTTCCTCCTTTCTTGCTGGTTTGTTTTCGTTTGGTTTTGCTCTTTGAGGTAATCCCTCAGGGTTGTTCGCACAAGGCTTATATCCACTTCAAAGCCACTGAGCGCCTTAAGCGCCAAACGGTAGTCACTTTGTTCAAAGGCTTTGAGAGCCTGGGCGCAGCGTTGTTGAATGGTTGAAAGCCGCTCTTTGACGAAGCTCATAAACGCCTCGTTTAATCAGGCTCGCTTTCTTCTGGAACAGCATCAGAGACATGTTGTTCCTGGCGCGGAGTTTGGGTGTGTTTGAGTGTGGCATCCTCAGCAGCCTTCTTGCAGAGTCTGCATCGGTGAAAATCGAAATTGCAGTGATGGTCTTCCTGGTCTATGACAAGCGACTTCGTACCGTTGGTCTGTAGTGCTTCAGTTAGTGCTGTTGATTCTTGTGCAAGCAGGTTGTGACCTGCGGGTTTATAGCTTTGACTTTGCTCGTCAAAAGACAACACGAGTTTTTTGGCGACTTTCGTCACTGTGGTTTTCCTCCTTGATTTTTGGTTTGCTAAAACTGGAATGATCTGGACGCCCCACTGGAGCGGGTTACTCTCCGGCGGAAGAATCGCCCGTTTGGATTTCCAGCAGGGCGGTTAAAGGACTATGTTCTCGATTGCCGCCTCTTTCCTCTGAACCCAATTGGGAAATGGATTCCGCGACGACATCCGAAAGCCCGTGATGAGGTCGCGAATGAGAGCGCGGCGGTTGTAAAGGGTTTTGATCAGAAGGGAAATCGCCTGGGTATCATGCTTATACCATTCGGGCGGTATCGCTTTGGCAATTTCCCAAAGAGCACTTTCCCGAATGCTTTCTATACGAGAGAGGACGGGGTCGAATGAGATCCAACTCGTAACATGCTTGTAAACGTGGTTCTTGTAATAGACACCGTGAAGTGCCAAGTCTGGGAATGTCCACGCTGCGGCATTGAAGCAGTGGCCTTGGTCAATGAAGGTGACGCGGTAGCCGCGCTCTTGCTTCGTGAATACGGCTTGGCGTCCATCCGTGTTGCCAGTCCATTTGTCGAATGCAAGCACTAGGGAAAATTCCCGGTGGTTTTGTATTCTCTCGAAGAGCGACTCAGGCAAGTAATCGAAAACATATTCCTGCTGCCAGAAATCGCCAACGTAGTGGCTGCCAAATTGCAGACCGCTCGAACAGGGGATCGAAAGGCCTGCCGACTGAATCCGCAGTTCCTCAGTGTTCGTGATGAGCCATTCAGAAACATCGATGATCTTGACCTCTGGCATCGAAAGACCCAAGAGTCGTCCAAGTTTGCCTGCAAAGTATTCATTTGCCAGGATGCGGATGTCCTGTGCGTTGTTCTGGAATTTGACGACGTAGAAGTTTTTGTCGGATGCGCGGATGAGGTGGGACTGTGACCCTCCGCTCATCCTGCGAATGTGCTGGACTGCGCGTAGAGTTTCAGTGCTGTGCATCTCGGCTCCGGAAAGAAAGAAATGGGGTGTGCTAGCGTGGGCGACTTATTGCAGCAGCGCTGAAGCTGGCTGTTGTGCCATGTCAGGTAACACCGAGGTCGGTGTCACTGGCACTGCCAATGCGTTGCGGTGAAGGGTGGTCCAAGTTTCCAGCTTTGAGATGGCTTCTCTGAGGAGGGGCAATTCGATTTGGCTGTAGAGGTCGTTTGTATCTTCGTTTCTGCTGTGGCCCATCAGTTCCATTCGGACATCTTTGATGACTCCCGCCTCGATCAGGCGGGAGTTGAAGGTCGTCCGCAGGTCCTTGAACCGGAAATGACGGATTCCAGATTTCTTGATAGCGGTTCTCCATGAAGTTTTGATCGCCCGAATGGCTAGATCACCAAATGTAAAGATCAGGCCTTTGGGTTTTCGGTTGAGTGTCAGAAGCTCAGAAAGCCGGGTCGTCAGAGGTAGTTCTCTCGATTCTCCCTCGGCAGTTTTTGACTTTGTGACCACGAGCAGTTTGCGGAAGAAATCCACATCTTCCCATCGCTGTGAGAGAAGCTCACCCCGCCGCATGCCGGTATCGAGAGCTGCGATGATGATGTTCTTGAGATGGGGAGCAGCTACGGCAAGAAGTTGCTCTTCTTCCTGAATGCTCAAGATTGGGCGCTTGACTCTTCGCGCTCGGGCAAGTCGGCTTCGCGCCAGGGGATTTGCCGGAAGGATTCTTTCCTCGACCGCCCAGAACAGAACGTGCCTAATCACTTCTATGTCGCGGTTGATCGTCGTTTCAGCGAGCTTCTTTTGTTTGTGCCGTTCTTTGCGGTAACGGATCATTTCGTTCTTGGTGATCTCACCGATTGGCATTTCGGCGAAGTAGGGCAAGAATACTTTCGAGCGCTCGATGTGGAACTGCTTGACCTCAGCATCTGCAAGGAATCTTGCAAACAGTTCCCCGAATTTCATTTCGGGGTTCAGTTCGGCAGGCCGGGACGCCTTAAAGTCGAGTTCGAGTTTGTGCTTGCGGTCAAAGTCCTGGGCGGCCCTGATCTTGTCAGTTCCTGTGGATTTGGCATAGCGGATACCGTTCTTCCAGATGTAGCTCCAGTACACGTCTCCGCGCTTATACAGACTCACGGTTCCTCCTTAGGTTTTGAGTAGAGTTCACGCTCGGGCAGGTCTGCCCGAGGCTCACACGCGAATGAAGTCGTCTTTATGCAGGAATTCTTCTTATGGCCAAAGCCTAATATCTGGCTATTTCCCGTGCCTTCTAAGTCGTCTCATCCTAAGCAGCCGGATCAAGATGAATGGGACATGAATCCAGATAAACCAGATAAAACCTAAAACAACACCCCAAAGCATTGGGACAAGCAAATCAGAAGGGTCAAGAATCAGATGGTGAAGGAAATATCCGGTGTAAAGAAGGGAGATCAAGAGCAAGGCGGCACCGGGAATCATATTCGCTAAGAATGAGAACAAACTAAACCAGAGGGGCAGTCTTTCCTGCGGGGTGCTCAAATCCCTGCTACCGCACTGGCTACAAATTTCGGCGGTCCTTAGATTCGGATGGAGGCGCGGGCACAATCGGACGTTGTAGCTGCGGCCGCAGGTGGTGCAAAAAAGAGGATGGCCGGAGGTAAGCCGGCCACAGTGATAACAAACACGCATATTGTTTTCAAATTAAGGATTGCGGCTCTTTTCCCTCCGGGCGAAGCCAAATGGAATTCCAAAATCCCTGCTGCCGCATTCGGTCGAATGTCGTCAGATAAAAGATTTTCGCGGTTATCTTATTAATCAAGCGACGTAACGAATCGAGCCTGCCCTCTGAATTCGTCACCACAAGGACGGCAAAGCGGGAAGTGGCAAAGAGGCGAAGAAATTCGCCGGATGTGGCAAAGTTTAAATACTGCTCAATTTTTTTATTCCAGACCGTAAGCCCTTCAGTTCCTAGATCGACCTCAAGGAAAAGAGGGCGGGTGGTTTCATGCAAACGAATTTCACAATATGCATCGGGAATGAGCGACAGTAGGGGCGAGAGTGCTCCACCAAAAATCTTCCACTTTGCTACTGCTCTTTCACCGGCGGCAGGGACGGTATGACACGCACAATAGACTTCATTGAGTGCCAATTGATGCGCTATGAATTTGTCTCCTAGAAGAAATGAATCGGCGGGACGTTTTATCTCATTCGTGGGTGTTCCGATCAAGGCTGCTGATTTCTTTGTCAGACAATAAATTGCCCGTTTGCCACCCTGAGCGCTTACGAAGAAAAAGCGGTTCAGGAGTCCTGCGTGTCTCAGCTTGAGCAGTCTGGTATTTACGCGGGTAAGTGAGGTGAAATCTGCAATCGCTTTGGCCTGTTCTCGGTCTACGATCCTGAGATGGGAAAGCGCCTCAAACAACTTTACGTCCCTGGGCTGAATGATGAGATGCACGTCACTCCCACTCTTCAAGTGTGCTGGTTGCTTTCCTAGGTTTTCGGTCATTGATTTCCTGCTCAATCTGCTGGCGCGGTTTGGCAAATGATTTTAATGATCTTTTTATGAGCGAAGCTGGGGATGTCGTAGCGATTTTCAGAGTCGGCACGAAAACCTCCTGGGCAAAATCACCGAATTTCCCGAACAGATGTCTGTGTGGAAGCGTAACCAAAGTTCGCATCAAACTTCTTTCCCCGTCCAGTGCTTTTGTTAAGAATGGAGCATCCTCTGCTGAAAGCTGGAAACAGAGTATGGTGCCAACCGATGCCAGAGCTGACTTTACGGCGGGAGTGAACTGGTTCAAGAACTGATTTGCAGAGACCACCGAAACGGCAAATTTCCTGCACTCTGAAAGCAGCGTTTCAAAAGCAGCCCCTGCAGCAACCAAATTCGGAAGTTCATCGGCATACAGGCTGAATGGGCTTTTCTGAGTTCTGCCGAATACGGCATTTTTGAATTTCGTCAGGAAAAGACCAGCGAACGTGAGGGCGTTATCACCAAGCAAACCTTTTCTAAGATCGAGCAGAATGAACTTACTTTGGTCTATCGCACTGCGCAGAGAACAGGATGAGCGCGGCTGGCCGACGATATGGCGAATGCCGGGATCGACAGTGAAAGCCGTAACTTTATTGAGTACCGCCTCCCGCATGACTGATTGCATAGCCTCAGATGTGCGGTTGTAACGCTCTGTAAAAAATGCCCGAACTTCGTCGTTTGATACTCGGGTAAGCAATCGCAGGCGATAGGCCGGATTCGTTAAAAGTGTGGGGAGTTCAATCAGAGTCAGATCGTTTTCAGAAAGCACCCAAAGAGAATTCCTGAGTAGCTCTTCGGTACGCGCACCGAAGTGGTCAAGCGACCATCTCTGCCGCAGGATTGCAACCATTTCGGAAATTTGAACAGCGCGGGCCTGTACACTTTGACTTTCAATGAGATTCAGCCCAACCGCATATTCCTGATTTGCGGGGTCTATGAGAAGCACTCTGCCACTTAGATCCTCACCAGTTTTTCTTTCATGTTCAGCCAGGTGTGCAAGGACAAAGGGAATCAAATCGCCATGCAGGTCGATGCAGAGAAAGCCTCGGCCAGAGGCGATGTCTTGGGCCATCATGTATCGAAGCAAGCTGCTTTTGCCGGTCCCGGTTTTCCCGACGATTGCAATGTGTTCTGACCGCCTCTGGTGAGGAATGACAATTTGCGTGCGGCTGATTTCACCGTCCCGCACACGGTAGCCGACAATGACTCCCTTCGGAGTTCGTTCAAAATGCAGATGGTTCCAGATTGCAGCAATGCCCCGGTCGATTACTCCCATGAGGTTAGTTAATAATTTCTGATGAAAAGTTCCCGGTATCTTTTCCCTGCCTCACGCTGCAGCGAGTAAAAAATCTCGACTTCTTCGATTTTGTACTCCGAAAAGATTTTGCGGATTTCAGGATGGTCGTTGATCGAGAGCAGGAACTTGCCCTTCATCGCGGCAAGGCAGACATTCAATTGGCGAAAATCATCGTCGGAAAAATTATGATGATAAAGGCGGATGCCGTAATAAGGTGGATCGAGATAGAAAAAGGTTTCAGGACGGTCGTATTTTTGGATGACTTCCGCATAGGAGAGACGCTCGATTTGAACCGTCTGCAAGCGTTCATGGGCAGAGTTGATGATTTCAGGAATGCGCTTCGGAGTGAAGGTCGGGCGTTTCGTAATGTGAGCAGCTAAGCTCTGCCTTGCTACCATTCCGCCAAATGAACTTTTCTGTAGAAAAAAATATCGGGCTGCGCGCTGGATGTCCGTCAGGCTTGCTGGTGGAGTGCTTTTCAGTCGGTCATACCATTCACGGCTTAGGAGAACAAACCGCATCTGTTTCAGCAGTTCTTCGTGATGTGCTTGGCAAACCCGATAAAAATTGACCAGTTCTCCATCAATGTCGTTCAGCACCTCTACATCGGAAGGGCTTTTCCTGAAAAGCACCTGGGCGCCCCCGCCGAACGGTTCGACATAAGTCCTGTGTTTAGGGATCAGGGAAATTATCTGATTTGCCAAGCGATTCTTGCCGCCAACGTAGCTTAGAGGGCCTTTCATGTTTGTTGCTGGTTAATGTTCAGGAGGCGCTTTGTCCCAAAACACAGGCCGGTTGCTACAGCATCAAGGCAGGCCAGGACCATACGCCCCGCGGGAATCTGGGGAAACAAAACTCTGACCACGCGCCTCAGTTCGTCTCTGTTCTCAATGGGCGGTTCACCGAAAGACGCAAAGATTTCCCCTTCAGAGATTTCTTGGGCGGGGGTATTGGTAGCTCGTAGCGCACCAAGCGCAGCGGTATGCATTTCGCGGGAATGGCTGGAAGAGTTCTGTATTGCTGCGGCGGAGGGTTTGAAATGTTCTATACATCTGAATATGGGACCTGATATGTGCTCGGCTGGCGTGGTCTCAAAGACATGCGCTTCCAAAGAAATCAAATGTTGCCCTTCAAGAATTGCAATGCCGAGGCTGTTTTTTGAAAGGGCGATGGAAAGAATTCGTTCGGGCATGAGTTTTTGGAAATTAACGGATAAGTGATTGGAAGAACGCACTGTGTTTGTCATCTCTAAGCGAGGCCGCTTGATATGCATGGATGAGCTTTGCAGAAGAGTAGCGTTCGGCGCTGCGCAGGTAATCTCTTAGGCTTTCCGTGTCATTAAATTGCCGGGCAATTTGAAAAACGGTGTACTGCACGATATCCGTTGGGCGAAAGCGTTCTTTCCGGGTGGCAAAGTGATCAAGAATCATAGGCGGATGAGGCAGTTAAGGGTAAAGCTTGCTGCCCGACAGGAATCAGGGCTTGTTCTTTTCTGCGAATTTGGTCCCGCAAGCTTTCATACATCGCCCTGAATAGGAATTCAACCGGGACGCGGTAAATGATCGCGAGCTTGAAAGCGGTTGCGAGAGTCGGCACGACTACGCCCGATTCAATTTGGCAAAGTCCCTTTCTGTTTTTCCATCCGAGTATGCTCATGACCTGCATCTGCGTGAATCTCATGCGCTTACGGTAATGTAAAAGATCATTCCTTGGGTCATCTTGAACCATGATATTTGTCTCCTCTTTTTTATTTTTGATTGTGATTGAAGCATACCAACAGGAATCGAAGGAGCAAAAGAGGCCCGCACCGCCACGTTTTGCAATTTTCTTGTGAATAACTCCTGAATTGCCAAGTATGCACAGGAGGGGACGGTCGATGCCTCTTCCGTACGATTTTTTTGTTTTATATGCTGCAAGGTGAATTTGAATCGAATGACAATCAGCCCACATCAATTTTTCAATATCGACTTTGACCCCAGGCGTGATCCTGAGATTTTGGCATTGATGCGTAAAATTTATCCAACTCTAAATGAAGAGCAGTTACTTGAGGCCCAAGAAAACTTGGAAAGCTACTTAAAACTTGCCTGGAAGATTGCAGTACGACTTGAAAACGATCCCCATGCAGGTGATTTTGACAGCGGGTCTAATAATTCCTACCATACTGAAACAAAGGTCGAATCCAACCAAAATTAATCATTAATGGTCCTTATAAAATTTGTGAAGAGGTATTTTGCGTATATTCGCGTCTCCACTGATAAACAGGGGGAGCGCGGTGTCTCTTTGCAAGAGCAAAGAGACATTATCCAGCGGTATGCGTCCCATAAAAATTTGGAGGTTTCCAGATGGTTTGTGGAGATGGAAACAGCGTCAAAGATCGGGCGGCCAGTCTTTAATGAAATGCTGGCGCTTCTAAAGGCTGGTCGTGCTGCTGGGGTGGTCATTCATAAAGTTGATCGCGGAGCCAGAAATTTTAGGGATTGGGCTGAAATTGGCGATCTACACGACTTAGGGATTGAAGTGCACTTTGCGACTGAATCGCTTGATCTGAATACCCTAGGCGGAATGCTTTCGGCTGATCTGCAGGCGGTGATGTCGGTTCACTACAGCCGCAACCTTCGGGAAGAGACAAAAAAAGGATATTACGGCAGATTGAAGCAAGGATTGTGTCCGCGCCCTGCACCTCTGGGTTACCTCAACAATGGTGAGGGAAAGACCAAAACGATTGATCCGATACAGGGTCCCATTGTGAAGCAAGGCTTTGAACTTTATGCCACTGGACGCTACACCCTTACTCAAATGACGGATGTACTATACGAGATTGGCCTAAGGACTCGCGAAACCCCCAAGAAGTCGGGCGGGTTGAAGGTCAGCCGCAACACCATTGCAGGCATGCTTTCGAATCCGTTCTATATCGGTGCGCTTCATGTTAAAAAGGCTGACCGCACTTTTGCGGGGATTCACGAGCCTCTTGTGTCAAAGCAACTCTTTGATCGGGTGCAAGCAGTCAAGTCCGGCAGATACGTTCGCCCGCTTCGTAATCATCAGTTTCTTTTCAGCCGTCTGATTTGCTGTGCGGTTTGCGGTCGTTCATTGGTGGCAGAAACTCAAAAGGGCCATCTCTACTACCGATGTCACAGAAGCCATAATCCGCCATCCGCACTCAAAGGAGAGCAGATTGAAAAACGATTTGCTGAAATCTTTGATCGCCTACGGTTAACTAGCGAGGAAGAAAAGTTGATTGATCTCATGCTAGAGCGGATGAGGGAACGAGTGAGGGAGCGCGCACAGCAAATTCTGAAAGCTGAACAACTGAAGCTCGAATCCACGCAGCAAAGGCTTGAACGCCTGACTGATGCCTATTTGGATGGATTGGTGGAGAAAGAAGAGCTGGAAAAAAAGAAAACAGCACTCACGTTGGAGCGCCGGGAAATAGAGCGAGTAATCGCTGGAATTCAGAGTGATGGATGGTCGGACATGGTTAAGTGGAATAAAATTGTCGAACGCATAAAGACCGCGTATTTACTATATGAGACTGGTTCTTACGAGGAAAAACGGCAGATGGTCAAAGAAGTCGTGTCGAACCGGATCGCAGCAGGAAAAAACCTTGAAATTACAATACGAAGTCCATTTGATGAGATTGTAAAACGGTCGGCTTGCCGATTTGGCTGCCCACTTCCGGGGCGAGGTCGAGGATTTTGGGAGAAATTGTTCAATGATCTTGTGATTCCCGCACAAAAAGGTATGGCGAGCGGTGACTCATCCTGTGCATAAAGTGTAGCAAAGACCAATGAAACCGGCGAGAGCCGGTTTATTGGTTTATTACATCCTGAATTATTTTCATGGTAACTCAGGAGTATTGGTTTTAGCGGACGTCATTTTCCTTGAGTAATCAATTGGGCTATGCTTTAAGAAATGACCAATTCAAAAAATAACCGAGGGTCTCAATCGGCAGCCGATTCGGAGCAGTTGGAAGAACTGGTTGGAAAGCCTGTTGATATCTCGGGCCTAGATAATCTCAAACGTAGTGGCGACATTGATGCCCTAGTTTTTGAGCTTTATAAAGAGGCGGCTGCTGTGTTGGCGGCAATAGCTCATTTATACGAAAGCAAAGATGGCACAGGTGGCTTTAAGAGGAATCAAGCAATCTGCGCCGCTTTGTTGATTCGTATCGCTAAATTTATGACAGCAGTGATGCAACTTAGTGCAAAAGACAAGCGGCGGGAAGTCGTGTTTGTTCTGAATCGTTGTATTCTTGAGTCGGCTGCAACGCTTGAATTTCTCACCAGGAAGAATGAAGATCGACAATATGACCAGTTCATTGAGGAGAGCTTAGGAGCAGAACGAGAGCTTCATGATGAGATTCAAGCAAATATAAAAGCAAGGGGTGGAGAGATTTGGCCAATTGAAGAGCGGATGCTCAAATCCATTGACCGAGTGTGCCGAGCGTCTGGCTTCAAGATCACAGACGTTTCGCTCAAAGCAAAAGGCTGGGGTGTTAGTTTGAGGGAACGACTTAAAGCCATCGGGAAGGAAGAGTTGTATCTCACAATTCAAAGGCTTCCATCTCATGCTGTTCATGGATCGTGGGTTGACTTACTGCAAAATAATCTTGAGTGGGATGAAAAAGGAGGATTTTTCAAGCCGGAGTTTGAGTGGTCGAGCGTAGATGCGAGAGGCCTAGGGCCAATTGCTCTTCTCGCGCTTGATTCCGTTGAGCCATACATCTCCCTTTATTTTGGATCGCATAGTCTTTCCACAGTGATTTTGAGCAGGATCGAGGATTTGATGGATCGCATCAAGAAAGTTGACGCCGCCCACGAAAAATCGATGCATAAGTGATTTTGAATCCAGTTAGCGTCATGGTTTGGAGGGAGGAAAGACCGCCGTCATGCTCTCCCCCTGCTTTTTAGGTGGATTCAATCTTTGATGATGTTGTTCAGCAGGTTCATTGGAACCAGATAAAACTCATATTCTCCGCTGGACTTGGAAACAATCACAAAGCCGCCCAATACCGCATGCTTTGACTGCTCTTCGATGTAGAGAATTTGTAGAAATATCTTGCTGAACAGTTTTTGGGAAGAGTTGGGACTCCGATATTGAATATCGACCACCGACTCGGAGAATGGCATTGGTTGTCCGAATCCCGATTTTCCGACATTTCCGGCCTCCTTTGGATCAGCAGACCAAAGAACCGTGAGTTGTTCTCGTAGGTGCAGATGGCGCTGCTTTTTCTGTTCCACTAAACGGTACATCACCGGCTTAAGCGACCCAATCGAATCACCCCAGTCGAGAATTGCTTTAATCCGGGGAATCTTTCTGGACCACTCCTGAACCAGCTTGGCGTTCTCAGGGTTAATCGGCTTCCCATTGGAGATCAGCACGGTTTTCATAATCGAGACCTCAACGGTACACGTTTGATCTGCGGTCACTAAGACGAGAGATTCTGAGGATACTCTCGGCAAGTCAATTCCGTTCAAACTGTAATGACCGCTGCTCCCTTTGAAATTCAACGTCCGAAGCTGGCCGAAAGAAGGTTTTGTGGAAGGGGCAGGGGAATCAGCCTGAGTAACTGTTTGGGCCACAGCAAATTCGGCCTTTGCGTTGATCCCCAAAAGAGCCAAAATACAAAGTTGAAAAACTCTGATTCTGCTTGTTCCCGGCATTTCCGCTTCTGAATCGCGGTATCTAAGGGCTGTCCCCTATACACCAAATTTGGTGCCACCAAATAGACGGTAGACGGTCGGACAGCATACCCCGAAAATCGGGGTAAATGCAAGATATTCAGAAATGGGTCGGAATCAGGATTCGGGCGCTTCGGGAGCAGAAAAATCTCTCCCAAGAAGCTCTTGCGGACCTATGTGGAATCAATCGTAGTCACATGGGGAAGATCGAAAGAGGCGAAGTCAACTTGGGCGTAGCTACACTCTTCTCAATCACGCTGAAGTTGGGAGTGACTATGACGGCTTTTTTCAAGGGCCTGTCAAATGAATAAATCAAAGATGATTTCGCAGATTTGTGGACTCCATCCATATAGCGGCAAAATCGAAAAAGGTGGGTTCGATCTAAGTTTGACTTAATTGCAAATGAATCCTACGATGTAACTAATTCCCTAAACTCTTTATTGATGGTCTGCCGAACCTTGCACTATACTCATCCGTAAAAAAATGCAAAAGTAAAATGCCAAAATCTGCGAAAATGGCCGCGACAGCGATTGACCTCTTCTGTGGAGCGGGTGGGCTGACACGCGGCCTCTTGGATGCTGGTGTGAATGTCGTTGCTGGCTACGACATTGATGAGATGTGTCAGTACCCGTATGAACACAACAATCCCGGAACAAAATTCCATTCCAAAAGCATCACCGATCTCAAGGCCAGCGACCTTTCCGGCCATTATCCCAAAGGGCATGTGAAAGTCCTTGTCGGTTGCGCGCCCTGTCAGACGTTTTCGAAATACACGCAAGGTCTCGATAACGATGACGATCCGAAATGGACGTTGCTCAAGGATTTTGGCCGTCTTGTCCAGGAGTTGAAGCCAGACATAGTCAGTATGGAGAACGTCCCTGAACTCCAACGCTACGACGTATTCAAAAAATTCATGTCGATTCTCAAAAAAGAGAATTTCCATTACACCGAAGACGAAAAGAACTGGGTGGTCTATTGTCCGGACTACGGAATTTCTCAGCACCGGCGGAGGCTCGTAGTAATCGCTTCGCGCTTGGGACCGATTGAGCTCATATCGCCAACGCATCGCCCAACTCAGTACCGCAATGTCGAAGACGTTTTACAGAAGTTGCCGCCACTCGAAGCTGGCGAAGAATGCAAAACAGACCCCCTCCACCGCAGCAGCGTCCTTTCTTCAAAAAATCTGAAGCGCATTCGTGCATCGAAACCTGGTGGCACCTGGAGTGATTGGCCGTATTATCTTCGGGCAGATTGCCACAAAGAAGAAAGCGGCAGGACCTATAGGGGCGTCTATGGCCGTATGGAGTGGAACAAGCCTTCGCCCACTATCACTACCCAGTTCTTCGGCTTCGGTAATGGTCGGTTCGGCCATCCTGAACAAGATAGAGCACTATCTTTGCGTGAAGGCGCTATACTCCAGTCATTCCCCAAACGATATCAATTCGTGAAGCCAGGAGGGGAGTATCAATTCAAGAAGATTGGCCGAATGATCGGCAATGCTGTACCAGTACGATTGGGTAAGGTGATTGGCAAAACTATCATGACCCATTTGAACGAGCATGGATAAAAAGCAATTCACATTTGAGATTTCGTTAAGCGTCCTCAACCACTTGGGAAGAAGCCTGTACCGCAGCTTCGCGACTGTCCTTGGTGAAGCGATTTCGAATTCTTGGGATGCCGATGCCAAGAAGGTCGAAATCTTTCTCAACCGGGACAAAAACAGCTTTCTTATCAAGGATGACGGAATCGGAATGACGGCGGAAAATTTCCAAAATAGGTTTTTGAAGATCGGATACTCCAAAAGAAAGGATGGGCGGAAAACGTCAGCTACTGGGAGGCCGTTCATCGGCAGGAAAGGAATCGGGAAGCTGGCTCTCTTGTCGTGCGCGGATAAGATCACTGTCATTTCGAAAATAAGGGGTAAGGATTACATAGGAGGAGTGATCGACAATTCTGAACTCGATCACGCTATAACTGAGGACTTAACTCCGCGTGAGTACCCGCTCGGACAGTGGAAAAGCACCACGTTTGGCAAATATACCCGAGGCCACAAGCATGGCACCATCATTCATTTTGAAGGAATCAAAAAGGGGATCAGGAGTAGCTTTCCCTTGCTCGCGAAAATCATCGCCCTTTATTTCCGATTTTCGCTACTTGATCCGACTTTCCACATCTTCTTAGATGGCGAGAAGATCAGCTACAAGCACTTGAAGGATTTGGCACAGCAAACGCAATTCTTGTGGGTGATAGGTGATCATGATGACCCCTATGTGGACGAACTGGAGGGACTATTTTCGGATAATCCTGACGAGCATGAGATCGGACAGCGCAAAATCCCGGGCTGTACAGGATTCATCGCTTCAGTGGAGAAACCACGAAACTTGAAGATAATGACAACCGACGAACGGGTCGGTATCGACCTGTTCGTAAACGGCCGCTTACGTGAGCGGGATATTCTGAAACACATACCTACCGAACGAATCGCAGAGAGCTATTTATATGGGCAAATCCATTTCAACGGTTTAGATGACGAAGTGGACAGGTTTACGAGTAGTCGAGAGGGAGTCGTCGCCGAAGATCCCAAATACGCGAAATTCTTGAAGACGTTTCGGCAGACGCTTTTAAAGGTAGTGGAAGACTGGGACAAGTGGCGTATAAAGCACCGCGACGAAGGTGATCCAGAGAATCCAAGGTTATCGAAAAAAGAGAGGGCTTCGCTTGGACTTTATGGTGCCGTATCGGACGAATATGGTCTCTCAAAGGGAGCTAAAAACAAGGGGCAAGTCGCCGGGTGGGTTGAAGAGTTGGCTGACGATGCCGCTTTCAACTTCGCCTCTTATGCCGATTGTTTCGTTTCGGAGAACTTGGTAAGGAAATACATTAAAGAGAAGAAGGTGCCGTTTTCGCCGGAAGCGAAAACAGAAGCTGAGCAGTGGAAACAGCGAGAGAAGGAGAGTAAGGGCAGGGGCAATATCAGTATCCCCATTCGTAGGAGTCCTACAGACTTAACTTATCTTTCAATGGACGGACTTGCGAATTTGATTGACAAGCCGAAAGACCTAACCAAAGAAGCTGGTTTGGCGAGAGATGCGAAGGAATATAAGCCCATTCGTGATGCAGTTGCTCACACCGCACTATTGACGGAGGCAGCGAAGAACAAACTTACCACGGTTCGTGAGAATATAAAGGCGAGAGTCAAGACCATTTTGGGAGAGCCGTAAAGCCACCTACGACGCGAGAGCTGCCCGTTTATGCCTGACCACATGACACCCGAACAACGCTCACACGCTATGAGGCGTGTGAAGTTGAAAGACGGGCCGTTGGAGTTGGCGATTCAGCGCGAGCTTCGAAGGCTCGGCTTATGTTTTCAGTGCAACTATAAGAGACTGCAAGGGTCTCCTGATATCGTTTTCGTAAAAAAGAAAGTTGCCATTTTTATTGACGGAGATTTTTGGCATGGATGGCGACTGCCAAGTTGGGAGCACAAATTATCTGAGTTTTGGAAATTGAAGTTGCACGCAAACAGGAAACGCGATCAGCGAAACTTTCGGTGCTTGCGGGCAGCCGACTGGACGGTCATTCGGCTTTGGGAGCATGAAATTCGCTCCAGCAAAACCCGATGTATTGATCGTATTCTTCGTGCATTGAAGCATGAGGAAAAACAAGGCCAGAGTTTGCATAAGAGCCCCACTAATTTTCGCGGGAGGTAAACAAATCGTGGCAATCATAGAAATTACCCAGATTATCAAGCGAATTACGGTTATTGAGCCTGGAATTTCGCCAGGATGGCCGGCAATTGCAGCCTGGATGAGGTCACAGTTGCCTCTACTCTTCACATTTGCAGCGATAAGACCAACGAATCCCTTTCGGGGCAGCATGTGAGAATGAGTAAGCGAGAAAGCAATGCAAAAATTGTTGTCATATAATAAAGAATGAGCGGGGTTTCGAGGAGGCGCATGTATAACAGGAGAATGCTCGACTTGGCGGCTAATCAGATTGAAACTCAGATTCGTGCAATGGCGCGCAATTATACCAGTCTGGATTACTGCACAGGGTTTGAGCGAAATCATTCAGCGCACTATGAAGACTTTGTGCGCGACTACATGAGAAGAGGCAAGGACAGACCTCATGCAATCCAAATCGTTCACAGCCAGCTAATGCACACGGTAAATGACAGATTTCACCAGCTCACCCGTAAGGTGCAGACCATCCCCAACCCTAAAGGTGGCGACATGAGTGCATGGGAACGGTTTTGAGTGTTGCGGTGGACATCTCTCAATTGTCTGCAATTCAACTGTTAACTTTACATGCGCGGATTGGTGAGCGCCTTCGCGAACTCGGAATAACGCGAAGTTCCAACAATCCAACCGGAGACCTTGCAGAGTATTTGTTCTGCAAAGCCTTCAAATGGACGCAAGCCACCAAATCAACCGCCCATATTGATGCTCTCGGCGCGGATGGATTGCGCTACCAAATCAAAGGACGCCGCCTTACCAGTCACAACCCCTCACGTCAACTGTCTTGGCTACACGATTTGGCTGGAGAACACTTCGATTATTTGGCAGGTGTATTGTTCAAAGAAGACTTTAGTGTTCAGCGAGCTGCCCTGATTCCGTGTGCGGTGGTAAGACAATTCTCCAAATTCGTTGATCCTTATGACTACAGATTTGTCCTTAGGGAAACTGTCTGGGATGCGCCGGGTGTCAATGACGTCACCAATAAGTTGCGTGCAGTAACGCTTTAGCTCGCGATCAGCATTACTGGGTACGCTTACAGAATATTTGTCCTCGACGCAAGTCCGAGCTTAAACGGCAGCAGATTTTACAGATGCATTTGACTCCTTCAATGCTTGTTCATCGGTCTCATATTTGAAGCGATTTGTGTCAAAAACAACTTTCATCAGAATCGACATAAATTGAATCGTTATCCAGAACTGAAGGATTTCGCAAGTATGAATCTGGTAACGGTGGAGCGCCCAATAACGTAAAAAGCACCATGTAATTAAGGCCGCAATTGAAAGACAAGAGGCCCCAATACGACATTGCTTGAGCCATGCGTGATAAAGGCGCGCTAAAGTAATATCTACAAAATCATCAGAAAAATTTGTGACACTGATCCGGTTGTGTATGATAATGGCTCCAAAAAGGGCGTGTAGCCCCAAGCAGCCGAACCAATTAAACCACAGCAACGTCAGCTCTTTATTGTCACTTTTTATTAGGATTCCAAACAAAAGAAATTCCACCATGCCCATAAGGAGTGGAAGCAAGCTGTCCAAAATATTCGCCCGTGAGTTGCTCAAAAGAGAACCGATATCCCAAGTCATGTAGGTGACGAGAATACCCAGGAAGGATGTCAGCCAAAGTGTTGCTCGAACCCATTCTGATTGAAAGTCGCTTAATATCTGCAGCAAAATTGAAGTGGCAATAGCAAGTGCAACCCCTTTTGTGACATTGCCGAGAAAAACGTAATTGTTGCGGGCATATTCATGTAGCCGCCTGCCAATTTCATCATTTCCCAGTGCTCTAGGCATAGCACCCCCAGCACATCTTTTTCAGATAGTGAGAGATATGCCTCAAACGTTACATTTTCAAGGCGTGCAATTTTTTACTTGTTGAGAGGCGGAACAGTAGGCGGCAAAACGGCGCATCTTCAAATTCTCTGAATCTGCGCCGATCGAGACTTTTCCAAGTCTCTCATTCCAAACCACTTCTTCCCCCAAGCTTTTCTCGGGACTTCCAAAACCTTCAAGACACGGTTCGGGACCAGGGGGTCGGAGGTTCAAATCCTCTCTCCCCGACCATTCAAAATCAATGACATCCAGACGTTTTCGCCGAAGCGAAAACCGCCGCTGTAGGCGGCTTTGAGGGTGCTGGTA
>Ga0066662_10000424_pt1 | contig 18497 bp, 13 predicted proteins | sample GraSoiAngelo_111_FD_133939 | JGI IMG/M metagenome (GOLD analysis project Ga0066662, IMG submission 133939) | Grasslands soil microbial communities from the Angelo Coastal Reserve, California, USA - 14_0903_12_40cm | ecosystem: Environmental > Terrestrial > Soil > Grasslands | place: USA...
GACCCGCCGTCGCCGCCGAAAAGACCTTCGAGCGGGCCATGGCTTTCTACGAGCGGGACGAACTCCTGGAAGCGATCCGCGATCTCCATCGCGTATTGCTGAAATGGTTCACCGGCGACACGATGGCGAACTCGCAGCGGGCAATGTTCCTGTTGGCGAACTGCTACCTCGAGCTGGGATTCGCATATGCAGCCAAGAACGTCGCCATGGCAGGCGCGTTCGTGTCAAAACATTCCGACGATCCTGAAGTCGCCCACACGTTGCCTCGGCTGCTGTTCGCCGCGGCCGATACCGACGATGGAGCCGGCAATTCTCTCGCCTATCTGCACATGCTAGCTTTGGCGGTGGAAGCTCACTTTCAACTCGATCCAGATCCCCTGACCGAAAAGCATCCGGTCCTGCAGACCAATCTCGGACAGATGGCAGCCCTCCGAGGCCTGGCCATGCGGTCAGATGCAGAGCACCTGGCGGCCGTGGACGAAGTTCTCGCACCTTGGCCCAAGCCGCTTCGGGAAGCAGTGCTCAAAGCCTCCGCCGATCCCGAGGGGTTCTGGCATCAAGGCTCGTGGGACGATATCTGGACGACGCTCGAGGAAAGCTTTCTCGATCGTCCGTTCGGAGACCTCGGCGCCCGACGCGAGGTTCATTGGCGCGCGTTCGGCATCGATTGGACCGCCACTTTCGACAACGATCACTACACGACCGGGATTGCCGAGGAATTCCTGGCCGAATTGCAGGCATCGCTCATCAGCGTGGCCGACAAGGATCTATGCCTGTTAGCCCGGACCGTCGACCTCGCGCTGTCCGTCTCGCCCGAAGCGCGCCGCCCAAAGATCGTGCGCTTCGAAGAGCGAGCGGACCCCACCCGCTCCTGGTTTGCGATCAAGCTGGCGGGCAAGCCCAGGGAGTTCGAACCGACGGGCGGCGCTTCGGAAACGCTGCCGATCGTGGCGGAGGTTCTCGGCAGGGTCTCTGCGCTGCAGTCGAAGGATTTTTTCGAAACAATCAAGTATGGCCTGCTGGATGCAGCAAGCAGGGTACAGATCGCCCGACCTTACCGCGAGCTGTATGCCGATATCTCATACGCCGATTGGTTCGAGCGGCCTCGACGGGGAAGCTGCACGCCGCTCCAAGCCAACCGGCGATTTCACAATCACGAAAGCCCCCTGCTCCCGCGCAAGATGGGCCCCGGCCCAAACTATTCCCACACCGAAGCGCTCAAGAATATCGGCATACGCTATGAGAAGCTGCCCAAATGCATCGGCTTCACCGTGCGAAAGCTGATGGCCGACCCCGGTCGGCGTGCGTTTCTCGCCAGCTGGCGCGCGGAGGGCATGTGCGACTGGGAAATTCTCACCATCATCGCGAATACCGCGAACAACATTCGTCACCCTCTATCCGACCGAGAGGAAGCTCTCGAGGAAGACGTCGCGCGGCAGCGAGCCGCGTTCGACGTCGTCGAGAGCCAGAAAACTGCGTTGGCGCCAAATCTCTTCACAGATCTGTTGCTGAACGCGAACCGGCGTGTCTACCAGGTCATCTACCTGCATTCATGGAAACTGGACCTGCCGCCGGCGGTTGGAGACGAAAAGACGCTGGAGGCGTTCCTGATCGACCGCTACGGACTTCGTGCCGACGATATCGAGCATGAGGACATCTTCGGCTGGGAAGCGCCCTGACGGCATCCCCCGCCGCATGGCCGCCGTTGCGGTGCTGCGCGCCGACCATCAGCTTTTGGCCGATTTTGTTGAAAGAGTCCTTTTCCGCTGATGACTGAAAATTCTCAGGACTGCTGGTGCGTCTCTCTCGCTGCGAGGTGAGGGACCACATCAATTACCGCAAAAACGATCGCTGGCCCCGTATCGATTCTACAGAGCCTTGCAGCAACTGAAATCGCCGATGCGTTACATTTGCGAGATTTTCGGAGCCCGGCGATTTCCGAGTTTTTCAACACAATCGGCCCGTAGCGGACATCCGCGACAGTCGGAGTGTATCCGATCTTCGAAGGTCCGCTGTCGCCTACTAACGCGGACGATGGATTCAACACGCCGGTAGTCAAGCCCAAGGGTTATCGCTAGGCTGATCACCTGGTCGAACTGGACTACGATCGGTGAATCCTCCAATTCTGAAGGACACAGGAGGCATGTCGTTGAGCGAAGCGAAGAACGAGAGCAGTTCCGGCGAACAAACCAAATTGTCGCCGGACCAAAAAGCCGCCCACGATCTGCTGACCGAACTGCGAACCAGAATCTCGACGCAGAAGCTGCCCTACCAGTACGGGGTCGAAGCGCGGGCTCTGGAAAGCCTCTGGGAAATCTTCGGCTTGGCGCGAAAAGCCATCAAAGACAATCCGGGCTGCCGAGAGTTCGCTCAGATCGCGACCAGTATGCTGAACGTCGTGCTCCGGCCGGTGACCGCCAAGTGGCACCGCGCCAAGGAAGCCGGCCTGCTGGACTCCAGAGATGGCGCAAACGACCTCCGGGCCGATCTCGCCGATGTCCGGGAGAAGCTCGTCGCCTTCGCTGAACAATTGCAGATGCTGGCTTACGGGAAGGTCATTCCGGACAAGCAAGGACCGGAAGTGCTGAGCCCTTCGCAGCTTCAAGCCGCGTTTCTTCCGCTCAAGTTCGGCCTGGACGAGGGCATCGCCCTCCCGGACGGTCGCCGCTCCCTCGATGTGTCCATCAATGCCGACGAAGCGACGGAGGTTTCGATCCGCCGAGAGTTCGCCCAATTGACTCCCGACCGCTTGGATGCCATTGGCCTGGCGCTCTCTGGAGGAGGCATCCGGTCTGCAACGTTCTGCCTCGGCGTCGTCCAAGTACTCGCCGAGCGCGGTTTGATGAAGCATTTCGATTATCTCTCCACGGTCTCCGGCGGTGGCTACACGGGATCGTTCATCAGTTCCGTGATAGGATCCGGCGGATCGTTCGAAGAACTGGCGAAGCCTTATGGTCCCGATACGGACGCCGTCCGTCACGTTCGCCAGAACGCCAAATTTCTGAGCGCCGTCGATCTCAAGCGGCGATGGATCATGATCACCGGCACCTTGTCCGGAATGATCATGAACTGGATCGCACCCCTATGTCTGCTCTCATTCGTGGCTTGGCTATGCACCTACTTGGGCCCCGCAATGCCTCCGGAAATTTGGTCTAAAGCCGCCATAGGTTTTTCCGTCGCGACATTGGTCGCGATCTACATATCCGGCTTCTCCCTACGAGCGGGCACGAACGCTCGATCGGGAGCGATTGTGGTGGCGATGAGCGCCGCTGCGGCTCTGGCCTTTGCGCTCGTAGCCGCGATCGAGTGGGGACTTCTGAAGTTCGATGCACTTTTAAACTCGAGGATATCCGGCGGCGTTGCCCTATCCGGTACCAACGGAATAAAATTTGCGGGCAGCTAGGGAAGACAATCTGCGAAACTACGGGATGGCTGAGGGCTTGAGATTTCAATAGCCTCGAGAAGGAAAGTCGGGAGAGCGGATTGGCGAAGTCCTCGAAATTGTGCGTGATGATCTCCAGCCGCTGCAACGACGAATTTCCACTGCGGAGCAAGGACGCCATTCGACTGACCGATCTCCGGGTCGAAATGAAAAAGGAGATCGAAAGCGCCGAAACGCTCGGTAGCCGTCTGTACGAGGTCTGGATCCACGAGCAGGCAGGCGTCTCCGCCGAACGCAATTCCTGGGAAGAATGCGTCCGCCAAGCGCGCGATTGCGACATGTTCCTGATGCTGTACAACGGAAATGCCGGTTTCAAGGGAAAGGGTGAACTTGCGACCGTCGGGATATGCGACGCGGAATTTCAGGCTGCCTTCGCCGCTGCTCCATCCAAAGTGACCGTCGTCGACATCTTCGAACGCGGTTCGCCGGCGGCTCCTTCTGGAGCTCATCACAAGGCCTTCCAAGAAAGGATCGAACGGGAGAACGTCTTCGGTTCGCGCCCCGCCAGCATCCAGGAACTCAAAGATGCGATCAGGCGCGCCGTGGCCACGCGCACTGTCGAGTTGGCCCAGAAAGGCGTTTTGGCAGGACGTCGGGGACGCGGCCATCTGGGGCCAGCTCTGGATTGGAGAAGGCTCGGCTATACGGAGCGGGCCGACCGCATGAGGAGCGCCGTCGTATCGGCGCTCGGTGGCCGCCTCGATGCCGGCACGTGTGCAATCGAACTCGATGGCCGTAGCATCCTTTGCAGACCCGCAGCAATTCCGGACTCGCTATCCGTGGCGGCTGCTCGCGAATTCGTCGGGCAGCCGCATCTTCGAGACCATGCGGACGCCGTCAGGTTGAAGAAATGCCACGGTGGGCCGGTTCATGTGATCGCTTGCCAGAGAGGGGCGACCGAAAGCCAGGCGCAGCGCATGCTCGGCTATCCGAATGCCACGGTCGTACCCGCACCCTTTGGCATCTACGTCGTCGATCCGATTCAAGCCGTGCAGTTTGTTCTGATAGCGAACTGCTCGGACGAACATGCGACCCGTCTTGCCGTGCAAGGATTCTTGGAATGGTTGTCACAGGCCGGACAACTGCCGATCCTGGTTCAGACGGCCAGAAAAAGGAAGGAGGTTGTGACCCTGCTGGCGAAGAACGGGGATACCCTTTAGCGCTCCATGGCACCCGGCGCTCACATCAGGCCCCTAAAAGGCTTTGATAATGAGAGTTCGCGTTCATCGGAGTCTAGCGCCGGAGCCATGCGCGGAGTTCTGTCGCCGTGTTGTCTTTCTGGTCCCACACCATGAAGATTGGCTTCGGATAATCGCGGTGATCGCCGTAAACGATGCGATCGTAGACACCTAGATATTCGCGCTCCGACCAGGCGTGATCGCGGGTGCTATCCACGCCCGGGAAGATCGCCACGTTGGAGGATTGCCGAAAGCCGTCAGCGAGCCCGAGTTCCCACGGGACCCAGCGGCTATCCTTGGAGTTCACGGTAGTCAGCAGGATGAACTTGCTGCATTGCTTGATCCTATTGCGCAGGATCGATGCCGTTTCCCGGCTGGTGGTAGGCGGCAGCTCTTCGTCCTTCTTATCCACGTAGACCTGGGCGCCATGAGCCTCCAAGATCGCGATGGCTCCCGGCAGGAGATCCACGTCCTTTGACGAGTGGCTCAGGAACGTCGATCCGGCCGGCGATCGAGTCGCCGCTTTTCGAACAATCGACGCCTGTTCGCTGATGGGCCCTGCGTTACGTCGGATCGTTTCGCGGGTGAGATATTCAACCATTTCTGGTCATCCGGGGATGGTGATTCGTGATGAGACGGCTGGACTTGGCGTTGGCCGCTTCGATTATAGAGGAAAGACGACCGGGATCGCCGCGCAGGGTGTGCCACCAGACCCATTCCGCGTACCCACTGTCGATATTGTCCTGAAGACGGTCCGGCTTCGCGGTGCCCCCGTTTGAAAAGGTCTGGATCGTGGGCAGCAGCACGGCGATCAGGCCCATCTGCTGTTGCAGCGACGCTTCGATTTCCCAATCGACATATCGCCGCTTCGGCGTCTCCAGCCCGCAGAGCACGATGGTACAGGAGCTTCCTTTCAGGTGATTTTCCCTGATGCACCGCATGATATAACTGAAGTCAGAACTGTCGATCCTGCGCTCGATCGAGTTGTCCGAGATCGTCTCGTAGCTGTCGTGAAACGTCTTCGAGAAACCGTCGTAATGCGCCTGGTCGCCACGGTGGTGATAGCTGACGAAAACCCGCCTTCGTTCGGGGCGGCCTAGATTCCAGTTCAAGCGCACCTCCACGATCGCTGCCGCCGTCCCAGCAAATATATTGGAACGGCGACGAGTTTCGATACCCGGAATTCCCCTAGGAGCGTGCTCGCCCTCCTGACGGCGTCGCTGCCGTTGTCGTTGGCCGACTGACCGATAGCGGTCTCGGCGCCGCCGCAGCGACATTGTTCGCTCTCCGAGGAGAGTACGCCGCGACTCACCGAACAGCGAACGCGATCGCCCTGCATGCCGAGCCTGGTCACGGTCATGGGACCGAATTCGAAGCCGATCGCGAGCTTGCCGATCGCCACGGCTCGGTAGACCCGCTTCTTCTCCTCATCGGTCCCGTACGGCTTGGCGACGAGCGAATGAAGACGCTGATTGTGGAAGTCGAAGCGAAGCGCCTCGCACCGCGCCAAGATCCTATGGACTGCCCGCTGATTCAGGTTGAGGAAGCGCAACGTCCGCTTGTGGCAGCGCTCACCTTCCTTCTCCGTCGTTGAAAGCATGTCGGACATGTTCTGGATGTCGGCATAGAGATGCACGCCGTCGACGCGGTACGCCTTGTTGGTCGGGATCAACTCCAGCGACATCTCCCGCTTGTAATCGACGATTTCGACCGTCTCGACCTCGGCGATGCGCTTGTCGATGGCCTCTTTTGCGCGGTCGTACTTCCAGGAATAGCCCACGAGTAAGTTCCTTCGGCTGAATGCCGGCGCTGGATTCCGCCCCCGGAAAAACCTCGAGCAGCGCCGCTAGTATCGGCACAAAAATGTTCGGTATATCGAACAAGGAAAGCATTCGCTTGTCAAGCACGATATCGTACGGTATATCGAACAAACCAATAACTCATTGCGACAACAGGGGAATATCGACTCATGCGAGCTTCGCTTCGGGAGAAGCTAAAGGAATTGAGGAAGAGGAAAGGGTACTCGCTCGACGAGCTCGCGCGACTCAGCGGGGCGAGCAAAAGCTATCTCTGGGAATTGGAAAACCGGGACGAGCGCAAACCATCGGCGGAAAAACTGGTCGACATCGCCCGTGTCCTGGATACGACGACGGACTATCTCGTCGACGATAATGCGGGCTTCGACGACGCTCAGGTCAAAGAAGCGTTCTTCCGGAAATTCAACAAGCTCGACGACGACACCAAGGGACGCGTCATGGACATGATCCACACCTGGAGCCGAAAAAAATGAAGATGCCGACGACGTGGGAAGGCTGGGCGACCCGCGTGTCGCTCTACGTCCGTGAGGGCAAGAAGCTGCTCGGTCAGCCTCGTTTCCCGATCAGGATCGCCGAAATTCCGCAGGACTACTCCCGCAACGTCTATCCGGCCGAGCCCATCATTCACGTCGAAGGCAGGAATTTTTCCGGCAAATTCGAAGGCGCGCTCGTTCCCAGCGAGAGCAGGCAATGGGCCATCTTCTACGACACCGGACACGCGTCGAAGGGTCGGATCAACTTCACCCAGGCCCATGAACTGGGACACTACCTCGCTCACCGCCATCTCTCAGGCGACCCCTTCTACTGTTCGCGACGGAACATGTGGGAATGGGATTCCGAATACGGGCGCATGGAAGCGGAAGCGAACAAGTTCGCCGCGTTCGTGCTCATGCCGCCGGACGACTTTCGCGAACAAACGGGCAGCTTCGTTCGGCCGACCCTGGCGGAGTTCGAGATCCTGCGGGAGCGCTACGATGTATCTCTGACGGCCGTCGTTCTCAATTGGCTGAAGACCACGAAATGCCGCGCGATGCTTGTCGTCAGCAAGGAGGGATTCATCGATTGGTCGTGGGGCAGTGAGCCGCTGCTTCAATCGGGGGTGTTCTTCAAAGCGAAACAGATCACCACGCCGGTGCCCGCGCGATCCTTGGCAGCGATGGGATCCGCCGATGGCATTTTCGAAATTCGGCACCCGCCCGGCGTCTGGAATCATCGTGAGCCGGTTTTCGAATCCGCCGTGTTTTCCGAGTACCACGACATGACGCTGTCGTTGCTCATCTACCCACGGACTGGTCCGGATCGAGGCTTCCGCGACCAGGAAGACGACGGCCTGATGGACACGTACGAGGCTTTTCAGCGCTGACACGGGATCGGCGCATGGTGAGTACCCTTCCCGCCAATCCGCACATCTCGCGCCCTTCGGCCGGACCGATGCCCTACTAGCGATCGGCTTCGACCGCGTCGGCCGGCCCACGGGCTGCACGGATCGCCCCGGCTGCCATGTCGATCGTCTCACCGGTTTTCTCAATAAGGTCGTTCAAAATCTGCTCGACCGAGCGTTCGTCCGGTTCGGCGGCCCAGGCCCGCACGAAACCATCGGTGCAGCCAGTCAGGATGAACCGGGGGGTGATCGCGATGCTCAAGACGTCTCTAGGATGCAGCATGGGAGGTCCCAACGGCATGCCGACTTCGGCGTCGTACGTCTGTGCGAGAAACTGCTGGCGATCGTTGGCCGTGATGAAGGCCACAGCGAAGCGATGCCCGTCGGACGTGAACTGAGCCTGCCAAGGAATGGCGGAAGCCTCGAAGGGCGTAAAATGCCTTCCTCCATCGCGAAGGTCGTATGCCGAAATCTTGCGGGAGGCGCCGAGCGTCAACAGCGTGGGTTCTGCGGTAGAGAAGACCATACCCGATAGCATATTGCGGTCATCCAATGACTTGTCCGATAGACTGCCGTCTTGCAGATTGAACAGCTGCCCGCCGCTTGCCCCTCCTACGGCAACAAAGCCCCAAGGTTCGGAGATCGAAAGCACATTGACCGCCGTCAGTCCCACCCGCGAGATCCAGTCGCGACGGCAGTCCCTCGCATCGTATGAACTGAGCGATACCTTGTCCTCGCCGTCGGTCGAGAGCACCAGAATCCTGTCGCCATCTCCCGTCATCTTCGCAAGAAGCGGACGGGCGATCGGCTCCGCCGCTTCGCAAGAGGGGCGGCCCAGCCGACCGGTCATGCGTATTCTCATGGGAGCGCCTGGTTCGAGAACGGCGAGCGATGATCGTTGTGCCGAGAATGCGATCAGGGCCGAAGGGTGCGAATAGATTTCGCGCCCAGTATCGCTGTCGCGCACCGAGGAGCCGTTGTCGCCAAATCCGAGCACGATCATCCTTCCTTTTCCGGCGAAATCGACGGATACGGGCGCCTGCCGGAGCGGCATCCGCCATTTGCAGGCGGCCGTACTGGAAGTACATCGACCAACCTGCGTCGGACTCGCGTAGACGAAATCTTCGGCATCAGGAGCTGCGGCAAGCGCGCCGATCGGCTGACCAGAGTTGTCCGTGGCAACGAGCAGAGGTTTCGGGGACTGTCCCAACGATGTCGCCCTGAGCGAGCCATCCCATCCGCCGGATAGAATTCTGCCATCAGGCAGCAATGCCAGCTGAACTCCGCCATCACGATGTCTGACGCCCCGAGCCAGGGACTTCCCGTCCGATGCGTCGAATATGGATACTTTTCCCGTCAGATCGGCGACAGCCATTGCCTTGCCATCTGCCGAAAACACTACTTCGTTGACCGGTCGTTCCGCAGGCAACCACAAGGGGGCATCGGAGCTCTCCGCATCCGCGAGAAAAACTCCGGTAGGTGTCATGATCGCCACCTTCGTTCCGGAAGGACTGAATACCGGAGCTTCGGACAACACGACCGGGTACAGCGGTCGTGCGATCTGCCTGGCTTCGATGGTGTTCCAGATCTCCACCGAACCACTGGGAGTGCTCCGCGCGACGACAGCTAGTTTGCCATCCTCCGACGCATGTATCGCACTGACGTCCCCGCCCTCACCGCCGAACGCAGCGACCGTCTTTCCCGTGCCGAGATCGACTTTCTCGATCGCCGCGCCCCGATAGCGCAGAAAGATCCCTGCTTTCGGCAGCACCCTGGGACGTGGATCGATCTGTGTGGTTACGAAGGCCGTTCCGATCGGCTCACGGCTGGCCACATCGAACAAGCGCTGCTCGTAGCCGACACCGTCCTGGAGCCTCGTATGGACAACAAGTCTTTTTGCCGAAGCCACCATCGCCGCGGACTCGAGCGGGCCTACCGAAACATCGCCCAGCCCGTGCGCTTCGCCTGTCAGAGGATCCATCAGAGAGAGACGACCCGTGGCACCCGTTCTCCGCAGGAGAAGCCCCTCCTTCAGTAGAACGACGTCGTCTCCGCTCGCGATCGTCGGCCCATCACGCACCGAACCATCGATGCCGATCAAGCGAATTTGCGCAGGACTTCCGCTGCAACTCAGAAGCCAGGTATCTTGCGAGTGAATAAGATCGCAGAACGAGTGCAGGCCCGGAATCGTCACGGTGCGCTTGCGCTTCATGGAGCTCGCATCGTAGATCGCCAACCTGAAATTTTCCGTCCAGACGGCCAAATCATTTCCGTCGGACGAAAGGGCCATCTTCGCAATTCTGCCGCCGGGCCAGACGATGGTCGATGACGGAAGTGCGAGCGAGCCGAGCATGCCTCTCGCTCTGGCTCGCTCGGCATGCAAGAAGAATTTGTAGAGATAGCTGGATTCTGCGGTGCGGAGCGCGCGCACGGCCTGCAATGCCGCCTCATCCGGCCGTTCGACCGCAACTTCCACAGCCAGTCTCAATGCGGTCCTGGCAGTTGTTCTGACCGCTTCGATGCCGTTCACGAGCGCGGCTACGCCGGCGATTGCGACCGCACAAAGAACTGCAAGTCCGATCAGACCCGTGATGGATACCGACCGCACGCGCCTCCGCCATTCTTCCCGAAATAGATTTGGATAGTCCTCGCTCCGAACTCCGCGGATGGCAGCGACGATGCGGACGAATTTAAGCTTGGCCGGACTCTCCAGGAAGGGAAGGTGCGGAATGAAGCTGTCGGTCGAACCGAGATCGAACGTCTGGATGCGCGGGAACGTCTCGAACAATATCTTCGGGAGCTGCTTCGTCCTTTGCGTTGGAGCGTAGACCGGAATGATGTTGGCGCGCTGCGGGGTCTCGATAAACTCGCGTATTTCCTTCTGCACCCAATTTTCTGTTCCGTCATCGGCCGGATCGAAAATGCTTTCGCTTACGACAACGAGCAGATAGCGGGACGACCTGAGCGCCGGCGCGATGTTTTCCGTCCAGTAATCCTGGGTGACGCGTCCCTGAAACGTATCGAGGTAGACCTTGAGCCGTCCGCTCCGCGGCGCGCTCACGCCCTGAGGAAGCCGCCAATTCTGCAGCTGGAGGCGCAGCTCTCTCGCAGCCTGCCGCGCATCCTTGTGTCTGAAGCTGACGAAGACATCCCACTCATAGTCGCTGCGCTCCGTGGCCGCCAGCGGATCCGCCTCAGCTGACAGCGGCTTGGGCGCCGTCGCGGGGACGCCGTCGCTTTGCGATTCAGAGTTGTCCGCGTTCAAATCTGCCTCTTGGGGACAACGTCTGACGGGCCCGTCGACTGCTATACATCCTCCGACGGGTAAAGACGACTACGTCTGTTCGCCAGGATTTAGGCTCAATCCTTCACGGCCAGGTCAGTGGTCTCGGGCCGATCGAAACGACGGCAACTGCTTTTCTCAGTCGGCACGCCGGACGGCAGACCTGCCCGGTCCACGCTTAACAATGGCAGAAGCCGCTTTCGAAGCCGAGCGCCGCCGTCTTTGTAGAATCCGCGCCCTCGCCGGTTACTTTGGTGACTTCAGATTCTCAAGCGCAGTCGGCGCCTGCAGGCCCGGAGACTTCAGCCATTCCTGAACGTGTGCGGCCGTATCGGCCCGCCTTGCGCGGCGCAGGAGATCCGTCGCGGGCAACGCCCGGGGGTGTCCCTTGGGCTTCCTTGCGAAGCTTTGCCGCTTGTTTTTCGAGACGGTCGTCAAAAGTGGTGGTTTGCTTGAACCGTCGCCGTCTAATGATCATGGCACGCTCCTTCCCATCGGTGGATGGCGGGAGCGCCACAAAGCGTTCTCGGCACGATAACAGCCACGAGCCTAGCGGTGATGGGAACGAACGCACGATAGGCGACGGAATTGCTCGGTAGTATTGGCTGCAAACCCTACTGTAGAGACCAAGTAAAGGATTAGGGGCGGCCGCAAGAAGAAAGAAGGACTGGACACCAATTTTCAATGCGCCAGTAACCCATTGAAATTATTGGCGCTCCCTCGCAGCAGGGGCTTCATCACATGGTGGTCAAGAAGGAGCTTGATGCGGCCGGCATCAAGCCTGCGCTGGATCCCAAGCAGATAGGAGCAACGTTCTACTGTCGCAGCGAGTGTTTCCTAACCCGCGTGGTCGCACACGAAGTTCTGGACGGCGCGAACCCGACTGTTAAATGACGCCGGCGGAAAAGATGGAGGTAGCCCGGTCGAGGGTCTGATAAGGCGAAAAGCCCGCCCACTCCACTAGGCAGGATGTCGGCGTGGGCACGCGTGTCGGCCCCCCCTCAGTCGGGCTGGTTGGCGGCCGGAAAAACTATCGCCTGCCAATCAATCTCGACGAGTTCGTCCAATGGAATGGAGGCCTCGAAGCTCCGCAAGCCCGCATGCTGGGGACAAGTCTCGACCGCCATAGCTATCAGCTGCCGTGCGCGAGCGTTATCGCCGGCCTGCCTGTTTTGCTCTGCCAATCGCAACGTGAAGGCTGCCTCAAGGACCCGACCCAGCGCCAGTGTGTCGGCGTGATGGCGTTGCTGGAAATAACGACCGTGGAGATCTTCCATCTCGATCAGCGTCCAATCGGGGTTTTGGCCCGTTACCAAATGGGCCGCCAGGCTGACAACCGAGGGTGTCTCGAAATCAGACTTGTGAGCCTCGATCAGCGCGGGGTACTTCTCGCTTCGAGAGTCTTCCGGGGCATAAAAATTGAAGATGAAGTAGAGCGCCAGCAGCGGCAAACGTTGCTGGGGCTTGGCCACGCCAAGAACGAGCGTCTCCACCTTCGCCAGTACCTGCCGCATGTCATTGACGGCCGCGGTCGGAAGCATAAGTCGCCCTACCAATTGTTGAGCGAACGCGGCAAGATATCTCGGGGCGGATTTTACGTCGAAGCCTCGGGGGTCGCTCAGCCAGTATTCGTCCGCCCATTGCATCCTCAGCGTGCCGGGCAGATCCTTCATCCAGTCGAAGTCTTCCGTTTCAGTCTTCGGCGCGCGGGCGATAAACGTGTTGATCACGTGCCGCGCCACCCGCGCAAGACCAGCGAACGTCAGAGCCGCCTTCCCTTCGACCATGATCGTATCGTGAAAGCCCTCGATCGCGAAGATGATGCGCGGGATGGCCTCGAGGTGGTGCACATAGCTGGAGCGGATCGAATAGGCTTGCTGAAGCGCGGCCGAGAGATCGGGACGGCTGACCGGATTTGCGATGTCGACTGCTTCATCGCGGAAAAAGGAGGGGCCAATGTGGGCGAGAGCGAACTCGCGGAAGCGCCGCCCAATCTTGACATGTTCATTGGCAAGAACGGCGGCGCGCACGCCGTCCGCAACCGGGCCGGGCGCCTCGCGGAGCGCATCGTCAATGGGACGGCGCTTATTCTGGTCGTAGTCGTCCCACGTTGGCACGAACTGGTCGAACTCCTGAGCAAGCGATTCCATGGACATGACGAAAAGCGCATAGGCCAAATTCACGTCATCGGAGATGCGGTAAGTTCCGATGACATACCGCCGAATGGCGCGTATCGCCCCCTCGTAGCTTTTCCGGTCCAGTGCCATGAGGTCGGCAACGAACCGCTGCAGGCGGTCGTGATCCTGGCGATCCCAGTTCACGACGCGATCGAACGTTCGAGGAATATGTTTTTGCGGCACAAGGTCGGCGCCCAGAGAGGGGCGCTCGCTCGCTACCAGCCTGCGCGCAAGATCAAGGTCCGTCGTGCAGGTGATGCCCAGTGCGAATGACGCTATGGCGGCAAAATCGTTTATCAGCGTGTCGCCGCTTGTCGCGATAATCTCTCCGGAACGGGGACCGCCGGGGCTCTTTTGAATGCGTTCAATAATCTCACAGGTGAGAGCCCCCAAGCCGTGCAAGCCGGCAACAGCGCGGAGCGAGCCGACCAACGTATCGAGCACCTCGTCCCGGAACAGCCGGTAGTTCGTGTAGTAGATCGCGCGGTGCCGTGTCTCGTGCGCCTCGTGCTTGAAGAACTTGCCGGTGCTGATCTGCAGCATTTCTTTGTGGTCCGTGCCTTGGGGCGACCAGATTTCGAGAGGAGCCGCTCGCCCCACTTCAAACCGAGGCCGAGTTAAATGGTGATCGAGCGCGTCGGATCCTAATGGGGCGCGGTGTGAGCGTTCGCGTCCATGGCAAAGGTTACCCAGCCTGACCGGTTCGAGCCCTGCCCAAGCTTCGCTAATAGCCATATCATGGACAACCATAGTCCTCATCCTGTTTCGCCCACCGCCTGAAACGTCAGCTGCGGCACTCATACGGTTGATCCGTGATCTGCGGGACCGAGTTCGGCTTCCAAAAGAGTCTTCATTGTCCAATGGATACCGGTGTGAATCTGGACGACGTGCGTCCACTTCAACTCCAGACCGTCGTTATGTTTGACGCCCTTCTTGTTGACCAGATCCAGACGGTCGAGCTCGTGCAGCGCGACCGCCAGAAACCGAAACCGCTCTTGGTCTTCCAAGCTCCAGGAACTGCTTTTTCGCTCTAACGTCTTCTTTGCCGCCCCGATCAGCCGACCTAGAGGTCGTCTCCCCTCCGCAGGTGTACCCAAGACCGAAAGCACTCGCCGCAGGATGCGCTCTGCTACCCTGGACCAACGGATGATCATCGCGTCGATCGGCTCGCCATTCCGCTCATGCTGTCGCATGCGGCGAGCGCGGAGGAACAAGGACTCGGCCTCGACCAGGCTATCCTTTTCCTCGCGTCCGAGAGTATCCCACACTGCAGGTGAAAACACCTCACGCAGGATTGACGAAAAGTCCTCCTGCGGCGCCGTGTCAACCAGCGGAAGCCACGACAGGACGCCCGCGACGTCGCGACGCAATTGCGGAATGTCGGCCGACTCCCTCTTGAGGATACCAAGAACTGCGTAGACGCTTGACCGGTGATCGGCCGGCAACGCTGTTATCAGCCGGGCCACTACGACCAGATCCGGCAACGGCTCACGGCGGTGGAGCGTGCAAAACAGCAGCCATCCGCCGATCAACATATCGCACAACGCGTGGTCCCCGCGCTCGGCGGCATTGGCGATCACTTCGGGAAAAGTTATCGCGCCCGGATCATGGTCGCCTGTCCATAGGGACTGACAGGGATGCGGCCCGTCCATCTCGTTCCGGTCTCCTCCGATGCCGAACAGTCTGAACAACTCGGAAGCCTCCGGAGCCTTTTCCTTGAGCGTTCGCCTCATCTTGCGCCCGGGCTCAAAAATGGTCCCGCGCATGGGCAGCGGTCCGGTGGGAGAGACCGAATGACCGGCCTGCCCCATCAGTTCGAGCGTCGCCTCGAGCAACGGCTCGAGGACGTCGGCCCCCTCGGAATACTTGGCCGACGAGAATGCCGAGCAGGGATCGTAGACCAGTCTAAAGCGATTGCTTCCGTCGGGCTCCAAAGCGTCCAGCCAGGCTATCAAGTCCGCCGTCCTGGGTCGGCCATCCTCCAACTGTCGGGGCAGTCTTTCGAGGAGTTGTGGAATCTCCTCAAGCATCTCGACATCGAAATTCTCGCTATCGCCGGCTAGTTCACCGAGGATTTCCAAGACAAGAATGACGTCTAGGCCATCCATGCGAAATTGCTTGTCCGGCGCTGACAGCAGCGAGGTCAAGGCTTCGACCTGTTCGCGACCCAACAACACTTCCACATCGCCAGACCAGATTGCGATTAGCCTTTTGATCCTTTCGGCATCAGCGCTTTGGAGGGTCTCTGCCAAGCGACGAACTAAACGGATTACTGCCCAACCATCGTGAGGTAAGGGACAGCCGTAACGCGAAAAATCGTCGAAGCGCTTGAACCATAGCGACAGTCGAACGGCCATACGCGAGAAAGGATCGGCTTCACCGAGCCTCTGCGCAACGTCGGATAACTCGGCGGCTGCGGACCCAAAGATCGTATCGTTCAACAGCCGTCTGGGATCGGTCTCCGGAAACGCCGAGAAGACCTTCCGCTTCTGAGCTTCCTGCCGGGACTCAATATTGTCGACTATGCCGACCATCAGCCGATTCAGCTCGCCACTCGCGTTTGCGACGTCGATCAAGCGAGCCATTTCGGGAGGCGGTGCAGGCCGCGGATAGGATTCGAGACGTGCTCGCGAGTTAACGAGCAGAGCGAGCGCACAAATGTCACGTGGCCCAATCAAGATTCTTGCTGCTGTAGCCTCAAGTCTTTCGACGATGATCCGTTCTCGGTGCGGATCCCCTAGGGCACTTGCGAGCGCGAGCAGCCCATCCCGCCACGACGAAAAAGGAAGCGAAAGCGTCTCTACAACCACACTCCCCCCTTCCGGTTTCGGATCACGGTAGTTGAGGCGGGCGTTCCGAACAATCGCTTGTGCACCCGGAATGTGCGCCACTTGAACTAAAATCCAGCATCATTCGGAGCCGCTCTTCTCGAGCTGGCATCTCCTGGGTCAATGCCAAGTCACTGTGGCCGTCCCGGAAGCACCGTCGGCTGAGCCATCCTGCCCGACTCGGAAAGGATTGAAGCGTCCGATTCGACGACGCCGGATGCTTGCCGATGGCCGCCGAACCGAAGCCGAAAGCCGCCAAGAAGAAGAAACGCCGCAGCGCGCGGCGGAAGCGGTCGTTCAATACCCCGTCGCGATCGAGGGGCGGGACTAAAGCGACGTCGCGGGCGAAACTGCGGATCTGCGACGCCGGCGACCTTGGCGCGGTGCCCGCCCAGCTATCGAGCTGTGTGAGGATCACGAGATAAGACAATTGCCGGCTTTTGCTGGATTTTCGCGGGTTTGCTAGCGGATCGGCGATCGGGGGACATACTTCACCCGGCATAGCCAGTTTTTGGCGCCAGAACGCTGAACTTCACGATAGCTATTTCAACGGGTTGTCGGGGCCGTAGGGGACGTACTTTGCCCGGTGCCGCAGGCGGGGTTTTTCGAAAGAATACCGCCGGCCTCTCCGGAGCACCGCGACGAGATGCCTTAAGGTGGTGAAACCAGGAAATGCTTATTTGATCCATGGCGTCCCGTCTAACTAGTCGACGCATAATCGGCCTTTCGTGATCGCCTGGAAATGCTCCTTCAGGAGTGAGGGATCCCCGGTCGTCGTCAGCCGGCCTTGTGGTGTTCTTCGGTCGGTAGTCCCACTAGACGAGTTCGATGCCGGTCGTCTTGCAGGCGGCCCTGAAGAAGACCTTTGGCTACGGCCGTTGCCTTCCCGTAACGGATGCACAAAGTTCAGTTGACCGTGTTCTTCGGGGATGTTGTCGGCGATCCGCGCCAGATTATCCATGGTCGCGCGCCGTAGCGTGGCGTCGAGATGACCCTTCTGCCGTGCGGTTCGATCCGTTCGGGCGCGGTAAAACAGTTCGACGGTCGCCTTTGTCGTTAAGCTTCCGGATAAGAATGGTCGGAGCCACGAGCCCAGTCGAACAACGGGTCTGACAAGCTTAGCTCCGCGCCTTTTCCAGCATACGCCTGCGCATCTCGGCACCCGAGATTCCGCCGGCTTCGTAGAGAGCGAGCAGTTCGAGGCAGAAGGCCGAAGGACGACCGCCTTCCATAGCCGTGATCGCAATGGCATTCTTGATGCTTTTGGCACGTGCGATGCGCCCGACGTCCGAAGCAGAGGTTTCCCGGGGCAGGCGCTCCCGGGCTTTTTCCGGCGTTGGCAATCCGGCGATCTTCATGCTCATTCCTGAAAGGCAGCGGATATCGTTCTCGTGGTGGTCGATCAAATAGAGGCCGGTGAGCCCGGTCTTGGGTCACGCATTGTGCGGTCGTGCATCGGGCGACAGTGTCAGCTAAGGTGCGTCGAGAACGACATCAGCGTTCCCGTCCCTCCCTGGTGCTACGGGAAAATTGATCAGGCGGGCTCAAGGCGATTAAGTCACCTCGGAAAGCCGTTGAAATTCGCCGGCCTAGGCTTGCCGGAAGCTTCGAAGATAGCCTCGAACAATCCCAACAAATATTCGTCGATCCCTGCCTGATCAACGGTGTTGAGGTTGCGCTCGAACAGGACGTCGTTCCGGATCATCTTCGAGTAGCCAGACTCACTGACGCCATTCCATGCCAGCATTTGGCCCCTGACGCCAGCGACTCCGCCGATCACGGTTATGGGGAGCTTGGCTCCGCCATCCTTTAACATGCCTGCAACGAACGTTGGCAGCTTTTTTCGGAACACGTCTTCGACGTGGGGCATGAGCAGATACTTGTTGTTTCCTCGGCGGCCGATCCGCACGATGTCCGCGTTTAGGCCCCAGATTTCTCCGTTATTGAAATACTGGGCAATATTTTCCACCTCGCCACTACTGTCTCCCAACCCACACATTGCGGCGCCATCGTCGTTGCGAAGAATAAAAAGGTTCCCGAAGTCGTCGAAGGAGCGATATGCGCTCGCCATCCGCCCAGCCAGATCATGAGAAATAAGCTTCTGCTTCGGATCCGTTGGGATAAGACGGAGGAAAAGGACGCTTTCGGCGGACATCGTGTAGATGACGTCGTCGCGGCGCGTTCCCAATGGCGCGCCCGCTTCGAACCAGAACGCCGGTGGCCTCACGGCGGGCATCCGCTCGAACGTTTCCTCGGCTTCGGGCCGCACTTTTGACAGGAAGGGCCGAAGCTTTAGATAGAACGCTTCGGCGAGCTTTTTTTTGGCGTCCGCTATTTCCTCGTTCGATGCGTCTTCAGACAGCGTGTACGTTACCGGCCAGCTTCGCGTCC
>Ga0066662_10000425_pt1 | contig 18449 bp, 13 predicted proteins | sample GraSoiAngelo_111_FD_133939 | JGI IMG/M metagenome (GOLD analysis project Ga0066662, IMG submission 133939) | Grasslands soil microbial communities from the Angelo Coastal Reserve, California, USA - 14_0903_12_40cm | ecosystem: Environmental > Terrestrial > Soil > Grasslands | place: USA...
CTGGCGCGTTATCTCGGCTTCCTGCTGGTGGAGGGCGACGATCTCGCCGTCAGCGGCGACCGCATCCATATCCGCACCGTCGCCGGATTGAAGCGGCTCGACGTGCTGCTGCGCCGGGTCGATGCCAACTTCCTCGATCCGCTCGAGCTCGATGCCTCCTCGCATCTCGGCGTGCCGGGCCTGATCGACGTGATCCGCAAGAACGGCGTGGTGGTCGCCAACATGCCCGGCTCCGGCGTGATGGAGGCGCGCGCGCTGCTCGGCTTCTTGCCGAGTCTCAGCCGGCGCTTCTTCAGCGAAGAACTGAAGATCCCGCATATCGCGACATGGTGGTGCGGGCAGAAGGCGGCGCGCGAACAGGTGCTGTCGCGGCTCGACGATTTCGCGATCGAAGGGGCGTATGTCAGGGGTGTGCCGGGCTTTCCGGGCAAGGGTCCAGTGCTGGCCTCCGAATTGTCGGCCTCCGAGCGCGACCGGCTGAGATCAGCGATCGAGCATCGCGGCATCGATTTCGTCGGCCAGGAGGTGGTGCGGCTTTCGACCATGCCGGTATGGGACCAGGGGCGGATCGTGCCGCGGCCCTTCGTGCTGAGGATGTTCGCGGCCGCCACGCAAGATGGCTGGACGGTGATGCCGGGCGGGTTTTGCCGGATCGCCGACCAGCTCGATGCGCGCGCGGTCTCGATGGGGGAGGGGACGCGCGCCGCCGACGTCTGGGTGGTGTCGGACAAGGCGGTGGCGGCAACGACCCTGCTGCCGGCGCCGGACAGCGTGCGGATCCGGCGCGTCGCGGGGGTATTGCCGAGCCGCGCCGCCGACAATCTGTTCTGGCTCGGGCGCTATCTCGAGCGCGCCGAAGCCACCTTGCATCTGGTGCGCGCGCTCGGCCTGCATCGCGACCACAGCCGCGCCGCAACTTCGCAGTATTCGGTGGAGCGCATCGCGCGGCTGTTGGTGGCCTGGGGGGCGGCGTCAGCGGGCGCGCGGTCGCAGACCGCGAGGATCGCGACCGAAGCGCTGCAATCGACGCAAAAATTCGGCTCGGCGCTCTCGCTGATCCGCTCGGCGTTACGGACGGCGGCCTCGTTGCGCGAGCGGCTGTCGCCGGACGCCTGGCAGGTCATCACCGAGATGGCGGCGCGCCTGTCGGAGGACGTGCAGGACGAGGACGGCGCGGTCAGCGCCGCCGAACTGACCTTACGCGAGCTCGCTGCCTTCTCGGGGCTCAGCCAGGAGAACATGAACCGTGCGGTCGGCTGGCGCTTTCTCGACATGGGACGCCGCGCCGAACGCGCCATCAATACCGCCCGCTTCGCGCGGCAGTTTGCATGGGAAGATGCCGGCGACGAGGAGCTCGACGTCCTGCTCACGCTGGTGGACTGCCAGATCACCTACCGGTCCCGCTATCTGATCGCGCCGCTGCTGGCGCCGGTGCGTGACCTTGTCGTGCTCGATCCTTACAATCCGAGATCGGTCGCGTTCCAGGTGTCGGCCTTGAACGACCACATCGCGGAATTGCCGGCGCTGAAAGAGGGCGGATTGATCGAACGGCCGCAGCGTCTCGCGGTCGCGCTGCGCGGCCGAATGACGATCGCGGAAGCCGCCGAACTTGACAGCAAATGGCTGTTCGCGCTGGAGCAGGATCTGCTGATGCTGGCCGACGCCATCGGCTTGCATTATTTCCCGCACGGCGCCAGCGCCAGCCGGCCCGAAAAACTCACCGGCCTCGCGTGATCTACGACATCCGCCATGTCACGACCTACAGCTACGAGAGCCCGGTCAGCTTTGCGCGCTGCTCGCTGCGGCTGGAGCCGAAAAGCGGCGACGGCCAGCAGCTGGTGTCGCATGCCGTCGACATCAGGCCCAAGCCGGCCGACCGCACTATGCGCTGCGACTTCTTCGGAATCCATATCGAGACCGTGTCGATCGAAACGCCGCATCGCACCTTACGCATCGACTCGCGCTCGCGCGTGACGCTGTCCCGCCACGCGCCGGGACGCAATGCCGACAGCCCGAGCTGGGAAGCCGTGCGGGAGGCGGCATTCGTGGCCAACGCCTTGGGCGCGGCGTCGCCGATCGGCTACATCTTTGCAAGCCCTTTGGTGCCGGTGCTGGATGCCGGCACGGACTACGCGGCGCAAAGCTTCTCCTTAGGCCGCGGCATCCTGGCGGGCAGCGTCGACCTGATGCATCGCATCCGCACCGAGTTCAAATACGACCCAAAGGCCACGGTGATTTCCACGCCCTTGGCAGAGGTGTTCGAGAAGCGCCATGGCGTGTGCCAGGATTTCGCCCATGCGATGATCGCAGGATTGCGCGGGCTCGGCCTGCCGGCTGCCTATGTCTCCGGCTATCTGCGCACGATCCCGCCGCCCGGCAAGCCGCGGCTGCAGGGCGCGGATGCGACGCACGCCTGGGTCTCGGTGTGGTGCGGCGAGGAGATCGGCTGGGTCGGCTTCGACCCGACCAATGACCTCGTGGTGGAGAACGACCACATCGTGCTCGCCGTCGGACGCGACTTTTCCGATGTCTCGCCGGTCGATGGCGTGATCGTCGGATCGAGCAAGCAGAAGCTCGGCGTCGCCGTTGACGTGCTGCTGGTGGACTAGGCCGGCCTTTGGCGCGGCCGGGAATGACCGGGTAGGGGTATCCGGCTGCATCAATCCTCCGGCGGAACCGTCGATTTTAACGGATGGTTTGCTCTTTTATGCGAAATCTCCCGGGTGCGGCTTTTGGGCGCCACGGCGCGCCATCCGGGGGGTTATCCATGAAACTAAGCGCTTCCAGACAGTTTGCTTCTGCCATCGCAGCCGCGGTGATGCTTGCGGGCGCTGCCGCTGGCGCCGACGGCGCGGGCAAGGATGACGCGATCGCCATGGTCAAGAAGGCCACCGCCTTTATCAAGGAACAGGGCCCGGAAAAGGCCTACCCCGAAATCAGCAACAAGGCCGGCCGCTTCATCGACCGCGACCTTTACGTCGTGGTGTATCAGCTCGACGGCAAGGTGCTGGCGCACGGCTCCAACGAGAAATTCGTCGGCAAGGATATGATGGACGCCCAGGACGTCGACGGCAAGCTCTACGTCAAGGAGCGTGTCGAGCTCGCCGCCAAGCAGCCTTCCTTCTGGCAAGACTACAAGTTCGTCAACCCGGTCAGCAAGAAGGTCGAGCCGAAGCAGATGTACTGCGAGAAGCTGGACAACACCGCGGTCTGCGCGGGTATCTACAAGCTCTGAAAAGCGACCGGGCGCGGTCCGCGCGCTTGCGGCCGCATCCTGAAGGGTTGATATGCTGAACTGGATAAGAAACACCGGCCTGTCCTGGAAGGTGCAGCTTGCACCGGCCTTCTTGATCCTGGTGCTGGTCGGGCTCGGCGCCTATGCGCTGCAGACGCTGCGACTCAACCAGGCGAGCGTGGACGCGCTGATGGCGGGGCCGGTGCGGCAGTCCGAGCTTGCCGCCGATCTCAACACCACGGTGTGGATGGCGCATGCCAAGCTCTATCGGCTGGCGGCGACCGCTGCCAACGAGAAGGATGAGAAGAAGCTGCAGGCGGTGGCGAAGGACGCGTCCGCCGCGGCCGCCAGGATCTCCGACGTGCTGAAGGCGGTCGAGACCAATCAGGGAGCGATCAAGGCCGAAGCGTTCGAGAAGCTGAAGACCGCGGTGGCCGGCTATCTGAAGCAATCGAAAAATGCCATCGAGATGGCCGACGGCGACGCCGGATCGGCGCTCATGTTCATCAAGGGCGCGGAGCGCAATTTCTTCGATATCGAAAAGCTCACCGACGATCTGATCACCGCGAGCGGCGAGAGCAAGGACCGCGAGATCGCGCGCGCCGGCATCAAGCTCGACCAGCAGCAGATGATGCTCACGCTGCTCCTGCTCGGCGTGGCGCTGTCGGGCACCGTGGTGTCCTTCACGATCGGCCGCAATATTTCGCAGCCGGTGGTGGCGATGACCAAGGCGATGCGGGAACTGGCGGTCGGCAATTTCGACGTGCAGCTGCCGGGACTGGAGCGCGGCGACGAGGTCGGACAAATGTCCCGCGCCATCGAGGAATTCAAGGTGCAGGCGATCGCCAAGGCCGAGCGCGATACCGCCGAGCGCGAGGAAAAGGCCCGCGAACTGGCGGCAAGCCGCCGTGCCGATCTGTACAGCCTGGCCGATCGGTTCGAAACCGCGGTCGGCAACATCATCGAGAATGTCTCGTCGGCATCCAGCGAACTGGAAAACTCCGCGATGGTGCTGACCCGCAGCAGCGCGGCGACCCAGCAGCTCTCCGGTGTGGTCGCGGCGGCCTCCCAGGAAACCTCGTCCAACGTGCAGTCGGTGGCATCCGCGACCGAAGAGATGACCACCTCCATCAACGAGATCGGCCGACAGGTGATGGATTCCAACCGCATTGCCACCGAAGCGGTCGATCAGGCGACCCGGACGGATGCGCGCATTGCCGAGCTGTCGCTCGCCGCCAACCGCATCGGCGACGTCACCAAACTGATCACCACCATTGCCGAGCAGACCAACCTGTTGGCGCTCAATGCAACCATCGAAGCGGCGCGCGCCGGCGAGGCCGGACGCGGTTTTGCGGTGGTGGCGCAGGAGGTCAAGGCGCTGGCGTCGCAGACCGCGAAGGCTACCGACGAGATTTCCCGGCAGATCGCCGGCATGCAGGCAGCGACGCGGGAATCCGTGGTCGCGATCAAGGAAATCTCCGGCACCATCGGACGCGTCTCGGAAATCGCCGCGACCATTGCAGCGGCGATCGAAGAGCAGGGCGCCGCGACCCAGGAAATCGCCCGCAGCGTCCAGCAGGCGGCGATCGGCACCACCCAGGTTGCGACCTCGATCGCCGACGTCAACCGCGGCGCCGGCGACACCGGCTCCGCCTCCTCGCAGGTGCTGTCCTCCGCACAGCTGTTGTCCAACGAGAACAAGCGGCTGAAGGCCGAAGTCAACAAGTTCCTCGCCACCGTGCGGGCCGCGTAACCTGCAGCGTTGTCCCCGCGAAGGCGGGGACCCATAACCACCAACGTTGCGGCTGTTACAAGGCGGCTCCGCAAGTATACTGACGTTGTCCCGGAACACTGGCGACACGGCGTATGGGTCCCCGCCTTCGCGGGGACGACGCTGATGTGGAAAGCGTCATGATCTACCGCCACAGCATCGGCGCGCATTGCTACGCCTTCGACAGCTTGCGCGACCTGCTGGCGAAGGCGACGCCGCCGCGGTCGGGGGACCGGCTCGCGGGCGTCGCGGCGGAGAGCGCGGAGCAGATGATCGCGGCGCGAATAGCGCTGGCTGACGTTTCGCTGAAGCAATTTTTGCAGGAAACGGTGGTGCCTTACGAGGACGACGAGGTTACCCGCCTGATCGTCGACGGCCATGATGCCGCGGCTTTTGCGCCGATCTCCGCGCTGACGGTCGGCTCTTTCCGCGATTGGCTGCTGTCGGATGCGGCGACATCCACCATGCTTGCGCAAGTGGCGCGCGGAATCACGCCGGAAATGGCGGCGGCGGTGTCGAAGCTGATGCGCAACCAGGACCTCATCCTGGCGGCGAAGAAATGCGAAGTAGTCACGCGGTTCCGCAACACCATCGGGCTGCGCGGGCGCATGAGCACGCGGCTGCAGCCCAATCATCCATTCGACGATGCCACGGGCATCACCGCCTCGATCCTCGACGGGCTGCTGCTCGGTGCGGGCGACGCCTGCATCGGCGTCAATCCGGCGAGCGACGACCCCGCGGTGCTGGGCCGCATGGTGCAACTGCTCGACGACATCATCGCGCGGCTGCAGATCCCGACGCAGGCTTGCGTGCTGGCGCATGTGACCACCACGCTCCGGCTGGTCGAGCAGGGTTTCCCTGTTGACCTGGTATTTCAGTCGATCGCCGGGACCGAAGCTGCCAACCGGAGTTTCGGCGTGGACCTGGCCTTGCTGAAGGAAGCGCGCGAGGCCGGGCTGTCGCTGAAGCGCGGCACGGTCGGCAGCAACGTGATGTATTTCGAAACCGGGCAGGGCTCGGCGCTCTCGGCCGACGCCCATCATGGCGTCGACCAGCAGACGCTGGAAGCGCGCGCCTATGGCGTTGCGCGGGCGTTCGAGCCGCTGCTGGTCAACAGCGTGGTCGGCTTCATCGGCCCGGAATATCTGTATGACGGCAAGGAGATCATCCGCGCCGGCCTCGAGGATCATTTTTGCGGCAAGCTGCTCGGCCTCCCTCTGGGCGTCGACGTCTGCTACACCAACCACGCCGAGGCCGACCAGGACGACATGGACAATCTGCTCACGCTGCTGGCAGCTGCCGGCGTCAATTTCATCATGGGCGTGCCCGGCGCCGACGACGTGATGCTGAACTACCAATCCACCTCGTTCCACGACGCCTTGTATATCCGCGACCTGTTCGGGCTGAAGCGCGCGCCGGAATTCGACGACTGGCTGTTCCGCAGTGGACTTGCGGGGACCGATTTCCGATTGAGTGGAGGCGACGGTCGCTTGCCGGACTTTGCCGCGCGGCTGATCTCGTGACGCCGCCACAATGTTGAAGAAATTCTGGCCCAGCGTCGAGCGGCGTGTTTAAATGCCTGTATTTGCAGAGGAAGTATTGATGAGAACCGAGCGCAGCGACACCGTCCGGCACATTCTGTGCGTGTTTCCGCGCTATACGCCTTCGTTCGGCACCTTCGAATACGCCTATCCGCTGACCGCGAGCGCCAAAGCCTTCATGCCGCCGCAGGGCATCCTGCTGATCGCGGCCTACATGCCCGCCAACTGGCCGGTGCGCTTTGTCGACGAGAATATCCGTCCCGCGTCGCGCGAAGACTTCGAATGGGCCGATGCGGTGTTCGTCAGCGGCATGCACATCCAGCGTCAGCAGATGAACGACATCTGCCGCCGCGCACATGCCTTCGATCTTGCGGTGGCGCTCGGCGGGCCGTCGGTATCGGCCTGCCCTGATTATTATCCGTCGTTCGACTATCTCCATGTCGGCGAGTTGGGCGATGCCACCGACGATCTGATCGCGCGACTGGCGCGCGATTGCTCCCGGCCGGCGCAGCAGGTGGTGCTGAAGACCAGCGACCGCGTGCCGATGACCGAGTTTCCGATTCCGGCCTATGAACTGGCCGAGATCAAGCACTACTTCCTCGGCAGCATTCAATATTCCAGCGGCTGCCCGTATCAGTGCGAGTTCTGCGATATCCCGGGCCTCTATGGCCGCAATCCGCGGCTGAAGACGCCGCAGCAGATCACCGCCGAGCTCGACAAGCTGCTGGAATGCGGCATCCCGGGCTCCGTCTATTTCGTCGACGACAACTTCATCGGCAACCGCAAGGCCGCGCTTGATCTCTTGCCGCATCTGATCGACTGGCAGGAGCGCACCGGCTATGTGCTGCGTTTCTCCTGCGAGGCCACGCTGAACATCGCCAAACGTCCGGAGATCCTGTCGCAGATGCGCGAGGCGATGTTCGAGACCATCTTCTGCGGCATCGAGACGCCGGACCCGGCCGCGCTGAAGGCGATGAAGAAGGATCACAACATGATGGTGCCCATCATGGAGGCGATCCAAACGCTCAACAATTACGGCATGGAGGTGGTGTCCGGCATCATCCTCGGGCTCGATACCGACAAGCCGGAGACCGGCGAGCACCTGCTGCACTTCATCGAGGCGTCGCAGATTCCGCTGCTCACCATCAACCTGCTGCAGGCGCTGCCGCAAACGCCGCTATGGGACCGGCTCGCCAAGGAAGGCCGGCTGAACGAGGACGAGAATCGCGATTCCAACGTCGAGTTTCGCCTGCCCTATGACCATGTGGTGGGCAGCTGGCGCGACTGCATGGCGCGGGCCTACGAGCCCGCGACGCTGATGCAGCGCTACGAATACCAGATCCGCGAAACCTATCCGAAACGCCTCAGCAAGCGCACGCCGCAGCAGGCGACGTGGCCCAATATCAAGATGGGCCTGACCATGCTGCGCAACATCTTCTGGAAAATCGGCGTGCTCGGCGACTACAAATGGCAGTTCTGGAAGTTCGCCTTACGGCGGCTGGCGCGGGGGCAGATCGAATATCTGATCAGCTCCATGCTGGTCGCGCATCACCTGATCATGTATGCGCGCGACGCTTCGCGCGGCAAGCAGAACGCCTCGAACTACTCGATGAGGCTGCGCGAAGCTTCCGTGCCGGCCGAATAGGCCGTGAAGCCGCCGGCACGCTCGTTGCGCGATCTCAGGCATCTAACGCCGGCGCGGGTCGGGCTCGGCCGCTCCGGCGCCAGCCTGCCGACCCAGGCGCTGCTTGACTTCGCGCTCGACCATGCCCGTGCGCGCGACGCGGTTCACGCGCCCTTCGACGCAGCAAGCATCGTCGCCGGGCTGGAGGCGCTTGGCCTGCGCGCGATCCAGGTTGCAAGCCGCGCGCAAACCCGCCCGGAATACCTGAAGCGCCCCGATCTCGGCCGCAGGCTCGATGCGAGCTCGCAAGGATCGCTCGGGCGCGGGCCGGACCAGCGGTGCGACCTTGCGATTGTGATCGGCGATGGCCTGTCGCCGGCGGCGGTCAATTTGCATACGCTTGAACTGCTGCGCCGCCTTCTTGCCCGGCTGGATGCGATCGCGGTCGGCCCGATCGCCGTTGCTTCCGGGGCGCGGGTTGCGCTGGGCGATGAAATCGGCGCCTTGCTCCGTGCGCGCATGGTTGCGGTGTTGATCGGCGAGCGGCCCGGGCTGTCGGCGCCGGACAGCCTCGGCGCCTATCTCACCTTCGCGCCCGCGCCGGGGCGGGCCGACGCCGAGCGCAACTGCGTCTCCAACATCCACAGCTCCGGCCTTGGCTATGACGAGGCTGCCTTCAGGATCGCCTGGCTTGTTCGTGAAGGCCTGGCGCGTCAGCTCACCGGGGTCGCGCTGAAGGATGAGAGCGCGCTTCAGGCTCGGTTGCCGCCCGAATGGGCAAGGCCGGCAACCTGAGAATCGCGTACTCGTGCCCAATGCCCGCGGATGCGGCTTTTCTCGCGCTTGCGAGAGGTCACCAAGACCTGCTAGACACGCGCCGCCGCGGCAAATTTAGCGTATGTTTTCAAGGACTAGCGTCCTTGGGCCACGCCCGTTTCAGCCTCCTATCGCGCCGGGGCAAGGCTGGATGACCGCGCGACGCGAGAACTGGACAAGGCATGCTCGAAAAGAACAGCGACAGCGAGGTTCATGTCGACAGGGAAGAGCAACGGCCGACCGCCAGCATCGCCTTTGGGTTGGAGCGGATCGGGCTGATCGCGGTCAAGGCGCCGGTCGTCTCCTGCATCATTCTGCTCGTGCTTTTCATCGCCGCGATCTTCGGGATCGAGCGGATCAGAATCGACGATTCGCTAAGCCAGCTGTTCCGGTCGAATTCGAAGGAATACCGGCAGTATGAAGCGGTCACCAAGCGCTTTCCGGCGACCGAGTTCGACGTGCTGCTCGTCGTCGAAGGCAAGACGCTGCTGGAGCGCGACAATCTCGAGAAGCTGCGCGATCTCGTCACCGACCTGCAGCTGGTGGAGGGCACCCGCGGCCTGATCTCGCTGTTCTCGGCGCGCCAGGCGCCGGCGCCGGGAAAATTGCCGGCCGCGCTGTTTCCGCAGGAGCTGCCGCAAGGCGCCGACTACGACAAGTTCATCGAGACCGTCAAAACCAACGAGATCATCCGCGGCAAGCTGTTGTCTGAGGACGGCACGCTGGCGCTGATCGTATTATCGCTCGAGCCCGAAATCGTCTCCAGTAACGGATTGAGCAAGACCGTCGGCGATATTCGCAAGCTGATGGCGGACGATCTGGCGGGCAGCAATCTCAAGGCCGAGCTGTCCGGCGTCCCGGTGATGCAGCTGGAAATCCGCAACGCGGTCAAGCGCGACGGGCTGACCTACAACATCCTCGGCATCCTGGCCGGATGCGTCATCGCGATCATCTTCTTTCGCAAAATATCCTTCATGGTGGTCGCGGCGTTTCCGCCGATGATCGCCATCGTGCTGGCGCTGGGCGGGCTGGGCTGGGCCAATTTCAACCTGAACATGTTCCTGAACGTGATGACGCCGCTGATCATGGTGATCAGCTTTTCGGATTCCATGCAGCTGACGTTCGCCGCGCGCGACCGCCTGATCGCCGGGCAGGACAAGTACACCGCGTTCCGCAACGCCGTGCTGGTGGTCGGACCGGCGTGCGTGCTGACCCATGCCACCGCCGGTATTTCCTTCATCGCCCTGCAGTTCTCGGATTCCGACCTGATCCGCAAATTCGGCGAGGCAGGGCTTGCCGCCACCATCATCGCGCTGCTGGCGGTGCTGTCGCTGGTGCCGGTGTTCGGCGTGCTGTTCGTGCGCAACGAAAAAGTCTTCGCGGTGAAATTCCAGAGCGCCGATGCAGGCGTGCAGGGCTTACGCAATTTCTGCTACTGGATCGCGGTGCGCATGGTGGGCCGGCCTGGCCTGTTCAGCCTGCTCGCGGTGCTGTTCGTCGGCGGGCTCGGCTTCATCTACGCCAATCTGGAGCCGCGCTACCGGCTTGCCGATCAGGTGCCCGACAAGCAGCAGGCCGTGGCCGCCAGCGGTCGGCTTGACGCCAAGCTCACCGGCGCCAATCCGATCGACGTGCTGATCGAATTCCCCAAGGGGGCCTCGCTCTATGCGCCGGAGACCCTGCAGACCATCGGCGACGTGCATTCGCAGGTGGAAAAGACCGCAGGCGTCGGCAATGTTTGGTCGCTGGAGACGTTGCGGCGTTGGCTTGCCGAGAAGGCGGGCAGTACGGACGTCGCGACGCTGCAGGAATACGTCAACCTGATCCCCGAGCATCTGGTGCGGCGGTTCATCTCCGCCGACCAGGATGCGGTGGTGGTCTCGGGCCGGGTGCCGGATCTGGATTCCAGCGAGATCCTGCCGGTGGTGGAAAAGCTCGACCATGCGCTGGATGCGGTGCGCAAGGCGCATCCGGGCTACGAAGTCGCGGTCACCGGCCTGTCGGCGATCGCGGCGCGCAATAGCGCCAACATGATCCAGAAGCTCAATCGCGGACTGACCATCGAGTTCGCGCTGGTCGCGGTCTTTATCGGGCTCGCCTTCCGTTCGGTGGTGGTGATGCTGTCCTGCATCCTGCCGGGAATTTTCCCGGTGGTGCTGTCGGGCACGGTGCTGTGGCTGCTTGGCGAGGGGCTGCAGTTCGCCAGCGTGGTTGCGCTCACGGTGTCGTTCGGGCTTGGGCTCAGCGCCACGATCCATTTCCTGAACCGGCTGAGACTCGAGATGAAGCCCGGCGTCGGCCCGGGTTTGGCGGTCGAGCGCGCCACCGTGCTGGTCGGACCCGCGCTGATCCTGACCACCGTGGTGCTTGCCTGCGGGCTTGTGGTGACGGTGTTCTCCGACCTGCCGTCGCTGCGGCTGTTCGGCTGGCTCAGCGCGTTTGCGATGATCGCGGCTTTGGTGGCGGACCTGTTCATCCTGCGCCCGACTGCGATGTTCCTGATCAACCTGTCGGACCGCATTCGCGGGACCGGCGCGCACGCGAAATAACACCACGTGATTCCGGGATGCGCGCCCTTCGCGCGCAGACCCGGAATCCAGCCACCCGAACAGCTTTCTGGATTCCGGGTTCGCGCTTCGCATCGCCCTGGAATGACGGTGCAAGAGTGCCCCGTCAGCCCTTGATCATGGTGATGTTGACGCCGCGGATATCGCTCTTGGAGCTGATCGAGACGGTCTGCTTGTTGCCGCGCGTGGTCAGCGTCAGGTTTGCGGCAAAGCCGGAGGCTTCGACGAAGACCTCGATCTGGCCGCCCCCTGCGGTGCCTTGCAGGTTGCCGAAGATATTGCGGCTCCGCTCGCTCCAGTTGCCGGAGATGCGGTCGCCATTGCTGGTGACGTCGCTGCTCAGGTCGAACTTGTAGCTGTCGCTCGCGCAATGCAGATTTTGCTTCAGCCCGAGTCCGCTGCCGTTGACCTTGTAATCGGCCTTGCAGCGGATCCGCTCGGTCGACCCGTCCGACAGGGAGACCGTGCCGTTGCCCGACCATGATCCTTCGAAGCCGGCAAAGGGCCCCGACTGTGCATTGGCCGCCGATACCGACAGCATCAGCGCGGCTGCAATGCCCGCAAGCTTGATCGTATGCCCAAAAACCCCAGAACCAGATTTCATGTCTAATTTTCCCATTGAGATGACGTCTGTCGAACTCGAAATACGTCTCCAGATACGTCGCGCCGCGTCGAAGTTTTAGTGTCGCAGAAATACATCAGGTTCATGCGATCGCGATCGATGTTCGCGCCGCGGCGCGCTCATCCTAGCACACCGATACAGCGTCTTTCCGGCGAACGCAGTCGTGCACAGCGACAAAACGCTGCAGCGGCTGGCAATCGCCTTCGGCCAAAATTCACTTTAAAATCAGTCGGTTATCGTGGCGAGACGCGGGTGCCGCGCAACTCCCTTAAGCCGGTACAAATTTAGCCGCAATCGGCAGCGCCTTTGCGCGTCGAACCATTCATGGTCTCACACGTTCACTCCACCAACCGGCCCTCCCGGCCAATCTCGTCAGGCTGTGCACGCCTCTCCGGTGTGCTAAGCGGCCCTCGACGAAATCTCCTGTCAGATGAAAGAACACAATGCGAAAAGTTTTGCTTGCGCTCACCCTGCTGTCCGCGTCCCTTTCCTCCACGGCCTTTGCCCAGCAGCAGCGTAGCGGGACGGCCGAGGAGCAGAAGGCGTGCGCGCGCGACGTGTCCAGGTTTTGCCGCTCGCTGATGGATCAGGGCGATTTCACCATTCTGGCGTGCCTGCAGCAAAACCGGGCGAAGCTGACCAAACCCTGCAGCCAGGTGCTGACGAACCACGGACAGTGATCGTCATTCCGGTCGAGCCAGGCGCGAACCCGGACTCCGAAAGACCGCACTCGATTTCTGCATTCCGGGCGCACGCGCGGGCGCGTGGCCCGGAATGACTAGCGTCTGGCAGCGGCGCGTGGTCTCGAAAATCCCGAGATAGCATTGGTTTTACCGGCGAATTTCCCATATATGGGGTCCGCCCGCGACGCCGCATGCGCAATTCCCGCTGCGGCCGGTTCAACAGATGCGACGATCCCGATGAGCACAGCCAGCGACCTTCGATCCGGCAAGACCCATCGCGACGAAAACTTCCCGGTGGCGTCCTGGATCATTCATCCACGCCACCGCGCGCTGATACTTGCGTTCTACAATTTCGTCCGGACCGCCGACGACATCGCCGATCACGCCTCGCTCGAGGCCTCCGCAAAGCTTGCGCTGCTTGATGAGCTTGAGGCGAATCTGATCGGGCAGGGCGAGGGCCAGCGGGAGGCGGTGATGTTGCGCGATGCGCTCGCCGCGCGCGGGCTGCCACCGCGTCATGCTCGCGACCTGCTGACCGCGTTCCGGATGGATGTGACCAAACTTCGTTACCGGAATTGGGACGAGCTTATCCACTATTGCTCCTACTCGGCGGTGCCGGTAGGCCGTTTCGTGCTCGACGTCCATGGCGAGAGCACCGCAACGTGGCCGGCTTCGGACGCGGTGTGCGCCGCGTTGCAGATCAACAATCATCTGCAGGATTGCGGCAAGGATTTTCGCGAGCTTAACCGCGTCTATATTCCCGAGGACACATTGGCGCGGCACAGCGCTTCACCCGAGGAGCTGGGAGCCCCGCGCGCCTCGAAGCCGCTGCTGTCATGCCTGCATGAGCTCGCAAACAAGAACGAAGCGCTGCTGCGTGAAGGCGATACGCTGGAGCTGCAGGTCGCCGACGGCCGCGTGGCCTGCGAAATCGCGGTGATCCAGAGCTATGCGCGTCACATCGTTCAGCTCCTGAAAACCCGCGATCCCTTGAGCGAGCGCGTCCACCTCGGCAAGGGCGCGATGGCCGCGCTGTCGCTCTCGGCAGTCGCGGCGACGCTCTGGCGACGCGCCACCAGCGGTGCGCCGCTCTCCAGATCGACCCCCGGCGCATGAACCAGCAGATGACTAACCAGCCCGCAACCTTGCAAGGGTCAGCTTCGGGAAGCTCGTTTTATGCGGCGATGCGCATTTTGCCGGCGTCGCAGCGCGAGGCGATGTTTCAGATCTACAGTTTCTGCCGGCAGGTCGACGACATCGCCGACTCCGACGGGCCGCGCGACCAGCGGCTTGCCGAACTTCAGCATTGGCGCGACGACATCGACGCGCTGTATCAGGGCCGCCCCCCGGCACGGCTGCGCGACTACGCCGCCTCGGTCGAAAGGTTCGGACTGAGGCGCGAGGATTTCCTTGCCATCGTCGACGGCATGGAGATGGACGTGCCTGCGGACATCCGCGCGCCGAACCTCGCGACCCTCGACCTCTATTGCGACCGCGTCGCCAGCGCGGTTGGACGGCTGTCGGTACGCGTGTTCGGCCTCGGCGAGGACGACGGCATCCTGCTGGCGCATCATCTCGGCCGCGCGCTGCAGCTCACCAATATCCTGCGCGACATCGACGAGGACGCCGCGATTGGCCGGCTCTATCTGCCGCTCGAGCACCTGCTGCATGCGGGAATCACCAGCAACGATCCGCAAAAGGTGATCCGGGATCCACGCCTGCCGAAAGTCTGCGCGCCGCTGGCGGAGCGCGCGCGACAGCACTTCGCCAAAGCCGACGAGGTGATGGACCGCAACCGGCGGCGCGTGGTACGCGCGCCACGCATCATGTCGAAATACTATCGCGCCATCCTCGATCTTTTGGTCGCCCGCGGCTTTGCCCGGCCGCGAGCGCCGGTGCGCCTCAACAAGGCGGCGCGGATCGCCATCCTTTTGCGCTACGCATTGATCTGATGGCAAAGCTCGTCCACGTGATCGGCGCGGGAATTTCCGGCCTGTCGGCAGCCGTCCGGCTGGCGAATGCCGGCTATCGGGTCCATGTGCACGAGGCGACGCAGCAGGCCGGCGGCCGCTGCCGCTCCTATTTCGACGCCGCGACCAATCTCACCATCGACAACGGCAACCATCTGCTCTTGTCGGGCAACCGCCATGCACTCGCTTACGCGCGCTCGATCGGCACCGAAGCAGGCCTGGTTGGCCCAAGTAGCGCGCGGTTTCCGTTCGTCGACCTCGGGACCGGAAAGCGCTGGCAGCTCGATCTCGGCGACGGCCGGTTGCCGCTATGGGTGTTCGATAAGAAGCGTCGCGTGCCGGACACCGCGCTTGCCGACTATCTGGCGCTGTCGCCGCTGATCTGGGCGTCGCCGCGAAAGCGTGTCGGCGACGCCATTGGCTGCGCCGGCACGCTGTATGACCGGCTGGTGCAGCCGCTATTGCTGGCAGCGCTCAATGTCGATCCGCCGGAAGGCTCCGCCGGCCTTGCCGGCGCGATCGTGCGCGAAACGCTGCTTGCGGGCGGGCAGGCGTGCCGGCCGCTGATCGCACGCGAGGGCTTGAGCGCGGTGCTGGTCGAGCCCGCGGTCAGGCTATTACACGACAAAGGCGAATCGGTGCTGTTCGGGCATGAGGTGCGCGCGTTGGACATCGCGGGAAACCGGGTTGGCGGGCTGAAATTCGGCGACGACGCGGTCACGCTCGGTCCCGACGACGCCGTGGTGATGGCGGTGCCGCCGCGTCCCGCGGCCGCGCTGTTGCCCGGGCTGAAAACGCCGTCGAAATTCAGGGCGATCGTGAACGCGCATTTTCGTTTTGAGCCGGCGGAGGGCCAATCGCCGATCCTGGGCGTCGTGGGCGGCTTGGTGGAATGGCTGTTCGCGTTCCCCGGACGGCTATCGGTGACCATCAGCAATGCCGACCGGCTGGTGGACCGTCCGCGGGAGGAACTTGCGCAGGCGATCTGGGCCGAGATCCGCAGCGCCGCCGGGGTTGAAGGCGAGCTACCCCCATGGCAGGTCGTGCGCGAGCGCCGCGCCACCTTTGAGGCGACGCCGGAACAGAATGCGTTGCGGCCCGGTGCGGTTACTCCGCACAAAAACCTGTTTCTTGCCGGAGACTGGACTGATACGGGGTTGCCGGCAACCATCGAGGGATCGGTGCGTTCCGGCGACCGCGCCGCCGAGCTCGTGATGGCCATGCGCTAGGCGCGCCGGCGTACACCTCAGACTCGCCACTCCAAGACCAAACGAGGACCATGGACTTCGATCGTACCAGTGCTGCTCCCGCTCACCCCGCCGTGCTCGAAGGCAGCATCGCCTCGGCGACGCAGGCGATGCTCGACCTGCGCAAGCCCGACGGCCATTGGGTGTTCGAGCTGGAAGCCGACTGTACCATTCCCGCCGAATATGTGCTGCTGCGGCATTATCTGGCCGAGCCGGTCGATACGGCGCTGGAGGCCAAGATCGGCAATTACCTGCGTCGCGTGCAGGGCGCGCATGGCGGCTGGCCGCTGGTGCACGAGGGCGCCTTCGACATGAGTGCCAGCGTGAAAGGCTATTTCGCGCTGAAGATGATTGGGGATTCGGTCGACGCGCCGCATATGGTCCGCGCCCGCGAGGCGGTCCTTTCGCGGGGCGGGGCGATCAACAGCAACGTCTTCACCCGCTTCATGCTGTCGCTGTTCGGCGTGCTGACCTGGAAAAGCGTGCCGGTGCTGCCGGTCGAGATCATGCTGCTGCCGTTGTGGTCGCCGTTCCACATCAACAAGATCTCCTATTGGGCGCGCACCACGATGATTCCCCTGATGGTGCTCGCCGCGCTGAAACCGCGCGCGAGGAATCCGAAGGGCATAGGCGTCGACGAGCTGTTCCTGCAGGACCCCAAATCGATCGGCATGACTGCGAAGGCGCCGCACCAGAGCCGGTTCTGGTTTTCGCTATTTCGCAGCCTCGACATTGTGCTGCGGGCGATCGAGCCGCTGTTTCCAAAAAAGCTGCGGCAGCGCGCAATCGACAGGGCGGTGGCCTTCGTCGAGGAGCGGCTCAATGGCGAGGACGGCGTCGGCGCGATCTTTCCGCCGATCGCCAACACCGTCATGATGTACGACGCGCTGGGATTTCCGCCGGACTACCCGCAGCGCGCGATGGCCAGGCGCAGCCTCGACCTTTTGCTGGTGATCCGCGAGGACGAGGCTTATTGCCAGCCCTGCGTATCGCCGGTGTGGGACACCGCGCTGGCCACCCATGCGATGCTCGAAGCCGGCAGCGAGGAGGCGGTGCAATCGGCACGCCAGGGGCTCGACTGGCTGCTGCCGCGGCAGGAACTGAGCGTGAAGGGCGACTGGGCGGTGAAACGTCCCGACGTCCGCCCCGGCGGCTGGGCGTTCCAATACAACAACGCCTACTATCCCGACCTCGACGACACCGCCGTGGTGGTGATGGCGCTGGATCGCGCGCGGCGCTACGACGGGGTCACGAAGTACGATGCCGCGATCGAGCGCGGCCGCGAATGGATCGAGGGGCTGCAGAGCCGCGACGGCGGGTTTGCCGCTTTCGATGCCGACAATCTCGAATATTACCTCAACAACATCCCCTTCTCGGATCATGGGGCGCTGCTCGATCCGCCGACCGAGGACGTCACCGCGCGCTGCGTCTCGATGCTGGCGCAGCTCGGGCAGACCGTGCAGGACAGCCCATCGGTGGCGCGTGGCGTCGACTACCTGCGCCGCACCCAGCTCGCGGAAGGCTCATGGTATGGCCGCTGGGGGCTGAACTACATCTACGGCACCTGGTCGGTGCTGTGTGCGCTCAACGCCGCCGGCGTCGATCATCGGGATCCGATGATTCGCAAAGCCGCGGACTGGCTAGTGTCGATCCAGAACGATGATGGCGGGTGGGGCGAGGATGCGTCGAGCTACCGACTCGACTACAAGGGCTATGAGCGCGCGCCCACCACGCCCTCGCAAACGGCATGGGCCTTGCTTGGTCTGATGGCGGGCGGCGAGGTCGAACATCCGGCAGTCAAGCGTGGCGTGGAGTACCTGATAAGCACACAGACCGAAAAAGGACTGTGGGACGAGCAGCGCTACACCGCAACGGGGTTTCCACGGGTGTTTTATCTGCGCTATCATGGCTACTCAAAGTTCTTTCCGCTCTGGGCGTTGGCGCGGTATCGAAATTTGAGAAGCACCAACAGCAGGGTGGTAGGGGTCGGAATGTGAATTTGGGGGCGGGGACTGACGCGTCCGCGGGCAATCTGTTCGATCCGCGGCCGATTTTGATCGTCACGGGGCTGGCGCACGAGGCGCGCATTGCGGCCGGCCCGGGGATGACAGTCATCTGCAGCAGCAGCGATCCGCAGCAGCTGCGCGCGCTTCTCGCGACCGTCGACCCCGCGGGCATCCGCGGCGTGATCAGTTTCGGCATTGCCGGAGGCCTCTGCCCGACGCTCAAGCCCGGCGACGTCGTGGTCGCCAGCGAAGTCGTCGCCGGCTCTTCGCGCTGGGAGGCCGGCTTTGCGCTCAGTGAGGAGCTGATCGCCGGAACAGGCCTGCGGAACAGCCGGGTAGTCCATGGCGGGCTCGTCGGTGTCGAGGA
>Ga0066662_10000426_pt1 | contig 18413 bp, 6 predicted proteins | sample GraSoiAngelo_111_FD_133939 | JGI IMG/M metagenome (GOLD analysis project Ga0066662, IMG submission 133939) | Grasslands soil microbial communities from the Angelo Coastal Reserve, California, USA - 14_0903_12_40cm | ecosystem: Environmental > Terrestrial > Soil > Grasslands | place: USA...
CTAGGCGGCACTACCAAAGCTCTTGAGGTTTACAGGAGGGCAGAGCATGTCCACGCAACGGCGCTTAACGTCTACATGAAACACGCCGGAGCGTTCAATTCGCCGACGCCTTATGTGATCTCCGGTGACGCGTTGGCAACGCCCGTCAACGAGAACGGCGCAGCCTTCCGCACGCACGCATCCTCGGCTCAACTCGATCTCTCAACGCTGTTCGGTTCGCTCGACCTCTGCGACTGCGAGCATTGCCTATCACTTTATAGTCCGGCGGCTTACCTCGTAGATATCCTGAAGTTTCTGGGCGACGGCCCGATAAAAGATGAGATGAGCCCGCTACAGACGTTGTTGGCTCGCCGTCCAGATATTGAGCATCTCGAACTCACTTGCGAAAACACCAACACGCAACTGCCGTACGTGGATGTGGTCAACGAGATTCTTGAGGCGGCGATTGATCCCAGGTCCTTCTACATCGCCGAGGGGCCTGATGTCAGCAGTGTGCTGATCGAACTCGACTCGGGAACGATACCCACGGGCTTCAAGGCGGCCTTTGCTGGCGAGGGTTATGCGCTTTCGGATAGAGCGTCTGTGAGGAAGGACGCGGCGGCCGGCGTCAACGTCAAGTGGAGCTGGATAATTCTTGACGGCGGGTGGGCGTTTACGCTTAAGCGGATGGGAACGAACGAAGGGTTTCAGGTGTTCGCTTGGCCGCAAACGAGTTGGACTTCGGAGGAGCTGCGCGCCAATCCTGAACACGTCCACGATAGAGCCAATGGCGTCCTACGCGAGGCGGTCTATCCCTCGCAGTTGCCGCTGGACCTGCCCCTGGAGGAGACGCGCGCTTATCTGGCGCATCTAGGCGTGCGGCGGCACGAGGTGATGGAGACGTTCTTCCATGACGCCCCCGCCGACCCGATAGCCGACTCGGACATTACCTATGAATATCTCGGCCTAGCAAAGGAAGAGGCGGATATCGTTACGGGCGTCACGACCGGCGCCCCGGACGGCACGACGCCGACTAAAGGCGCTTGGGATTTTTGGGGTCTTCGGGACACGGGAAACGACGTGGCGGACTTGACCGACGGCACCGCGCCGCACGCGCCGGGAGACTGGGATGTCGTCTTAAGGCGCGTCTCGATTTTCCTACAGCAGTCGGGCCTCAGCTATAAAGAGCTGCTCGGTTTGTTAGGTACGTCTTTCATCAATCCGGCCACCGGCGGGGGCAGAACTATCAGCATCGCGTCCGTCGATCCTGCTGATGCCGCGACGTGCAAGCTCAGCAAGCTTGAGATACAGGTCGGCGACAGTCAGACCTCGGACAAGCGGGAGGCACTCATCGCGGCGTGGGGCAGGATGCATCGTTTTGTGCGGCTCTGGCGAAAGCTCGGCTGGACGATGCGCGATCTGGATAAGGCTATTACTACCTTCACGCCGATAGAAGAGAAACGTGAGATCACGAAGCCTCTTCTGATCCAGCTCTCGCATATTCAGCGGTTGCGTGCCAACCTGAATATCCCGCTGGTCAACATGCTGAGCTGGTTCGCCGACATTGATACGGCCAGCTACAGCGATCATCTGGCCGAGGGACAGCCGGAAGTCGCGTCGCTCTACGAACAGCTTTTCCGCAACAAGACGGTCATCAAGCCGGTCGATAAAGCCTTCACCGAAGACGCCAACGCTTTGAGCGGCAAGATCAGTGAACACCTCCCGACAGTCATAGCCGCACTGGGCATCAACGCGGCCGATCTGTCGCTGTTGACAACGGGTGAGGGAGCCGTTGTCACAGATGACAATCTCAATCTCGCCAATCTATCTCGCCTCTATCGTGTTACCTCCTTGGGCAAAGCTCTCAAGCTGACGATCCGGCAGTACCAGTCAATCCGGAAATTATCGGGTATTGACCCGTTCTCCGCGCTTCCGGCGACGAGTACAGAAGGTTCCATACCGGCAACCAGAGCCGCCCTGCGCTTCGTGGAGACGGTGAACCTCATTCGCGCCTCCGGCTTCAGCATTGACGAACTTGATTATTTGCTGCGACATGACTTCACCTCGTCGTCCGAAGTCGCACCCTCGGAAAATGCCATCGCGGCAACCCTGGACGAGATGCGCGGCGAGCTGCAAAAAATCGCCGCCGAGAATACCGTTCGTGAAGAGCCGGACGACCCAAACGGGGTGACGACTGATCCTCACGGCGAGTTGACTCGCAAGAAGCTCGCGCTGCTCAACTGGGACACCGCGCTGATCGAGCAGGTCGTGGCTACGCTTAACGGCTCCGTGAGCTACGAGGCCATGACCGGTACTCTTTTGACAGGCCCGGCGCTGCCTAACGACACGGGTCACTACGAGGTTAATCTGGCTTCACCTTCACTGCCGAACGGGTTTACTTTTTCCGGTCAGCTCAGAGAAGTTGTGACAGCCGAGGCCGAGTTCTTGTTTGCCTGCGATTCAAGAATCCCAGTCGAGTCAACCCACGGGATAGTTTCACCTGAGCTACTTACTCAGTTTAGCAATCATTCCATTGCCCTCGTTGCCGGTGCTCCCGTTACAACCGAGACCCCAAGTAAAGCATGGAAGATTAACGGGCAGTATTCGGTGATCAAAAACGGGAGAATCCTCAGCGTCTACGACCTGGATAATAAGAAGCTCCGAGCCTCCCGCCTCTTGAACATACCGGAACGGGAACTGCTCAGGAATCTGGCCGCCGGGTCGCTTGATAACGATTTCATAGATGCAAGCGAGAGGCTCTTTGAGCTTCAGGACCGGCTGCAAGGACAGATCACTTACGAACAAGTGATGGTCAATGGGCAGCCGAAGGGTCGGCTGCGCTTCGCGGGCCCGATGACCAATGCGCGGAAGGCCCTGCTCGATAGTGTGTCCGGCGTTCGGGCATATCTGGACGCCGTGCAGGCGCTCTACGATGCACCCAGGATATTCATCGCACGCTACTTGCACACCTATACGATGCCGGACTTTGCAACCGAACTCGCCGCGCTGCCGGTTAGCGTCATATTCTCTAACGCATTAAAGGACAAGGTCTACTTTGACGCGTCTGCTGCTCCCAAAAAACTGCATTTCGTTGGCGTCATGACGGAGCAGCAGCATGATGCGTTGTTAAGCTTATCTACCGATACTAATGACCCTCACCATGCCTCATACGTCGCCGCCGTTGACAGCCTCTTCCACAACCCGGACGCCTTCCTCACGGCTCCCAACTCGGGCACCGATGCCGCCGCCATGTTCGATAGTAAATCCACACCGGAACCGCGCTTCCTTTTGATACTAAAAAAACTGCTCCCTTACCTGCGGCGGACACTCAGTGAACGCTTGGTGGCCCGGAAGATAGCCGAGACGCTCGGGTTTGAGGAAAAGACGGCCAGAGACCTGCTGACGAAATGCGTGAACTCGCCAACTCATTCCACAGAAAAGTCCATCACCGAATTTCTGGCGCAGGGCTTCGCCGAGAGCAACTTGAAGGTAAAGCTGACCGCCACCGCATTCACTGACCAATTTAAGACATTTACGCTATTGCACAAGATCGGGGTGCTCACCACAAAGTTCAAACTCACACCGGATCAACTGCCATGGTTATTCGATAACGGGCCAAGCCGCGGCTGGCTAAATTTCAACGCCCTCCCCATGTCCGCAACGGCATCGTCTGTGACGCTGTTTGCCGGTTGGAGAAGACTCGTCGGTCTGTTCCGATTATGCGACACGCTGCCAATAGGCGAGTCGGAGTTGTTTAGCCTCTTCGGCGAGGCCGACGCAGTTGTCCCGACCGTTCTCGATGCCGTCAGTGATGCCGCCAAGGATGCCGTCAGAAACGCCGCCAAGAAAAGATATCTCGAAAGTCTTAGCCAACGCACACCGTGGCCGATAGAGGAATTGGAGGCTTTGCTCGGCCCACGCGACAAATATTGGGAGAGTGGTTGTCTGCGGTTTGCGTTTCCCGACGACTACAAAGACGAGCGGATGCTGCTGCGGTTGCGCGAGTGCTTCATGCTGATGAAACGGATCGGCGCACGGGCGAAGCAGCTCGGCGACTGGGGCAAGGCTGTTCAGACGATCTCCGAAGAATTGAACAACGCACACAGCATCAAGAGCACGGTCAAAGCTAAGTATGACGACGAACAGTGGCCGGCGGTGGTGAAGGCGCTCAAAGACCCTTTGCGCGAGATGCAACGTTCCGCCCTAGTGTCTTATCTCGTGGCGCAGCGGGGCGTGCGGGACGCGAACGAGCTTTATGAAGATTTCTTGATCGATGTCGAAATGGGCTCCTGCATGATGACGACAAGGATCAAGCAGGCGATCAGCTCGGTTCAACTCTTTATCCAACGTAGCCTGATGAATCTGGGACGGGACGCTTTGCTGCTCCCGCAAGAGGCGAACGAGTGGCGGCAATGGCGCGAAGAGTGGGCGCGATGGCGCAAATGGTATCGGGTCTGGGAGGCCAATCGCAAGGTGCTGCTCTACCCGGAGAACTGGATCGAGCCGGAGCTACGCGACGACAAGTCGCCGTTCTACACAGACCTCGAAGACGAACTGCTGCAAAGCGACGTGACGATGGCGACGGCAGAGGACGCGTTCCTGCATTACCTCGAAAAGCTAGATCAGGTGGCGCGTCTGGAAATCGTCGGCATGTATCTGCAAAAGGAGGAGCAGCAAGAGACCGGCGTCCTGCATGTCTTCGGCCGCACCTACGCGATTCCCCACACCTACTTTTATCGCCGCTTGGAAGACAAAGTATGGTCGGCGTGGGAGAAGGTAGACCTCGACATCGAGGGCGACCATTTGATCCCGGTCGCGTGGAACCGGCGGCTGTATCTGTTTTGGGCCATCTTTACGGAGAAGTCGGAGCAACCCACAAGGGAGCAGAGGTTAAGTGACGACGAGCCCAACAAGTACTGGGAGATTAAACTTGCGTGGAGCGAATATAAGAACGGAAGCTGGTCTCCAAAGAAGGTATCGAAAAACTCACTGCGCCATAACAAGTACCCGTACTCGCCCACGGACGTACCGACAGTTCCGCCCCTGGTTGTCGCGCAAGAGCCGCAAGACTTTTCGTTCAAGACCCGGAGAAGTGACTTAGCCGGCGAACCGCCCAGCATCGAATGTTACGGCCCGACCGTAGTTACAACTTCGACGCCTCAGACGCCTCCCCCCCCGCCGGCTCCTACCGTCAACGTTCAGCCTCTGGCGATTGTTTTTCCGCATACCCTCTTTGACCTTTTCAGGGGGAACGTTCCACAACAGACATACATTAAGTTCCGCCTTCGGGTGGGCGATCAAAGACCAAGCGCGGCGAACACCACAATTGAAATCCGCAACCTCGCGGGCAATGCCCTGATGGAACAACCACCAATCGCTTTAAATCCAAAAGGCGTTGGGTATTCAACGGGAGCATATCAAGTGCCGGTAGTTCCCTACCTGGTCTCTAGGGATTATTTATTGGAGTCATTGAAGGAAGAGGGCTCCTGGTGGCTGCCGATAAATTTTACTGGTTACGTTACCTCTATCGTTGAAGCATGCTTTGATGCTATCGATAACAGCGGCACTACTGTCCCTGAGGATGTTGTTGTTACCACTACTGTGGCTGCTGCTGTTGCCGCTGCTTTTGGGCCTGCCACTTTGGCAATCCCCACCGGCAGTCCAACTGCTGTTATGGCTGCGACCGCTCAAATTGTTCTCTTTCTTGTGACAACTGCTGCTATTGGTTGGGTCGGCACTCTTAAAGCCGGTAACGGCATTGCCGCTGCCACTACGGCCGCGGGTCTACCATTCGGACGCAGATTCACCGTAAAGCTGAAGGCGATCCCTCCCCCTCCGCCAATCGAACCGCTTGCTCCTGTGTTGGAGACGACACCCAAGCCCATGCAAGGGATCGGGGTGTTCACGCTGGATGGCTGCCACGGGAGTCTATCCGCTGCGAAAGTCGCGTCGGCATACATGCTTCCTACGCACTTGGAGCCGGTCGGAGCCACCCAGATTAAGAATATGATGTTGGTGGAAAAACGGAGCGTCGCTTCAATCGTCCTGGGCGACGATTCACTCAGCGTGGGCAGAGGCGAAAGTATCGTACTGCTGAATCACACGCCGGGAAACTTCCGCCTGCTGGCCCCCCATCAGGATGTCCAGTTCACGCGTGAATCACCGTTCTTTTTTCAGGACGGCCGACGTACTTACTTTGTATCGCTGAAGGAATCCGGGAGTTTCGCCATTCACTTTCATCCGCGTGTCTGCGACCTCATCGAGGCGCTCAATCGCGACGGCATTTCCGGCCTGTTAACCCTTCAGAATCAAGAGCCGGACGATGCCGATGCCGGAACAGCGTTTTTGACGATGTATTCACCCGCCCCGCGTTATCAGCCTGTCGACACCGCGCCGAAGGAGGATGTGGACTTCGAACACCACGGTGCGTACTCCTTATACAATTGGGAGCTGTTCTTCCACACTCCTTTCCTCATCGCGATGCAGTTGAGCAAGAATCAGCGCTTCGAGGAAGCGCAGAAGTGGTTTCATTATATCTTCGACCCGACCGCAATCGAACCTCCGGGCAACCCCAGTCAGCCCCGCTCAGAGCGTTTCTGGCGCGTGAAGCCGTTCCACGATGAAGCCAAGCGTGGCGTGCAAACGCTTGAAGCGTTGATTGCCGACGATGAAAACCTGCGAGAGCAAGTTACTGCGTGGAAGGCCGACCCCTTCAAGCCGCACGTCATCGCCCGTATGCGTGTCGTGGCTTATATGAAGGCAGTGGTCATGCGCTACATTGATAACCTCATCGCGTGGGGCGACCAGTCGTTTCGTCGCGACACGATTGAGTCTATCAACGAGGCGACGCAGCTCTACATTCTGGCGGCACAAATCCTCGGTCGGCGCCCGGAAAGTATTCCGGCACGCGCCAAAGCGAAAACTCAGACCTTCCGCACTCTCGACGATGCGGAAACGTTGGACAGTCTATCCAACGCCATGGTGGAAATAGAAAGCTTCCTCGCGCCTTCCGTCGCCCCGGCCGGCGGCACCCGGGGCGCGCCGCCTTTGCAGATGCGGTATTTCGGTATTCCGGGAAACGACAAGCTGCTGGGTTACTGGGACACCGTGGCCGACCGGCTGTTCAAGATTCGCCATTGCATGAATATCGAAGGCGTGGAGCGTTCATTGCCGATGTTCGAACCGCCGATTGACCCCGGCCTGCTGGTGAGAGCCGCCGCCGCGGGTGTGGACATCGCCAGCGCCCTCAACGACATCAACGCGGCCGTCCCGCATTATCGCTTCAACGTGATGCTGCAAAAAGCCTCCGAACTCTGTAACGACGTTAAGGCTTTAGGCGGGGCGTTGCTCTCGGCACTTGAAAAGCGAGACGCGGAAGCCCTGGCGCTGCTGCGTTCCAGTCATGAAGTCGAACTACTCAAGGCGATTCGGGAAATTAAGGCGCAACAGATTGACGAAGCGACCAACACGCTCGCGGGGTTAATTAAGTACGAAGATGTCGTCACCACCCGCCAGCAGTATTACCTGAGTCGGCCATTTATGAACTCCTTCGAGATAGTCCATCTCGGTCTGACCTCTGCGAGCCTCGTTGCTATGGAGGCACACCTCGGGGCGGAGGTGCTTGCAGCCGTCTTGCACCTCCTTCCGAATATAAAGACTGCGAGTCCGTTAAGCATGGGGGCCACCTACGGCGGCGATAATGTAGGCCCGGCAGCGCAAGCTTTCGGCAGCGCCGCGAGTACAACGGCGTCCATACTCAGCACCCATGCGTCGCTGAGCGCAACTCTGGGCGGCTATCAACGACGACAGGATGATTGGACTCATCAGGCGGACTTGGCGACGAAGGAGTCGCAACAGGTCAAGAAGCAGATCGCCGCGGCGGAGATTCGTTTGGCAATTTCCGACCATGAACTCCAAACCCACGATCTGCAAATCGAGAAGGCAAAGGAAGTGAAGGAATACTTGCGCGATAAGTTTACTGACCGGGAGTTATACAGTTGGATGGTCGGGAAACTATCCGGCGTCTATTTCCAGAGTTATCAACTGGCGTACGACGTGGCAAAACGCGCCGAACGTGCGTACCGCTACGAACTAGGATTGAGGGATTCAAACTTCATCCAGTTCGGCTACTGGGACAGCCTCAAGAAAGGACTGTTGAGCGGCGAACGGTTGCACCACGATCTTAAACGCATGGACGTGGCCTACCTGAACCAAAACAAACGCGAGTACGAGATCGCCAAACATATTTCGCTCCTCGCGCTCGATCCGCTCAGCCTCATTAAGTTAAAAGAAACGGGCGAGTGTTTTGTCAGCCTGCCGGAAGTGCTCTTTGACACCGACTATCCGGGCCACTACATGAGACGGATCAAATCCGTCAGCGTCACCGTCCCGTGCGTGACCGGCCCCTATGCCGGAGTCAACCTGACGCTCACTCAACTCAACAGCTCTATCCGCCACGCCAACACGCTTCCCGACAGTCAATATTTCCGCCGCGGCGACGACACACGCTTTTCCGACAGTTTTGGCACCATCCAGTCAATCGTCACCAGCCACGGCCAGAGCGATGGCGGCCTGTTTGAAGCAAACATCCGTGACGAGCGCTATCTGCCTTTCGAAGGTGCGGGCGTGATCTCGACGTGGCGGATCGAACTGCCTTCCGTATTCCCCGCTTTCGACTACGACACCATCTCTGATGTCGTATTGCACGTCCGCTATACCGCGCGCGACGGTGGTGCGAATCTGAAGCAACGAGTAACCGGCGAACTCGTTGCGGCTATTGATTCCATCGGAGAGTCGGCGGGGGAAAAAGGTCTGGTTCGTCTGTTCAGTCTGCGGCATGAATTTCCGACCGAATGGCATCGGTTAATCGGCGAAACCAATGCAGAGGTGGCTGGTGACCTACAGCAATTCTTCACCATAACAAAGAACCGCTTTCCGTTCCTGTTCACCCGGAAGGAAATTAAGATTTCAGCGATAGACTTGTATGCCGTGCCGAAGTCAGATGTAGGAATCAACGAATTTCCGGGATTGGAGATTACGTTGCCAAAGACTACTACCGCCGCTCCGATGCAAGACGGCGCGAACATTGGACAGCTGTTAGCTAAGACTCTGACTTTGGATCCACCAGAGAAATTAGTAGTTGATACTGAAGAGGAAAACGCCAAATGGGGGTTCAGAATACCTCAAGCTAAAATCGTCAAGTTTCAGCAAGATATCGCTGATATCCTAATGGTGTGCCATTACTGCATCTGATACCAAATTGCAGTGAAAAGAGAGGTGGCTCATAGTTCCGGCCACCAGTGATATTTCGTCCGCGCCGAGACCTCTGCGGCCTTGATCTTTTGCGGGGCATGGGTTTAGGCTGCGGGCGGCTACTCGTCTTTCTGCTCCTTTCTCGCGGGTTAAGTTCAAACGTGCTGACGGGCCGGGTGCTCTCGTCAGCCTCACGTAATTTGCACAGCCCCTTGTCAGTCTGATTAGTCAATCAGCACATCCACGTCAACATCAACGGCGCTGGCGTCATTCGCTCAACCCGATGACAACTATGAAAAATCCACGTCTCTTACGCAAGACATCCTGGCTGGTGCTGTTCTTCGCTGTGCAGTTGTGCTTCGTGCCGGTCGCGGCCCAGCATGGTCGCCCGCGCGCGCGCGTTATGTCAGCCGTAAGGGCGCAACCGGAGTTGGTTGTCCAGTTGGGCTTTTCAAACGGGGTGACCTGTATCGCCTTTTCACCTGATGGTCGTTTGATTCTGGCCGGGAGCATGGACAAGACTGCGCGGCTGTGGGAGACGGCGACGGGCCGTTTAATCCGGCGCTTCGGAGAGCACGATAACGAGCTTGAGAGCGTCGCATTCTCAAACGATGGCCGCTACGTGATGACGGTGACGGAAGAGACCGTTCGCGTCTGGGATATTACCACCGGGCAGGAGTTACATCGCTTTAAGCGTACAGGGAGCGATACGAATCTGCCTTCGGACGATAAGCGTTTTCGCATGGAGTTGGCAGGCGCTGATCAGTTAGTTCCGGCCCTCCTGCGCAGCGCCGTGACGAAAAAAGAACTGGCGCGCTTCGGCGGCGCAAGCTCGAAAAAGGTGCCCCCAACATACGGGGAAACTGGTCGCATTACATCTCCCGACGGGCGCTTTACGGCTGAGGTCGGCGAAGCAAAATCGGTCGTGTTGAAAAGCGCGAAGACCGGCCTGGAGGTACGGCGATTGATCGGTCATACGGAAGAGGTTAACGCGCTCATGTTTTCGCCGGACAGCCGCTTGCTAGCGACGGGCAGCGGCTATGAAGGATATAAAGATAATAGCCTGCGGCTGTGGGATGTCGAGACGGGCCAGGAGGTGCGGCGCTTCGAGGGAGACGCCACGCTGGTTGGCGCAGTCTCATTCTCACCGGACGGGCGCTTCATCGAAACTGAAGGGGGCGAATCTGATTCCTTCGTCGGCCCAATAGGAGGAGGAGGAGCAAGCGTTTTATCCTCAACTTATCTCTGGGACCTGACGACCGGTCAGCAAGTTCGCACACTTAACACGGGGGCGACCAGTCTGGTTGCGGCCAACATCTCGCCGGATGGCCGTTTCGTCTTAACCGGCGAGTGGGAGAAGGCCCGACTCTGGAACGCGGACACAGGGCAGGAGGTGGGCCGCTTCAGCCGACACACAAGCTGGGTGGAGGCCGTGGCATTCTCCGCCGATGGTCATTACGCTGTGACCGGCAGCGCAGACCACACCGCGCGGCTCTGGGATGCGGTGACTGGCAAGGAGGTGCAACGCTTCATCGGTCATACGGATGTCGTCACGTCAGTTGCGCTTTCGCCGGACAGGCAGTTTGTTCTGACCGCGAGCGATGATCATACCGTGCGGCTCTGGGATGCCGCGACGGGCAAAGAAGTGCGGCGCACGGAGGCGAACTATCCCGCCGCCTTCTCGCGGGACGGTCGGTTCTACATCGCGGAAACTACAAACGGGCCGACGCTTTGGGAGACGAACACCGGGGCGGAGCTACGACACTTTGGACAGGGTGCTCGTGCTGCCTCGATGGACGCAGTCGCATTTTCACCCGACGGAAAATTTGTGCTTACCGCCAACGCGGATTTCAAGCTGCACCTATGGGAAGTCAGTAGCGGGCAGGAGGTGCGGCAATTCGTCGGGCACGAAGCCGCGGTGCATTCGGTCGCCTTTTCAAGTGACGGTCGTCAGATTTTATCCGGCAGCGGCGACGTGTGGCAGGACAAAGACACGACCATACGACTCTGGGACGTTGCCAGCGACCGTGAAGTGCGGCAATTCGGTCATCTTAAGAACCCGGTTCTCTACGTTGCATTTGCGCCGGATGGGCAGTCGGTCTGGGCAGAAGAGTTCCAAGTATTTGGGAGCGACCAGACAGGTTTGCTGGGCAGAGGCCGTGTCCATCGTTACGACGACGCGACCGGCAAAGAGTTGGCACACATCGGCGAGGATACACTCAGAGGCGCGGCCATCTTTTCGGCGGATGGTAATCTGGTTTTAATCGGTCGGAGCGATCAAACAGTGCGCCTGCTGGATGCGACCACGGGCCAGGAATTGCGGCGTCTGCCCGGCTTCATAGCCGCCATCTCGCCCGATAGTCGTTTCGTCGTAACTGCGTTTCCAGCCGGCTCGTCCGCGGCCAAAGAGAATGAGGCCGAAAGCGAGAGCGGTAAAACAGATCGGCAAGATAGAGTGGTGTTCCTCTGGGATGTCGAGACGGGCCAGGAGGTGCGGCGTTTTGGCTGGAAGGCGAAGAAAGGGTCAAGTGATGGTGACGATGAGTCGAGACTAAGATCGCTCGCCTTCTCGCCCGATGGTCGTTTTGTCCTGGCGGGCGATTCCGGGGGTCCGGCGCGGATGTTTGAGGTTGCGACCGGTAAAGAGCTAAGGCAATTCAAGGGTGATAGTGAATCTACAGCTTTGGTTGAGTTCACTCCCGATAGTCGTTTCGTAAGAACGGGCAGCGGGTTAGGGGGCGGCGCAGATGCAAGGCTCTGGGATGCGGCGACCGGTAATGAGGTGCGGCACTTCGCAATTAACAATGGTGGTGATGAAGCGGTGGGTGACTATGCCGAGGCGGTGACGGCGGTTGCTTTATCTGCGGACGGTCGCCTCGGCTTGAGCTGGGGCTTCAGTTCCGGCATTGATCAGATGGCTTTTGGTGAAACAAATACCCCGCGCCTGTGGGACACGGCCACGATGAAAGAACTGCAACGCTTCAGAGGTCATATCGATGACGTGTTCAGTGCAGCCATTTCACCCGACAATCGGCTCGTCGTGACCGGGAGCAAAGACAGCACCACCCGGCTCTGGGACGCTAAGACGGGCAAGGAAATCTGCCGGCTTATCTCGTTCCGTGATGGGACGTGGGTAGTCGTTGCGCCCGATGGTCGTTTCGATACGAACAATCTGGAGGAGATACGCGGGCTGCACTGGATTTTCCCTGACGACCCGCTCCGGCCGCTGCCGCTCGAAATCTTCATGCGCGTTTACTATGAGCCACGTTTGCTGGCGAGGATTCTGGCGGGCGAGAAGTTCGCTCCCGTGCCGCCACTGGCGAGCCTCAATCGCATTCAGCCCGAAGTACACATCACACAGATTACACCGCAGGCTAACACGCCGGACCAAGTCTCGGTCAAAGTCGAGTTGGCGGATGTCAGACTCGGCGCGCGCCGTAGCGGCGTTTCCGATCTGCGCCTGTTTCGGGATGGACAGTTGGTCGGCTACGCGCCCGGCCCCGGCGGCCCCATTAAGGTCAACCCGCACACAGGCAAAGCGGAGATGGTCTTCACCAATATTAAATTGCCGCGCCGTGAGGATGTGTTGAAAGTGGAATTCTCTGCTTACGCTTTCAACGCCGACCGCGTGAAGAGTGCTACCGACCATTTGACCTACGAGTTGCCCGCACCGCTCAAGACGGTGAAGGGGCGGGCTTATCTGATCACTGTCGGCGTGAACGTTTACGAAAACCTTGAGATCACCAAGCTGTTATATCCCGCCAGTGATGCGCGTTTGATGGGCGCTGAACTCTCGGACGCGTTACGGCACACCGGCAATTACGCGGAGATTGTCACCATCCCGCTGATTGCCGATTTCAGAGAACGAGACGGCGAGCAAGTCATCCGTCCGATCAAAGAGAATTTCAAGACCGTGCTTGATCTGCTCGCCGGCAGACAGGTCGGGGCGGCGCAACTGGCAGCCATCCCCTCAGCGATCCGAAATAATCTGCGGGCAGCCAGGCCGGAAGACCTCGTGATCATTTCCTTCTCGACGCATGGACAAGCCGACGGACAAGGTAATTTCTATCTTTACCCGTTCGACACGGGCCAGACGAATGAGGGGTTGTTGCCGCATTGTATCTCAAGCAACGATCTGTCCTTGTGGCTGCGCGACGTGGACGCGGGCGAGTTGGTGATGATTCTGGACGCCTGTCATTCGGGCGCGGCTCCGGGCGAAGATTTCAAGCCGGGACCAATGGGCAGTCGTGGCTTAGGCCAACTGGCTTACGACAAGGGGATGCGCATTCTAGCCGCCACGCAGGCGGACAATGTGGCGCAAGGGAGCGGCCAGAGTGCGCACGGACTACTGACTACTGCCTTGATAAGTTATGGGATTGAAAAGGGCGAGGCGGCCAAGTCGCGGCGCGTCACGATGCGGGACTGGTTGGAGTACGGGGTTAAGGAAGTCCCCGTCTTATACAATCAGGAAGTCGTTACGCAGCCGCAGCAGAAGGTGCAGCAGCCCGCCCTGTTTGACTTCGCGCCCCGCAAAAGAGATGACGTGCTGGTGGCCTTGCTGCATAATTAAATTCACTGCCGGCGCAACAAGTTTCCGTGGCTACCCTTTAATCAGGCTTAACCGACGAGGAGAAAACTGATGCCAACGTACCGACTTCAGTTAAAGGTGCTGGGTCTGTCAGGGCTGTTTATGTTTTGCCTGTCAGGCTCATTACTCACCACGGCGGCGCAGGAAAATCCGCTCGCTGGCCGCGACATCGCGACGACCCTCGTGCGGGATAACGGACAGAGTGTTGTCCTCATCGTACAAAAGACCATCGTCAAGCCCGGCGCTAATATCAAGCAGTTGCTCAAAGCGAACGGCGTCTTCCCGGACGCGGATGCGTTTGGCTTGGTCTATGATCTCAATCCGAAACTTGACAAGCTCGACCCGATTGCCCCGGGCACAGAGTTGTTGTTGCCAAAGGCGCAAAGCGGCGGGCCCGGGCCGGCTTTACCCGCTGGCTTTCTGATCTCCTTGACGGTTGATAAAAGACTGAAGGACGAAGTGCTCACGAAACTGGATGCGCTTAATAATGTCGTCGCGACGGCGACCCATTTTCCAGTCACAAAGTTTAATAATGAGGAAGACCAGCGCGCCGTCCTCGTCTCGATAGCCGATCTCAAGCAATCATCAGAGATCATCGCAAACGTCATTGCAGGCAAGGTACAGCCAGTGAGCAGCGAGGTGCTCAACCAGATCAAGACCGAGGTGGAGATATTGCAGCCGACGCTTAACGGGCTGGCTCAGGGTGAGCAGAAACTGAGTGACCGCGACCGCGAGATCATCAAGCTCGTGGCCGATGACTTGCAAATCAAGCAGAAGACCTTTAGCGAAATCAGAGACGCCTCGGAGCTTTCAGGGAGATGGCCGGAGGTGCGCGTGTTCGTCAACACCCTGAGACCCGACGACGGCAGTACGGTGGCTAACCTCACAATCTACTATGAGTCGGAAGTCGACTTCGTCTTAAGAGGGGGTGTCGAAGGCCCCTCAAAGAAGCCTTTTAACGGCGTTTCACCGGCAGAAACGGCTCTCCAGGAGGCGAATTACCGTATCTGGGCAGTGCGCGCGGGGAACACGCGCCCAGCCACGGAAGTCAAACGACTGGAAATCAGGAAAAGGTCCAGCAGCGAGGTCGTGCGCGTTGACCTCATCGTCATCAATTGAGGGCTTGCGATGAATGGCAAAGAACTGCTCGCGCGTGGAATCGAAGTCGTCACCTTTCTGTTCGCCATGTTCGGCGGCTTCTTAACCGCCATCGCGCCGCCGGAAGAGACGGACGCGAAATTTGCCGTCGGGCTTAGCTCGTTTTTCGCCCTGGTCGTGCTCCTCTTTATCGCTGTCTTCGTCAAAAAGTCGAAACAGAAAAAATATCAGAAGATTTGGCTCGGCGTAGCGGCGTTTGCATTTCTCCTGTCCATCCCCTCCGCATTTTTTTATAAGAGCTATCTCAATCAACTCACCTTTCCCTATCCGCCGGATAACATCAAAGCCGAATGGGTACGCGGCACAGAGCTAACGCCGCTGGCTAGAGAGTATCAGGCGTCGCAGCCCGGCATCACCCCGGCGGAACTGGTGGCTAACTTTGGCGGCATGGGCAATCGAGAATTGGTCTGGACACCGGATTCGATCAACCGGGCGAAACTTATTCTATTAGTGAACTACACGCTGCTGGTCATGAGCCTCGCGCTTACAATCTTCTGCTTGACCGAAGGACTACTCAGGCCCGCATCCAAAAAAGGAGTCGGCACCTAAGCTTTGCCTGCAACTCGCTCATGCCTTAATAGCGCCCGCTATGGATCACTTCAAAGTATTCATCAGCTCCACCCGCCTCGACCTCGCGCCCTTCCGCCAAGAGCTTAAAAATGAAGTGTACGAGTGTTCTCTTCCGCTCGACCGAAAGACGTGTCATCTGCCTTTACACCCTCCCTGCGTCGGTTCAACTATTAAGTGAGTCTAGTCCCCACTTGGAATCAACAACTTGCGTCCGCATCACGGCTATAAAGTGACGAAAGTCTCTGCCGTGACGTTACTCAATCTTTACCTTAGTTCTCTGCCGGTGATATTTCGACTGAAAAGCCTTCGCCAGTTAAGTGGTTGTAATCGGCCCAGAACATCAGCTTATACATCTTGGGAGAGAAAAAATAGACGTGCCTGCCTTGGACACGTGAATTCAGTTCAACCTGCCTGTCCAGCAACCCGTAGGCAAACAACTCCGTTGTCAGGTCAGGAGTACGAAACGAGAAATTCTGTAAGTCGTTTTCCCGCAGTTCAGCCGTCCTCATCTTCATCTCGCCGCTGTCATATATATGTCTGTCTAACATCCCACGGTCATATCGGTCTTTTTCTTTGGCGAAAGAAAAGAGAAGATTCGGCAGCGGGATTCTGACCGTGTATTTTCTGGCTATCTTACCGGGAATATTCTTCCTCCCCTGTTCGTCAACAGTGGTCTCGTACATTGTTCCCGTGAACTCTAAGTTTCTGTCCAGCTTGCCGTAGATGTATTTGAGTTCCGCGTGCTCCCGGCTGCTGAAAACGGAAGTGTTTTCTCGCTGAAGTCCTTGCAGCTCTAATTCAAGCTCAAGGCGGCGAGCCCTCTCCGTCGCCACCGCGGTTTCTATGTTCCTTTCAAAGTAGCTTCTCCAAATCTCGGCGACGACCGAGGGGAGAATCTCGTGGTAGTTTTCGTCGTTCCAGACCCGGCATTGTAGCGTCTGAATGTCAACCCTCAGCTTGCCTCTCGTCGCCTCGTCCCTCACGTAAGGGAGAAAGGCGATCTTACTATCCGACAGCCGCCTGAGAATTGCGGAATCCACCTCTTTAGCAACCATTGAGGAGCCGAGGGAGTTTTCGGTGAAGTAAGCGAGGATCGCGTCACAGGTCGGGATGCCGTCCTCGAATATGGCCGACATCCAAGGCTGGCCGTCCCGAATCTCGTTCTGGTCTCGCCACACTTCAATCTTGCACTTACGCAGATCATTCTCGATTCTTTCGATAAAAGCCGCGTCCTTACGTGCGTGCGAGAGGAAAACCCGCGGTTTATTTATCCGGTCTCTCATGATTAATTATTCGCACTTCTATTATGGTCGAACCGACAGGCGGGGCCATCATATCGCATTTTAGTGGTGCGGACAGATGTTTACACATCTGGCCTAGTCGTGTGAACATGAAGCCTTTTCGCTGTAAATCACATACCGAATTCGTAAAACAGTCTGGCGGTGATGTTTCACGGCCCGCCCCGGCGACCGCCCGTCGTCGTGTTTCATAACGGGCTATAAACGCCGAACTCCCGAAGGTCATAAAATGAGAGCCGCGCGCCGATGCCCTCCACCTTATCGGCCAACTCCTGAGGGGCTGCGAAATTGAAGCGACTCATATTTTTCTTGACACGATTGAATCTATTTGTATATAAGCCTCACTGAACTTCATGGAGGTCCGTCATGGATAACCAACGTCCGAAAGATCTAATACCGGCCTCGGAAGCCCGGCGCATCCTGCACGTGAGCCCTTATAAGATGGCGCAACTCATCAAGGAGAATACGATCCGCACTTACCCGAACCTCCTCGACAGAAGAACGAAACTCGTGAGCCGGGGGGAGGTCCTCGCACTCATCCCCAACGCGGAGGCGGCATGAAGACAATTGCCATCGCCAATCAGAAGGGCGGCGTCGGGAAGACCACGACGGCCGTGAATCTCGCCGCGGGCCTGGCCATCAAAGGTTACCGCACGCTACTGATTGATTTGGACAGTCAGCGCAACTCCACGCAGACCTACTTCGAGCCGGAACAGATCACGTCGACGTTGGCTGACGTGCTGGTGGGGCATGACAACCGCATACCGCTCTCCGAAGCCAGGTACGCGACGCATATTGAGAATCTCGACCTGGTGCCGGCGCACATCCGCATCGCGATGCTGGACAAGATGGTGACGCTGGAGGAGCAATACCGGCTCAAGAAGGCGCTTGATTCCCTCCCCGACCCATACGACTTTGTAATCTTGGACTGCCCGCACACGCTCGGGCTGACGCTCACGCAGGCGTTGTTGGCGAGCCGGTACGTCATCGTGCCCATCGCCGCCGAGTACTACCCTCTTGAGGGCGTCGTGGACTTGCTCGACTCGATCACCGCGGCGAAGATGCCGAACCCGCAACTCTCTGTCCTAGGCTACCTTATCACACGCTTCCACCAGCGAAAACTGGTGTGTGCGACCGCACTCGACCGTGTCAAGGAGATGTTCGGCGACGAGTTGTTCGAGACCGTAATCCGCGACAACACGGCTCTCCAGATCGCGCCCGCCTACCGCAAGAGCATCTACGAGCACGCGGCCAAATCATACGGCAGCGAAGACTATGAAAACCTGACGGACGAGATTCTTTCGCGGCTCTCGATGAGCACGCACCTGCGGGCGGTGCCCGGTAAGGAGGTAGCGCGTTGAAGGAGACTAAGAAGAAAGAAGAGCCGGCTATCAAGACGCGCCCCGCGGGTAAGCTTCCGCCGGGTAGCGCCTTTCAGCGCGTGGGGCGACAACCCGACGGTTCACAAATGGCTGAGATCTTAGGACTTAGCCATACCCCTCCTAGAGACTCTACCCCCCCTAGAGACTCTACCGCGCCTACCCCCTCCACAGACTCTACCGCCCCTA
>Ga0066662_10000429_pt1 | contig 18340 bp, 11 predicted proteins | sample GraSoiAngelo_111_FD_133939 | JGI IMG/M metagenome (GOLD analysis project Ga0066662, IMG submission 133939) | Grasslands soil microbial communities from the Angelo Coastal Reserve, California, USA - 14_0903_12_40cm | ecosystem: Environmental > Terrestrial > Soil > Grasslands | place: USA...
GACGTGAAGGGTGAAATTCTGGAGTTGAAGAACACCATCAACACCATGGTGGATCAGCTCAACGCCTTCGCCGGTGAAGTGACGCGTGTGGCCCGCGAAGTGGGAACCGACGGCAAGCTGGGGGGACAGGCGCAGGTGCCCGGTGTGGCCGGAACCTGGAAAGACTTAACCGACAACGTGAACTTCATGGCCAGCAACCTGACCGGCCAGGTGCGCAACATCGCCGAAGTGGCAACCGCTATCGCCAACGGCGACTTGTCAAAGAAGATCACCGTAGATGTGCGCGGTGAAATCCTGCAGTTGAAAGAAACGCTGAACACCATGGTGGAGCAGTTGCGCTCCTTCGCCGCCGAGGTAACCCGCGTGGCCCGCGAAGTGGGCTCCGAAGGCCGGCTGGGCGGCCAGGCCAACGTGCAGGGCGTGGCCGGAACATGGAAAGATCTGACGGACTCGGTGAACGCCATGGCCGGGAACCTGACCGGCCAGGTGCGCAACATCGCCGAGGTGACCACCGCCGTAGCCAGGGGCGATCTCTCGCGCAAGATCACGGTGGACGTGAAGGGTGAAATTCTGGAGTTGAAGAACACCATCAATACCATGGTGGATCAGCTCAACGCCTTCGCCGCCGAAGTGACGCGCGTGGCCCGCGAGGTAGGTACGGAAGGCAAGCTGGGCGGACAGGCGCAGGTGCCCGGTGTAGCCGGAACCTGGAAGGACTTGACCGACAATGTGAACGTGATGGCCGCCAACCTCACCGAGCAGGTGCGCGGCATCGTGAAGGTGGTGACGGCCGTGGCCAACGGCGTACTCACCCAGAAGCTCACCGTGAACGCCAAGGGCGAGGTGGCCGCGCTCGCCGAAACCATCAACAACATGACGGATACGCTGGCCACGTTCGCCGACCAGGTGACTACGGTGGCCCGCGAAGTAGGCGTGGAAGGCCGGCTGGGCGGACAGGCCAACGTGCCCGGGGCCGCCGGAACCTGGAAAGATCTCACCGGCAACGTGAACCTGCTGGCCGATAACCTCACCAACCAGGTGCGCGCCATCGCGGAAGTGGCAACCGCCGTAACCAAAGGCGACCTGACCCGTTCGATCCAGGTGGAAGCCAGCGGCGAGGTGGCTGAACTCAAAGACAACATCAACACCATGATCAACAACCTGCGCGGCACCACGGAACGCAACACCGAGCAGGACTGGCTCAAGACCAACCTGGCGCGCTTTACCGGCATGTTGCAGGGCCAGCGCGATCTGGCTACGGTGGGCCGCATGTTGCTGTCAGAGCTGGCGCCGCTGGTCAATGCGCAGCAGGGCGTGATCTACCAGACGGAAAGCGAGGACTCCGGCACCATGGTGCTGCTCTCGGCCTTCGCCAATACTCCGGATGGCTACCTGCAGCAGTTGCGCATTGGTGAAGGGCTGGTGGGCCAGTGCGCGGCCGGGAAGCGCAGGATGCTGATCACCGAACTGCCGGAGAGCACGGTACCGATCCGCTCCGGCTTGTTTGAATCGCGTCCGCGCAGTGTGATCGTGCTGCCGGTACTCTTCGAGGACCGCGTAAAGGCCGTCATTGAATTGGCATCGCTGAGTATCTTTACCGCTTCGCATCTTGCCTTCCTGGAGCAGTTGACTGCCAGCATCGGCATCGTGCTGAACAGTATCGAAGCCACCATGCAGACGGAAGGCCTGCTCAAGCAGTCGCAGCAGCTTGCCACCGAGTTGCAGACGCAGCAGAAAGAGCTGCAGCAGACCAATGAGCAGTTGGCGCAGAAAGCCCAACAGCTCGCCGAGCAGAACGTGGAAGTGGAGCGCAAGAACCAGGAAATCGAACAGGCGCGCCGCGCCCTGGAAGAGAAAGCCAAGGAACTGGCGCTTACCTCCAAGTACAAATCGGAATTCCTGGCCAACATGTCGCACGAGTTGCGTACGCCGCTGAACAGTATCCTGGTTCTGGGCCAGCAGCTTTCCGATAACCCGGACGGCAACCTGACCAACAAGCAGGTAGAGTTCGCGCGCACCATCCACGGCGCAGGCACTGACTTGCTCAACCTGATCTCTGACATTCTCGACCTGTCGAAGATCGAATCCGGCACGGTATCGGTGGAAGCCGAAGAGGTGCTGTTCAACAGCGTGATGGAAATGGTGGCGCGGCCGTTCCGTCACGAAGCGGAAAACCGGAAGCTGGCCTTCGAGGTGCAGACCGATCCGCACCTCACCCGCAGCATGGTCACCGACTCCAAGCGTTTGCAGCAGGTGCTCAAGAACCTGCTCTCCAACGCTTTCAAGTTCACCGAACACGGAAGCGTGCGGCTGGACCAACGAACACCCCATCCTCAGCAACGCGGCCGCGGTGGTGGCTTTCGAGGTGTCCGATACCGGAATCGGTATTCCGCTCGACAAGCAGCGAATTATCTTCGAGGCCTTCCAGCAGGCAGATGCCGGAACCAGCCGCAAGTACGGAGGAACCGGACTGGGTTTGGCCATCAGCCGTGAACTGGCCAGCCTGTTGGGCGGTGAAATCCAGTTGCGCAGTACTCCAGGCAAAGGCAGCACCTTTACCCTGTACCTGCCGCAGACCTATGTGGGTCCGGCAACCGCCAGTGTTCTGGCGATGGACAGGGCCTCTGCGCCGGCTATGCCGGTGCAGTTGCCTACCTCGGTTATCACGGAGCATCCGGTGGAGCGGGTTGAGGATGACCGCAATGACATCCAGCCGGGTGACAGCAACGTGCTGCTGATCGTGGAAGACGATCCGCACTATGCGCGCATCCTGCTCGACCTGGCGCGTGATAAAGGATTCAAGGTGCTGGTGGCCATGCGCGGCGCAGACGCTCTGGCGCTGGCGCGTGAATTCCATCCTGCGGCAGTCTCGCTCGATGTTTTCCTGCCGGACATGCTGGGCTGGACGGTGCTCAACCACCTGAAACAGGATTCTTCCACGCGCCATATCCCGGTGCAGATGCTGACCATGGACGAAGACTGGCACCACGGCCTCTCGCGCGGCGCCTTCTCCTTTGTGACCAAGCCGACGACTTCCGAAGGCCTGGAAGCGGCGCTGGCGCGCATCAAGGAGTACGCTGCTCCGCGCCGCAAGCGGCTGCTGGTGGTAGAAGACAATCCCGCAGAACAGTTGAGCATCAGGGAACTGCTGGGGTATGACGACATCGACGTGACCGTGGTCTCCACCGGAGAAGCGGCGCTCGGCGCTGTCCATCAACAGGGCTTCGATTGCGTCGTACTCGATCTTCGCCTGCCTGACATGTCGGGCTTTGAAGTGCTCGAGCAACTGCGTGACACGCCCACGCTCAACGACCTGCCGGTGGTGGTCTTTACCGGCAAAGAGCTTTCACCGGAAGAAGATGCCCGCCTGCATATGCTGGCGCGCAGCGTGGTGGTGAAGGACGTTGAGTCGCCCGAGCGTCTGCTCGACGAGACGGCGCTCTTCCTGCATCGCGTGGTCTCCGACCTGCCGGAGAACAAGCAGAAGATGCTCGACCGCCTGCACCGTTCAGACGAGGCGCTGGTGGGCAAGAAGGTGCTGGTGGTAGACGATGACGTCCGCAACATCTTCGCGCTCAGCAGCGTGCTGGAGCGGCGCGGCATGGACGTGCTGACCGCAGGCACCGGACGCGAGGCCATCTTCACGCTGGAGAACACTCAGGACGTAGCCATCGTGCTGATGGACATCATGATGCCGGAGATGGACGGCTACGAAACCATGCAGGTCATCCGGCAGAACCAGGCGTTCCGTCGCCTGCCTATCATTGCTCTTACGGCAAAAGCCATGAAGGGCGATCGTGAAAAGTGTCTGGAAGCCGGCGCTTCCGAATACCTGGCCAAACCAGTCAACACGGAGCAGTTGCTGTCAGCGTTGCGCATGTGGCTGCATAGATAGTGGATGAAAGCAGTCGCAGGGGCTAAAGCCCCATAGTTTTGAGCTTTTCGGCACGACTAAAAAATCGTGCCCTGATACAAACCGTTTGTGTATTGCGAATGCAGCAGCATGGATTCGCCGCAAACACGTCGTGATAAAAACGAAGCCAGCGAAGCTGGCGGAATGATTTTTGGGCACCAGGAAAATGACCGCAAACGAAAAAGTAAACATCCTCATGGTGGACGACCAAGCCGCCAAGCTGCTCAGCTATGAGGCCATTCTGGGAGACCTGGGTGAGAACCTCATCAAGGCCCGTTCCGGCAGGGAAGCGCTGGAGATCCTGCTTAAAACCGACGTGGCCGTGGTGCTCATGGACGTGAGCATGCCGGAGATGGATGGTTTTGAGATGGCGGAGATCATCCACCAGCATCCGCGCTACCAGAAAACCGCGATCATCTTTATCTCGGCGGTCCACCTCACAGATATTGACCGGCTGAAAGGCTACCAGCGCGGGGCCGTGGATTACATCTCCGTGCCGGTCGTTCCTGAAGTGTTGCGCGCCAAGGTGAGCGTATTTGCCGAACTGCATCGCAAGACCCGCGAGCTGGAGGCGCTCAACAAGAGCCTGGAGCAGCGCGTTCTGGAGCGCACCGAGGAACTGCGGGAGAGCGAGGCGCAATTCCGCACGCTGGCCAACTCCATTCCGCAGCTTGCCTGGATGGCGCATCCGGATGGCTCGGTCTTCTGGTATAACCAGCGCTGGTATGACTACACCGGCGCCACTCTGGCAGAGACGCACGGATCAGGATGGAAGAAGGTGCATCATCCGGCGCACGTGCAGCGCGTTGCGGAAGGACTGCATAGATCATGGGAGAACGGCACGGAGTGGGAAGATACCTGTCCATTGCGCGGGGCTGATGGCCACTACCGCTGGTTCCTCTCGCGCTCGGTGCCCATTCGTGATTCTCACGGCAAGATCGTCCGCTGGTTTGGCACCAGCACCGATGTAAGCCGCCAGATCGCCGCGGAAGAGCAGATTCGAAATCTCAACATCGAATTGCAGCAGAGGATCACCGAGCTTGAGACCATCATGCAGGTGCTGCCGGTGGGCGTATCCGTGGCCCATGATCCGCACAGCAGTGTGGTGACCGGCAACGCTGCCATGAGCGAGATGTTCGGAGTCAGGCAGGGTGACAACCTCTCCATTGAACCGCAGCGCGCAGAGCAATGGCCGTTTGAGATTCATCAACGAGGCCGGCGCATGTCTCTGAACGAGCTGCCTTTGCATCGCGCCGTAAGATCGGGCGAAGCCATAGGCAGCATGGAGATGGAAATCCACCGCGGCGACGGCAAAGTCATTCATGCCCTGGGCAGCGCGCGTCCTTTGTTTGACGAAAGTGGCAAGGTGCGCGGCGCTGTGGGCGCGATCTTCGACGTAAGCGCCCGCAAGCAGATGGAAGACATGCTGCGGGAGCGCGCCGAACTGCTCGATCTGGCTTCGGAAGCCATTATGGTGCGCGACGTCAATGGCATCCTGCATTTCTGGAATTCGGGCGCTGAAGCGGTTTATGGATGGAAACGCGAAGAAGTGCTGGGCAAAAACATTCACCAGGTTCTTAAAACGAAATTTCCAGTCCCCTTTGAGGACATCAGGCAGGCCATTCTGGACTCGGGCCGGTGGCAGGGAAACCTGATCCAGTACACCAAGTCCGGGGAGGAGATCGTGGTTGCCAGCCGCAAAGCCGTGAAGGTCGAACCGGGCGCGACTCCCAACACCATCCTGGAAATCAATCGCGACATCACCGCGCAGCTTCATGCGGAAGAGGCGCTGCGCAAGACTGAACGCCTGGCCGCCATGGGACGCGTAGCCGGGATCATCGCCCACGAGGTCAACAATCCGCTGGAGGCGATCACCAATGCCTTCTTCCTGCTGCGCCAGCATCCTTCGCTGGATGATGAGGCGCGTTATTATGCGAAGCTTGCCGGAGAAGAGCTGGAGCGTATCTCCCACATCACGCGCCAGACACTCAGTTTCTACCGTGAATCGCAGCAGGCGGTGCTGGTCTCTCTGGCTACGGTGCTGGATGACGTGCTGGAGTTGCAGTCGCGGCGTCTGCGCCTGAATGGGATCGAACTGGAGAAGGAATACCGCAGCCAGGGCGAGATTCTGGCCTTCCCGGCCGAGTTGAAGCAGGTGTTTCTCAACCTAGTGGGCAATGCCGTGCAAGCCATGCCCGAAGGCGGAAGGCTGCGCGTGCACGTGCGCGAGTCGAAGCATCCTCGATTGGGACGGCGCGGCGTGCGCGTCTCGGTTGTAGATACCGGAACCGGGATCAAGCCGGAAGATGCGCGGCGGCTCTTTGAACCCTTCTTCAGCACCAAGGCGGCCAAGGGGACCGGGTTAGGTTTGTGGATCAGCAAAGGGATCGTAGAAAAGTATGAAGGAGCCATTCGTTTCCGCAGCCTGCGCACGCGGCAGCGCAATGCCACCTGCTTCTCGGTTTTTATTCCCGGCACTCTTGTGGCGGAAAAACAGGAAATGATAGCCTTGTCCACAACGACCTGAGTTCCAAGGACACAGAGTGGCAGACCCTAAACCCGGAAATTCCCCAGCGAAAGCCACCATCCTGTGCGTGGATGACGAGGAAAATCCGCTGACGCTCAGGAAACTCGTACTGCAAAATGCCGGGTACGCTGTACTGACTGCGCGTTCCGCCAATCAGGCTTTAGAGATACTTTCTTCGCGCAAAGTGGATTTGGTATTGTCGGATTTGCTGATGCCGGGTAAAACCGGCACCGAACTGGCGCGCGAAATCAAGACCAGCACTCCCCACCTTCCGGTCATTCTTATTTCCGGCGTAAATGAAATCCCTCCCGATGCATCGTATGCGGATATGTTTCTCAGCAAAGTGGAAGGCCCGGTAGCGATGTGCGAAAAGATCGCGGCGGTATTGCAGGCAAATAGCAATTAGCTCTTAGCTTTTGACTTTTAGCTCTTGTGCCGAAGGCACACTATGAAAGTAGCCCGGCATGGAGCGAAGCGGAATGTCGGGTTACGAATCCAGGCGTACTCCACAGTCCCGAAGGGACGAATGAACCAGGTGTTGGTCCCAATTCTGCTGATGAATGCTGGTCTACACCAACGCTGAACTGGTCAGCAGAGAATCGCAAGTAAGAGTAGTAGTAGCTTGCATCTGCTGCCTGCAATGCCTACAATATATGCATGCAGTACACCATCCGCAATGTGCCCGATTTATTGGACGCAGCTCTTCGCCGCTCTGCCCGCGAACAGGGCAAGAGCCTGAACGAAGTGGCGATTGAAGCTCTCGCTCGGGGCGCAGGTCTAGGCGAGCGTCGAGTCAGCCAACGCGATCTGAGCGACATCGCGGGAACTTGGCGAAAAGATCCAGCCTTCGAGAGCGCGATTGCGGCGCAGGACACGATTGACGCGGAGTTGTGGCGATGACCACTCAGCACGCCGGAATCGGGGCACGCAGGCTGCCACCATCGTGAGAATCGCGCTCGACACCAATCGTTACACCGATCTCTGCCGCGGCGACGCATCGGTGGTCGAAACTGTGGAATTGGCCGATGAAGTATGGTTGCCGTTTGTGGTCCTTGGAGAATTGCGTGCCGGGTTTGCTGTAGGGAACCAGGGACCACGAAACGAAGCTGTCCTGCGCCGCTTTCTCCTGAAGCCCCGAGTTGGCGTGCTCTATGCAGACGACCAAACCACCCATCAGTACGCCACGGTTTACCGCCAGTTGCGAAAACAAGGAACCCCGATCCCCACGAATGACATGTGGATTGCGGCGCTGGTACTACAGCACTCACTGGTTTTGCTTGCCCGCGACTCCCATTTCGATGCCCTTCCGCAGCTCACGCGGGTGTAGGTCGTCAATAAGAGCCGCATGAACTCGAGCGACTGATCCATTGTCCTGGTAAGGTTCTTTTGCAGCTTCAGCGTTTCTGGCGGGCCATCACAGAATCATACGTGCGCGTAAGGAAGTCGTAGAGCACCATCTCCTGGACATTGTGTGTGGAGCGGAAGATGCGGTTCAGGTGCATGTGGACGTAGCTGCCCGCCAGTTCGTGCTCAAGCTGTTCACGGATGAGTTGTACCTTGGCGGCGAACTGCTCCAGCGAGGAATGAACCGATGCAGGGAACTCGCTCACCTATGCGGGATTCAAGAGAATCTTCTCCAGCAGGGGCGCTCTTTGCGGAATTTCTCTGAAAGCTGGTTGCGGTATTCCTGGCTGAGGGGCCAGTAGCGATGTGCGAAAAGATCGCGTCGGTATTGCAAGCAAATGGCAACTGGCAAAACCTTTTCATCGCAGGACGCGGAGTCAAGAGACGTTAAAGAACAGGGAGCAATGGCCGACTTATGGACATTTTCTAAACCGCCCCGGCTATTGTTGAGCAAAAGCAGCGGCATCCAACGACACCACATCTCTCAGCATTTTGGACGTCCACAAATAAGAATTACGAAGGTGTTGAGAATCGCGAATCTGGGCATCGCGCCGAACCGCCTCGCGATAGAGGCTTACAGCATCATTTTGTTTGCCTTTTTTATATAGACCTAATGCGTAACCCGCCAGTATGTCAGGGGACTGAGGGTCTAAATCGTAAGCTTTTTTCCAGAATTCAGTAGCTAGATCTGGACTGTCCGCTTCGTAATAAAGATAACCTAGATTACCGGCAGCGATATGGTTCGCAGAATCCAGATCCCATGCCCTTCGTGTAATGTCCAGGGCCTGCTGTAGTAAATCGCTTCTGCCATTTATATACTCACGCCATAGAAGGAATCCAAAATTTAAATGGAGCGCGGAACTGGTCGGAAAGTTCTCTTTTATTTGCTGAAAATATTTGAGGGCTTCCTGAGTCCTGCCATCCCAATATTGTATATAGCCGATATTGACTGCGGGTTCTGCGCTGTTCGGGTCAATTTTCAGTGCTTCCACATTTTCTGCAATTGCGTCTTTTCGCAAAGAAACATTGGAAAATCCCCCTAGCTTCCATCTACGTATAAGAATATTACCGAGATCACAATGAGCAACGGCATCGCTCGGATTACAGGAGATCGCCTGACGGAACTCCTGTTCTGCGCTATCAAGATATTCGACTCGGCTTTCATATTGATATTTCTTGAGATAAGTTATCCCAATAATATCGTGACCGGAACAAAATTGATCATTCCACTTCAAGCCTTCGCGATATTGAATGATTGCCTGATCATTCTCATTCACACCCCGTAGCGCGTCTCCCCAGGCAAAATAATCGCCGATTCCCATCTTTTCCGCTGGAATCCCTCTTGAGGTATAAAGCGCAATTACTTTCCGGAAAGCTGGTTCATTGTTCTGCTTGAGGTAATAGAGAACGAGCGCATGTGGATCAAGAAATTCCAGCATTTCTTGGGCCAGCCCAGCAGCGCAAACTTCGGGTCCTTGGCAAGATTGATCGGGCTCCGGCACCTTCCACGAATATCTATTGCTGGAGGTGAGATTGTCTTCTAGTCTTGCAAATAGTCGGAAATTATTCTTGTCATTTACTTTGATTGCATTGACATAGACAAACCTCTTTACTCTCAGCGAAAGCGCCCCCTGGCGTAACATGTTGGCAGTCATTCCTCGAATCTTCTGATCAAACAGAGGTGACGACAATCGCCATGTGGTGTAGGGTGGTTTCGCTGATATCAACTGAAGTCCGATATTAGTGGTAGATGATTGCTCTGGACTAGTTTTAGCAGCAATATTACTTATATCGTCTAGAGACGTTCTCACATACTGAACAAGTTGGTTTTCTGTGAATCCAGGCTTTAAATCACCAGGAAAAGGTTCAGGAACAATAACGATTGTGTCGGGCCGTGTACCGAAATAATAAAATGTAAATACAATGATCGCGGCAACCACTAGGGCGGCAGTTCCAATCCCGGATAATGTCCACTTGCTCCATCTTTTTTTCTGAATAGATTTGCCAAGAGCTACAGCCGGTTTGGTCATTGCAGATTTATCCCGCAGATATGTTTGGCTGGAACTTACACCGTAATTTACAATAAGTCAATTCAATTTCATGAATTATCTAGCTAGAATTGTCGGCATGGTTGGACTCAGCATATGATATGCTGCACAGTCCCAGGAGGTTCTATATGACCATCTTTCCAGAATCAAGCAGGAAAAGCGAATCACGAGAAATTACTGAACCCAATACAGAGATAAAGATAGAGATTGTGACCGATCCTGTGGATGGAGCAAAGGTTGAAGCTGTGACCGATCCTACCGGCGCGATCAAGACTACAAAGAACCTATAAGGGGGACACCCGGGTTTATAGGATCTAAGAATGCTTCTGTAGGCTACCAGCCAACGACTAATTATATGGTCCTTCTGCTCTATTGATAAGAAGCTTCTGGCGGGCCATCACAGAATCATACGTCCGCGTAAGAAAGTCGTAGAGCACCATCTCCTGGACGTTGGGTGTGGAGCGGAAGATGCGGTTCAGGTGCATGTGAACGTAGCTGCCCGCCAGTTCGGTGATGCTATTTGTGAGCTTTGCCTGCTCAAGCTGTTCACGGATGAGCTGTACCTGTCCGGCGAAGTGGGCCAGCGAAGAATGTAGCGATGCGGGGAACTCCGCCACCTCTGCGGGGCTCGAGAGAATCTTTTCCAGCATGGGACGCTCTTTGCGGAACCTTTCCGAAAGCTGCTTGCGGTATTCCTGGCTGACAGAGAAACTCTTCTCCTGGGCCTTGCCCATGCTGTTCAGCAGGGTGCGGCGCGCGTCGAGCGAAAGACCCAAGGCGGCGAGCAGGCGGTCAACGCCGGCAAAGGCGATCTGCCAGCGCAGGTTGGAGCCGGGGTGTTCAGCGACGGAAGCCAGCAGCGCCAGCGCCAGTTCACTATCAAATTGAAAAAGACGCTCGGCAATGGTGATGCCTTGCGGTCCTCCGTAGCGCTCGATCTCGCGTTCATAGGTATCAAGCTGCATGCGGATGACTTTCTCCTCGTTCATTTGCGCGTTTACGGCTTCCCATAAGCGCGGCAGCACTTGCCCGCTCAGAGTTTTCGGGTCGCCATGAAGGCGCAGGCGCAGGTGCCACTGCGGATCGCCATAGCGGATGAAGAACCAGCTATCGGCCTCACCGGCAGCGAGGACGTTTTCCACCAGCGGCTTGATGCCTTCCATCAGGAACCGGTCCAGATGAGAAGGGCTGCCATAGATCTTGGCGAACAGCCATTCCGATCCGGGCAGGAAATTTCGTTGCGTGCTGGCGCCTATGGATGTCTGCGATTGCCTGATGCCGGTACTGTTGTTTACATCCTTCTGCTGTTGCGTGTCAGAGACTGGCTGTTTGCGCACCAGGGGCACCACCACTTCATGGGTGAAAGACCCCTCGGGGCCGTGGGCGAATAATTCGCCGGGCGTGGGAAACATTTCTACCAGCCGCCCGGAGGGACGCTTCCTGGCGTAATCCACGAATGTCTCAACGCTCAGAGCATTCTCAAAATCGATCAGCAACTGGTTATCGGCTTCGGTGAGCAGGGCAAAGCGCGGAATACCCAGGCGAGTGCGCCAGTCATGCACTTTGCGCAGCCGCTCCGGGCCATGCAGCTTGGCAAAGCCTTCCATCAGTTCTTTTTCCAGCCGCCAGCGCGCCAGGGAAAAAACGATATTGCCGAAGGCGACCCGCGGCAGAAAACTCAACTGCTCGAGCATGCCCCAGTTCCATGAAAGCCCGCCGGTCACGCCCTGCGCCTGCAGGAGACAGAGGAACTTGTAGAGCTTGAGGTTGCGTCCGTGGGCGTAACCGTGTGCCGAGGTCAGGCGCGGCAGCACCTCGCGGTCGAGCCGCTGCGAGCGCAGCACAATGCGATCATTGCGAATGGAGACCATCAAATCGGTTACAGGAATCTGCCGCTCCGGCGGGAGACACGAGGTAGCCAGATAAGGGATTTCATACTGCCTCAGGATAGGACGAAAAAGGACGTTGCCGATGCGCCCTTCCGGCAGGTGGGCGATCTCGGCAAAGACCGCGTTGTGGTTTTTCCTGAGCTGCTCTTCAGCACGCAGATGCTCCTGCACAAAGCCAGTCAGTGCGGGATCGGCATGGCAGAAACGGCCCAGCAGAATGGCCCCGGAAGGCCCGCTCACTCCCGATAGAAAAAAAGATAACTTCTTCGCTTCAGATTTCGCCACGACCACGCCCATCACGGCGAATGCGTCCGGGAGCGGCAGAGGGTTCTCAACTTTCAGGGATTTTACTAAGGCAGCGTCCAATTCAAGAACCGTCTTCTTCTCCCGTGCCAGCTCTTCTACTTTTCGCAGCAGAATAAATTCGCTTTTAGTTCCCCGACTCTCTTCGGTGGCATTGTTTTCATCGGCTGCGCCCAGAGGGATATCTTCCAGGAGAGGTTCGGCCATGCTGCCGGGCCGGTCTTTGCGCTCAAAGCCGATGCCCACTTCTTCATCGAGGGCGAGCACCAGCGGGACTTCCCGATCCTGGTAGCGCTCGCGGAAATCATCTTTGAACTGCTTGAAGTGGGTTTGCTGCGGGGCCGCGTGGAGTGAGTGAAGCGTCTCCACCGCCCGGAGAATCTCTTCGATGAAGCGCTGGCCGAGAGAGGCGTGAGGCGAAGCCTTCATCATGTCCACCTGGATCAGGTGCTCCACTTTGTAGGAAGCCGGGAGTTGCGCGACGGCCTCGACCATTTTCTGATAAGCCGCAGGCTGGTTGCCGATTCGTTTTTCATCGAGGCTCTGCAGATGGCCTGAAACCGTGGCAAGGGCTGCGGTCAGCGACGATGCTCCGGCGCGCTCGAGCTGCGCCAGCATGTGATCGATGGGCTCAGGTCCAGTGATGGGAGGAACAAGCCCGGAGACCAGAATCTGCGAATCGATAAGCTGGCCGATATACTCCTGAGCCTCGGCAAGCGCAATCTCAGGATCATCTTCTACGAGCGCTGCCGCCAGGGCTGCGGCCGTCGCTCCCGTGGCTCCGGCGGCACGCTTCAGCGTGGCAGCCAGATAAGGAGTGAAGTCGGTGGCGATCAAGCGGTAGGCCCGCGCCTCTTCGATGAAATATCCCTGCACGTGGTGATATCTGCCGGCGGCGAGATAGAGGCTGGTGTTGGGATGGAAGAAAATCTGCTGGCGCAATGCCGGATCAGCCACAATTTTTTCGGCGAGGTTACAGAGATACTCCATATCCAGCCGGCTGCGGCGCCCGTAGGAGTCGCGGGCTTCGATTTCCAGTTGGGTCTCACTGCCGATCTTGCCCACGGAACAGCCCGCGAACAATCCGAACGGTGTCGGGCGGCTGGTCATGCGGGCTACATAGCGGTAGAGGGATTGCTCGAGTTTCTGTCCTTTTTCGCTCTCGGGGGAACTCCACCACGCCGCAAGGGCCTGGGAAAACTCGGGCGCGGCGATCCATAGCGCCTCCTGCACTTCAGGCCTGCGGACAAACTCCTGCAGCCGCGAGCGCACCAGGCGGCGGTCGGCTTCGATGACCGGCGCAAGCTCTTCATCCTTGCCCAGTACTGCGAAGGCTGAAAGACCTTGTGAGAGCGCCAGAAATTCTTCAAACGAGAAGAGAGGGGTGCGCAGCACAAAAAAACCCGAGGTGGTGAAGTCGCTCATTCTTTTGTGGCTGGCGCTGGAGGAAGATCAACGAGAAAAATGCGATCCCAGTCGGGAACCACTGGCTTGATGGCCGAGAGGTAGGTTAGGCCTACTCCGGCGATGCCCTCGATCAGGCCGAATCTTCCTCTCCAGGAAAGCTCGCCGGTTTTGTCGGAGGTATAAACCGAGTAGCCTGCGGCCCCGGTGCCCGGCTGCCGGAATTTCAGGCTCTCGCTGATCCAGTAGCGTGATCGTTCAGCAAAGGCGAGATCGCGAGTGGCCTGATAAAAGCGGTTGAAGATGTGGGCCAGGCCGGCGGAACCATGACAGAAGCAGATATCGCGCACTCCGGAGCTCTGGACATCACGGCCGACTGAATGGTGCATAATGTCGAGCGCCGCACTCTCCCAGGCATTCGATCCCGTGCAGCGTGCAGCCTGAAACAAGGTCGCGGCGATGCCGGCATCACCATAACACCATGCCAGGCGGCAATCCTCCGAGGCACTTTGCGGCATGTGAAAAGTGGAGAAACAGGACTTCGATCCGAAGGGCCGGCGCTGCTGCAAAAACCAGCGCACGGCGCGTTCCAGCAGATCGCCTGCTTTTTCGCGTGCTATCCCGGCCGCATAAATCTTCGCCAGGACGGCGATGATGCCGGGAACGCCGTGGGCGAGGCCCAGGTTGTAATAGCCTTCAGGATAGTGTTCCCGCTGGGAGCCGATCAGTAGATCGGGATGAGTGAACCAGCGCGCCTCATCCGGAGTCAACTCCGCGATTTCGTGCAGGCGTTCGACAATCAGCTCAAGCGCATGCCGCGCCGCAGGCGAATCAAGGCGCTCCAGGCAGTAGACGGCAAGACCTACCAGGCCGACGATCAGGTCATAATCCTGCTTCCAGGGAGTGTTGCTTACGTAGGTCTGTATGGCAAGATCGATTTCGCTGAGATCTTCCACAGGCTCATGAAGAACACCGGCCACATGCTGCACCGCCCAGGCTACCCCGGTAAAGCCGCTATAGAGGGAAGGACCCATAGGTTGGCTGGAGAGCGCTTCGACGGCAATATTCAGGTAACGGGAAGAAAACTCGCGCGCGCCTGGGAACAATCCTGTGGATTCCATGTAGGCGAAATAGACAGCGATGCCGGCCGCGCCTTCCCCCAGTTGGGCTTTGGACTGGAAAGGCGCAGGGTTTTTATCGTCCGTGTGCCATTCAAGTGCGGACTGAAGTTCGGCATTGATTTCGGCAAGCGAGGCCTGAATTGCCTGGGCCTGCTGATCATCTTCGTGTAGCAGGGGAGTCCAGGGCGAGGGAAGCGAATTCGAAATCGATGGCATGCGTACGAATCAATCAAGGCAAAACAAGATTAAGCGAATTCTTCCGTGCTCCCGCCTTTCTGCGGCGAGTTTCCGGTTTTCCAAAGTTGTCTGCCCTTCATAGCTTTAAACAGTCTATTTCATCCTGTCAAAAGCCGACGGACCCTATTTAGCAGCAGGTTGGCAGCTCAGGATACAGATCAGTAGTCGAAAAATTCCCTTGAACTCCTGTCGTACGACGTATATAACTAGTCTTGTTATAAACAGCCAAAGACCGTTAAAAGAATGTTTTTCGCTCCTTTCTCACCACCCCCGCTGCCGCGCAATGAGCATGAAGCGCGAGTCGTGGGGGTGATTTTCTTTGTCGTGTGGGGGCTGGGCCTGGTCTTACTCTACTGGCTGAGCAGCCGCGCCGAAAAGAATCCGCAAGACGGGAATGCCTCTTCTCCTAAAAGCACGATGAAACCCGAAGGCACAACGAAATAAAGTTCAGGAAAGGCAGGAGCAACTTGCTTCAGCCCAGCCCTGGCGCGGGATTCGGGCGAATCTTAGGTTCTATATAGAGGGAATATCCACTACATCAAAATATAGGCGCTTTGGTTGACATTCTCCCGTATAATCCTTGCCGCAGCGCCGGATAAATCCCGGAGATGCTGAACAGAAGCACGGACGAAGACGAAAGCCGGGCCCTCCGTGAGAGGCCTTCATCTAGAGGAGAAGGGTATGCCAGACGTTCGAGTTCCTGCTGCACAGTCCCCCAGTATCGTAATCACAGGAGCAAATTCAATCTTTTCGCCGGGGCGTATTTGGATGGTCATCCTCGCCTCGTCGGTAGGCACCATGATCGAGTGGTACGACTTCTATATTTTCGGAAGTCTCGCAACCACACTCTCGGCCGTCTTTTATCCCACGGGAAACGGCGCATTTGCGTTAATTGCGTATCTTTCCACGTTTGCGGTGGGTTTTGTGGTGCGCCCGTTCGGGGCGCTTTTCTTTGGCCGCATTGGCGATCTTGTCGGACGCAAATATGCTTTCCTGGTTACGCTGATCGTGATGGGCGGCTGCACGTTCCTGATCGGGTGCCTGCCAACCTATAAGCAAGCCGGGTGGTTTGCGCCAATCGTCCTGATCGCCATTCGCGTGCTGCAAGGCCTGGCGCTGGGCGGTGAGTATGGCGGTGCCGCGGTCTACGTGGCCGAGCACGTTCCTGATAACAAACGCGGCTTCTATACCAGCTTCATCCAGATCACCGCCTCCCTGGGCTTGTTTGTTTCCATCATGGTAGTGCTGGCTACTCAGTTCACCATGACCCCGGCTAACTTCAGCAGCTATGGATGGCGCATTCCATTCCTGATCTCCATCTTCTTGGTGGCTATTTCGCTGTACATCCGCCTGAGAATGAAAGAGTCGCCAATCTTTGAGCAGATCAAGACCTCGGGAATGAGCTCTTCCGCCCCACTCAAGGAAGCTTTCACCGAAAGAGCGAACCTGAAGCGCGTGCTGATCTCGCTGTTTGGCGCAACTGCCGGACAGGGCGTGGTGTGGTATACCGGGCAGTTCTATGCCTTGTATTACATCCAAAAAATCCTGAGGGTGAATACTCGCACGGGGTTCATCATCGTTGCTCTGGCAGTGCTGTTCGGCATGCCCTTCTTTACCCTGTTTGGATCTCTTTCAGACAAGATAGGCCGCAAGAAGATCATCATGGCCGGGTGTTTGCTCGCCGTGGTCAGCTATCTTCCGATTTATCATGCCATGGTCAACGCCGCCGGAAACCAGGTGACCGGATTCCGTCCAGTAAAGAATCAAGCCAGCGGCGAGGTCACGCTGACACCGCTGATGAACGATCCTGCCACAGGCAAGCAGGTGCCGGCGCCGGAAGCTCCGCATCCGAACGTGCCGCTGCTGGTTTTTCTAGTCTGGATCCAGGTGATCTACGTCACCATGGTCTATGGTCCGATTGCAGCGTACCTGGTGGAGGCCTTCCCGGCGAAGATACGTTACTCTTCGCTGTCATTGCCGTACCACATAGGCAATGGAATCTTTGGAGGATTGCTGCCGCTCATTGGTGTGTACGTGTGTGCGGCTACAAATAATCTGTATGCTGGCCTCTGGTATCCCATGATCGTCGCCAGTATTACCTTTGTAGTGGGATCAATTTATTTGAAAGAGACCCACGGCCAGCGCATCTGGGACGAGGTAAGGACCACGTAATCAGATTCAAAATCATTCACCAGCGGAGGCGATTCGTCGCCTCCGTTTTGTTTCTGATTTGGAGAGAAATCAATCAAAGGAGATTACGATATACATCGAAAGATTCAGCCATCCCTCGGGATTTGATTTGCGTTAATTCAATATCCCGGCATTCCGCTTGCGATCCGGCCGGGCTACGTTCATTCCGTGCCTTTGGCACTGCAAGATTGGCTTACTACAAATTCTTCAGGGCCTGTTCCAGGTCTTCGATCAGATCGTCCACGTGCTCCAGGCCGATGGAAAGCCGCAGCAGGTTTTCCGGGCTTCTGGTGTTGACGCCTTCTACAGACGCGCGGTGCTCAATCAGGCTGTGCGGGCCGCCCAGGCTGGTCGCGTGGGTAAACAGCCTTACGCTGGCAGCCAGTTTCATCGCTTCAGCCCGGCCACCTTTTACCTGAATCGAGAGCATGCCGCCGAAGCCGGACATCTGGCTGGCGGCAATCTGGTGTCCAGGGTGGCTGGGCAGACCGGGATAATGCACGGATTCAATCTCCGGCTGCTGGCTTAGAAATTCGGCGACGTGCTGGGCAGTCTGCGACTGAGCACGAACGCGGTAAGGAAAAGTTTGCAGTCCACGCAGGGTGAGCCAGCATTCAAAGGGCGAGGGAACCGCACCGGCGCTGGTCTGGATGGAGCGGACTTTTGTATAGAAATCATTTTCCTGCTTGAAGATCAGAGCGCCGCTGAGCACGTCAGTATGGCCGGAGAGATACTTGGTCACCGAATGCATGACCACGTCTGCGCCCAGTTGCAAGGGAAGCTGCAGCAGCGGAGTGGCCCAGGTGTTGTCGCAGGCCACCATGGCATTGGCTTTGTGAGCAATCGCGGAAATGGCGCGAATGTCCGTCACGTGGAGCAGCGGGTTGGATGGAGTTTCCAACCAGATCAATCGGGTGTCTGGCGTGATTGCGCGCTCCACTGCCTGGAGGTCGGCCATATCGACCAGCGTGGATTTCAGCCCCCAGGGCTTGAGCAGATCGTTGAGCAGCATGGCTGTGCCGTAGAAGACATCTTCTCCGGCAAGCACGTGATCGCCGGGCGCGAGCGCCTGGAAAACAGCGGCGGCGGCGGCATTGCCGGAAGAGAAAGCAATGGCCGCGGCGCCCTCTTCAAGCGCAGCCAGAGCGGTTTCCAGCGTGGCCCGGTTAGGATTGTTGGCGCGGGAATAGAGATATCCGCCAGGCGTGCTGCCATCATCGGCTTTCTGGAAGGTGGTGGAAAGATGAATGGCCGGCGTCACATCGCGGGAGCCGGGTTCAATGTTGTGTCCAATATGGACAGCC
>Ga0066662_10000431_pt1 | contig 18316 bp, 17 predicted proteins | sample GraSoiAngelo_111_FD_133939 | JGI IMG/M metagenome (GOLD analysis project Ga0066662, IMG submission 133939) | Grasslands soil microbial communities from the Angelo Coastal Reserve, California, USA - 14_0903_12_40cm | ecosystem: Environmental > Terrestrial > Soil > Grasslands | place: USA...
CCCCGCCTCACTTTGGCTCGGATTTACCGGACATTGGTGGCGCGCGATTGTGCTCCTGGCCATCTGCGCGGGAATCTCGACCATCGCGGACAACCTCCTCCGGCCAGTGTTGCTGGGTGGTCGTACGGAATTGAGCGGTCTTGTGATCTTCATCAGCGTCCTGGGCGGTGTACACCTGTTTGGAATGCTGGGCCTGGTGCTGGGGCCAATCCTGGTGGCCATGGCTGCGGGTGTTCTGAGTGTCTACCAGGAAAGCGCGGAGGGTCCTGCGATAACCGCTGGGTAACAACGGTTCTGTCCGACAGTTGGTGCCTGGCGTGAGTGTGCTAGAGTAACGCGCTCGAAAGGATTTCATGGCCACGAAGCCCGCACCGAAGCCCGTTGAGCTTCCTCCGGCAAAATTGCGCTGGAAGTGTGAGCTTTCGCGGATTCCATTCGAAACGACCGCGCAGGCGGATCCCCGCGAAGGGTTTATCGGGCAGGAGCGTGCCTTGCGCGCGTTGAAAATGGGCGTGGAGCTTTCCGCGCCCGGCTACAACGTATTTGTTTGCGGCTTGGCGGGCACCAGCCGCGGCAGCACCATCGCCCGCATGATTGAAGAGCTCCATCCGCAGACCAAGGAGTCGCTAGACCGCTGTTACGTCAACAATTTCAAGCTGCCGGACCGGCCTCGGCTGCTCACCCTTCCGCGCGGGCAGGCCGATTCGTTCAAAAAAGACATGCAAGCGGGAATCGATTTCTTGCGCCGCCGCATTCCTCAGGTTTTCGAAGGCGAACCGTTTCAGCGGCAAAAGGGGAGGATCGTCGAGCGCTTCACGGTACGCGAAAAGGAATTGATGGACGATTTCACGCGGCGCATCGCCCGCGACCAGTTTGCCCTTGGACACATGCAAGTCGGCGCCGTGGCCCTGCCGGAAATCTTCCCGGTGCTTGAAGGGCAGATGGTGCCGATCGAGGACATCTCCAAGATGGTCCACGAGGGCAAACTCGACGCGACCGTGGCGGAGGAAATCGAGCGCAAGTACGAACAATTCCGCCAGGAATTCACAGTGGTCTACCGCAAGACGCTCACGCTTTCGCGCGAACTCGCCAGCGAGCTCAGCTACCTGGAACAGGAAGCTGCTTCCGTTCTGGTGGATGGCGTCATCGAAGAGCTAAAGGAAAAATATCCCGGCTCGAGCGTTGCGGAATATCTCGAAGAGGTGCGGCATCACTTGCTGGACAATCTGAATCCCTTCAAGGAGCGCGAGGGCGAAAGCGAGCAAGAGGAAGAATCGGCCGATGGTTTGGCGAAGACCCAGGGCGGACCGGAACGCGATCCGTTTCGCGTGTACGGCGTCAACGTCATCCTCGCGCACAATCATGAAGAAAGTTCTCCGGTAATCTTCGAGACCACACCGACCTACGCAAATCTTTTTGGCACCATTCAGCGCGCCTATGATGCGCGCGGCGGCTGGAGCAGCGATTTCATGGACCTGCGGGGTGGTTCGCTGCTTCGCGCCGATGGCGGTTTCCTGATCATGTACGCGTTGGAGGCTCTGTCGGAACCCGGCGTGTGGCGCGCCCTGAAGCGCACGCTGAATCACAACCGGCTGGAGATTCAGCCGCAGGAAATTTTTTACCCCTTCGGCGGAAGCGCGCTCAAGCCGGAAGCCGTCGACATCAATGTCAAGGTCATCCTCATCGGCGACCGCCAGCTCTACGAGCTGCTCTACGAATATGAAGAGGACTTTCGGAAGATTTTTAAAGTGCGCGTGGAGTTCGACGAAGAGATGGCTATGAGCGACGGCGTCATTGCCGAGTATGCCGGGCGGCTGCGCGCGCTCTCGGAGAAAGAGAACCTCTTCCCGTTCGACCGCGGTGCGTTCGCCGCCATGCTCGAATACGGAGTGCGCCAGGCCGGCCGCAGGAACAAAGTCACCGCGCGCTTCATCGACATCGCCGATCTGGCACGCGAAGCACACTACAATGCGGCCGGCGCCAAGGAATCCGTGGTCCGGGCATCCCATGTGCACGGCGCTTTGTCCTCAAAGATCGAAAGACACAACCTCATCGAGACGCGCATCCGCGAGATGATCGAGGAAGGAACGCTGCTCGTGGATGTTTCGGGCGCCCGCGTCGGCCAGGTGAACGGCTTGAGCATGCTCGAAATTGGCGGGTATTCGTTCGGCAAACCGGTGCGCATCACTGCCACCGCCGCCTTGGGAAAAGCGGGGCTGATCAACGTCGAGCGCGAGGCCAACTTGAGCGGGCGCTTTCATGACAAGGGCGTGCAAATCATCGCCGGATACTTGCGGAGCCAATTCGCACAAGACAAGCCGCTTTCGCTGGCCGCCAGCATCTGTTTCGAGCAGTCGTATGCGGGCGTGGATGGCGACAGCGCCAGCTCCACGGAGATTTACGCTCTGGTCTCCGCGCTTTCCGGACTGCCGCTGCGGCAGGACATTGCGGTGACCGGATCGATCAATCAGCAGGGGGACATTCAGGCGATTGGCGGCGTGAACGAAAAGATCGAAGGCTACTTTGACGTCTGCCGCATCAAAGGCCTCACCGGCACCCAGGGCGTGATGATTCCCGAAGCGAACGTCGAAGATTTGATGCTGCGCGAAGATGTGCTGGACGCGGTGGCTTCGGGAAAATTTCACGTCTGGCCGGTGGCCAAACTCGAGCAGGGGATCGAAACCCTCACCAGTGTTTCCGCGGGAAGCAGGAATGGCGCGGGCAAATTTGAAGCGGGAACCGTTTTCGCGCTGGTAGATGAACGCCTGCGCAAGATGGCCAAGACTCTGAAGGAATTCGAATAGTCGGCGCGAACGCCACAAGCGAGTTCCCGGTAAATCCCTCCGTCGAGTGCCCTCGAGCCGGCCAAAGCTATTTCTCCGATGCGGCGGGAGCAGGCGCCGGCGCAAGGTACGCCTGCCGGTGGTCCACTCTTTGATCGAATGCTTTCACCTTTACGGTAATCGCGTGAATCTGCCCATCGTGGGCGGGCGGCGCAAACGCGAGACTGTATTCGTGGCGAATCAGCTGGGCAATCTCCGCGTAAGCGCGGTCAAAATCCCCCGGACTCTCCGGGAAATAGACGCGCCCGCCGGTAATGCGAGTAAGTTCGCGCAGCGATTGGTCGGCGGCGGCAAAACCCTGCTTTAGCAAGGTGCGATCTTGCTTTTCCTCCCGATTACGAACCCTGTGCTTGAGGGGTTTGCGAAAATCCCCGGAAAGCGAAACCGCCAGAATGCGAACATCGGAAGTCTCCAGCTTTTGCCGGATGGCCTCCCATTTTCCCGCCGGGGTACTGTCCACACCCGTGGACAAAACCACGATCGTCTTTTTCCCGCGCGACGCGCCAAGCCAATCGATGGCCGATGCGAGGCTCGCCGACAGGTCCAGCTCGGCGAACCCCAGCATGAAGTTCAAGTTTTGTAATGCGAACCGCGTAGCCATTTTATTCGCGGTGAAGTCGACCAGCAGCTCCGGGTCCTTCGAATAGCTCGCGATCGCAACACGATCGTCGCTCGCCAGGTTGTTGAGTAGCTGGTCCGCAGCGTGAAGGTGATCTCTGCCCAAAAAGACCACGGCCGGGCCAGATTCGATGAAGAGCAGGACTTGCGCGGGCTCTATCACGGAAAGAAAATCCGTGATGGGCTGGTCCACACCGTTATCGAAGACGCGGAAATCCTCGCGCCGCAGGCCGTCGACAAAGTTTCCGTCTCTGCCCGTTACAATCACACCCACATTGACGCGGTCCACGGTTACCTGAATCTTTGGCGCCTGCTCTTGCTGCCGTTCCTCGGCAGCCGCGGCAAAGCAGCAGCCCAGCGCGACAGCGAGAAATAAGGTGGGGACCAAGAGGCAATACGGCTTCATTGTCAAGCGTCTAGGCGATCCGGCTTCTCGTTTCCGTTCGATGCGAATCGGCCTTCGAAAAAGGCAGAAGCCCTGTCCCGCGCATTGTTTCGGAGAACGCAGAACAGGGCCGGTAGACAACGGTTCGAACGCAAAGGCCGTTTACGGCTTCGTTTACGGCTTGTCCGCGGAAGGCGCGGTTGGCGCGGCCGCCGCCGCGGGAGCTGGCGCGGCTGCGGGCGCTGGCGTCCCGGAGTCCTTGGGCGTGGCGAGGTATCCCGTAATCTGGCTCCTGCCCACCTCAAAGACCACGATTTCGTAAGGCGCCATCCGCGCGCTGCCCTTCACATAAAATTGGACAGGCTCGCCCGAGGTTTTGTCTTTCTTTTCGATGTTTTTGTCGTCAGCGATGACGTTGATGGTGTACTTGGATTTCTTGGGATCCGTCTTGATCAAGGTAACCTGAACCGGCCCGACGCGCTGCGCGTGTTTGGATTTCTGTACCGTGAATTCGTAGTAGTTGCGGTCGCCGCGGCGCCTCAGCTCCTCGAGGTCATCGCGGTTGTGGGCGATCAACCCGCTCATCACGTTCATGTCGCCCATGCTGCGGTCCAGCTTCCCTTTGGTGGCCTCCAGGTCCGTCTTGGTCGCTTCCAGGTCCTTCTTCGCGCCCCCGACTTCGCTTGCCACCGCGCCAATCTGTTCCTGGCTCGCCTTGATCTGGGTAGTGAGCTCCTGGTCTGAGGCTTGCTGCTCTTTGCGAATGTCTTCCGCCCGGCTCTTGGCCTTCGCAAGTTCCGATTGCGTCAAACCCATTCTTTGCGTGGTGATTTCCACCTGGCTTTTCAGGTCCGCGATGCGCGAGTTGGCCTGGTCCAATTGCACGCTCAAAATCTTGCCTTGGTCCCGCTGTTTCAACAGGTCATCGCTCAGGCGCGCCTGCGTCGTATAGCCGAAATAGACGACCACGGCCAGCCCGGCAATCATCAACCCGAACAATACGGATATCCACCTCGGCGTACCGGCAGACTCGTATCCGTAGGATTCATGCGCGCTTGGTATATTTGGAGAAATGCTCATTCTTCCCTCTCTGTGATGGTATTACCCCTGGTAATGGCCCCAATAGCAAATTATGGCCTGCAAAAAGCCTTCTGTCCATCTTCTCTCCCCTGCGCGCTGCGCCCTGCGGCCCGCACGGGTATTTACGCTCCGCGCGAAGTCACCGTTTCGAAGACCTCAGGGTATCTTTCAGCGCGGGCCAGCGCGCGAAGACCGTCGTCGTCAATCCGCCTCGCGGGGTGAATTCCCCGCGCACCACGCACCACTCCGGGTGTACCGCCGCCACGACGTCGCGCAGAATCCGGTTCACCGCGTTTTCGTAAAAGATGCCCAGGTTGCGGTATGCCAGCAAGTACATTTTCAGGGCTTTTAGTTCGAGGCACTCCCTCTTGGGCATGTACTGGATCGTAAGCGTGCCGTAATCGGGCATTCCGGTCTTTGGGCAAACCGAGGAATACTCCGGGAATCGCGTCGTGATGACGTAGCGCAGGAACTGGTTCGGCCAGGTTTCCAGCGCTGGCAATTTCGCGTCGATTCCGGCGCGCGCGTGTTCTGCCGTGTAGTCGGGCATATTTACTCCTTGGGATTTTATTGTATCGTGCCCCGCATAAGCTCTGACTCTTTCCATGAGCACGGGCGCGTTAAGATCCGCGCCGAACTCGCTGGCCCGGCCTGTGGCGGCCCCCGATTCCGGCGTTCGGATCGCCATACCGCCGTTGATTACCTGCTGGCCGTCGGCGGAATTCTTCCCTGGCGCTGCGAATCTTGCGCAGCCAGGTTTCGCGCCCGTCGCCTTCCGTTTCGGAGCCTGCTTTTTGCCCATGGCGGCATCGTCGGTAACCCGAAGCTGTGACGCCTAGCGCCCGAGCAGGTCCAGGGTCAGGCATCGTTCATTGCGCGAATCCTGGGAGTTCCGGGTGCGCGTACTGCCGCAATAAAGTCTTCTCCCCATCCGGCCGCTCCGGCATGAACGCCATCAAGAAGCGGCGTCCAAAATCACCCAGGCCAACTACCGCGCGCATGTCGACGTCTCGAGAAAGGCGTGATGGGTGAAAAACCCACCTTCTTACCTCTTGGCTTCCTTACATCCCTTTTGCTGGCCTGCTACACTCAGGAGCAGAAACCATCGAGGAGCCAGCCATGTCTGAAGCTGCAAAAGCCCCCACCAAAGGCCCGACTCGCACCGAGTCCGACTCCATGGGACAGATCGAAGTCCCCGCCGACCGCTATTACGGCGCGCAAACCGCCCGCTCGCTTATTCACTTCGCTATTGGCAAGGACACTATGCCGCCCGAGCTGATTCACGCCTTCGGCATCCTCAAGAAGGCCTGCGCGTTGGTGAACCAGGACTTGGGAAAACTCCCCCGCGAAAAGGCTCAACTCATCGTGCAAGCCGCCGACGAAGTCATCTCCGGCAAGCTCAACGCGCATTTCCCCTTGCGCATCTGGCAGACCGGCAGCGGCACGCAGACGAACATGAACGTCAACGAAGTGATCTCGAACCGCGCGATCGAGATCGCGGGCGGGGTGATGGGCAGCAAGAAGCCCGTCCACCCGAATGACGACGTGAACATGTCGCAGTCCTCGAACGACACGTTTCCCGCGGCCATGCACATCGCCGCGGCGACGGAGACGGCTCGGCGGCTGCTTCCTGCGGTGAAGGCCCTCTCTGGCGCGCTCGATAGCAAAGCCAAGGCCTTCGCCGGCATAGTCAAGATCGGCCGCACGCATTTGCAGGACGCCACGCCGCTCACGATGGGGCAGGAATTTTCCGGCTACGTCAGCCTGCTCGACCGCGACGGCGGCCGCGTGGCTGTCGCTCTCGACGGGCTCTACGATCTCGCGATTGGCGGCACCGCGGTGGGGACTGGCCTCAACGCCCATCCGGAATTCGCCGAGCGTGCCGCGCGTAAAATCTCCGAACTGACCGGCTTGCCGTTCCGCTCGCATCCCAACAAGTTCGCCGCGCTCTCCGCGCACGATGAAATCGTGTTTGCCTCGGGCGCGCTGAAAACGCTCGCCGCTTCGCTCCTGAAAATCGCCAACGACATTCGCTGGCTCGCCTCCGGCCCGCGCTGCGGCCTGGGCGAGCTCACGCTTCCCGAGAACGAGCCGGGATCGTCGATCATGCCCGGCAAGGTGAATCCCACGCAGTCTGAAGCGCTCACGATGGTGGCCGTGCAGGTGATGGGCAATGACGCGGCCATCGGTTTCGCCGGCTCGCAGGGCAATTTCGAGCTCAACGTGTTCAAGCCGGTGATGATTTTCAACTATCTGCACTCCGTCGAGCTGCTCGCCGACGCCTGCAACAGCTTTGTCGAGCATTGCGTCCGCGGCATACACGCCAATCGCGAAACCATCGACCGCTACGTCCACAACTCGCTGATGCTCGTCACCGCGCTCGCTCCCAAGATCGGCTACGACAACGCCGCCAAAGTCGCCAAAACCGCGCACAAGGAGCACATCAGCCTGCGCGAGGCCGCCGTCAAGCTCGGCTTCGTCACCGCCGCCGAATTCGAAGCCCTGGTCAAGCCCGAGGACATGACGCATCCATGAGCGGAACCCGCGTTGCGTATGGCGAGGTTCGATGGAAGCCTAGGGAGTTCCGGGAGCGGATCGGCGCGGCAATGAATGTGAGATATAGCGAAGCAGGCCGTGGTGCTACGACGAAATCGGACTCGATCCGGTCCCTTCTCGGTTCGCATGGGATTCTTAACCTGAAGACTAGCTCCTCATGACGCATTTTCTGCAAGACATATTGAGGCAGCCGGAGGAATTGCAGCGGACCATCGAGATTCTGACGGGACGAAATGAGGCCGGGCGAGGTGCCGTTGATGCGGCGACCGCGGCGATTCGCACCGCGCGGCATGTCTACTTGACGGGAATCGGCAGCAGTTGGCACGCCGCATTGAACGTCAGCGTGCTCTTTCATCGTCGCGCTTATCCCGTATACTTCGCGGACGCCGCCGAGCTGCTGACCTTCGCGACCTTTCCCAAAGACTCCGCGATGATCCTGATTTCGCGCAGCGGCAAGAGCACGGAAATTGTGCAGTTGGCCGCCAAAGCGCGCCGGGCCGGAGTGAATGTCATCGGCATTACCAATGCCCCCGAAGGGACGCTGGCCAAAGAGGCGCACATCGCCATCGTCGTTCCCGTCGCTTTTGATCACGCGATTTCCGTGAACACCTACACGACACTGGCATTGGCGGCCGGGATGCTGGCGCACCGAGTGATTCAGGAAGGGAACGGCTCTGTTGAGGAGCCACCGTCCGGCGAAGCGGGAACAAGGGAACCTCCATTGCCATTGAGCGAGGCGCACAACAAAGAAAAACGGCAGCAAGCTGCCGCACTCCAAATGGCTTCCTCCGAGTATCGTGGAGGACTCCAGAGTCCGCCGGAGGCCTGCGAAGCTCAGCGCGAACGCCAGGGACGGCCTCCTGGGGATGGGGAGCTCGCGGAGTCGCTTTCGAGAACGATCGCCGAAGCTGGACGCGCCATTCCCCGCTGGCAGGAGCAGGTTGCCGCCTCGATTTGGCTTGCGCCGCACAGCACCACTTACTTTCTGGCGCGCGGCCCCAGTCTCGGCAGCGCCTATGAATCGCGACTGATTTGGGAAGAAGGTGTCAAAACGCCAGCAACGGCCATGGGCACCGGGGCGTTCCGGCATGGCCCGCAGGAAATCGTCGGCGAAGGTGTTCGCTTCGGTGTATGGATCGACGGCGCACTCATGCGCGAACCGGATCTGGCCGTCGCACGCGACCTGCGGAAGCTCGGCGCGCGCGTCATGCTGATCGGTCAGAAACTTCCCGACGATGCCGGCGATCTGGTGTTTCAGCTGCCCGCGATTCCCGCCGAGTGGCAATTTCTGATTGACATTATTCCGGCGCAGCTCGCGGCGGAGCGGCTGGCGCGCCTTTCCGGAGTGGATTGCGATTCCTTCCGTCTTTCTTCGTACATCGTGGAAGACCAGGGCGGATTGCTGCCGCAAGAAGCGGGGAAAAATGAACAGGAAAGGTCACAGAGGACACGGAAAAGAGGTCCAAGAGTTTAAGCTTCAAGAGTTAAAGATGGCAGCAGAAAGGGCATACCTCGCTACGCTCGGAAGGACAAAGGAGAAGAAATGATTGGGGCGGTGGACATCGGAGGGACGAAGATTGCCGCGGGCATCGTGAACGATGCCGGCAAAGTCCTCGCGAAACGGGAAACGCCGACGGAAAAAGCCCGCTCGTATCGCGACGGGCTCAGCCACATCGTGCGCATGCTCGGCGAAGCGGCAGAACAGGCCGACACCGAACTTTCCGGCATCGGCATCGGCTCGACCGGCTGGGTTTATCCCTTCACCGGCGAATTTGGCGACGTGGACTTTCTCCCTGGATGGAAAGGCTCGAATCCGGTGAACGATTTGGCGCGCGAGTTCGGCGTCCGCGTGGCGCTCGAAAACGACGGCGACGCCGCGGCGCTGGGAGAAGCTGCCTGGGGCGCGGGAAAAGGGAAGTCGCGGCTGATTTACGTCACCGTGGGCACGGGGATTGGCGGCGGAATTATTCTCGAGGGCCGGCTTTATCGCGGCGCGGATAAAGCGCATCCCGAAGTCGGCCATCACGTGATCGACGCCTCCGGCCCGCAGTGTACGTGCGGGTTCCGCGGCTGCTGGGAAGCGCTGGCGACCGGGCCCGCGCTGGCTGCCTGGTTTAATGCCAAGGCGCAAGCGGCTGATCCACAGGCAAGAGCCCTGACCGCAAAAGAGATTTTCCAGTGCGCTCGACAAGGACATCCGTTAGCGTGCGAAGCCGTCGCGCGCGAAACGTATTATCTCGGCCTGGGCCTGGCCAACCTGATCAATCTGTTTGTGCCGGAACGGATTGTCCTGGGCGGGAGCATCATGAAGAGCATGCGCCTGGAAGACCTTCGCAAAGTCATTGCGCAGGGCTGCCGCTTCGTTCCGTTTGAGAAGACCGAGCTCGCCTTGGCTTCGCTCGGTGATGATGCCAATCTGATCGGCGCCGCGCAAGTCTGGCATCATCGCTTCGTCCCGCAAGCTCCGGCACAAGGGGCCGCTTGATTTTTCGTTTGTTGCGGCGCACGATTCCTCAACCTGCCACTTTGTCGATCTCGGAGGATCAGCATGCGCCGCATTGCTTTGCTCGGAATTTGCTTTGCCTTGCCACTGGTTGCCCGGCGAGCGCAAGCTCAAGCAGCGTACACGTTGAAGCCGACGCCGAAGACCGTAGCGTGGGGCTACTACGATGCGAAGACGCCTCCCGTGCTGCGCATCAAATCGGGCGACACGGTGGAAATACAGACGCTCATCACCAACAGCCCGCAGCGGCTGGAAGAAGCCGGTGTGCCGCCCGATCAAGTCGAGCAATCGCTGCGCGACATCACCGACCAAGTGAAAGACAAGGGCCCCGGCGGGCACATCCTCACCGGGCCCATCTACATTGAAGACGCGCAGCCGGGCGACGTGCTGGAAGTGAGAATCCTGGCGGTCAAGCTGGCGATTCCCTACGCCTACAACGCCTTTGGGCCGGGCCGCGGATACCTGCCGGACGATTATCCTTATTCGAAAATCAAGATCATTGCGCTCGACGAAAAGCGCATGGTCGGGAAATTCGCCCCGGGGATCGAGATCTCGCTGCATCCGTTTTTCGGCAGCATGGGCGACGCGCCGCCAGAGGGCGTGGGCCGGTGGAATAGCGCGCCGCCGTGGATTATCGCGGGCAATCTCGACAATAAGGACCTTGTGGCGGGATCGACGCTGTACATTCCGGTGCACGTCCCCGGAGCGCTGTTTGAAGTGGGCGATGGGCACGCGGGCCAGGGCGACGGCGAAGTGGACATCACCGCGCTTGAAACTTCGCTCATCGGCACGTTTCAGTTCATGGTCCGCAAGGACATGCATTTCAAGTGGCCGCGCGCGGAAACGCCCACGCACTACATCACCATGGGCCTCAACGACAACCTGAACGCGTGCGCAACGTTGGCGGTGCGAGAAATGATCGACTTCCTGGTGAGTGAGAAACATCTTTCGCGCGACGATGCGTACATGCTAGTGAGCGTAGCAGCGGATCTGCACATCACCGAGCTGGTCGACGGCAACAAAGGCGTGCACATGATGATCCCCAAAGCGATCTTCGTGTCCTCGGGGAGGTAAAGCTGCCATGAAAGTCTTTCCGAAAGTCCCACGGCTGAGCTTTCTCATTGTTTTTGCGGCCATCGTTAGCGGTCGAGCCAAAGCCCAGCAGCAGGAAGCAAACCGGGCCGGTGAAGCGCTCTACAAGCAGCGCTGCGCCGCCTGCCACGAAGGTGCGGCGCCCCGCGCGCCAAACCGCGCTCGGCTGCAGCAGATGTCGCCGGAGAACGTCCGGCTTGCTTTGCTGGGCGGAAGCATGGCCGTCGAAGGACTGGGATTGTCAACGGCGCAAATCGCCGACCTGGCTGAATTTCTTACGGGAAGGCAGTTGGTGAAGGAGCAAATCCCCGCAGCCGCTTTCTGCGCCGCGGATCGAGAACGCGCCTTTGCGGATCCGCTCGCGAAGCCGCACTGGAACGGCTGGGGCGTGGACCTCGGGCAACACCGTTTTCAGCCCGCAGAGATGGCGCAACTCACGGCCGAGCAAGTGCCGAAACTCAAGCTGAAGTGGGCCTTCGGTTTTCCCGGCGTCTTGCGCGCCCAGGCACAGGCCACGGTGGCGGGAGGGCGCGTCTTTGTTGGGAGCTCTGAACGAAGAGTCTATTCGCTCAGTGCGGAGACTGCTTGCATCTACTGGGCGTTTGACACGGATGGCCCGGTGCGGACAGCGGTCAGCCTGGGACAGAACGGCAGCGGCTGGGCGGCGTACTTCGGCGACCAGCACGCGAACGCTTATGCCGTGGACGCTGTGACGGGAAGCTTCTGTGGAAGACGCATGTCGAAGAATTTCCGGGGGCGGTGATTACCGGAGCCCCTGCGCTGGCCGAAGGTAGACTATATGTTCCTACTTCCTCGATGGAAGAAGTGTTTGCCGGGAATCCCACGTACGAATGCTGCAAATTTCGCGGGAGCATTGCTGCGCTCGCAGCGGCCACAGGAAAAGTTCTCTGGAAAAGCTATACCGTTGCGGAAGAACCCAGGCCCATACGCAAGAGCAAAGTCGGTGTGCAACTGTGGGGGCCCTCGGGAGCGGGAGTGTGGTCTTCGCCAACCGCGGACTTGAAGAGCCGAACGCTCTACGTGACAACGGGCGACAGCTATTCGGACCCCGCGGCGCCGACCTCGGACTCTTTTCTCGCGTTTGATCTGGAAACGGGAAAACTGAAATGGTCGCAGCAAATGACCAAAGGCGATGCGTACAACGTGAATTGCGGAGCGCCGGCGGAGATGCGCGCGAACTGCCCCGAGGCGAATGGACCCGATTTTGATTTTGGCTCTTCAGCAATTCTGGTGGAACTGGGTAAGGGGCGCCGTGCGTTGATTGCCGGCCAGAAATCCGGAGTGGTCTACGCTTTGGACCCGGACCAGCAGGGTGCGGTGCTCTGGCAGCGGCGCGTCGGCCGCGGCGGACCGGCTGGCGGGGTGCAATGGGGATCCGCAGCGGACGAAAAGAACGTGTACGTGGCCCTGTCGGACGTAGCCATGAACCCCGTGCCTCCGGGAACGCCGGGAGCGCGCGATACGGCCTTGGGCTTCGCGGCGCAATTGGATCCGAAGATTGGCGGCGGCCTTTTCGCGCTGAAGCTGGACACCGGCGAGATTGCCTGGCAGACACCGCATCCGGGCTGTGGAGACAGCCCCGGATGCAGTCCAGCACAATCGGCCGCGGTGACCGCCATTCCCGGCGTGGTCTTTTCCGGCGGACTGGACGGACACTTGCGGGCGTACTCCGCCGAGGATGGCCACATCCTTTGGGATGTGGCCACCGCCAAGGATTTCAAAACCGCGAATGGGGTGAAGGCGCATGGCGGCGCGCTCGATGGCCCGGGAGCGGTCATCGTAGGAGGAACGCTGTTTGTCAACTCGGGATACGCTTTTTTGGGAGCGGCCCCAGGAAACGTGCTTCTGGGTTTTTCGGTTGACGGTAAGTGAACTGGACAAGAGAATTTGTTCGCATGCGCCCCACGCTATACCATAATAAAAAAGGCCCAGCACGGTCCGACCAGTCACAACCAAGGGGGAATCGTGAGCTTTTGCAACCGACTCGCTAGGCTGTCGCTGCTTTGTGCGGTGCCTGCCTCGCTGGCAGCGCAGACCAAGGCAATTCCGGACTGGTGCAAGGCGCTCCCGCGGCCGGAATACCGAACGCTTATGCGCGTTCCCGTCAGCGATCCGTGGTTTGAAGTGTACAAAGTGGCTCCCGGGACGTTCGCGATCTACGAGCCGCACCAGGCTGAAGAAACTATTTCCTACCTCATCCTGGGGACGAAACAGGCGGTCCTTTTCGACACCGGCATGGGCATCGGCAGCATTAGTAAAGTGACCAACCAATTGACGGCCAAGCCTGTGGTCGTGCTCAATTCGCACACGCACAACGATCACGTGGGCGGAAACTGGGAATTTACCTATGTGTTCGCGATGGACACGGATTTTACACGCAAGAACGCGCGAGGCTCGCCTGCGGATGCGCAAGCGGAAATCGCGTCGGGACAAATTTGTGGGAAGCTGCCGGCCGGATTTAACCCGAAAACCTATGCGACGAAGCAGTGGAAGATCTTCCACTTTGTCCACGACGGCTTCAAAGTCAATCTGGGGGCGCGAACCGTGGAAATCGTCGCCGCGCCCGGCCATACCCCGGATTCCATTGCCCTGATCGACCGTGCCAACGGCTTGCTCTTCACCGGCGATACCTACTATCCCGCGCCGATCTGGCTGTACCGCCCCGAAACCGATATGGATGCGTACGTTGCATCGGTCAAGCGTCTCGCGGCGCTCGCGCCGCAAGTGAAAATGGTGCTAGGCGCGCACAACATACCTGTGGCGGATCCGGCGGTGCTGCCGAAACTAGTGGATGCGATCTTGGCGGTGCGCGCTGGGAAAGGCGATGTTGAGGCGGAAGGGACGGGGAAGGCTATCCACACGTTTCAGGGTTTCAAGTTCCTTCTCGCGGAGCCGGCAAAAGGGTTAGATTAGAAGTGTCGAGAGTAGTGTGCGGTGGCGCGATAGATCACGCCCCTACCATTTGTTGTGAAGAGCCACGTGCATGCAGTCCGTTCGTTACAAGCCGATCGCGCTCGCGTTGCTGTTTTTCCTGAACATGACTCCTGGCGCTTCCGCCGAGCAGGCCAAACACAAACACAACGAAAAGACCGACAAAGGCAGAAACGTCTGGAATTATGACGGAGGCGTTTTTTTCGAAACGGATGGCTCGCTTCCGAACGGGGTGTGTTTTCGTGTCCACGGCCAGATGAGCTCGGGCGATTTCTTCAACGGGCTCAAGCGCATCGACACCGATCAATCGACGGTTTTCCAGCGCGGCAACGAAACGGTAACGAAGTTTCCCGATTCCGTCACGGTTTCCTTTTCGATCCGGGACCAGCTTTGTCCTGCCGGAGTCCAGCAAGTGGGTACGCGCCCGTACTTGACGGGCAAAATGATCGAGGAGCTGCGGCTTTCGCTTTATTGGAAGCACGGCGTGGATTTGAGTCCGGTAAAGGGCGTGAGGGAAGTCAACTCCCGCGTGGACCGCATCCAGCCTTACGCCGCTTCGCTTGCCGCGGATTTACCCGCGCGCTACGAGTGGTCGTATCAGTTCGTGGTCCCGAGCGCAGGCGTATCCCTGATGGATAGCCTCGCTCTCGTCTTTCGACCGCCGGATGGACGCATTGCCGCGCGTGTCGCTGCGCGGCTCTGAGGCGAGGGCCGTAAGTCTTCCGTTCCAGGTGAAAGCAGAAATTCGAAATCTGCAAAGGGGAAACCGCGTTTACGCCCGGGATCTTCCGGTCCCATTTTGCGATAAGCCTAGCCCATGGAGCTAATTTTTTGCGGCTCGATTTTGTACATGACGCGAACTTCGCCGGGCTGCCGGAACGGGTAGACCGGCTTCCCAAGATATTTTTGTGAGAGCTTATTGATATGGTCGTCCGCGCCTTTTTCCGTGATTTCCACGACGCGTCCGCGGACTTCGAGGTAGCGGTAGGGATTCGCGGGATCCTGTAGCGCGATGGCCACGCGGGGATCGCGCCGGACGTTTTTGTCCTTGACGCGGCCCTTGGCGGAATTGACGCGAACGTGCTTTCCGTCGAAATCCACCCATACCGGCGTCACTTGCGGGCTGCCGTCCTTCATCAGCGTGCTGAGATTGCCGAAAGCCTGTTTTTCAAAAAGGTCGGCATATTTTTCTGGAATGACTGCGCTCATTGCTTCCTCCCAAAAAAGGCCGTGCAAAACTCATGGCAAACGGATTTCGGGAACGCGTCCTTTGGTCATCAACGGGGCTCCCGTCAGTTTCTGCACATCCTGCGGTCGCCAGCCGGGTGCAACTTCGCGCAGGACCAGGCCCTCGGGGCTGACGTCAACAACCGCGAGATCCGTGATGACGGTGTCCACGCATTCGAGACCGGTCAGCGGATAGGTACACTTCTTGACAATTTTCGGCGCGCCGTCTTTGGTGACATGCTCCATGCAAACAATCAATTTTTTTGCGCCGGCAGAAATGTCCATGGCCCCGCCTATGCCGCCGGAGCCTTTTGCGCCTGGAATCTTCCAGTTGGCCAGGTCGCCCTTTTCCGAGACCTGAAAGCCGCCAAGCACCGCGACGTCGAGATGGCCGCCGCGGGTCATCAAGTGCGCGTCGGCCTGATGGAAAAAGGAAGCGCCGGGAATCAGCGTCACCGGGATTTTCATGGCGTCCACGAGGTCGTAATCTTCCTCGCCTGGCTTCGCGCGGCGCCCCATTCCCAAGATTCCATTTTCGCTGTGGAAGTAAACGGTGATTTCCCCGGGGAGATAGTTAGCGATGAGGTTGGGAATGCCCCAGCCGAGATTGACGTAAGCGCCGTCCGGCAATTCGAGCGCGGCGCGCCCGGCGATTTGTTCCCGGGTCAGCCGCGGTTTCTCCAACAAAGCTTTTTCCCGAACGGTTTCAGCCGGCATAGTGGAGTCCTTTCGCCTGCACGATGCGGTGCACAAAAATCGCAGGAGTCACCACATGCTCCGGCTCGATTGAACCCACGGGAACAAGTTCTTCGACTTCGGCAATTGTGGTCCTCGCGGCCATAGCCATGATGGGATTGAAGTTCCGCGCCGCGAGCCGATAGGTCAAATTGCCCAACGCATCGGCCTTTTGCGCTTTGATGAAAGCGTAGTCCGCACGGATGGGCATTTCCAAAATGCAGCGCTTGCCTTCGAGCACACGCTCTTCCTTGCCGTCGGCGACTTCTGTGCCGACACCGACAGTGGTGTAAAAGCCTTGCAGCCCCGCGCCCGCGGCGCGCATGCGTTCGCAAAGAATCCCTTGCGGCACCAGTTCGAGTGTTACCTCCTTGGCGGCGAAGCGCTCCTGAAAATGACTGGCGTGGGGACCCGGGAAGGACGCAATCACGTGCTTGATCTGGTTGTTCTTGAACATCAGGCCAAGCTCGCCGTCGTGTGTGCCGCAATTATTCTGATGGCGGTGATGTTTTTGACGCCTTTGCGCACCAGGGCCTGTATTAGATTGTTCGGGAAACCTGCGCCGCCGAATCCGCCAAACATAATGCGCGCGCCGTCGGGGACATCGGCTACGACTTCGTCAAGCCTGGAATAAACCTTCTTCTTCATCGCGCTCTAGAGATGGTTTCCGGCAGCAACCTTGGTTTCTCTTTTCCTGCCGCTTCGGAACTTCACATCCAAACCAGCTTCGCACAGCCAGCGGCCCGTTGCGGTCGCGCTGAGATCGTATTCCAACAAGGCGTGCAAATCGGATTCGTCGTCCACATCCATTTCAAGACGAAAATTGCGGCGAAGGACAATCTGTGCGCTCGCTTGTTTAGCCTCCGCTAGATGCTTTGCGAAACTGCCCGCTCCAAAATGGGAGGGAAACAGCGTAGGGGGCGTGCGTAACAAGGCATTGGTGCCGGTCCCGTCGCGCGAGGGCACGATAGCCATGGCCGGCGGCGGGTATTCGATGGCCAGCAGTTCATCGATGTCGCTCGGCTGGAGTAGGGGCAGATCGAGCGGCAGGCGCAGCAGCGAACGAACTCCGCGCTGTGCACACCTTCTGGACGCGGCATCCACGGAATCGCTTTCGGAAATCTGGCGGTCTTCGCGCAGAATCTCCCAGCCGTTTTCCTCGGCAATTTCCATGGCCGGCCGATAATTGGTGATCACAAAAATCTTCTCCGCGCGGCAAACGTCTCGCACGGCTCGAGTCGTGTCGGTAAGCATGGCGTGGGCCAGTCCCAGTCTTTGCTCCGGTGTGAGCACGCTTTCCAAACGTTTCTTCGCGTTTCGCAAGTCTTTCACGGGCAAAAGGAGCGCGCGCATGGAGCCGCCTAGTATGCGCCTTTCGTGTAGCCTGGGTGGTTTTCGGACCGCGCTAGGCGCAGCGCCGGCAAAGCCGATGACGGATCCTCTTCGCGCCGCTCGAACGCCCGGCGAACTTTGTAGGTTGTGGAACGCTCCGCGGGAACACGGCCAATCTTGCGAATGTGTGCGCGAAATTCCTCCGGTGAAACGTACTCGCCAAATGTGGCTCCGGCAGCTTTGGAGATGTTTTCTTCCATCAGCGTTCCGCCGAAATCGTTGGCGCCGGCCTCCAAGCAGGCAAGGGAAGTCTCGATTCCCAGCTTTACCCAGGAGACTTGAACATGGCAAATTGCGCCGTGCAAAAGGACACGAGAAAGCGCATGAACGCGCAGGTGCTCGTCGCGCGCTGCCCCCGGCCGTGCTCCGCCATGTTTGTAGAGGCGGGTGTTCTGATGGATGAAACCAAGCGGAACGAACTCGGTAAATCCGGCGGTACGTTTCTGAATCGAGCGTAACAACAGAAGATGGCGCACCCAGTCGGCTGGCTCTTCGACGTGGCCGTACATCATCGTCGAAGTCGTAGGGATGCCGAGTTCGTGAGCCATGGTGATGATTTCGACCCAGCGAGCGACCGGTAGCTTGTTGGGGCTGAGCTGCTGGCGGATGCGGTCGTCCAGAATTTCCGCGGCCGTGCCGGGAATGCTCCCAAGCCCCTCGTCTTTCATCATTTGCAGGTAAGCGCCGAGCGGCAAGCCCGTCTTCAACACACCATAGTCGATTTCCATCGGCGAAAAAGCGTGGACGTGCATGGCGGGAAGGGTCCGTTTGATGGCGCGCAACAGGTCGCGATAAAAGAATCCGTCGAGGTCGCGGGGCAGGCCGCCTTGAATGCAGACTTCGGTGGCGCCACGATCCCAGGCTTCGCGGGCGCGGCGTACGACTTCCTCAAAAGAAAGCGAGTAGGCATCGGAGGCTTGCGGTCCGCGGCCA
>Ga0066662_10000433_pt1 | contig 18272 bp, 19 predicted proteins | sample GraSoiAngelo_111_FD_133939 | JGI IMG/M metagenome (GOLD analysis project Ga0066662, IMG submission 133939) | Grasslands soil microbial communities from the Angelo Coastal Reserve, California, USA - 14_0903_12_40cm | ecosystem: Environmental > Terrestrial > Soil > Grasslands | place: USA...
TAGCTGCGGCTGAGCGCGTCGGCCAGACGGGGGTCGGTGTGCGCGCCGTAGAAGACGTTGCGCTGGGTGTCGGCGCAGACCTCGACCTCTGACAGCCGCAGCTCGGGCGGCAGCGCCATCACGATGTCGGCCGCCAGCTGCAACTCGTCTGCGGTGTAGTGCTTGAAGTGCAGGTCGGGCGCCCGGTCGAGCAGCTCGGGCCAGTCCGGGCACGACCGAGTGCTCATGCGGTCGCGTCCCCGCGGCGCCTGCGCCGGCGCAGGGCGTCCCAAAGCAGGGCCAGGATCACGCCGATGATCAACCCGGCGAACACCGCCACGATCAGCGAGCTCTTCCGGTTGGAGGCGCTCACCGTCCCGCCCGACGGCTGCTGTACGAAGCCGGCCGACTCGATGTTCTTGGCGGCGGCGGCAAACAGCTCGTTCTGGGTCATCTGATAGGAGATGTCGTCGATTCGGGAGCCGGCATCGGAGATGGTGGCCAGCAGCGATCCGGTGAGCGTGGCCTTGTCGGTGCTCGAGGCGTTCGACCTGCCGACCGCCTTCAGCTGTGCCTGGGCCTGCTTCAGCACCGCCTGCAGGCTGGCGATCGTCGCCTTGTCGGTCGCCACCTGCGAGGTCAGCATGTCGGCCTTCGACTGCTGGTAGCGGTTCGCCCAGCTGATCAGTGCGTTGCCCAGCGAGGACACGGCGGCGACGGACGCCTTCCGGCCCCACGGCCCCTGGACGGTGATCTGGACGTTCGGCGAGCCGCCGGTCGTCTTCGTCGTGCTGTTCTGCAGGGCGAGGACGCTGAGATGGTTGCGAAGCGCGGAGCCGGAGCTGATGCCGCCCGCCTGGGCGGCCTTGTCGAGCACCGAGCCGGTGTGCAGGTAGGCCGCCGCGGTCGTCGGGTTCGTCAGCGCGGTGGTGGTGAGCGACTGGCCGCCGGCCGGGGTCAGGGGCGTGCCCAGGAAGACGGTGGCCTGAGCCTGCGACTGCTTGCCGGTGCCGACGGTGTGCAGGACGACGAGCAGCACCGCCGCGACGACGGCGATGACCACCACATACCAGTTGCGGATGACCCGCTCGGCATACTCCGAGATGCGTACCTCGGAAGACGATTCCGAGCTGAGGTTCTGGGACACGGCGCCGAAGTCTACCGATAGGCTGCGTCGCGTCCGCCGATGGATCGTTGCAAATTCCAATGAACGTCCGAGCCCGCGCACCGCTTCGCATCAGCTTCGCCGGCGGCGGCACCGACGTCCCGCCGTTTCCGGAGCGGGAGGGCGGGCTCGTCCTGAATGCCACCATCGACCGCTACGCGTACGGGCTGCTGCGCCCGCGCCGTGACCGCCAGGTGCGGATCGAATCTGCGGATTTCGGGCTTTCGGTCAACTATCAGGTGGACGAGCCGCCGATCTTCGACGGGCGGCTCGACCTGGTGAAGGCGGCGATCAGGCGGCTGGGTGATCCGAACGCGCCGGGGTACGACATCTTCCTGCACTCGAACGCGCCGCCCGGGTCGGGGCTCGGTTCCAGCTCGACGGTGATGGTGACGCTGATCGGGTTGCTCAAGGATCACCACAACCTGGCGCTGACCGACTACGAGATCGCGCAGCTGTCGCATCACATCGAGCGAGTCGACATGGGGATGCTCGGCGGCATGCAGGATCAGTACGCGGCCACGTTCGGCGGGTTCAACTTCATCGAGTTCGGGGCGGATCACGTGATCGTGAACCCTCTGCGGGTGAGCGCGGAGGTCGTCAACGAGCTCGAGCACAACATGCTGCTCTGCTACACGGGGGCGACGCGGCGGTCGGACGGCGTGATCGAGGATCAGACTGCGCGCTACGAGGGCGGCGAGTCGGGGACGCTGGCGGCGCTCCGTGGGCAGAAGCAGCTGGCGGTGGAGATGAAGAACGCGCTGGTGCGCCGGCAGCCGCGGGAGTTCGGCGACCTGCTCCACGAGGCGTGGAAGCAGAAGAAGCGGATGTCGCCCAAGATCAGCACGGAGTTCATCGACACGGCGTACGCCGAGGCGAGGCGCGCGGGCGCGCTGGGCGGCAAGGTGACGGGCGCGGGCGGGGGCGGCTACATGCTGTTCTACTGCGAGTTCCAGAAGAAGCACCGCGTGGCCGAGGCGCTGACGCGGCTTGGTGGCGTCGTCACCGAGTTCGCATTCGAGGCGGACGGGCTGACGACCTGGAGCATCGACGATGGGTGACCGCGCGCTGCGCCGGCTGCAGCTGCATGCGGACATGGCAGCCGCCCTGGTGACCGCGGAGCTGGCATCGTCGCTCGAGCGCTGCGCGGGGGCGGTCGCGGACCGGCTGGAGGCGGGCGGAACGCTCGTCCTCTTCGGAAACGGCGGCAGCGCCGCCGACGCGCACCACGTCGCCGCCGAGTTCACCGGGCGCTACATGCTCGAGCGCGATCCGCTGCCGGCCGTTGCCCTGGCCGAGAACGCGGCGGCGGTGACTGCGATCGGCAATGACTACGGGTTCGACCAGGTGTTCGCCCGGCAGGTGCGCGCCTACCGGCGGTCGGGCGGAGCTGCGATCGCGCTTTCGACCAGCGGATCGTCGCCCAACGTGCTCGAGGGGCTGCGCGCGGCGCGTGAGTGCGGGCTGCTGACGGTCGGTGTGACCGGGCCGCGCGGCGGCGCGATGGCCGAGCTGTGCGATCAGCTGATCGTGATCCCGGCGGAGGACACGCCGCAGATCCAGGAGGGCACGATGCTCGTGCTGCATACGCTGTGCGAGCTGGTCGAGCAGCGGCTGTTCGGCGGATGAGCGAGCGGGCGGCCTTCCTCGACCGGGACGGGACGATCAACGTGAAGGCACCGGAGGGGGAGTACGTCACCTTGCCGGGCGGCTTCACGTTCCTGCCGGGTGCCGAGCGGGCGATCAGGCTGCTGTCGGAGGCCGGATGGCGGGTGATCGTGGTCTCGAACCAGCGCGGCGTCGCGCTCGGACGGATGACGGCCGCCGATGTGGACGCGGTGAACGCGCGCATGGCGCACCTGCCGATCGACGGGATCTTCGTGTGCCCGCACGACCGCGGACAGTGCGACTGTCGCAAGCCGGGGACGGGGCTGTTCCGCCAGGCACTGGAGCGATTTCCGGGGATCGACCTCGAGCGGTCGGTGATGATCGGCGACGCGGACTCCGATATCGAGGCCGGGCGGGCGATCGGCGCTCGCACGTTCCGGGTGGGCGAGCCGCCGCTGCCGTCGCTGCTTCAGGTCGCCGAGCGGCTCGCCTCCGCACCGGCGAGCTGATCACACCTGCGTCACGAACCCGTAACGCCCGTCGTCGCCGGTACGGGCTCAGAGCCCGACCCGGCCTGCGACACAGCTTCGTGGCCGATCCGTTGCGCGGGTGACGACGGCGGTGACCGTCATCTGGCTCGACAGGCTGGGTGCCGCCCGACCAGGGCTCTGAGCCCGACTCCGGCGACGCCGGCCGGTCGTTGCACGGTTGTGAGGCTTCGTCACGGGTTTGTGGCCACGCCGCACCCGTGAGCAGTCACGAAGTGGTCACGACACGGTTGCTGCCGTTGCCGGAGGGCGGGCGGGAGGGAGGAGGACCCGCCCTCCGGCGTGGCAGCTCAAGCTGCGACGGGCTCTGGCACCTCGGCGCTGCCAAGCCACTGCAGCGCCTCGGCGGCGGCCTGCCGGCCGGCGGCGAAGACGCCCTCGACGTTCGTTCGCGTCGAGTTCTCCGCCGTGACCAGTCGGCCGTGCCGATCGTGCGCAAGCCAGTCGCGGTAGACGGCCGGAAGAGGGCCGTTGTCGGTGGCGATCAGAACCGCGCGCCCGCGCAGCTCGCGCTCACCGTCCCATACGCGCAGGGGACGGTGGAGCAGGTCGACGCGAGTCGGGATCATCGGCACCACCATCGGGTGAAGGCCATGCAGCCGGGCAACGGTGGACGCCTCGACGACGGCGGCACCGCTCCCGACGATGATCAGATCGTGAATGTCGGTGATGCTTTCCATGCCGAGATCGTCCCTCACGGACGCCGCCCCGGCCAGGGGGTTAACCGCACCGCGCGGTGTGGCTCCCCAGCGTCTGCCGCCTCGATAGCCTCCCGCGATGCGCATCGTCATCGCGAACCCGCCCGGGTTCGGCGGCCCCGACTACGACCATCACCTCTGCAGCGCCCTCGCAGCCGAGGGTGAGGATGTGGAGCTGATCACCACTCGCTTCCGCTTCGGCGCGATGCCGGCGCCCGACGGGTATCGCCGCAGCCTGCTCTTCTACCCGATCTCAGCCCGGCTGTTCGGCCGCTCCCGGCTGCGGGTGCCGGTGAAGGTCGCCGAGCACCCCTTCGGCATGCTCCAGCTGGCCCGCCGGCAGGCCGACGTCGTCCACGTCCAGTGGCTCTCCATCCCCGAGCTCGACCGGTACCTGCTGCGGAGCCGCGCGCCCCTCGTCTACACCGCTCACGACCACGCGCAGCGCCGCACCGCGGGCAAGACCCGCATGTGGCGCGACCTGTACGGGCGCTTCCGCCGGATCATCGCCCACTCGGAGTCCGGCAGGCAGGCGCTGGCCGCGCAGGGCATCGAGGAGCACAAGCTCCGCGTCATCCCGCATCCCATCATTCGGAGTGACCCGCCTCGCACCGACGACGGTCGTACCCTGCTCTGCTTCGGCCTGATCCGCCCCTACAAGGGCATCGACGACGCGATCGAGGTGACCCGCCTGGTGGACGGCGCTCGCCTGCTCGTTGCCGGAGACCCGATGGAGCCTGTCGAGGGCTATCAGCGCCAGGCCGGCGACCTGGCCGAATGGCGCCTCGGCTACCTCTCGCAGGCGGAGGTCGACCGCGCCTACGGCGACGCCACGCTCGCGATCTTCCCCTACAAGCCCGGCCTCGACCAGTCCGGCACCCTGCTGCGCGCTCTCGGCGCCGGCGTCCCGGCCGTCGCGTACGACGTCGGCGGTCTCGGCGAGAACATCCGCCGCTTCCACGCGGGCCGCGTGGTGCCTGCCGGTGATGTCGACGCCATGGCCGACGCCGTCCGCGAGCTGCTGGACGACCCGAAGGCCCTGGCTGACGCCCGCCGCGGTGCCCTCCTCGCCCGCGACACGCTCACCTGGCCGGCGTCGGCGCGTATGCACATCGAGCTCTACCGGGAGCTGCTCGGCGGCTCGAGTTCCTAGAATCCCGGGCGGTATGGGGCTCTACGAACGGGGAGGCAAGAGGGTGCTGGACATCGCCGGTGCGGGCGCGATGGCCGTCGTCACCGCGCCGGTGATGGGCGCCGTGGCCGCCGCCCTCTGGCGCACGCAGGGCCGGCCGATCATCTTCACCCAGCAGCGGGTCGGCCGCGACGGCCGCGAGTTCACCATCTACAAGTTCCGGACGATGATTCGCGGCGCCGCCAACCAGGGGCAGGGCCTGTGGTTCGAGCGCAACGACCCACGCATCACCCCGCTCGGCAAGTGGCTCCGCGCAACCTCGATCGACGAGCTGCCCCAGCTCTGGAACGTCATCAAGGGCGACATGTCGCTGGTCGGCCCGAGGCCGAAGCCTCCCGAGCTGATCGCCCGCTACCGCAGCCACTACCAGCCGACGCTGGCCGTGCGGCCCGGCCTAAGCCACCTCCCCGGGGTGTCCGGGCGCAACACCCTGCGCCGCTCGCAGATGATCGCACTCGACCAGGAGTACGTCCGCCACATCACCTTCCTCGGCGACCTGCGCCTGCTCCTGCGCACCGTCCCGGTCGTGATCTTCCGCCGCGGCTTCGAGGCGGAGAACGAGACGGAGGACTGGGTGGAGGACGTGCCGCCGGACGGTGCTCCTGCGTGAGCTGGCTGTCGCTCGATGAGTACGCGGAGCGCTGGGCTGCGGAGGGTGACGGAGATCCCTACTTCGAGCCCGCGTTCCTGCGGGCCTCGGCGCTCGGCCAGGACGGCGAGCCGGCAGCCTTCGCCCACGACGGCGTGCTCTACCCGTTCCTCGTGCGTCCGCTCCCCGACGGCCGTGCCGACATCACCACCGCCTACGGATTCGGGGGGCCCTGGGGAAGCGGCGACTGGCGCGCCGCGTTCCGGGCCGCCTGCGCGGAGCGGGGCGTGGTCTCGGAGTTCGTGCGCTTCCACCCGGTGCGGGGCAATCAGGCTCACGCGGGCGACGACGTCAGGCTGACCCACGTGCAGGACATGGTGGTGCTCGACGTCGCGGCCGACGACGAGGAGCTCGTGCGCCGCATGGTGCCGCAGGCGCGCAACAAGCTGCGCAAGGCCATCCGTCGTGGCGTGGCCGCCGAGCCGAGCCGCGACCTCGAGCGCTTCTGGGGGATGTACTCCGACGCCATGCGGGCGCTCGGCGCCGATCCGAGCTACCACTTCGGCCTCGACTACTTCGAGGCGCTGGACGGCCTCGGCGATGCGCTGCTGATGCTGGACGCGGGGCCCGCCGCCGCGCTCTTCCTGCGCGGCGCGGGGGCGATGCACTACTTCCTCGCCGCCTCCACCGAGGAGGGCCGCCGGACGGCGGCAGCCAACCTGGTCATCTACGAGGCGATGCGCACCGCGCGCGACGCCGGCCTGGCCGTGCTGAACCTGGGCGGAGGGCTGCGCGAGGGCGACGCCCTGCAGGCGTTCAAGTGCTCGTTCGGGCCCGGCCGCCGGCCGTACTACGTCGGCGCCTCGGTGCACGACCAGGGTGCATACGATCGGCTGTCGGCGGCTGCCGGCGCGGCGTCGGACGAGGCGTTTTTCCCGGCCTACCGGCGTCCTGCGACGGCCCACGCGGGGTCGTGACCCTATACTCGAGCCGGTGACGCTCCTTCTCCAGATCCTGTTCTGGGCCTCGCTTGCTGCCCTGGTCTGGACCCATCTCGCCTATCCCCTGGTGGTCGCCGTGTGGGCGAGGCTGCGGCCCTGGCCGGTCGCCACGTCGGCGGATGTCCTGCCCACCGTCAGCCTGATCATCCCGGCCTACAACGAGGAGCAGGTGATCGAAGCCAAGCTCGACAACGCGCTCGAGCTGGACTACCCGCGGGAGCTGCTCGAGATCGTCGTCACCTCCGACGCCTCGACCGACGGCACCCACGAGGTCGTTCGCCGCTACGCCGACCGCGGCGTGCGGCTGATCGTCTGCCAGCGCGGCGGCAAGGTGGCCGCGCAGGATCGAGCGGTGCGCGAGACGAGCGGTGAGATCGTCGCCTTCGGCGACGCCAACGTGCGCTGGGACAGGGACGCCGTGCGCCGCCTGGTGGCGGACTTCGCGGATCCCAGGGTGGGCATGGTCTGCGGGTACGTGCGTCTGGTCAATCCCAGCGGCGGCACGAACCAGGAGGGGCTCTACTGGCGGTATGAGATGTGGCTGCGGGAGCGGGAGTCGCGGCTGCACTCGATCACCGGCTCGAACGGCGCGATCTACGCGGTGCGGCGGGAGGCCTACCGCGAGGTCGATCCGCGGTTCGGCCACGACATGTCGTTCCCCTACCTGATGGTGCAGAACGGCTACCGGGCCGTGTACGAGCCGCAGGCTCGCGGCACGGAGAGCATGACCACCGACATCGAGGACGAGTTCCGGCGGAAGGTGCGGATGTTCGAGCACGCGTGGCTGATGCTGTTTCGCGGGCGGATGTTCGGGATCCGCCGGCTCGGGCTCACGTACTGGGTGGAGCTCGTGTCGCACCGGCTGCTGCGCTACTGGAGCGGCCCGCTGCACATCATCCTGCTGGTGACGAGCATCCTGCTCGCGACGCACGGGTGGTTCTACGCGGCCGTGCTCGCCGCGCAGCTGGTCGGCCTGGCGATGGCGCTGCTATCGATCGCGGTGCGCGGGCGGTTCCGCGTGCTGCGGGTGCTGCACTACTACCTGCTGGTGACGTTGGCCACCGTGATCGCCCTGTCGGGCTACGTGCGCCACGGGGTGCCGGCCACCTGGGACAAGGCGGCCGGCTCGCGGCTCACCTAGTCAGCCGCCGCCGGATCAGGTACGGCACCTCGCGGCCGCGCTCGCGCCAGACGTGCAGCACCGTGAAGTGCCAGCCCTTCACCGCCCAGTTGTGCGCCTGCCAGGCCGCAGCCGGGATGCGGGACGGCGTGCCCCCCTGCCCGGTCTCGTATCCATGGCGCTTCAGCTCGGCCGCGGCGATCGACTCGAACAGCGCGACGTCTGATGGCCGCATCTGCCGCCGCCACTTGCCCACCGAGGCGGCGGTGATGCCGGCGTAGAGCTCTGTGAACCACGCCTCCTGGCCGCTCGCGAGCCGGTCGGGCGGCGTCTCCTCCACCGCCAGCATCCCCGGCTCGTAGGTGATCTCGAGGAAGCGGCAGATCTCCGGCACCACCCCGGCCGGGTCCTCGACCAGATCCTCGTACCGCACCGTCAGCAGGTCGTCCCCGAGCCAGGCCGCGTCGCGGTCGACCGCCCGCACGGCGCTTCGCCACTGGTGCGCCGCCGCCCACACGTTGGCGGGGCCGAACGGAACTCCCAGCAGCGAGAGCGCCACATCCCGGCCGTCGCGAACGAGGTTCACGACCCGCGCCTCCGGGAACACGCGCCGCACCTCCGCCAGGTGCTCGACGTAGTACGGCGTCTTGTCGCCCCATCCGGGCTTGCCGTGCTGATCCGCGTATGCGAGGTAGGGCGCCTCGAGCGCCGCGCGGTATGCCTCCATGCCGTGTCGCTCGTCGCGCCGCGGCGGACGGCCGGTCAGGCCCCATTCGCGCACCTTCGGATGCCGCCAGACGGTCGCCGCCAGGCGGTCGAACTGCTCGTCCGTGTCGAGCGCGCCGAAGCGGCCGCGGACGGCCGCCATGTCCACCAGGATCATCGACTCGGTCGGGATCGCGACGTCGGGGCTGCGGTCGAGGATCAGGCGCAGCATGGTCGTGCCCGAGCGGTCGCAGGCGACGATGAAGAACGGCCGCGCCAGCGCTCAGCCCTTCGTGCGCAGCAGGTACAGGTACCGCGGCGCCGCTATCACCAGCCGGTTCAGGCCGGCCGTCACCACCGTCGAGTACCAGCCGTCGGGGAAGTGCCATACCCGCCGGCCGGTTTGCGGGTCGAAGGCCCAGGTGTTGCCGACGTACTGACCGCGACCATGCGACGAGACGTACACATACTTGCCGATCATCGTGGGCGACGACGTCGTCTGGTACGGGAGCTGGGCCGACCAGCGCACGTTGCCGGTGCGCGCGTCGAGCGCCTGGAACAGGCCGTTGTAGCTCGACTCGAAGACGAGCCCGTTCCACACGGCCGGGCTGCCGTAGACCCAGCCGTCCATGGAGTGCGACCATGCGATCCGCCCGGTCGAGGCGACGAACGAGTAGAGCTTGCCGTCGGTGTTCCCGACGTAGACGCGCCCGTAGCGGACGTTCGGCGTGGAGTAGAAGGTGCCCGATCGGAAGCCCGACGAGAGCCCGTTGGTGCCCGTCTTCCAGCGCAGGCGCCCGTCGACGCCGATGCAGTACATCGTGCCCGAGTAGTCCCCGAAGTACAGCCGGCCCTGCTGCAGCGAGATGGAGCTCTTCACAGCGCCGGACGCGCGGAACGTCCACAGCACCCTGCCCGTCCTGGCGTCGAGCGCACGCACCGTTCCGTCGAGCGCTCCCATGAAGATCTTGCCGGCCGCCACGGTCGGCGGCGACTCCATCGCCGAGCCGATGCCGGTCTTCCACACCGTGTGCCCGGTCTTCGCGTCGAGCGCGTAGATCTTCTGGTCGTAGGCGCCGAAGTAGACGAGCCCCTTGGAGACCGCCGGCTGGTTCAGCACCTTCTGGAACCGGCGCTGCCAGAGCACGTCCCCCTTCAGCGACTGGGCGAAGACGACCCCGGCGTCGGAGGCGGCGTACAGCACGCCGTGCATGTACGACGGCGGGTACTCGAGGATGCCGTGCGCCGACCGGCGCCAGACCGTCACGTACGGCGGGTGGATGCCGGCCTGGGCGGACGCATCGCGGTTGTGCGACGGGTTCAGCCCGTACATCGGCCACGGCGGCCCGTAGTCCGGCCCCTTCTTCGCGCCGGTGGTGGGAGGCTGCGACGATGCCGGCGGCTCGGGCGTGCTCGTGAACGGCGAGCTGGCGCCGTTGTGAATGTCGCCGGCCGGCCGCGTCACGATCACGTACGCGATGGCCGCACCCGCGCAGAGCAGCGCGAGCAGGCCGGCGGCCACGATGATCAGCGTGCGGCGCCTTCTCACGATGCGGGCGAGGGTTGCAGCGCCCCGGCCGGTTGCCGAGCGCGGGCGGGCGCGAACAGCGCCGCGCCGCTGACGACGAGCAGCAGCACCACGTAGAAGTATTCGAAGCCCATGGTCAGGTAGAAGAAGTTGGCGGCCACCGTGCCGATCACGGCCGCCGTCAGCCCGGCGCCGAGCAGCTGACGGTATGGATCCTCCGCGCGGCGCATGAGAAGGACGTTGGCGATGATCCAGCCGAGGAAGACGAGGTACAGCGCGAGGCCGACGACGCCCGTCTCGACCAGCGTCGCCACCCAGAAGCTGTGCGGCCCGAAGTCCACCTTGCCGGTCAGGAACTGGTAGAAGACGGCGAAGGTGTTGTAGCCGCGGCCGAACAGCGGGTGCGGCGTCAGCGCGGGTACGGCCAGCGAGTAGAACTCGAAGTGCGTCTGCACGCCGTGCCCCTGCACGTTGGTGCGCGAGGCGATCACCGTGCGCACGAAGCTGGACGACGCGTAGAGCACGGCGAACAGCGTCAACGGCACGGCGGCGGCGATCACAAGGGTGCGCAGCCGCGGCAGGCGCGGCAGGATCGTCGGCGCCAGCACGCACAGGCCGACGATGTCCCCCAGCGCCGCGCTGCGAGACAGCGTCAGCGTCTGGACGATGAACAGGAAGGCCAGCAGCAGCCCCAGCCGGCGGTTCGCGCGCCGGTTGCTCAGGTAGATCGGCAGCAGCAGGAGGATCGGCACGCACAGCATCACGCCGAGGTGGTTGGGGTCGCCCGTGAGCGCGTTGATCCGGTAGATGTTCTGCGAGCCGCCGATCTGCCCGTAGATGTTGATCCCGTTGAACTTGCCCTGCCCGGCTGTGAGCGGCTCCACCACCAGCCGGTCGAGGTTGATCCCGGCGCCGACGACGAGGATCAGCTGCAGCGCCCCGTACGCCGCGTTGACCACGATCCCGGCGATGAACCACCGCAGGGCGCGGTCGAACAGGGCAGCGCCGCGGCGCAGCACGTGGGCGGTGGCGACGACGAGGAAGGCGAAGTGCACGAGCCAGGTGGCGACGCCCTTGGCCCAGAACGCGAGGTCCTGCTTGGTCGCCAGATCGAAGTAGCCGGCCAGGTAGACGGCGAAGAACGCCAGCATGAACCCGGCCAGCGTGGCGCAGACGCGGGGCAGGGAATCGTCGCGGCGCTGGATCCGCGCGAGCGCCCAGGCCGCCACGAACACCGTGCACGTGATGTTCGTGATCAGGAGCTGCAGCCCGCCGGCCTGCCACTGGATCTTCTCCAGCGTCTGGACGAACAGGGTGAAGAGCAGGATACGGTCGAGCGTCCGGTCGCTCATCCGTCGCCGTCTAGGTGCGGGCCCCGGGGCGGGGCGTCACCGCGCCCTCTACGATCGCGTCATGGAGATCCCGGCCGGGTTCCGCGTCGTCGAGGAGGCGACACCGTTCGAGCACGAGGTGGCGGCGGTCGTCCGCGCGATCCCGGCCGGATCGGTTGCGAGCTACGGTCGCATCGCCGAGTGGCTCGGCAGGCCGGAGGGCGCACGCGCGGTCGGTGGGGCGCTCGCCCGCTCCGGCGCGGCCGTGCCGGCCCACCGGGTCGTCAATGCGGTCGGGCGGCTGGCGCCGGGATGGGAGCGGGAGCAGGCGGAGCTGCTGCGCACGGAGGGCGTCAGGGTGCGGCGGGGGCACGTGACCCGGCCGATTCCGTGGTGGGCAGGGCCGGCAGGAACGCCAGAGCCGCGATCAGCGCCGTGAGGATCCACGATGCCGGGTCCTCGAAGTAGGCGTTGTAGAACAGCGAGCTCGCGAGCACCGCGGCGAGCGCGGCGGCGAGCATCAGCCGCAGGTCGCGGTCCGGCCCGGCGCGGAGAGCCGACCAGGCGATCGACGCGATCAGGGCAAGGTAGGCCGCCAGGCCGAGCGGCCCCAGCTCCGCCAGCACCGTCAGCGGGGTGGTGTGGGACGCGGCGGTCTTCGTCCGTCCGGGGTGCGCCGTGCCCGCGAGCGCGGCCCGGGCGAACCCACCCAGCCCGGCGCCGTTCAGCGGGTGATGGCGGATCACACGCAACCCGTCCTCGACCAGTCGTGACCGCCCGCTCGTCACCTGCCGGGTGGAGCTGCCATGCGAGGAGGCGAGCAGCCCTGCGGCGCCCACCAGCACGACCACGACGGCGAGCGCGACCACCAGCCGGCGCGGCCAGAAGGTGGCACCGAGGAACGCCGCGCCGGCCGCCAGTGCGAGCAGGCTCGACTGCGAGTAGGCGAGGTACTGCCCGGCGAACAGGACGGCCACCAGCAGCAGCAGCGGCACGGTGATCCGCCGGTAGACCATCACGCCCAGCAGCAGCACGATGGTGACCGCCATGAACCGGCCGTAGATGCTCGCGTCGTAGAACAGGGAGTTCACCCGGAAGAAGGCGCCGTACTCGTTGCCCACCATGATCTTGTGGTTCCAGAACAGATGCCTGCTGTGCAGCTGCCAGAACGCGACCGCCGCGAAGATCAGCCCGAGCGTGACCTGCACCGCCAGCATCGCCCGCAGCTGGCGCTCGGTCGGCCGGACCGACGCCAGGCGGGCGAGCAGGAAGCCGAACGGCAGGTAGAAGAACAGCATCTCGACGCCGCCCTGGCGGCCGTCCGCCGTCCAGAGCAGCGACACCGCGCTCCAGCCGATCAGCGCTGCGGCCGCCCACCCGACCGGGCCCAGCGCGGCGGGCCGCTCCGCTCCGGTGACCAGCTCGTAGGCACACGCGGCGCCCATCGCCAGCACGATGGCGTAGAGCGGCACGAGCAGGTTCGCCTGCTCGCCGCCGGCGTGCAGAGGAATGCGGGCCGGCGCCGCCGCGACCACGGCCAGCAGCGTGAGGGTGGTGTACCGATGGGCGACGAAGGCGCCGACGGCGAGGGCCGCCAGCCCGGCCACGACGCCGGCCGCCGCCAGCGCCGGCCGGCCGGTCGCATCCGCCCGGAACCGGCTGATCGGCGAGTGCAGCAGGTCGGCCGCCACGATCGCTCCGCCGATCGCCCACGCGGCGAACGCGGCCGCGCGAATGCGCCGGTCGGCGGAGGTGAGCAGGCCGGCGAGGCCTGCCGCCGCGATGATCGAGCCGAGCGCCGTTTCGCTCACGGCAGCGTCACCGTCACCTTGGGGGGGTTCGGCGTGCGGTTTCCCGCGCGGTCGACGGCGACGATCTCGATCGTGGCCTGCCCGGGCCCGACTGCGTCGATGCGGAAGTGGGCGACCCTTGGGATCACGCGGTGCTTGTGCACGACCAGCCGGCCGTTCTTGTAGACGAGCAGCTCGGCCCGCGAGACGGGATCGGACCGGGTGTAGTGGACGGTCACGACCGCCGTGCCGATGTGCACCTTGCCGATCGTGACGTCCACCGGCTTCGTGTCCACCACGATCGGGTCGGGGATCGTCACCTGACGGCCCCCGGCGAGCGTGACGCGCAGGTGGTAGGTCCCGTCCGCGACGACGGCGCCGGACGCGTCACGCCCGTCCCAGATGGCGCGCACGCGGCCCTTGGCGAACGTGCGGTCGGCGAGCGTGCGCACGAGGGTGCCGTCCGTGCGGACGATCGCCAGCTGCAGGTGCTGCCCATCGCGCAGCGTGAAGTGCATGTGGGCGAGCCGGTGGCAGCCCGGATCCTGGCACCCCGGCGAGAGGTACGCCCGTACGTGCGGGTGCCCCACGGCGGAGTGCGTCAGCTTCAGCTGCTCCGCGCGGAGGAAGGCCGCGGCGCTTGCGGCGATGATGACCAGCAGCAGCGCGGTCGCGGCTCGATGGTGGCTCACGGCGCGCCGATTGTAGGCGCACCGTGAGCCACGGTGATCCTCCAGGCGGCCCTAGGCGGCCGGAGAGCGCTGCGCCGCCGCCTGCACCCGCGCGCCGCGGGCGAGGTACAGGGCCCCGATGGCAACCACCACGACTGCGCCGACGACGTACCAGATCGGTGCGGCGTCGAGCGTCTTCAGGCCGGAGGCGCCGAGCACCAGGGCGATGCCGCCGCGGAGCAGCCGCTCCGGCGCGCGGTGGGTGAAGTGCGACCCGATCAGGATGCCGGGGATCGAGCCGATCAGGATCGACGCGACCACGCTGAAGTTCGGCGTGCCGAAGGCGATCGTGGCAAGACCGGCAGCGATGGTGACGAGCATGGCGTGGAACAGGTCGGTGCCGACGACGCGGCGGGCGCTGAGCGGGAACAGCGTGACGAGCGCGATGCCGAAGAAGACGCCCGACCCGACCGACGTGAGGCCGAGGATGAAGCCGAAGATGACGCCGATCACCACGGCCAGGGTCTTGTGGTAGGCGGTGAGCTGACCGTCCGTGGGCAGGCGGTCGGCGTCCCAGATGCCGGGGATCGTGACGAACGTGCGGGCGGCGACGACGATCGCCACGAGGACGAGGATGCCGCCGATCAGGTCGAGCAGCACCGTGTTCACATCGACCCCGACGCGCGGGAAGATCTCGTAGAGCGTGAACACGCCGAGGATCGCGGCGGGGACGCTGCCGGCGCCCATCCACAGGCCCAGCTCGCGGTTCACGTTCTTGAGCTGGTGATGGCGGGCGGCGCCAAACACCTTCGTGATCGCTGCGTAGATCAGGTCGCTGCCGACGGCGGTCGTCGGCGGGATGCCGAACACGGAGATCAGGATCGGCGTCATCAGCGATCCGGCGCCCATCCCCGTCAGCCCCACCAGGATGCCGACGGCGAGCCCCGCTGCGATCATTCCCACGTTGATGTCCATGCCCTGTGCCCCTCCCATGGAAGCCGATTCACGCCTAGTCCGACTAGTCTAAGCGGTTTAGTGGAGAATGCAAGCCCGACTTGCAATGTTCCCGTCGCCGGCTAACGCGAACCAGGGGATGCGAGCCGGTTGCCAGAGCGCTTTGCGAGAACATAAGCGAGGGGGCCGAGCCCCATGGCTCGGCCCCCTCGCGATGCGCCTGCTACTGCTGGCGGTAGGCCTCGATCAGCACCTGGGCCACCTCGGGGCGTGAGAACTCGACCGGCGGCACCTCGCCGTTGCCGAGCATCTCCCGCACCTTGGTGCCCGACAGGAAGACGTGATGCTCCGCGTCGTGCGGGCACGTCTTGTTCGAGGCCATGTTCCCGCACGTCCGGCAGAAGAACGTGTGGTCGAAGAACATCGGCTCGATGTCGAGCTCGTGGGGCTCGAACTCGTCGAAGATGTGATGCGCGTCGTACGTGCCGTAGTACGACCCCACACCCGCATGGTCGCGCCCCACGATGAAGTGCGAGCAGCCGTAGTTCTTCCGGCAGATCGCGTGCCAGACCGCCTCCCGGGGGCCGGCGTACCGCATCGCCGCCGGAAACACGCTCAGCAGCGTGCGGTCGGCGGGGTAGTACTTCTCGAGCAGCACCTGGTAGCAGCGCATCCGCACGTCGGCCGGGATGTCGTCGCCCTTCGTCTTGCCGACGAGCGGGTGCAGCAGGAGGCCGTCGACCGTCTCGAGGGCGCACTTCTGGATGTACTCGTGCGCCCGGTGCACCGGGTTTCGCGTCTGGAAGCCGACGACCCGCGCCCATCCGCGCTCGGCGAACGCCGCCCGCGTGTCCTTCGGGTCGAGGTGATGCGACGGGAAAGCCGGGTCGGGCCGCTTGAAGACCGTGACCGGGCCGCCCACCAGCGTCGGGCCCTCGGCGTAGATCTGGGCAACGCCGGGGTGCGCGTCGTCGGTGGTGCGATAGGTCTTGGCCGCCTCGTTCTCGCGGTCGACCGTGTAGACCTCCTCGACGTCGAGGATGCCGAGCAGCTCACCGTCTGGGCTCTCCAGCGCGAGCCGGTCGCCCGCCGGCGCCTCGGGCACCGACAGCGTCACCGGCAGCGCCCAGGGGAGGCCATTGGCGAGGTGCATCGACTCGACCGCCCCGTCGTAGTCCGCCCGGGTCATGAACCCGGTCAGCGGCGATAGCGCGCCGGAGGCGATCATGTCCAGGTCGGCCGTCTGCTTCTCGCTCATCCGGACGCGGGGAAGCGACGCCGCCTGCTCGGCCAGCGAGGCGGCCTCGTCACCCGTGACGGTGCGATCGATCAGCTCGCCGCCGTGCGGGGCGATCAGGCCGCCGGCCTTCGTCGTCGTGGCCTCTGCCATCAGGCGACGGCCTCCTCGGCGTCGCGCGCCAGGAACCCGAGCTCCTCAAGGCGGTCGACCACGATTTGGGCAGACTCCTCCGGTGTGCGGCCCTCGGTGTCGACCACGATCTCGGGGTCGGCGGGCGGCTCGTACGGATCGGACACGCCCGTGAACTCCTTGATCTCCCCGGCGAACGCCTTGGCGTACAGGCCCTTCACGTCGCGCCGTGCGCACTCGTCCAGCGACGTGGCCACATAGACCTCGACGAAGCGGTCGCCGATCATCTCGCGCACCGCGTCGCGGGTCTCGGCGTAGGGCGAGATCGCCGCGACGATCACGCCGGCGCCATGGCGCGTCAGCAGCTTCGCGACGAAGCCGATCCGCAGGATGTTGGTGTCGCGGTCCTCACGGGAGAACCCGAGGCCCTTGCTCAGGTTGGTGCGGACGACGTCGCCGTCGAGGTGGTCGACGAGGATGCCGCGCCGCTCGAGCTCGGGGCCGACGATCTCGGCGATCGTGCTCTTGCCGGCACCGGACAGCCCGGTGAACCAGAGCGTGAATCCATGGTTTTCCTGTGGCACTTGTGGAGATCCTTTCGCAGTTGTACCTTCCGGCGCTTTGTAGCGCCTCAGCTTCCGTGGAGGCCGCACTCCACCTTCCCCGTGCCCTTCCAGCGGCCTGTCCGCTCGTCCGCGCCGTCCTCCACCGCACTGGTGCAGGGAACGCAGCCGATCGACGGGAATCCGTGGTCGTGCAAGGGGTTGTAGGGGATGCCGTGCCTCCAGATGTAGCGCCAGACGTCGCGGTTCGTCCAGTCCACGAGCGGCTGCACCTTCACCACGCCGCGGCGCTCATCTATCTCGATTTTGCGGGCATTTTCGCGAGTTGTCGACTGCTCTCTGCGAATTCCTGTGATCCACGCGTCCATACCTTCGAGCGCCTGGCGCAGCGGGGCCACCTTGCGCATGCCGCAGCAGGCGTCGGGCTCGCGCTCCCAAAGCCGTTCGCCGTGCACCGCCGCCTGCTCCTCCACCGACAGCTCCGGCTCGATCCGCTCGAACCGGACCGGATAGCGCTCGATCAGCTTGCGCCGCGTCTCGTAGGTCTCACGGAACAGCAGGCCGGTGTCGAACTCGACCACCCGCACGTCCGGCTCGATCTGCGAGAGCATGTGCACGAGCACCGAGCTCTGCTTCTGCCAGGAGCAGGTCAGCACCAGGCGGGGGTGGAACAGCTCGACGGCGGCCCGCAGGACGTCCTCCGCGCTCTTGTCCTCGAGCTCGTCCGCGAGCCGCTCGGCCTCCGCCGGGCTGATCGGGAGGATCGTGCTCACGTGGCCGTCGGGATGTCGCGGAGCAGCAGATGGGGCATGGTGTCGGAGCGCAGGCCGAGCCGCAGCGTCTCCAGCGGGATCACCTCGTCGGGCGGGATGTTGCCGAGGTTGACCTCGGGCCCGAGGTGGCGGATGAACCAGGCCTGCTGCTCCTTCTGCGGTGCCTCGAACAGCAGCTGGTCGAGCGGGACCTCGTGGACGATCTCGTCGATCAGGCCGCTTCGCACCTCACCGGTGCCCCGGAAGATGCCGGCGGTCCCGGTCTCGCGCGCCTCCGTGATCACCTTCCAGGCGCCCGCCTCGAGCTCCTCGCGGATCCAGGCCACCCATTGGTATGGCGCGTAGATGGCATCCTGATCCTTCGATCCCACCTCGGACAGCACCACGAAGTCCTCCGCCAGCGCGCCGATCAGCTCCTGCTTGCTCTCGCGCTCCATCTGCAGCGTGCCGTCGCTGACCTCCACGTGCGTGAACCCGTGGCCCTTGATCCAGCGCTTGAACTCGTCCACCTTGCCCCGGGCCACGGCGGCCTCGAGCAGCGTGCCACCGCACATCACGGGTGTGTCGAACGAGCGGTAGAGCTTCACCTTCTCGGTCAGGTTCTGCGTCACATACGACGTGCCCCAGCCGAGCTTGACGATGTCGACGTACTCGCCGGCCGTCTCGAACAGCCCGTTCACCTCGGCCA
>Ga0066662_10000435_pt1 | contig 18227 bp, 20 predicted proteins | sample GraSoiAngelo_111_FD_133939 | JGI IMG/M metagenome (GOLD analysis project Ga0066662, IMG submission 133939) | Grasslands soil microbial communities from the Angelo Coastal Reserve, California, USA - 14_0903_12_40cm | ecosystem: Environmental > Terrestrial > Soil > Grasslands | place: USA...
CTGCAGCGACGGAAACTTGTTCTCGAACACGACGATGTCGTAGGTCTCGGCGGGCACCTCGGTCGGGAACCCGCCTGGGTGCGTCGGGCAGAGCGGACAGTAGTCCGGCGGCGGAAAGAACGTGCGCTCCTGCCGCTGCGTCGCGGTCGCGACCCACTCGCGCAGCAACGGGTGCCAGCGCAGCTCGCTCACGCGCGCTCACCATCTTCGACGGCGCCATTCTCATCCGCGTCGAACGTGTAGAACCACAGCAGCCGGCCGTCGGGCAGAACGACTTCGCGGCGCACCATGCCGGGATCGGGCGACGTCTCGCTCATGATGAGGGCGCCGCCGCGTTGACACGGCCGATCAGCGCGGCGTCGTCCCCGTCGTCGACGTCGTCCAGCAACGACCACGTCTCGCGCTGTTCGGTGGATTCGCCCGGCGCGAGGCGCACGAGCGGTCCGAGCGTTTCGACCTCGCAGAACGCCCCTTCGGTGTACACCTCGGTCGAGCAGCCGAGATCGGGATACGCCGCGCCCGGCGCGAGTGTGGTTCGCACGACGAATGCCGTTCGCTCCCACACGTACGCGAACCAGCCGCGTTCGTTGCCGGCGCCGAGCTTCAGGGGCGCCGTGCGTGCCGCGTCGCATCGAATGCCGACGGTTCGCGCACCCCACCGCAGGCGCGGGTCGTCGAGGACGGTGTAATGCCACACCGCGAACGGCCGCGCCGGCAGCAGCGCCTCGGGCTGCGGCCGGTACTCCGGATTGGGGATCACCGCGACGCCGCCCGGCTGCACGATGGTGATGCCCCAGGGCGCGACGGTCGCCGCGTGCGAGCCGTCGTTCCGTATGCGGTGCGTTACCTGCACCTCGCCGGTGCCGGCCTCGAGGTCGAGCTCGATCTCGGCGGTGAACGGCGTGCGGCCGTCCGAGGGACGGCGGACCACGGCGCGCGCGCCGCCCCCGGCGATGACGGGCGGCGCGGCGTCGATCGTGTACGTCTGCGGGAACGTCTCGGGCGCGACCCACAGCCGGTGCCCGCCATACGCGCGCCACGTGCCGTGCGGCGTCGTGCGCGTCGCGTTCGGAGCATCGGCGAAAACGTTCGGTCCGCCGGCGCGGCGAAACGACGTGACGCGCGGCCCGTAGGACCGCGCGACGCAGACTTCGACGATGCCGTCGGTGAGGATGAGGTCGTCAGGCAGTGCGCTCGATATACCACGACGACGCGGCGATCTATACTTGCTTGCTTTCGCCGGTCACGGGCTGCAAGTCCGACTCCGGGCCGGACTGTACCAAAACGTACAAGCGTCGACGCGGTCGGTACGAAGCCGAACCGATCTCATCGAGTCGTCGGCGTACAATTTCGGTGATGCAGACGTCACAGGCCTTGTTCGCCCAGGTCGTCATGGAGCGGCTGCTCGGCAAGGTGCGAGCCGAGTACGCCGACGGCGGCGACGGGACGCGAACACGCCGCACGCTGGTGTGGAACTGTGGATGTATGGCAACCGAGTGCGACCCGCCGTGGTTCCGCCTCATCAACTGCTCGCAGCACCGCGGAGCCGCCGCCTGACGCAGTCATCGCCCTGATGGGGGCGGCCTTGCGCGCCGTGATGAGAGTGCCGTGAGCTTTGGACCGCGTAATGCGTACGTGGTTACCTTCCGCACGTCGCAAGCGGTCGAGCCGCACTGGTCCACGTACAAAAGGTGATTCGCGAAGCGCACGTGGATCGAGTCCGGCCCCGCTCCCCAGTCGGCGCCCCAGTTGGCGGTGGCGACGTTGGCGAGCAGCACCGCGGTGTTTCCTCGCTCGTCGAATGCGTAGGCGGCCGCGGTTCCGCCGACCGGAAAGTCGCAGGCGATCACGACGACGGCCTGACGCGTTCCGGCCTTGAGGCTGCCCTCTTTGACGAGACGGACACCGAGGTCGAAACCCGTGCCCATCTTCTCATCGAAATATGAGAAGGACCCGCGGCGCATCACCACCGGAACCGGCACGTTCTGAGCGCACGGGTTGGCACGGTACGTAAAGTTCATGAAGTCGACGGCGAGGAAGTATGCGATCATGTTGCCTTCCGAGCAAGAGCCGCGCGGGAGGGCACCGGCGGGTGCGCGCCGGACACCGCGCGGTGCGGTTCATGTTCGCGACCGGCATCGAAGGGAGCTATCCGACGATTCCGGGCCGCGACGGCTCGGTGCGGCGCGTGGATCAATTCGCCGCATCGGGTCACTACGAACGCTGGCGCGAGGATTTCGCGCTCGTCCAGCGGCTGGGCATCGACTATTTGCGCTATGGCCCGCCGCTGTACCGCGCGCACGTGGCGCCCGGCCGCTACGACTGGTCGTTCGCCGACGAGACGTTCGCCGAGCTCGAGCGGCTGGGGATCACGCCGATCGCGGACCTGTGTCATTTCGGCGTCCCCGACTGGATCGGCGACTTTCAAAACGACGACTGGCCCGAGTATTTCGCCGAGTACGCCCGCGCGTTCGCACGCCGCTATCCGTCGGTGCGCTTCTACACGCCGGTGAACGAGATCTTCATCGCCGCGTTGTTCTCGGCGCAGTACGGCTGGTGGAACGAGGCCGCGACGGGCGACCGTTCGTTCGTCAACGCGCTGCGCAATCTGTGCCGAGCGAACCTGCTGGCGATGCACGCGATCCTCGCGGAGCGCCGGGACGCCGTCTTCATCCAGAGCGAGTCGTCGGAATACTTTCATGCCGAAAGCCCGGACGCGCGAACGGCCGCGGGATTGCTCAACGAGAAGCGATTTCTCGCGCTGGACTTCACGTACGGCCACTCGCTCGACGTGTCGATGTACGAGTATATCCTCGACAACGGGATGACGCGCGAGCAGTACCACTGGTTCCGGGACCACCATCTGGTGAGCCATTGCATCATGGGCAACGACTACTATATCACCAACGAGCATCTCGTTCGCGACGACGGCCGCATCGAGGCGGCCGGGGAAGTGTTCGGTTACTACGTCATCACGCACCAGTACTACGACCGTTATCGCCTCCCGGTGATGCACACGGAGACCAACTTCGCGGACGATGCGCATGCGCCGGTTTGGCTGCACAAGCAATGGGCGAACGTGCACCGGCTCCGGCAGGACGGCGTGCCGGTGCTCGGGTTCACCTGGTACAGTTTGACCGACCAGGTGGACTGGGACAGCAGTCTGCGCGACGACGCCGGGCGCGTCAACCCGCTGGGACTCGCCGGCCTCGACCGGGCGCTGCGCCCGGTCGGGCACGCGTACGGCAAGCTGATCCGGCAATGGCGCGACGTGCTGCCGACGGAAGGGCCGAGCCTCGATCTGCACCTGTCGTAGAGATGGCGCGCACGCCTAGGACAAGATCGACTTGTCCGCTTCGATGCGTTCGTGCGCGGCGCGCAACTCCTCGCCGACGCCGCTGAGCAATGCCCCGAGCGTCGCGTGCGCGATGCGCCGGCCCAGGACGGCGTCGAACGCGCGGCCGAGGGCGCCCGCCGGCGGATCGTACTGGCCGTCGAGCTGGAGCGTGGTTTCCGCGTAATCCTCGCCGGCGCTGAGAGCGACCACCCCTTCGAAACCGGGCGTCGGGATGCCGTGCGGCGTCGTCCCCGCGGGCCAGCTGATCGCGTAGCGCGAGGTGTAATTGGCGGCGTGCGCGAGGCGCTCCGTCGTGGCGTTCACGACGCGTGCGATCTCGTGCCCGTCGGGGACCGGCAAGGCGAGTGTCAGCACGCACGTTCCGCGACTCGCGCGAGGGCCGACTCCCAGCCGGCGCTCGAAGGCCTCCGCGGCTTGACTATACGGGGCTTCGATGTAGACACGCTCCTGAATGCTGGCCATCGCCGGAGCGTACCGCACGGATGTGCGCGCTCGGTGAAGGGCCGCGGAAGGCTCGTTCACACGCCGTTCACGAGTCTTGGGAGCCGTCTCGCTACCATCGGTCGCATGGAACCACCACGCGACGAGCCGCTTCCCGCGACGCTCGCCTTTGTCTCGGCCCTCGGAGTGCTGATCTTCGTCGGCTGGTTTGCCATGTACGCTTTGCTCCGGGCGAGGTGGTGACGTGCACGTCCACCGGCAGGAACGCATCTGGATGACGTTCGGGATCGCGATGCTCGTCATCTTTCTCGCGGTCATCACCACGGCTGCGGTCGTCGACGGTTTCGTCCCGCCCAGCCACGTGCAGAGCATCGACCCGACGAAGGTGTCGCAGACACCGCCGTTCGACCATCCGGGCCTTCGCAAAGTCGCCGACGGCGCATACGAGGCATACTACGTCGCGCGCATCTTCTCGTTCGCGCCGGCGTCGATCGAAGTCCCCGTCGGGTCCAGGGTGACGTTCTACGTCACGAGCGCGGACGTCGAGCACGGCTTCAGCATCCCGGCCACCGGCGTGAACACGATGGTCACGCCCGGGTGGGTCAGCCAAGTCTCGCACACGTTCAAGGACCGCGGTACGTTCTTGCTGGTCTGCAACGAGTACTGCGGCGCCGCGCACCACATGATGGCCGCGAAAGTCGAGGTGAAATGATGGCGACGCCGATCGCGCAGCCGCGCACCGGCACGGACCCGGTGCTCGAGCTCTCGCGCGCGAGCGGAGACCTCCTCGTGCTGGCGCACGTCTACACGGCGACGCTCGTGCTCGGCATCGGGGCGCTGTTCGGGATGCTGCAAGGCTTCTCGCGTGCGAACTTCATCACGATGCCGCCTTGGCTCGACTACTATCGGATGCTGACGGCGCACGGCGTGCTGATGGCGCTGGTGTTCACGACGTTCTTCATCACCGGCCTGTTCACGTACAGCACCTACCATACGATCCCGCGCGACCGCTCCGTGGTTCTGGGCTGGATCGGCTACTGCGTCATGCTCGTCGGCACGGTGATGGCCGCGGTCGCCATTCTCGACGGCAGCGCGAGCGTGCTGTACACGTTCTACGCCCCGCTCAAGGCGAGCCCGCTGTTCTACTTCGGCGCGACGTTTCTCGTGCTGGGGACGTGGGCCGTGGCAGCCGACATCTTCCTGAACGTCGCGTGGTACAAATCGGCGAACCCCGGCAAGCGCGTCCCGCTGCCCGCGTTCATTGCGGCATGCACGATGACCATGTGGATCATCGCGACGCTTGGCGTCGTCGCGGAGATGGGGCTGCTCATCCCGTGGTCGCTGGGCTGGACGAGCGGCATCGACGTCGGCCTCACCCGGATGTTCTTCTGGTACTTCGGACACCCGCTGGTGTACTTCTGGATCATGGCGGCGTATGCGATCTGGTACACCGTCGTGCCGGCGACGTTCCGCGGAACGATCTTCAGCGACGGGCTGACCCGCCTCGCGTTCATCATGCTGCTGCTGTTGTCGACGCCCGTCGGCTTGCATCACCAGTACCTCGATCCCGGCGTCTCGGCGGGCTGGAAATGGATGCACGCCGTCACGACCTACGGCGTGGTGGTTCCGTCGTTCATGACCGCGTTCGCAATCTTCGCCACGTTCGAGCTGGGCGCGCGCAAAGCCGGCGTGCGGGGGTTTCGGAACATCGTGCGCTGGCTGCCGTGGAAGAATCCCGTGTTCGCCGGGCCGGCGCTCGGCATGATCTTGTTCATCTTCGGCGGTTTCGGCGGAATCGTGAACAACTCGTACTCGATGGACGTGCTCGTCCACAACACGATGTGGATCGTCGGTCACTTCCACATCACCGTCGGCGGGCCGGCGGCGCTGACCTTCATCGGCGCGACGTACGGGCTGATACCGGCGCTGACCGGGCGCGCGCTGTTCGCACCGAAACTGGCGCTGGTTCAGGTGTACACGTGGTTCGGCGGGATGGTGATCATGTCGACCGCGATGCACTGGGCGGGACTGCTCGGATCGCCGCGCCGCACCGCGGACGTGAGCTATTTCGGCGCGCAAGGTGCCGCGACGTGGCATGCTCACATGGTGTGGGCGGCGATCGGCGGCACGATCATCGCGCTCTCCGTCGTCATGTTCATCGTCGTGGCCACGGGGACGTGGCTGGCGGACCGCCGCGCCGCCGAACGACCGGTGTTCGAGTTCGCTTCGGCCGACGACGACGCGCTCGAGACGCCGCCCGCGTTCGACCGCCTCGGCCGCTGGGGCGCGATCGCGCTCGGGCTCGCGGTGCTGGCGTACGCCGGCCCCGTGTTCGCGCAGATTCAGGCGCACGCGTATCTCGCTCCCGGCATGCGAACGTGGTAGCAGACGCGCCGCCGGCGATCGTCGCGCCCGCACGGCGACCGCCGCCGATGCGCATGGCGATGCCCGCGGCGCGGCAGCGGCCGTTCGTGCCGGTGCTGCGCGAAGGCGATGCCGTGCCGGCGGCCGGGCTGACCGATCAGCGCGGCGGCCGGTTCGACTTCGCGACGACCGGTGGGCGCGCGACCGTCGTGTCGTTCATCTACACGCGCTGCCGCGATGGGTCCATGTGCCCGCTCGTCGCGGCGAAGTTCGCGCGGATGCAGCGGGAGCTGCGCGGGACCCCGATTCGGCTCGTGACCGTGACGGTCGATCCCGAATACGACACGCCGGCCGTTCTCGCGCGGTACGGCGCCGTCTTCGGCGCCGATCCGGCGGTGTGGTCGCTCGTCACCGGGCCGCCGCGCACGATCGACGACATCGTCGCGCGGCTCGGCATCGTCGTCGAACGCCGGCGTTCCGGAACGATCGTGCACACCGAAGGCGTCGTCGTGCTCGATGCGCGCGGGCGCGTCGCGCGCTTCGTCGACGGCGCCGCGTGGTTGCCGGACGACGTGCTGGGCGCCGCGCGCGAGGTCGCGTCCATCCCGAGCGATCCGCTAAACCGTGTGCGGCTGTGGCTCGCGAGCAGCGCGAGCGCGCTCTGCGGCGGGCGCGGCGCGACGCCGCTCAGCGTGGCCGGAGGCCTCGCGCTGCTGGCGGCAATCCTCGCGGTGCTGACGACGGCGTTCACGCGCGCGCTGCGCGCTTCACCGTGATCACGGGGATGGTCGCGCGTTCGACGACGGCGGCGGCGACGCTGCCAAGGGCCAAGCGCGCGAGCGGCGAGCGGCGGTGCGTGCCCATGACGATCATGCAACAGTCGTTCGCGTCGCACGCGCGCAGCAGCACGTCGGCGGGCTTGCCTTCGGCCACGGCGACGTTGGCACGAACGTTGTGGGAGCGGGCGAGCTCCGCGGCACCGTCGAGTAGCGTATTGACCTTGGCGGGATCGGGCGATGCGTCACATGAGTGAAGCAGCATCAGCGACATGCCGCGAGCCTTCGCGATCGAGATCGCGACGTCGAGCGCGGCTCGCGCCGCGGGCGATGTGTCCATCGCGACCGCCAGCGGCCCCGTGCGCATCGCAGCCGTTGTCCGCGATGAACGACTGGATCTGAACGATGCTCTGGCCGTGCAGGACGCGGGTGTCGGACGCAATTCCGCTCGTCGCCGCAGCCTCGTGGGCGCGTCCGCAGAACCGCGCGGCGTCTTCGTCCAGAACCTCGAGCATCGGACCGGGGTCGAACCCCGCGCCGACGGCGGCGGGAGCGCGCGCCAGCGTCGGATCCACGACGCTGCAGAAGGAGACGCGTCCGCCGTCGTGCGCCAGCTCCAGCGCGAACGCGACCCCGCGCTCGGACGTCGTCGAGCCGTCCACCGGGACGGTGATGTGGTGAAAGACGGGCTCCATGCGGCGATTCTAGGCGCGCGGTGCGAAGGACCCGCGAAGAACCGTGCCGCGCAGCTTCTCAGCAGATTCACGAACGCCGCAGCGCGGCGCACACCATTGGGCGGGTACAGCTCGCCGAGCGTGCCCGTACCGGGACTCTTCGGCCCTTGGCAGAAATCGCGTGATTGCGTGACTATGACGGCGCAACGAACCGTACTGCTCGTCGACGACGAGCCCGGGCTGCTGGACGTCTTGGAGCAATACCTGCGCGACGAGAGTTTCAGCGTCGTGCGCGCGGGTGACGGCCCGACCGCCATCGAGCAGTTCGAGAAGCACATGCCGGACGTCGTCGTCCTCGACATCAACCTGCCCGGCTATTCCGGCACCGAGGTGCTCCGCCGGATTCGCGCGGTCCGCGACGTCCCGGTGATCATGCTGACCGCGCGCGTGCACGAAGTGGACCGCGTGGTCGGCCTCGAGCTGGGCGCCGACGACTACGTGGGCAAGCCGTTCAGCCCGCGCGAGGTCGTTGCGCGCATCAAGAGCGTGCTGCGCCGGATCGAACGCAGCGAGATCCAAACGCCAGCGCACGAGAAACGCGTCGGAGCCATCACCATCAACACCCTGGCGCACGAGGTGCGCATCGACGGCATGCCTGTGATGCTCACGCCGACGCAGTTCAAGATCCTCGCGATCCTCTCGTCGCACGTCGGCCAGACCCTCACGCGCGATCAGCTGCTGGAGCGCGTGAACTCCGACGGCGACGTGTTCGACCGCACGCTGGACCGCCACATCGCGAACTTGCGTGCGCGCATCGAGGCCGATCCCGCCAACCCGCGCTACATCGTGACGGTGTTCGGCGTCGGGTACAAAATGGTCGAGCCGTCGTGAGACGCCTGGTGCATGATATCCGAAATCATTTGGCCGTCGCCATCGCGAACGTCGAGGCATTCCGGGACGGCGTGCTGGAACCGTCGCCCGAGCGCCTCACCGCGGTGCTGCAAGCGCTGAGCGAAGCCGACGCGCTGCTGAGCGGGCTGACTTCGGGCCCAGACGCGGCGGCGAAAGCTTCGGATATGTGAAGGGCCGGCGGCTTCGCGCGACTGGAACGTCTGGTGAACGGTTCGCTCACACGGCCTTCACAGCAAGGTAGTACGGTTGCCTTCGATCCACCGCGCAGGGATCGGAACCAGGCAGCTCATCGACCGTATTGCAGGAGCGCAGCCAATGATTTTCGCCAATCCCTTCGCCCGCATCGTCGTCGGATACGACGGGGATGCACCAGCCGACGCCGCGCTGGAACACGCGCTCGCGCTCGCGGGCCAGTACGGTGGCGAGATCGTCGTCGTCAACGTCTCGGACCTGTCGGCGGCCACGGTGCTGCGGCTTCGAACCGCCGCGCAGGCGCCGCGCGAAGACGATGCGCCCGTGCTCGCGTCGCTCGACGTTCTTCGCGCCGAGCTCTTCCGAAAGCTCAGCGCGCGGGTCGCGTCCAGTCCGGTTCCCGCGAGCATCGAGTTCTGCACGAACGGCGTCGTCGCTGGGATCCTCGACGCTGCGACGCGTTGGAACGCCACCGCCGTCGTGGTCGGGACGCACGCGCGCAGGGGCATCGAGCACGCGCTGATCGGCAGCGTCGCCGAAGGCGTCGTCCGGGCGGCACTCGTCCCGGTGATCGTCGTGCGTGAAGGAATGCCCGCCAAGCCGCTGCATCGCGTCGTCGTGGGAGTCGATACGTCCGCGGCGTCCACCAACGCGAGCGTGTACGCCGTCGCGCTTGCGCTCGATCATCCGGTGCGGCTCGTGTACAGCAGCGTCGTCGACGCGCGAAGTCTCGTGAGCCCGAGCGCGGACCTGCCGTTCGATCCGACACCGCTGCTCGACGCCATGCGAGCAGCGGCCCGCGACGCGATCGACGCCGCGGTGCAGTACGCGAACGCCGCCGACGTGTACCCCGATGTGGAAGTCGCCGATGCGCTCGATGCGGCGTCCGGATTGATCGAGGTCGCGCAGCGGCGCGGTGCGGACGCGGTCGTCGTGGGGACGCACAGCCGCGGCTCGTTCGAGCGGTTCTTTCTCGGAAGCACCGCGGAGTCGGTGCTGCGGCATGCCGACGTGCCCGTGATCGTCGTCCCGAAGCACGCGCCGATCGTACCCGGAGCGCTGCCGCTCGCGATGGCCGAATCGTCATAGCGGCACCAACCCGTCACACCGGAGGCGCAGGGGCGCACACGGCGCGCGAGCGAACGCAAGCGGCCAGGTTCGACGTGCAAGACCCCGAACAGCTGCGGCTCATCATCGAGGCCGCCCCGATCGCGATCATCGTCGCCGACGCCGGCGGACGCATCACGCTCGCCAACCTTCAGGCCGGCGCGCTGTTCGGTTACGGGCGCGACGAACTGCTCGGGAAGCCGCTCGAGGACCTCGTACCCGAGCGCTTCCGCGCCGCGCATCCCGGACATCGCGCCGGTTTCGTGTCCGCGCCGGCGACGCGAGCGATGGGTTCCGGCCGCGACCTTTTCGGATTGCGCAAGGATGGCAGCGAGGTGCCGATCGAGATCGGCCTCAGTCCCCTCTCGATCGGCGAGCTCCGGTTCACCGCGGCGACGGTGGTCGACATCACCGAGCGCAAGAGCGCCGAAGAGATGCGGCGCCAGCGCGATCGCGCGCTCGACGCGACGCAGCTGAAATCACAGTTCGTCGCGACGATGAGCCACGAGCTGCGCACGCCGCTCAACGCGATCATCGGCACCGCGGAGCTCTTGAGCCGCAGCGCGCTCGACGACCGGCAGCGCGCGTTCGTGAAGACGATCGACGAGTCGGCGGAGGCCCTGCTGTCGATCATCAGCAGCATCCTCGACTTCTCGAAGATCGAGGCCGGCAAGCTGGACCTCGAGTCGCGCTCGTTCGAGCTCGAGGAGCTGGTGGAAGGCGCGGCGGGCGTGCTCGCGCAGCAGGTGCGGCAGAAGGGGCTCCGTCTGCACGTCTACGTGGATCCCGCGATCCCGGGCGTCGTGCGCGGCGACGCCGACCGCTTGCGCCAAATCTTGCTGAACCTCATCGCGAACGCGGTGAAGTTCACCGCGGACGGAAAGATCATCGTGCGCGCGCTCCCCGTGGAGACGTCCCGCCGCCACGCGATCGTGCGCTTCGAGGTGGAAGACACCGGGATCGGCGTCGCTGCGGACGTCGTTCCGAAGCTGTTCGAGCCGTTCGTCCAAGCGGATAGTTCGTCGTCGCGCCGGTTCGGCGGTTCGGGCCTCGGGCTGTCGATCTGCAAACGGCTGGTCGAGCTGATGCAAGGTGAGATCGGCGTGTCGAGCAATCCCGGCGGCGGATCGCTTTTTTGGTTCACCGCGCGCTTCGCGCGCCCGACGGCGGTCGTTGCGAGCCGCCGCCTCTACGGCGTTCGGGCCTTGCTGATCTCGCAGGACGACGTGTTCCAAGACATCACGTCGCGCTACATGGAAGCCTGGGGCATCGCCTCACGCCGGGCGCGCTCCGCCGCAGAAGCGCTGGACGCGGTGCAGACGACCGCGACGGACGGTCACGAAGAGTGGATCGCGATCGTCGACGTCGACACGGTCGACGCGAACGCGACGGCGCGCGAGCTGACGGCGCACGGCATGCCTTCGCGCAGCGTGCTGCTGGCCGGCGCGTACGAGACGATCATGAGGCCGGTTCGCCGCTCGCAGCTCTTCGACCGGATCGTCCAAGCGGTGGGCGACGAGCCGGATGCGCGGCGGCCGTCCGCCGAACCGGCGTCGCCGATCGAAGCGTCCGCGCACAAGGTCCTCATCGCCGAGGACAACGAGAGCCTGCAAGAGATCTTGCTGCACCAGTTCGCGCACCTCGGCGTCGCCGTGACAATCGTCGGGAACGGCCGCGAAGCCGTCGCGGCGTTGCAACGGGAGCCGTTCGCGCTCGTCTTCATGGATTGCCACATGCCCGAGATGGACGGATTCGCGGCCACGCGCGCGATCCGGGCGGCCGAAGGCGGCACCGGCCGGCGCGTGCCGATCGTGGCGATGACCGCCAACGCGTTCAAAGAGGATCGCGAAGCGTGCCTGGCCGTCGGGATGGACGACTACCTCTCCAAGCCGGTGCGCATCGACGACCTGCGGCGCGTCGTGGACCGCTGGATCGCCGACCGGCAAGAGGCACACGCGTAAGCCGACTCGCCGTAAGAGATCGAATGTGCATGAGGCGTTTGGTGCCAGCCGTTACGGCTCAGCTTCCCGGCCGTGAGCGGCGGAGCCATTCCTCCAAACCGATGCGGCCCAGGCGGGCTTCGCCCAGCGGTACCAGTGAGTGCTCCTCGACCAGGCCGCCGAAGTATCGGGCCTCCGGGTCGCGGACCACTTCGCGTGGATCGCCTACCGCCTTCAGATAGCGGGCGAGGATCTCGTTGAACGGCGCTCGTTCCGGGCCGGCGATCTCGACGATGCCGTTTCGCGGCGACCCGAGCGCCACATCCGCGACGACCGCGGCGACGTCGTCAGCCGCGATGGGCTGGAACAGGCCGGGCGAAAGCCTGACGACATTTCCAGCTGCACTCGATGCGGCGATCGCGCCGAGAAATTCCAGGAACTGGGTCGAGCGAATGATCGTGTAGGGGATGCCGGACGTTTCGATCAGCCGCTCTTGGGCGACTTTGGCGCGAAAATAGCCGTTGTCGGACGTGCGGTCGACGCCGACGATGGATAGCGCGACATGGTGCCGAACGCCGGCTGCCGCCTCCGCAGCGAGAACGTTGCGGCCGGACGTCGCGAAGAATTCGAGCACCGCCTTGTCTTCGAATGACGGCGAATTGGCGACGTCGACCACGACCTGCGCGCCGGCCATCGCGTCTTTGAGGCCCTCGCCGGTGATGGTGTCGACGCCGGTTTTCGGCGAGGCCGCGACGACCTCGTGGCCGCCCTGGCGCAGAATCGCGACGGTCTTCGAGCCGATCAAACCGGTGCCGCCGATGACGACGATCTTCATGGTCTTCCTCGTTTTCTCAGTTTGGAGTTGCGGTGGATTCGCGCTCGATCAGCTTTTCAAAGCGGCGGTCGGGGACGAGCCACAGCGACGCGGCCACGATCAAGCTTGCATCGGATACGATGGTAGACAGGAACGCCGCCGCGATCGCGACGACGTAGAGCGCGATCGAAAGCCGGCCTTTCACGTCGGAACCCGCCGCTCTGGCAAAGGGTGTATCTCGACCGTTCACGCGCAGCAGAGCATACTGCAGCACGGTGTACGCAACGCCGTCCAGCAACAGGATGACAGCGTAGAACACGGTCGGTCCGACGGCAGTCGGGTGTTGACCGAGCCACTCGGTCGCAAACGGAACGAGCGACAACCAAAAGAGCAGATGCAGGTTCGCCCACATCGCGCGACCATCGATTCCTTTGCTGGCGCGAAGCATATGATGGTGATTATTCCAGTAAATACCGATGAAGATGAAGCTCAGCGCGTAGATCGAGACCGCCGGCAGCGTCTGGAGCACCGCGCCCAAATCGCTTCCGTGCGGAGGACGCAATTCCAGTACCATGATCGTGATGATGACGGCCAGCACGCCGTCGCTGAATGCTTCGAGTCGCCCGGAGGAAGTCGAAAACGTAGCCACGGTGAAAGTCCTTTCGGCTCAACGCGTAATCGCAAGCTCGATCCATGTGGGCGCATGATCGCTCGTCTTTTCGAGCGCTCGTATCTCACGATCCACGCCTGCGGCGACGAGCCTGCCGGCGACGGCCGGACTCAGCATCAGATGATCGATACGCAGTCCCGCGTCGCGGGCGAATGCATTGCGAAAGTAATCCCAAAACGTATAGATTCGCTCGCCGGGGTGAAGCGTCCGCACCGCATCGGTCCAGCCCTGCGCGGCAAGGCGCTGGAACGCGGCGCGGACCTCGGGACGAAACAACGCATCGTCCACCCAGCGCTCCGGCTTGTACACGTCAAGGTCCGTCGGCATGACGTTGTAATCACCCGCGAGGACGACGGGTACGTTACGCGCGATCAGGCTGGCGGCGTAGCCGAGGAACGCATCGAACCACGCGAGTTTGTAGTCGAATTTCGGACCAGGCGCAGGGTTCCCGTTGGGGAGGTAGAGGCATCCGATCAACACGCCGTCGACCTGCGCCTCGATGTAGCGCGAGTGCGCGGCGTCCGGCTCACCCGGCAGTCCGACGCGTGTCTGAACCGGCGTTTCTCCGCGCTTCAAGATCGCGACGCCGTTCCAGCTTTTCTGGCCCAGCCAGATCGCACCGTATCCGGCCTCGCGGAGCGCGGCGGCGGGGAATCTTTCTTGCGGCGCCTTGAGCTCTTGCAGGCAGACGACGTCGGGCTGCGCCTTCCCGAGCCACTCGAGCAGCACGGGAAGCCGGCCATTGACGCCGTTGACGTTGTACGTTGCGATTTTCATTCGTTGCAGTGTAGCGCAATCACGGCCTTCGGTATAGGAGCCGGCGCGCATCGCGCACAAGACCGACGTGCGGATGAGCTCGAGCTAAAGTGAACATGAATCAGCGTTGGCTTGCGCGGAACGGGCGCGGCATCGCGCTGGACGTGCTCGTCGTCGTATGCAACCTGTTCCTGCTCGCGCCGCTCGCGCGCGTGTTGCGCGAGGGCGGGCAAGGCTTTCTCGCCGCCGGGAAAGATCCGGGCTGGAAGGTGAGCCCCGATGTCGGTTGGCTGTTTTTAGCGGTCTTCGTGGCCTACACCGTGGGCATCGGCCTGAAACGCGCGGCGCGCCGGGCGCGTCTGAACGCTCTCGCGCCGGGCGCGCACCGGCCGGCGAGCATCGTTTTGGTTTTCGCCGTTTGCGCGCTGCTGGTGTTTCACTTCTTCATTTTCCTGGCGCTCTGGGTCACGGGCTGGCAGAGCACCGGGCTCGAAAGGTTCTCGCCCCTCTTCGGAAGCGGCACGGCGGGCTACGGTTTTTTCAACTTCGTCGTCCGCTTCTTGGTTTTCATCTTCATCCTGCCGTTGCCGACGGGGCTGACCCTGTTCTGGCTCTTCGCCGGGCGCGACGCGCCCGGCTCTTCGGCGGCACCTGCCGCGACGTTGCTGGCGCGTTCCGCGGTCGAGCTCGTCGGCGACCTGCTGCTCTACTTCTCGGTCGTCGTCATCACGGTCATCTTGAACGTCCTGATCGCGCCGCGCTTCGTCCACGCCGGCGGCGCGTCGGCGTGGACCGACGGCGGCGCGCTCGTGTCGCTCGTCCCGCTCGCGCTCGCGTTCTCGATCTTCTACCTGCCGCCGCGTCTCGTCTATCTCGCGGAGGATTACCGGTCTCCGCTAGCGTGGCTGACGATCCTGCTGGCGCTCCTCTCGCTGGCGTTCCGAACGTTTTCCGCTTAAAAGAAAAAGGGCCCCGCGCGATTGCGAGGAGCCCCTTCCTTTTTCCGTACGTGCTACTTGCCGTTGTTGAAGTACGACACGCAGTCGCCCTGATTTTTGAACGGTCCCGGCGCGCCGGTGAACTGTTGCCAGCCGCCCTTCTTGCACGCGTCGGCCGTCTCGTAGGTGAAGACTTGGTTGTTCACCTGCGAGTTGTCGAAGTTCACGACTTCCGCCCCGTTCGACGGATCGACGACGGTGTACACGTCGACGAGGCTATAGCTACCGAAGTCGGCTTGCGCCTGCGCGTACGTCTCACCAGCGATACACGCATTCGGCTGCGAACTCAATCCACAAATCGTCCCGCTCGGAAAGACGATGCACGTGCTGCAGATGACGTTCCCACTGTTGCTCCACGTGCCGGGTGCGCCGCAGGGGATGTTCACGAACAGGGTCCCCGAATTGCTGCCTTGAGCGATGTCGATGCTGTATCTGGGCGAACCCGCGGCGCACGTCCCGTTCGTTCCTGAAACGAGCTGAACGTCGGTGCTGAGCGTGTTCAACTGGCTGAGCGTCGCGACCGGTGCACCGAAGTCGACGCCACCATAGGTCGTGCTCCCGTTCGTGCTCGCCTGGACGGCCGTCGGTGAGTTGTGTCCGGGGCTGACGAACGTTGCATCTCCCCAGGGCGCGGCCGACCCGGCATCTGCTTTTTTATGGCCGAGGACGGCGCGGGTAAGTGTTTGCGGCGAACCTGCCGACGGTGACCCCGTTGCCGGGATCGTTGACGATCCCGAGCCACCGCTGCATGCGGACATCGCGAGGGCAGCAGCAACGACGAGAAGAGGATAGGGCTTTCTCATTGGGGGGCTCCTTGAGGGAGTTGGTATCCACCCCGGGGGTCACTCGTTCCCAGCGCAGTTCAACCGGTCCTTGGGCATTTTTTCCTACAGCGCCACGGTCCGAGCGGCATCGTCGCTTCGAATTCGGATACGTGCTCCACTATGAAGATCAGCCTGGTATACAAAGCGTGCCGGTATACTTCGCCAGGCACCAATCGCAGTGGACCGCGCCCTTGTGGCATTTCCTATACCGTCTCCTCCGCTGCGGAGATGGTCGAGCGTCAACGCGAACCGTCCGCGACCGAATTATCATCGGCGTTGAAGCGTGCTCGTGCCGAGTTTAAGACGTCGTCTCAGGCCACCGTCGAACGCGATGAAGAGGAATCTGATACCCATGGCGCCGCGCCCCGAACGTGACCTACGCAACTGCCGAGCATTTGCTTCGCCGGACGTAGATACGTAGGCAAACGCGCTAACATGCCGCTGTTCGGCTATTTACAAATTGCCGAACAACAGGCCCTCAGTACCCCGAGACCGACGGCGATAGGCTTCTATGGACCGTCAAGATCAAGGAGCGTGAGCTGACGCGATCTGCGCGACGTCTTCACGGTGGTAGAGGGCAGCATTCCTGGTGACTGGGGCAACGTCACCTCGATTCTGGCTTGGCTTCCCAGGTTTCGAGGCTCAGACAAGGTCAGGTCGCGGGGCTTCGTGAGTCGTACGCGGCGCCGATTTCGTGCCGCATAGGTCTCCGTTTGACTGTGGCAGTTCGGGCAAAGCATCCGCAAGTTTTCTAAGCGGTGATCATTGCGAACCCCGTTCCGATGATCGAGCTGTATTATGATTGGCCGTCCTTGCCATTGGGATAGCCCACACTCCTCGCAGACATTTTTAAGGATCCCGGCATCTAGCAGCCTGCGCTTCACCGTATAGCGGCTCCGTGATTTTTCAAGAACTCGCGAAATTGACCACTGTCTCGGTCTTACGATTATCGAGCCTCGGCGAACGGCCTTAATCCATGTGTCTTTCGCGAATCCGAATCGCTGTCGACATTCCACGTAGCCATGGCCCTCGTCGTAATAGCGTTGAACGACTTCCCAATCATATTTGAAAATTCCGCGTGGCATTATCATTATTATCGCACAAAATTATTGCCGTAATGTTGCCGCAAGCGATGCAACGACGTGGCGCAAAAAAAGGAGCCGCATTTGCATGCGGCTCAAAAATTTAGCCCCAACGGGAGTCGAACCCGTGTTACCGCCGTGAGAGGGCGGCGTCCTAGGCCTCTAGACGATAGGGCCGTGTTGCTCCCGGGCAGAGATTCGAACTCCGATGACCTGAGTCAGAGTCAGGCATGCTACCGTTGCATCACCCGGGAAGGCTGGTTCCTTAGTACTTTCTTGTTACGTGCGCCGTAGGTCTCCGTTTGGCTGTGGCAGTTCGCGCAGAGCATTCGTAGGTTCTCGAGGCGGTTGTCGTTTCGGATGCCGTTCCGGTGATCGAGCTCCATCACGACCGGACGCCCAAGCCACTCTTGGATGCCACACTCTTCGCAAACGTTCTTCAGTATACCAGCCTGGAGCAAGTGCCTCTTCACGGTATTTCGGCATTTCGCTTCCTCGAGGACCTTATCAAGTGACCAGCGCTGCGGCCGCGCCTTCACTGCACCTCGGCGGACCGCCTTCGTCCACGACAGCGATGCAAAGACGAAGCGTCGGCGACACTCCCGGTAGGTGTGTCCTTCGTCGTAATACTGCTGGACGGCGTTCCAATCGATCGTTTTTTGGCGCTGGAGCTCAGCTCGCAGCTTTCCCCGGGCGATCGCCTTATACCAGGCGATCAGTGAAAACCCGAACTCCGCTTGGCATTCGTCTCTCCCATGACCCGCGTCGTAGAACCGCTGCAGCTCGGTCCAGTCATATCTCAATCTCACAGTAAGCGAAGCTTACTCGCCTACTATGCCAGCAGGTGGTCACTCTGCTTGCCGACCGTCCGCACGGCAGGCGTTCGCATCGCCGAGGACGATACAAAAAGACCTCGTGCAGGCAGTCGTTCTCGTTGGTGGTGAGGGCACGCGGCTTCGGCCGCTGACGCTCGAGACGCCCAAGCCCATGGTCCCCGTCATGAACATGCCGTTCTTGGAGCGCACGCTGCGCCGGCTCAAGGACGCCGGGATCGATGACGTCATCCTGCCCGCCGGCTACCTCCCCGACGCGATCACGTCGCACTTCGGCGACGGTTCCGAGCTCGGGCTGCGCATCCGCTACGTCATCGAAGACACCCCGCTCGGCACCGCGGGCGCGCTCAAGAACGTCGAGCAGTTCATCGACGGGCCGTTCTTCGTCCTCAACGGCGACGTCCTCACCTCGCTCGACCTGCGCGCCATGCTCGCGTTCCACAAAACCAAGGGCGGCATCGGCACCCTGCACCTCATCCACGTCGA
>Ga0066662_10000437_pt1 | contig 18167 bp, 21 predicted proteins | sample GraSoiAngelo_111_FD_133939 | JGI IMG/M metagenome (GOLD analysis project Ga0066662, IMG submission 133939) | Grasslands soil microbial communities from the Angelo Coastal Reserve, California, USA - 14_0903_12_40cm | ecosystem: Environmental > Terrestrial > Soil > Grasslands | place: USA...
CACCGCTGCATCTGTTCTCGCCAAACATACGGAAGACGGCGGCTCTTCGGGACCGTTCGGACGTCGACGACGAGCTCGATCGCGGCGTTGCGGATCAGTGCCGCGAGCTCATCCTGCGCCGCGGTTCCGTGTCCGAACGTAAGAAGCTTGATCGCGCTCACGTCCGAGCGTAAACCTCCACCGACTGCTGTATACCCCACGTGCGCGCGCTGTCCGACTTCGATACAGCGGACCGCGAAGCGGCCGACCGTTCGCCCGTGCATTCGACCATCCACGTTGGGTAGACAGGCCGCGAATGACGTTTGCGCGGTTCGCAATCCTGTGGGCGGTCTTCACCGCGGTCGAGGTGCTGCTCGTCGGCACGGTCGACGTCCAGGAGACGCCCGTCGGCATCGTCGTCGCCGCGTTCGCCGCGTGGGGCACGCTCGCGGCGTTGCATGCGAGCGGCGAGCGGTACCGTTTCCGCGTTGCGTGGCTGGGCGTGCTGCCGCGGCTCGCCGTCGACGTCGTGCGCGATACGTTCCTCGTGTTCGGCGTGCTGCTACGGCGGCTGGTCGGCGGTCCGTTGCCGCACGACGCGATCCTCGAGATCCCGTTCGCGGGCGGCGGTGACGACCCGGAATCGAACGCGCACCGCGCGCTGGGAATCGCCGCGGTGTCGTTCGCGCCGAACTCGATCGTGCTGGACGTGGACGCCGATCGCACGCTGCTGCGCGTGCACTATCTGCTGAGCGGCGTCGAGAAGCCCGCGTCCGCGGAGTGGCCGGTGTGAACGTCTGGTTGACGGCGTCGGCGGCGCTGCTGCTGTGCCTCGTGCCGTGCGCGATCGCGGTCGTCTGCGGCACCATCGCCGACCGCATCGTCGGGCTCCAGGCTGGGACGATGGTCGCGATCCTGGCGCTGCTGACGATCGAGCAAGGGCTGCAGCGGCAGTCGTTCTTCGATCTGTCCGTCGCCATGGCGGTGCTCGGGATCACGTCGACGCTGCTATTCGCCACGTTCTACCGGCGGTGGCTGTGATGCTGCGCGACGCCGCGATCGACGGGCTGCTGATCCTCGGCGTCGTGACCGTCGCGCTGTCGTGCATCGGCGTGCTCGTCATGCGCACGCCGTTGCAGCGACTGCACTACTTGGGCCCGCTCTCGATGGTCGCGCCGATGCTGATCGCGGGCGCTGTGGCCGCCGGCCGCAACAGCTACCACGGCGCGGCCGCCAAGGCCATCTTCATCGCGCTGCTGATCGTCGCGTTCGCGCCCGTGCTGTCGCACCAGATGGCGCGGATGGCGGACGCGCGCCGAGAGCCGTCATGATGAGCGTGCTGCAGGCGATCGCGCTCGTGCTGGCGGCCGTGCTCGCCACGATGGTCGTCTTCACGCGCGACCCGAAGCGGCAGATCATGCCGTACATGCTCTACGGCGTCGTGCTGTCGATCGTGTTCGCGCTCTTGCAGGCACCGGATGTCGCGCTTTCGGAGATGGCGGTCGGGTCGGTCGCAGTGCCGTTCGCGATCCTCGCGACGCTCGTCCGCATCGACCACGGGCGGCGCGCGAAGTGAACGCGCGCGCGGTGCTGGGAGCGGTGGCGTGCGCGCTGCTGCTCGGCATGCTGGTGTGGGGCTTCGCGGGGCTGCCGCCGTACGGCCACTACCCCGGCCCGTACGGGACGCTGATCAACACCGTCGCATCGCACGAACGGCAGCTGCCCAACGCGATCAGCGCGGTGAACTTCGACTACCGCGGCGCGGACACACTCGGTGAAGAGTTCATCCTGTTCGCCGCCGTCGCGGGGATCACGATGGTGCTTCGCAACGACCGCAAGCGCACGACGCCCGAGCCGCTTCCGCCGACGCGCGGCCGCCCGCCGGCCGGGCGCACCGAAGCGGTTCGATTGTTCTCCGTTGCGGGCGTCGGCGTCACCATCGCGTTCGGCGTGTATCTCGGCATCCACCCGCATCTCACGCCGGGCGGCGGATTTCAGGGTGCCGCGATCCTCGCGGGTTTCGCCGCGCTCACGTTCGTCGGTCTCGGCTACGATGCGTTCCAGCGCATCGCGCCGCAAACGCGAAACGAAGTCTTCGAAGCGATCGGCGCCGGCACGTATGCGGTGATCGGCCTGGCGACGCTGGCGATCTCCGGTGCGTTCCTGACGAACGTGCTGCCGCTGGGCGGGAACGGACAGTTCTTTTCGGCGGGGACGATCCCGCTGATCAACGCGTTCGTCGCGCTCGAGGTGCTCGCGGGCTTCACGCTGCTGTTCCTCGAGTTCGCGCGCGAGACGCGCGTCGAGAAGGAAGAAGAGGCCGGCGAATGATCGGCCTGCTCGCGTTCGTCGTGCCGGCGTGGATCTTCGTCATCGGGTTGTACGGGATGGCGACGAGCCGGCACCTCGTGCATCTGGTGATGTGTCTGTCGGTCGCGCAGTCGGCCACCTACGTGCTGATCCTCGAAGTCGGCTACCGGCTCGGCGCCACCGCGCCGGTGTTCAGCGACGTGCTGAGCACCGTGCGCGCCACCGATCCCGTCGTGCAGGCGCTCTCCCTGACGGACATCGTCGTCGGCGCGACCGTGTCCGCGCTGCTGCTCGCGTTCGCGCTGCGCATCTACAAGACGTGCGGCACGGTCGACCCGGAAGAGCTCCGGCCGATGCGCGGATGACGGCGTCCGCGCTCGCGCCGCTCGCGTTCGCGGCGCCTCTGACGGCCGCCGCTGTCATCGCCGCGCTCGGTTCGGTGCTGCCGCGCCGCGTGACCGACCTCATCTCCATCGTCGCCGGGATGCTGACGGCCACGATCGCGTGCGGATTGCTGACGGCGGTCGCGGTCAACGGAACGGTGATCCACTGGTTCGGCGGCTGGACGCCGCGCCACGGCGTCGCGCTCGGCATCGCGTTCACGGTCGATCCCATCGGCGGCGCGCTCGCGACCTTCGCTTCGTTCCTGACGCTGTCCGCGCTCGTCTTCGCGTGGACGTACTACGACCACGGCGGACCCGAGATGCACACGCTGATGCTGGTGTTCGCGTCGGCGCTGATCGGGTTCTTCCTGACCGGCGACCTGTTCAACCTGTTCGTGTTCTTCGAGCTCATGAGCGTCTCGGCATACGCCTTGACCGCATTCAGGACCGAGGACGACTCGGCGGTACTCGGGGCGCTGTCGTTCGCGGTGGTGAACAGCATCGGCGCCTTCCTGGTGCTGATCGGCATCGTCATGGTGTACGCGCGGACGGGTGCGCTCAACATGCTGCAGATCGCGCACGCGCTCGCCGCACACGCCGATCCGCTGGTGATCGTCGCGTTTGCGCTCATCGCGTTCGGCTTCCTGGTGAAGGCGTCGATCGTGCCCGTGCATTTCTGGCTGACCGAAGCGCACGCGGTGGCGCCGACGCCGCTGTGCGTGCTGTTCTCCGGCATCATGGTGCAGGCGGGAATCTACGCGACCGCCCGCGTCTACACCGACGTGTTCTCCGGAGCGCTCGCGCCGCACGCGCACCAGATCCGGGTCGTGCTGCTGAGCTTCGGCGTCCTGACGGCGGTCGTCGGCGCGCTGATGTGCATGATGCAGCAGCACCTCAAGCGGCTACTGGCGTTCTCGACGGTGTCGCACAGCGGCATGATGCTGTGCGCGTTCGCGCTGTTCTCCACGCGCGGCCTCGCGGGCCTCGTGGCGTACATCGTCGGGCACGGGTTGGTCAAAGGCGCGCTGTTCATGTGCAGCGGCGTCGTCCTCAATCACTGGAGCACGCTCGACGTCGAGATGCTGCGCGGCCGGCTGCGCCGCACGCCGTGGCTCGTCAGCCTGTTCGGTGCAGGCGCGCTCGCGCTGGCGGGGCTGCCGGTGTTCGCCACGTTCGTCGGCAAGGCGATGATCGACCGTGCGGCGGACGAGACGGGCTTGGCGTGGCTGCCGTTCGTGCTGCTCTTCGCGGCCGCGATGACGGCGGCGGCGGTGCTGCGCGCGCTCGGCACGATGGCGTTCGGCTGGGGCCCGAAGTCCGATTCGCAGCCCGCGCAATCGCACCCCACGACCGAAGCGCCCGAATCGAGCGACACCGGCATCCCCGTGGTGATGCTCGGCACGGCGACCGTGCTGCTTGCCGCGTGCGTCGCGCTGACGTTCCTCCGCGGACGGACGGCGGCGCCGCTCTCGGCGGCGCTGCGGTTCGTGGACCGTCAGGCGAAGTTTGCCTTCACGATGCACGCGACGCCGACCGGGCCGCTGCCGCACGCGGCGCCGCAAGCGCTGCACGACGCGCTCCCGCTCGGCATCGCGGCGTCCGCACTCGCGCTCGCGATTGCCGCATGGGCGCTGTTCGGGTCCCGCGCGCGCCCCGTTTGGAAGCTGGGCCGCGTTTTCCAGCCGTTCCGCAACGCGCTGCAACTCGCGCACAGCGGCATCGTGACGGACTACGTGGTGTGGCTGACCGCCGGCGCCGCGGTGTTCGGGCTCGCGATGGCGGCCTTCACCGCCGGCATGCTATGACTGCATGACGACACGATCCGGGCCTGCGTAGACGTTCCAGCGGTCGCCTCGGACGAAGCCGGCGAGCGTGAGACCGAACTCCGACGCCAGCTCGACGGCGAGGCTGCTCGGCGCGGAGACCGACGCGACGATCGGGATGCGGGCCGCGACCGCTTTCTGCGCGATCTCGTAACCGCAGCGCCCGCTCACGACGAGCGCGCAGCGGCTCGGGTCGATACCGCCGCGCAACGCGATCGTGCCGACGATCTTGTCGACCGCGTTGTGACGGCCCACGTCCTCGCGAACGGCGAGCAGGCTGCCGTCGAGCGCGAAGAGCCCGGCGGCGTGAAGCCCGCCGGTCGCCTCGAACACCGTTTGGCGGGTGCGCATGCGCGCAGGCAAGCTGCCCAGCACCGAGCCTGCGATGCGCGCGTCATCGTCGTCGAGAACCCGGTAGCCGCACTGCTTGAGGAGCTGAATTCCCGCGGTCCCGCACACGCCGCATGCGCTCGTGATCGTGAAGTGGCGCTCCAAAAGCGCGCCCGCGTCGAACGCCGCGCGAACGTCGACGGTGACGACGTTTCCGCGCTCCTCGGGCGGCAGATCCGGATCGTCGCAGTGCCGCACGGCGACGATCGCTCGGCGGTTCGGAACGATTCCCTCGCCGAGCAAGAAGCCGGCCGCCAATTCGAGGTCGGCGCCGGGCGTGCGCATGGTGAGGGCGATCCGCCGCGCCGTATGCGACGTGCGGAGCCGAATCTCGAGCGGCTCCTCCACGCAGACGCGGTCGACGTGGTCCCTGATGACACCGTCACGATAGACGGCTGCGCGGACGTCCACCGACGCGGTCTTGCGAGCGGGCGCACTCGACCAAGGTGTCGGAGGGAAAGCCTGTTTCGCGGCATCCATCGCCGCTACTATCCCCGTTCGGAAGAAAAACGCCGCGCCACGGTCATCGTCGCCTCCGTCTCTTCGGAGAGGGTGCAAGCGCGATTCAACGGAGATTGCGGCCGGGTACGCGGGTGCCATGTTGCGACGAAATGGCCCGCATTGGCCGTTGTTGCGCCAGCTTGCCGGTCCGGACAAACTGGCGTTGGCGCACGCTGCGCAGTCGGCACATTCCGCGAAGCTGACGCCACGGACGGTGACAGCCGACAAGGTCGTAAAATCCGTGTGCCCGTATTGCGCGGTGGGCTGCGGCCAAGAGGTGTTCGTCAAAGACGGAAAGATCGTGCAGATCGAAGGCGACCCCGATTCGCCGATCTCGCGCGGACGCTTGTGCCCCAAGGGCTCGGCGACCCGGTCGCTGGCGCAGAGTCCATTGCGCCAGTACAAGGTGAAGTACCGCCGCCCGTATGCCGCCCAGTGGGAGGATCTCGAGCTCGACACGGCGCTCGACATGATCGCCGACCGCGTGATCAAAACCCGCAACGATACGTGGGAGGCGCAAAATGACAAAGGTGAACCGCTGAACCGTACGCTGGGCATCGCGAGCCTGGGCGGGGCCACGCTCGACAACGAAGAGAATTACCTCATGAAGAAGCTGTACTGCGCCTTGGGCGTGGTGCAGGTCGAAAACCAAGCGCGCATTTGACATAGCTCGACGGTGCCCGGTCTGGGCACCTCGTTCGGACGCGGCGGCGCCACGACGTTCCAGCAGGATCTGCAGAACAGCGACTGCATCCTCATCATGGGCTCGAACATGGCGGAGAACCACCCCGTCGGGTTCCAATGGGTGATGGAAGCACGCGAGCGCGGTGCGGAAGTGATCCACGTCGATCCGCGCTTCACGCGCACGAGCGCGGTGGCGACGAAGCACGTGCGGATCCGCCCCGGCAGCGACATCGCATTCCTCGGCGGCGTCATCAACTACATCATCGAGAACAAGCGCTGGTTCCACGACTACGTCGTCAATTACACCAACGCTCCCGTCATCATCGAGGACGGTTTTCGCGACACCGAGGATCTCGGCGGGCTCTTTTCCGGCTTCGACCCCGAGACGGATCAGTACGATCTGTCGACGTGGCAGTACAAGGACATGAAGCTGCACGGGGCCGCCGGGCGCCGCATGGGCTCGGACGCGACGGGCGGTAAACAAGAGTCGCAATCGCAGAGCGGCGGATCGTCGGGGCATCACAAGGGCGGCGCGATGGGGGCACACCTCGAGCACGGCAAGCCGCGGCACGCCGACCGAACCCTGCGGCATCCGAATTGCGTCTTCCAGCTGCTCAAGAAGCATTTTCAGCGCTACACCCCGGAAGCGGTCGAGCGCATCTGCGGCACTCCGAAAGAACAGCTCGTCGCCGTCGCCGAGGCCCTGTGCAGAAATTCGGGCCGCGAGCGAACGTCCGCGATTTGTTATTCGGTGGGATGGACGCAGCACACGGTCGGTGTCCAGTACATCCGCACGGCCTCGATCGTGCAGCTTTTGCTGGGCAACATGGGGCGGCCGGGCGGTGGTATCCTCGCGCTCCGGGGGCATGCGTCGATTCAAGGATCGACGGACATTCCGACGCTGTACGAGATTCTGCCCGGCTACATTCCGATGCCCCACGCCGAGCACAGCACGTTCGACAAGTTCGTCGAGGCCGTCTCTTCGGAGAACGGTTACTGGGCGCACATGGACGCCTACACGATCAGCTTGATGAAGGCGTGGTACGGCGACAACGCCACCAAAGAACGGGACTGGTGCTTCTCGTACCTCCCGCGCATAACCGGCGACCATTCGATCTACCCGGCGATGATGGACATGCTCGAGGGCAAGGTCAAAGGGTTCCTCTGCGTCGGCGAAAACCCGGCGGTCGGCTCGGCGAACTCTTCGCTGCACCGCCGCGCGATGGCGAATCTCGACTGGCTCGTCGTGCGCGATTTCTTCGAGATCGAGAGCGCGGCGTTCTGGTACGGTTCACCGGAGGTCGAAACCGGTAAGCTGGCTCCTCAATCGATCAAGACGGAGATGTTCTTTCTTCCGGCCGCGGACCACACCGAGAAGAGCGGATCGTTCACGAACACGCAACGCCTGTTGCAGTGGCACCACAAGGCCAAAGAGCCCGACGGGGATTGTCGCTCCGAGCTCTGGTTCTACTATCACCTGGGCCAACGTATCCGCGAGAAGCTTCGTGCGTCGACCGATCCGAAGGACCGCGCGGTGCTGGACCTCGCGTGGAACTATCCCACGGAAGGTCCGCTGGCGGAACCGAGCGCCGACGCGGTGCTGCGCGAGATCAACGGCTGGGGTGCGGACGGCAAAGCCCTCCCCGCGTACACCGAGCTCAAGCCCGACGGTTCGACCACGTGCGGTTGCTGGATCTACTGCGGCGTCTACGCGGACGAGCAAAACCAAGCCGCGCGCCGCAAACCGGGCGACGAGCAGGATTGGGTCGCGGCGGAATGGGGCTGGGCGTGGCCTGCCAATCGCCGCATGATCTACAACCGCGCGTCGGCCGATCCGGCCGGCAACCCGTGGAGCGAGCGCAAGAAGTACGTGTGGTGGGACGACCGCAAGGGTGAATGGACCGGTTACGACGTGCCGGACTTCAAGAAGACGAAGAGCCCGGGGTACGTTCCGCCCGATGACGCGACCGCCGAAGACGCGCTCGACGGCATCTCGCCGTTCATCATGCAAGGGGACGGAAAGGGCTGGCTGTTCGCACCGGACGGGCTGACCGACGGTCCGTTCCCGACGCACTACGAGCCCGAGGAGTCGCCGTTCCCCAACGCGCTCTACGCGCAGCGCGCCAACCCGGTGCGCGAACGCTGGCCCAGCGCCAACAACCCGTACAATCCACCCAACGCGGAAGTCGGGACGGACGTGTTCCCGTTCGTCATGACCTCGTACCGGCTGACCGAACACCATACCGCGGGCGGGATGTCGCGCACGGTGCCGCACCTTTCCGAGCTGCAGCCCGAGATGTTCTGCGAGGTCTCGCCCGAGCTCGCGGAGCTTCGCGGCCTGCGCAACGGGGACTGGGCGACGATCGTGTCGGCTCGCACGGCGATCGAAGCGCGCGTGATGGTGACGCGGCGCGTACCGGCGTACGAGATCGATGCGCGCCGCACGCACGTCGTCGGGCTGCCGTATCATTGGGGCGCGCAAGGCATCGTCACCGGCGACTCGGTCAACGACCTGTGGTCGATCTCCGCCGATCCCAACGTGCACATCCAAGAATCGAAAGCCGCGACCTGCGATATCGTCCCCGGCCGGCGTCCGCGGGGCCGCGCGCTGACGGATATCGTCAACGAATACCGGCGGCGAGCGGGGCTTCCGGCGGAGGAGTAACGTGGACACCTACCAAGACCCCGCGGCAGCGCGCAAGGGCTTCTTCACGGACACCACGCTGTGCATCGGATGCAAGGCGTGTGAGGTAGCGTGTAAGGAATGGAACCAGCTTCCGGCGGACGGCTACGAATACACGGGACAGTCGTACGACAACACCGGCGAGCTGAACGGCACGACGTGGCGGCACGTCGCGTTCGTCGAGCAGCTGCGCGGCGGAGCTTCGAACGATCCGCACGACGGCGTGTTGCGCCCGGAGTCCGGCCGCTGGCTCATGGAATCCGACGTGTGCAAGCACTGCACCCACGCGGCGTGCTTGGACGTGTGCCCGACGGGGGCGTTGTTCCGCACGGAGTTCGGCACGGTCGTGGTGCAGGAAGACGTCTGCAACGGCTGCGGCTACTGCGTGCCGGCCTGTCCGTTCGGCGTGATCGACAAGCGCGACACCGATGGGCATGCGGGGAAATGCACGCTGTGCTACGACCGCCTCAAGGACGGCGAAAAGCCGGCGTGCGCGAAAGCGTGCCCGACCGAATCGATCCAGTTCGGTGACGTCGACGACCTGAGGCGCCGCGCCGACGAGCGCGTCGCGAAGCTCAAAGCCGACGGAATGTACCAGCACGTCGAGCTGTACGGGCGCGACGAGAACGACGGCGTCGGCGGGATGGGCGCGATGTTCTTGCTGCTCGACAAACCGGAGGTCTACGGGCTGCCGCCGGATCCGGTCGATGCGACGCGTGAGCTCGGCGCGATGTGGCGCGCGGCGGGCTACGCCATGGCCGCGCTCGTCGGCGCGACGCTGCTGCTGTCGGCCGGCGGGCGAGCGTGAGCGCGTCGTATTACGGGCGCCCGGTCGTCAAACCGCATGTCTGGAAGCCGTACATCCCGTTGTATTTTTGGATCGGCGGAACCGCGGGCGCCGCGGCCGTTTCGATGGCGCTCGAGCGCGCGAAGGGCAACGACGAGCTCGCGACGGTGCAGCGCAACGTCGCGCTCGCGGGCGCCCTCACGGCGCCGGTGCTGCTCATCCTCGACCTGGGCGTGCCGCTGCGCTTCTACGCGATGTTGCGGGTGTTCAAACCGTCGTCGCCGATGAGCATCGGCTCGTGGGTACTGACAGCGTTCGGTGGTGCGATCGCGGGCGCGACCGTGAGCGACGTCCTCGGCGCAAAACCGTTGGCGCGCGCGCTGGAAGTGGTCGCGGCCGCGCTTGGCCCCGTGCTCGCGACGTACACGGCTGTTTTGATCGCCGACACCGCGACGCCGGTTTGGCGTGAGGCGCGCGGCGAGCTGCCGTTCGTGTTCGTCGCGAGCAGCTTGGCGGGTGCAGGCGCGTGCGGGACGCTGTTCGCGCCGGCCGCGAGCGCCCGCCCGGCGCGGCGCATGATGACCGCGGGAGCGTTTGCGCTGGCCGCGACCACGCGGCTGATGGAAAAACGGCTCGGGCGCTTCATGGCGGAGCCCTACCGCAAAGGCCCGGCCGCCTCGCTCAAGGGCGGCGCTGATTTCCTGAGCATCGCGGGCGGCGTGCTGATGCGCGCCGGCGGGAAGAAGACGGTCGTCGCGCGCGTTGCGGCAGTTTGCGTGATCGCGGCGGGCGTGCTCGAACGCTTCGCGGTGTTGTCTGCGGGCAAAGTGTCGGCCGGCGATCCGAAGTACACCGTCGAGCCGCAGCGCAAACGCGCCGACGAGCGCGCGTCCGCGGACGCCGTCCGGAACTGAAAGCGGAACTCGTACAGGGAGGGCGCGAACGGGGCGGGCATGATTGGGGCCAATCCCCGCGCCGAAACCGTCGCTGTCCTCGGCCTGGGCGAGGCCGGGTCGCTTCTGGCGCGCGATCTGGTGCGAGCGGGCGCGACCGTGCGCGGGTACGATCCGGACTTGCACGGCGATCTCAGCGGCATCCCGGTCGTGCGCAGCCCGGCCGAGGCGGTCACGGGCGCGGACGTCGTCCTCTCGGTGAACTGGGCGAGCGTCGCCGTCGACGTCGCTCGCGACGTCCTACCGCACCTGCGCAGCGGCACGATCTTCGCCGACTGCAACACGGCGGGCCCCGCGCTGAAGGCCGAGTTGGCGTCGATCTTCGCGGGCAGTCAGGCGGCGTTCGTCGACGTCGCCATGATGGCGCCCGTCCCGCCGCTCGGCATTCGCGTCCCGATGTTCCTGGCCGGGGACGGCGCCGAGCGGCTCGCCTCGATCCTACGGCGGTTCGGCACGCCGGCGGACGTCGTCGGCCCGACCGCGGGTGACGCCGCCGCGCGCAAGCTCACCCGGTCGGTCTTTTTCAAGGGGATGTCCGCCGCGGTGTGGGAGGCGCTCGAAGCCGCACGCGCCGCGGGGGTCGAAGAGTGGCTGCGCGCCGACGTCGCGCGCACGTTCGCCGAAGCGAACGCCGACACGCTCGACCGCATCATCGACGGCACGCGCAAACACGCACGGCGCCGCGCGCACGAGATGGCCGATGCCGCCGCGCTGCTCGATCAGCTCGGCGTGCCGTCGACCATCGCGCGCGCCGCGGCAACCTCACTCGAACGCATCCTCGCAGAACAAGGGAATCCCGTCTGATGAGCGGCGTCGTCGTCCGAAACTTCGAGCGCACGGCGGCGGCTGTGCTGGCGCCGCTGGCGGAGCGCGGCGTGGCCACCGTCCACGAAGCGCTCGGCCGCACGGGGCTCATGGCGTCGTGCATGCGGCCGATCTACCGCGGCGCGTCGATTGCCGGCAACGCCGTCACGGTCACCGTCGCGCCCGGCGACAACACGATGATTCATGTCGTGGTCGAGTTGTGCGAGGCCGGCGACGTGCTCGTCGTGGTCCCGACGTCGCCGTGCGAGGACGGCTACTTCGGCGACTTGTTCGGCGGCGCGCTCAAAGCGCGCGGCGTGCAGGGGCTGATCATCGAGGCCGGATGTCGCGACGTGCGCACGCTCGAGGAGATGGGCTTTCCGGTGTGGTCGAAGGCGATCTTCGCGCAAGGCACCGTGAAGGAAACGCTCGGCGACATCAACCTGCCCGTCGTCTGCGCGGGTCAGCGCGTGGAGCCCGGTGACGCGATCGTCGCCGACGACGACGGCGTGCTGGTCGTGCCGCGCGCCCGCATTACCGAGGCGCTCGACGCTTCGCGCGCGCGCGTCGAGAAGGAAGCGAAGAACCGCGCGCGCTTCGCCGCCGGCGAGGTGGGCTTGGACGTGTACGGCATGCGCGAGCGCCTCGCCGCGAAAGGGCTCACATACTACGACGACGCGAGCGCGCTCGCGGGAGGACGACGCACATGACGCAGACCGCGATCCCGTGCACGCTGATGCGCGGCGGCACGTCGAAGGGGCCGTTCTTCCTGGCCTCCGATCTGCCGAGCGATTCCGCGGTGCGCGACCGCGTGCTGCTCGCGGCGATGGGCTCGCCCGACGTGCGCCAGATCGACGGGATCGGCGGCGCCGACACGCTGACCAGCAAGGTCGCGATCGTCTCGCCGTCAGCGCATCCGGATGCGGACGTCGACTACCTGTTCCTGCAGGTCGTGCCCGACGAACCGCGCGTCGACGCGTCGCAGAACTGCGGTAACATGCTCGCGGGCATCGGCCCGTTCGCGATCGAGAACGACCTCGTCGCCGCGGCGGACGGCGAGACCAGCGTGCGCATCCACATGGTGAACACGGCGAGTATCGCCGTCGCGACGGTGCAGACGCCGGGCGGCCGCATGCGCTACGACGGCGACGCGCGCATCGACGGCGTGCCGGGCACCGCGGCGCCGATCGTGATCGACTTCCTCGACATCGCGGGCTCGAGCACCGGCGGCGCGCTGCTGCCCACCGGCAACGCGCGCGACACCGTGGAAGGCATCGAGTGCACGCTGATCGACAACGGCATGCCGGCCGTCGTGATGCGCGCGTCGGACTTCGGCAAGACCGGCCACGAAGATCCCTCCGCGCTCGAAACCGACACGGAGCTGAAAGCGCGCGTCGAGCGCGTGCGGCTCGCGGCCGGCCGGCTGATGAACCTGGGCGACGTCGCGAAGAAAACGGTTCCGAAGATGTGCCTCGTCGCGCCTGCCGAGCACGGCGGCGCGGTGTCGACCCGCAACTTCATCCCGCACAAGGTGCACAAGGCGATCGGGGTTTTCGGCGCGGTGAGCGTCGCGACGGCGTGCGCGTATCCGGGCACCGTCGCCGCGGAGATCGCGGGCGTCGGCTCGCAGCTTGGTGAGCGGCGTCTCGACATCGAGCATCCGACGGGGTTCTTCACCGTCGACATGCTGCTCGTCGACGACGGCGGCCGCGTGCGCGTGGAGCGCTCGGCGCTGCTGCGCACGGCGCGCAAGCTGATGTCGGGTGACGTCTACGTTCCGACCGCCGTCTGGGACGGCAGCATGCGCGAGCTGGCCACCGCCGGAAAGACCGCATGATCATCGACTGCCACGGGCACTACACGACCACGCCGCCGGAATTGGGCGCGTTTCGCGACGCGCAGGTCGCGGCGCTCGACGACCCCGCGCGCACGCCCTCGCCAGACAGCCTGAAGATCACCGACGACCAGATACGCGAGAGCCTCGAGAACGCGCAGCTGAAGCTCCAGCGCGAGCGCGGCAGCGACATCACGATCTTCTCGCCGCGCGCGTCGTGGATGGGGCATCACGTCGGCACGGAAGCGACGAGCATGCAGTGGTCGCGCGCCTGCAACGACCTGATCGCGCGCGTGTGCTCGCTGTACCCGCAGAACTTCGTGGGCGTATGCCAGCTGCCGCAATCGCCGGGTGCGCCGCCCGCCAACAGCATCCCGGAGCTCCAGCGCTGCATCAACGAGCTGGGCTTCATCGGCTGCAATCTCAATCCCGACCCGTCGGGCGGCACGTGGAACGGCCCGCCGCTCATCGACCGCGCGTGGTACCCGCTCTACGAGAAGATGGTGGAGCTGGACGTGCCGGCGATGGTGCACGTGACAGCGTCGTGCAATCCGAATTTCCACACGACGGGCGCCCACTACATCAACGCGGACACGACGGCGTTCATGCAGTTCCTCACATCGGATCTGTTCAGGGATTTTCCTACGCTGCGCTTCATCATCCCGCACGGCGGCGGCGCGGTGCCGTACCACTGGGGCCGCTACCGCGGGATCGCGCAGGACATGAAGAAGCCGCCGCTGACGGAATTGCTGCTGAACAACGTCTTCTTCGACACGTGCGTGTACCACCAGCCGGGAATCGACTTGCTCGCGAGGGTGATCCCGGTCGAGAACATCCTGTTCGGCTCCGAGATGGTCGGCGCGGTGCGCGGCATCGACCCGCAGACCGGTCATTACTACGACGACACGAAGCGCTACATCGACGCGTTGCCGCTGAGCGGCGCCGACAAGCAGAAGATCTTCTCGGAGAACGCCGTCCGCGTCTACCCGCGCCTGGCGCGAAATCTCGCGAAAGCGGCAGCGAACGCAAACCCGGCGGAGACCGCGCGATGACGACGGCCTTCACGATGGACGCGAACTACCGCCCCTACCACCCGAGCCCGCGCAAGCCGAGCTACAAGCCGCCGCACGGTGCCGTCGACGCGCACTGCCACGTGTTCGGCCCGGGCGACGTGTTCCCGTACGCCCCCGAACGCAAGTACACGCCGTGCGACGCGCCCAAAGAGCAGCTGTTCGCGCTGCGCGATTTTCTGGGCTTCGACAAGAACGTCATCGTGCAGGCGACCTGCCACGGCCGCGACAACACGGCGCTCGTCGACGCGCTGCGCGCGTCGAACGGCAAGGCGACGGGTATCGCGACCGTCGGCTACGACATCGGCGCCGACGAACTGAAGGAGCTGGACGATGCGGGCGTGCGCGGCGTGCGCTTCAACTTCGTCAAGCGGCTCGTCGACGCGACGCCGCGCGACAACTACCTGCGCGTCGCCGAGAAGATCGCGCCGCTCGGCTGGCACATCGTCGTCTACTTCGAAGCGCAGGATCTCGAAGACCTCACGCCGTTCCTGGCGTCGCTGCCGGCGACGATCGTCGTCGACCACATGGGCCGCCCCGACGTCGCGAAGGGCGTCGACCACCCTGATTTCCAGCGGTTCGTGCGGCTGCTCGACGAGCACGAGAACATTTGGACGAAGGTGACGTGCCCGGAGCGGCTGACCGTGGCGGGCCCGCCGTACGACGATGTCGTGCCGTTTCAGCGCACGCTCACGGAGCGCTTTCCGGACCGCGTGCTGTGGGGCACCGACTGGCCGCACCCGAACATGACGTGGATCGTGCCGGACGACGGCGAGCTCGTGGACCTGATTCCGCGCTTCGCGACGACGCCGGAGCTGCAGCAAAAGCTGCTGGTGGACAACCCCGACAGACTGTACTGGCCGGAGCACCGATGAACGACGAAAAGGCCTTCGACGACATCCCCGGGACGATCTTGTTCGACGCGCAGCGCTCGCGGCAAGGATATCACTTGAACATGTTCTGCATGTCGCTGATGAAGGACGAGAACCGGCAAGCGTTCCGGGCCGACCAGCGCGCGTACCTCGCGACGTTCCCGATGACGGCCGAACAGGCGCAGTCGGTCCTCGACCGCGACTGGAACCGCATGCTCGAGCTGGGCGGCAACATCTATTACACCGCGAAGCTCGCCGCGTGCGACGGGCTGTCGTTTCAGCAGATCGCCGCGCTGATGACGGGCTCGACGCAAGACGACTACGCGCGCATGATGCTGCACGGTGGGCGCCGGCCGGAGGGCAATCGCAGCAAAGCGGAGTGGAATCAGCATGGCTGAGATCATCGCGGGCGTCGCGACCTCGCACGTGCCGGCGATCGGCGCCGCGCTCGACCTCGGCAAGACCAACGAGCCGTACTGGCTGCCGCTGTTCCGAGGCTTCGAGCCGTCGAAGCGATGGATCGCCGAGCTGAAGCCGGACGTCGTGATTCTCGTCTACAACGACCACGCGACCGCGTTCTCACTCGAAATCATCCCGACGTTCGCGCTCGGCTGCGCGCCGGAGTTTCAGCCGGCGGACGAAGGCTGGGGCGCGCGCCCGGTGCCGGTGGTCAAAGGCCATCCCGAGCTCGCCGCGCACGTGGCGCAGTCGCTGATCCTCGACGAGTTCGACATGACGATCGTCAACAAGATGGACGTCGACCACGGGCTGACCGTGCCGCTGTCGCTGATGTTCGGCCAGCCCGCGGCGTGGCCGGTGCAGGTGATCCCGCTCGCGGTGAACGTCGTGCAGTACCCGCCGCCCACCGGGCATCGCTGCTACATGCTCGGCAAAGCCATCCGCAAAGCGGTGGAGTCGTTCGAGCGCCCGCTGCGCGTGGTGGTCTTCGGCACGGGCGGGATGTCGCACCAGCTGCAAGGCCCGCGGGCCGGGCTCATCAACCGCGAGTTCGACACGGCATTCCTCGACAAGTTCACCACCGATCCGCAGAGCCTCGTGAAGCTGCCGCACGTCGACTACGTGCGCGAGGCGGGTTCGGAGGGCATCGAGATGGTCATGTGGCTGATCATGCGCGGCGCGCTCGCGGACGACGCGAAGGAAGTGTATCGCTACTATCACGTCCCCGCATCCAACACCGCGGTCGGACACCTGATTCTGGAGAACCCGGGATTGCCGCAGCAGCGCATCGCGGAGTCGCGCGAGGAGTTCGGCGTGCCGCAACTCGACGACAAACCCGAAGAAGCCGAGGAGGCCGTCGCCCAGTGAAGATCGCGCTCGCCGGACAAGGCGCCTTCGGCGTCAAGCACCTCGAAGGGCTCGCGAACATCGACGGCGTCGAGGTGATCTCGCTCGCCGGCGGCAGTGCCGCGAGCACCGCCGAGGTCGCGAAGAAATGGAACATCCCGCACCGGACCACGGACCTCGCCGAGACGCTCGCCATCAAAGAAGTGGAAGCGGTGATCCTCGCCACGCCGACGCAGATGCACGCCGCCCAGGCCGAGCAGTGCATGCGCGCGGGCAAGCACGTCGAGATCGAGATTCCGGTCGCGGACAACCTCGCCGACACGGAGCGGCTCGTGCAGGTGCAGCGCGAGACGGGTCTCGTCTGCATGGGCGGCCACACGCGGCGGTTCAACCCGAGCCACCAGTGGATCCACGACCGCATCGAAAAGGGCGAGCTGACGATCCAGCAGATGGACGTGCAGACGTACTTTTTTCGCCGGACGAACACGAACGCGCTCGGCAAACCGCGCAGCTGGACCGATCACCTGCTCTGGCACCACGCGTGCCACACCGTCGACCTGTTCGAGTACCAGACCGGCGCAGCGGCGTCGCGCGCGGTCGGCGTGCAGGGTCCGATCCACCCGCAGCTCGGCATCGCGATGGACATGGGCATCCTGATGACGGCCCCGGCGGGCGCGATCTGCACCCTGTCGCTATCGTTCAACAACGAAGGGCCGTTCGGGACGTTCTTCCGCTACATCTGCGACAACGGCACGTACCTGGCGCGTTACGACGATCTGTTCGACGGCAACAACGAGAAGATCGATCTGAGCGGCGTGGCAGTCTCCATGAACGGGATCGAGCTGCAAGACCGCGAGTTCATCGCGGCGATTCGCGAACGCCGCGAGCCGAACGCAAGCATCGCGCAATGCCTCACCGCGATGCAGACGCTGGACCGCATCGAACGCACGCTGGACGCGTAAACCCGGCGATCAGTTGGCGGGGACGACGTCTCCGCTGATCTCACCGTTCGGGTTCGCGTTCGTGTGGATGTTGAGCACGAGCCGCCCGTTGCGCAGCGACGACACGAACTCGTCGAACGACGCATCGGAGCCCACGAGCTTCGCGCCCGCGGCGTACGGCGCGCCCTTCACGTCGACCTTGAAGCCCTTCGCCGTCGCCGCGTAATCGGAGCCGTACGGAAGCGGGAAGATCAGCGCGGCGCTCGCGTTCGCGGAGTGGTCGCGCGAGCCGTAGATGTGCAGGTGGATGGCGCCCTTGGGCGAGTTGCGAAGCTTCGTCCACAGATCGTCGAGCCGGATGCCGTCGACGTTCAGCAGGACGTCCACCGTTTGGGTTTCGGTGTGCACCAGGATCGTCGCGTGGCCGGTCGCTTTCGACCCCGTCGTCGATGACGGCGCGTCGCCGCGCAAGTCGGCGCGGAACGACAGATCTTTGGCGGCGGCGGGCGCGGCGGCGAGGAGCGCCACGGCGCCCAGAATCGAGGCGATGCGTACGATCACGGAAATGTTCCTCATCGAGCAGTTGAAACGACGGCGGCCTTCCAGGCTCACTCAACCTGCTCGTATCCGCGCGCCGTCTTTTTCGCCGCCTCACCCCGCCGTCCTGTGCGCGGCGATCAGCGGGCCATCCGCGCCTTGAACAGCAGAGCCGCCGCGATGGTGAAGATGACCGTTTCGAAGAAGCCGATCAGCCCCGGCGTGCCGAGATGGTGAGCGACGCCGAAGACGACGAATGCGCAGGCGAGCGCGGCGCAGACGACGCCGAGCGCAAGATACCAGTCCATCCC
>Ga0066662_10000439_pt1 | contig 18154 bp, 15 predicted proteins | sample GraSoiAngelo_111_FD_133939 | JGI IMG/M metagenome (GOLD analysis project Ga0066662, IMG submission 133939) | Grasslands soil microbial communities from the Angelo Coastal Reserve, California, USA - 14_0903_12_40cm | ecosystem: Environmental > Terrestrial > Soil > Grasslands | place: USA...
AGGATGCGGCGAATCGAAGGCCAGAAGCCCATGTCCAGCATCCGGTCCGCTTCGTCCAGCACGAGCACTTCCACGCGCGAGAGATCAATCAAGCCGCGCTCCATGTGATCGAGCAAGCGTCCCGGCGTCGCAATGACAATCGTAGCGCCGCGCCGCAAAGCTTCCGTCTGTCGTCCCATACTTGCTCCACCGATGATGCTCACGCAGCGTGCGCTCTTCTTCGGTGCAAGCTCTTTGTAGTTTGTCTCAATCTGCAAAGCGAGTTCGCGCGTCGGCGCAAGTATTAGCACGCGCACGCCCGGTCTCTCTGTTTCATTTATCCTTTGCAGAATTGGGAGGAGAAAAGCTGCTGTCTTGCCTGTGCCTGTTTCGGCGCAGCCGATGAGGTCTGTGCCTTTGAGTATGATTGGGATTGCCTGTCTTTGAATGGGTGTGGGTTCTGTATATCCTAGGGACTCGCAAGCGCTCGAGAGCACCTGTTTGAGTCCGAGTTCAGTAAAATTCATTCGTTCCTTCTGCGCGCGGCTCAAAGAAAATTCTTGATGGCGGCGCGCTTGTTGTTTACAAGATTCGTATTGACAAAACTAAGCGCCCCCGGCTTTCCGTATCGTTGCCAGGGGCGCAAGCAAGGCAAAAGGCAAAAGTTAAGGCGGGAATCTTTGGTAAAGGCTTCTGTCTTTCCTTTTGCCTTTTACCTTTTTACTTTTTCCTTACCATCTGGGCGAGCGGTCACCGCCACCGAAGTCGCGCGAGCCTCCGCCGCGATTACCACCGTAGCCTCCGCCGCGTCCACCGCCGCCGCCACGACCGCCGCCAAAGCCGCCTCGACCGCCGCCACCGCCGCCGCGTGACCCGCGATCTTCACGGGGACGGGCTTCGTTGACGTTCAGGTTGCGACCGTTGACTTCCATGCCGTTGAATTGCTCAATAGCCTTCTGGCCTTCTTCCTTCGTTGCCATCTCGACGAAGCCGAAGCCGCGCGAGCGTCCCGTCTCTCTGTCTTCCACGACTGATGCGGACTCGACCGTTCCAGCTTGCGAGAATAGTTGCTGCAAATCATCGCTCGAAGTCTGGAACGCGAGATTGCCGACGTAAAGTTTCATAGACATAAATATAGATGTTCCTCTCCCTTTTTCAGGAGCGTTAAGAGAAGCTGCGAATCAAAGTGTGCTTCGGAGTAACGGTAGTCAGCGAAGGCTCTCAGTTCGGGTGCTCATGTTTTGAGCAACTTCTGCGGTTGAAATCTGACCCACTCTCGAACTATCCCAAACGCCGCCGTCTTAAACTAATCTCGAAGGGCGTATCACCGTTGATACTCAAGAGAAGGAGTAACTGAGGACTATGATGCACTATATCGGCACACAGTTGCAAGTAAAGGACGGACTTTACTGATCATTGATGATTAATCAAAGTGCGCGTCTTCAGTTAATCAAGCGACTGAGGAGTCGCTGCAACTGCTCTGAGTCTTCAAAGTAACAGACCCAATCATTCGCGCCGACGTTCTCGTCCCGGCCTTCGTAGTCTTGAGGAAATTTTTCGGGCATCACGACGAGCGGCGTCTGCCCGTCATATTTAGCGTGCTCTCGTATCCTGCGCCCCGTATCCAAAGCCTCTTCAGGAGACTTGCCAATAAGATTCACTAAGATCAAGTCTGCCGTGAACTGCTCGCCGCCCACTCTTTCCAGAGCGTCCTCTTCCGAGAGCGCGACTATTGTGCGGTAGCCATAGGTTTGCAGATTATGCTTCAGCAGAGGGCGCGTCTCGTCGTCTTCTTCAACTAAAAGGATGGTTCGTTGAATTTCCTGTTTCATGCTCAACTCCCGAATAGTCTTCTTATTAAAGATTAAGAGCTATAGTACATTAAAACTGTTCGTCTGTAAGGTTCAAGTTGCTTTTATGTCCAAAGCGAACGCAGCAATGTGCATTGCGGACAATGCGTGGTATAATCATTTCATACTTGAACCAGTTCTTTTGAGAGCCACCATTCAACATCGGGTCTAGCATGAGAGCCTTACTCCCTTTGATGTGTGCTGTCTTTTACGGACGCAACCGTTAATCAGGGAAGACTATGACCGATGTCTGAGATTATAGAATCACTACCTAAAACCAGCAATCGCATCCTTAACTCATTAACGCGCTCGGAGTACGAGCATCTAGCGCCTCATTTATACCACGTTAATTTGAGCATGGGAGAAGTCCTGTATCATCCAGAACAGGCGATCACGCACGTCTATTTCCCGAATCACGGCACTGTCTCTGTTGTTTCGGTATTTGAAGACGGCGGTAGCGTAGAAGTCGGGATGGTCGGCAACGAAGGCATGTTCGGCATCTCTGTCTTTCTGGGCAGCATCACGACGCCGCTTCAGGCTGTTGTGCAACTGCCGGGCGACGCACACAGGATGCGCGTTGATGTCTTGAACAGGGAGTTCAAGAAGGGCGGACAACTTCAGGACTTACTGCTTCGCTACACGCAAGCCTTCATCACGCAGATCGCGCAGACCGCCGCCTGTAACAGAGCGCATCATATTGACGGGCGGCTGGCCCGCTGGCTGCTGATGTGCCATGACAGAGCACAATCTAAAGATATGAAAATTACTCAAGAGTTCATAGCAACCATGCTCGGCACGCGGCGCGCAGGCGTGACTGTCGCCGCCGGTAAGCTTCGACAGGAGGGGTTGATTAGCTATCAACGTGGGCATGTCATAATCAAGGACCGCGCAGGGCTGGAATCCAAATCGTGCGAATGCTACGAGATCGTGAAGAAGGAGTTCGACCGCTTGATCGGAGGCAACGGGCACTTGGTCTAAAGCAGAGGCGCAATCAAGTACAGGGCTTCGACATGCCGACCCTTCTTGCAACTGTGGTGATAAATAGGACATCATACTTGCCAGCTAATCCCTCTCTCTTGCATTAGCCGTGATGCGCCACTCTTATTAGCGGCGTTCGGGAAGGGAACGAGAGCGGGTTGAAATTCAACTTTCAGAAGTTGCTCATTTGAGCACTCGAATAAAGGGCCTTCGACAGCAACCGTTACTGCCGCAAGCACACTTCGAGACTTCTCTTAACACAACCAGCGACCCTTTACGGAAAGCGCCCCTGGCAATGAAACAAATAAGGCCAGTGGCGCTTTTAGTTTGTCACACGGCGAGAGGCGCACCCCCGCGCATCAGCTTCGGCCATGAAGAAAAGAGTCAACGATTAAAAAGGAAGCCTTTATAGCTTGCCCCAACTGCTTTGCGGGAATGCGCTTTCAACTTGAGCAATCAGAGCAAGAAGAGTTTGCTTGTAAGAATTGCGGGTTCGTTCTGGCTGAAAGTCTGAAGACGAATATTTCCGAAGCTGAAGAATGCATCTTCTGCCGAAGCGAGCATTTCTATATGGAAGCTCCGCTCGATCTCTCCTTTCTCGGTCGCGCCTCAATCTGTTACGTCTGCGAAGCCAGATATAAGGGCATCGTAATCAATAACCCCGAAGAAAAATACACAGAGCGCGGCGCACGAAACGCACGCAGATCAAAGGCCGCTTCGCACTGGAAGGAAAGAGTTGAGCATCACAAGCGAGAAGCGAAAGTATGAAGCGCATGATACTATTGTGCGGATGACAGCAAGACGAAATTCAACTAAGGAGTCTGATGAGCAAAACATCTTACATTGATGACAAGGCTGGAACTATTAACTGGGCGACAACCATTTGGATGGTGATCTTTCACCTCTGTGCTGTGGCCGCGCTCTTCATGTTTAGCTGGCAAGCTCTCATCGTAACCCTTGTTCTCTGGTGGGTGGCCGGAAGTCTTGGCGTCGGCATGGGCTTTCATCGCCTCTTAACACACAGAGGCTACAAGACGCCGAAAGCCGTCGAGTATTTCTTAACAGTCTGCGGGACGCTTGCCTTTGAAGGCGGACCAATCAACTGGGTCGTCACGCACCGCATACACCACGCGCACACGGACCGCGAAGGAGACCCGCACACGCCGCGCGACGGCGGCTGGTGGGCGCACATGGGATGGATTCTCACAGGCACAGCGCAGTTACACGAAGAAGCGGTCTTACAGCGCTATGCTCCAGACATGATGAAGCACGGATTTTATCGCTGGCTCAACCGATTTTATTTCGTGCCTTTAGCAGCCTGCGGCCTGCTGCTCTTTGCCCTGAGCGGCTGGTCCGTCTTGATGTGGGGCATCTTCTTTCGCATAGTCTTTAACCTGCACGCGACATGGCTGGTCAACTCTGCTACGCACATGTGGGGCAGACGCAGGTTCGCCACCGACGATGATTCGACCAACAGTTGGTGGGTCGCGCTCCTGACTTTCGGCGAGGGCTGGCACAACAATCATCACGCGCATCCGACATCGGCGCGTCACGGCCTCGCCTGGTACGAGATTGACATCAACTGGTGGGGCATACGTCTGCTGCAACTCCTGGGTCTGGCGAAAGCCATCAAGCATGTCCGATTAAACGCCGCCTCCCACACGTGGCAGCTTGATTCTGGCCGCACCCATGTCAAAGAAAACCTATGAAAGAGTTGAGAGAGTTTTTTGATTAAGAACAACGAGCGGGGATGGCCAGTGAAATTCCACTGAACCGTATGCCTTTAATCTGATGGGGCGATTTGAGACAGGAGAGTGCGCTGGCTCCTGCTAGAAAGCGTTCAAGCCGCATCCTCTTTTTAGTAACAACCATGCACAGACAATAGCTGCGCATTACTTCACCGATGCGCGGCTCGGAGTTTATGCTACGGCGGGACACGTTCTGAATGGTCCAATTTAGAGGTTATCTAATTGACTGTTTGGACCGATTGCAATATTATCTGCCAGCACGATTTAAGACACTAAGCTTCAGGGACGTTTCTTTGAAACGCTACTTTGACTTACCTCTTTTTTAATCAATGCCAAATGCCAAGGTCAAGGGAAATCTCCAGGTTTGGCTCATCCGAGCTATTGAGGGTTTGACTTAAAAGACTTTAGAACGTCATCTCCTCCGCGCGCCCATGTTGTTCTAGCGCCTCTTCGAGTCAGGGTATTCCATTCATTTCATCTCTAACCTTCAACCGTGCGGCGTGCTCGGTCGCCGTCTGATTAACCCGTAGAGGTCTTACTCTCTGAGTAAGAAGATAACTTCTATAAGATTAAGGAGCAGAATCTTATGAGCAACCGAATCACAGAAAAGATAACGCTGCACTTTGACTTAAACCATTGCCCGCCGGACGAGGAGTTTTCGCTCGGCGCGCTCTCGCGGAAATATAAGCTGACACGACACACGCCGGAGACGTTTAGCAAGTACAGTCAAAAGAACAAAGCTTTGGCGCTGCTCGCTCCAGAGCAACAACACCGAGTCACTCATTTCGTAGAGGACGTGGAGCTACCGGCTGACGCCGTCGGAATTCATCTGGTGACATATCCTAACAAAGACCCGAACAGCATACCGGAACTGGCTCTCCCCTTCGTTTACATTCCGACCGCAGCCAAGCGCCGCCATTTTCGCAAACAGAAAAAGAGCGCGGCTTTGCAATCGCACCCATCTTCGTTGACGCATTTCGGCATAGCTCCCGGCTCGCTCGCGCCCGGAGAGGCGGCCGCCGTCATGCTTGATGCTACACAGGTCTTGACTCCGTTTCAGGCCGCAGAGACTATCATCTTCAACCACCCTGATCTGTTAACCACACGCGAGGACGTAGCCTCTACGGTGATTTACGATCACATCAGCCAAACGCTGCATCAGGACGACACGCTCCCGCAGTATCTTTCGCAGAATGGACCTGGCACACAAGACCCCTACTATGCAATCGTCATCGCCACAAACCCGCAGACGGGTGCTCCCATCAATCCGGTGACTACGGACGAGAACGGTAACCCGATTGTTGATAAGGACGGCAACCCTATCACCTGGCCGCAGCAGAACGGGCAGAACGTCGTTCAGCAATACAAGCTCTCTCCGGCTATGAAGGCGACGCCACGAGCAGCGAGCCTCGCGGCGGCAGACACAGGCAGCGGCTTCCAGTGGAATCTCAGTAACAAAACTTCTACCTATGGGCTGGATGTGGACGGCGGCTCGCTCAGTTATGACACTTCAAGCTCTACGCTCTCCTTCAACGTGAAGAACTGGGCGAATCGATTTCTTGGCGCTTATGTTCAGTTCTTCGATGATGACGGGAATCCGATTAACGACCCCTGGAATCAGGGCAATACCAATCAGAGCAAGATGTATGTCACCAAGCTCTCTTCGGGTAACACGCTTGCCGGAATTCCCATCTGGACGAGCTACACCCCTATCTCATTCGTCGTTCCTTCGAGCGCGGTCAAAGCCGACGTGCTCTTGGGCGGGATGGGGATAGGAAACCGTGACGCAGATGTTGACGTACTCGGCATCGTCTTCACGGGGATTTTCAACTACGCCATCCCCACCTTTCTGATAGGTCTCAGCGTTGGCACGACCGGCGTGAGGTTAGTTCTCAAAACCCTGAAGAAAGTCACCATCGTCATCAATGTTGTAGAGGCATTCCTGGGAGCGCCATCTATCATCATCGGCGCTTTGAGCGACCCGCGCTCGCTCATCAGCACGTTCGGTGAGATAGCCCTTGGCGTGATCTTCTCCAAAGGTCTCTCCATGTTGGCGGTGAAGATTACGGGCTACGTGACGGCTACGGAGATTCTTGAGAAAGCGCCTATAGTGGGTTGGATTTTTGAGGTCGCAAGTTGCGCGGCTGGCATAGCCGACATGCTTGCGACGACTGTCGAAGTGCTGCTGTCTCCCGCGACCTATAACATAGAAGCCGCGCGCGTCATCAACGTGCAGGTTGATGTCTCTCCTGACCCGACGGACGGGACTAAAACACAGAAACCTATCTGGCCGCTTGAGAGCGATCACTGGGAAGTGGTTGTGCAGTACAAGGGCGGCACGAGTGTCAAACAGAGCGGCAGTATGGATTCTATTAAGCCGGATACGCCGCTTTCGGTCCTCTTCTCAGGCGGACATGGCAATTTCGGCTGCGCCGGGCGCGCAGATTCAAGTCAGTTGCAACATATACTCTGCGACCGACTGGCTCTGCGGCAAGTGGACAAGCTCCTGGGTCGCGGCTGTTGCGCCCGATGGCAGCAACAACACGCTCACGCTCGTAGGCTCTATCATAGAATTTCTAGTTCCGCTCACGGCCCAGACTCAGTACGGTCACTATCAAAAGCTCGCCTACAAGAACGAGCATCTAGTCTGGGAGCGCACGACCACTCCGCCTGCGGCAGTCTTCTTAGGGAGCACTGATTGTCCAAATTCCGGCAACATACTTTGTCGTCTGGTTGACATCACGATAAACGATCTGGCTTACGCTCTCGCCTACACCTATCAGGCATCGGGTCAGAACCTGCCATTGAATTTCGGCACCGATCCTCAGCAGGGCCAGATGTACGCCTTTCAGAGCATCTCTGCGTTGGGCGACCCGGAAGCCGGGATGAAGCAGCCGACCATAGGCTTCTCGCTACAGCCCTACATAGCCTACGACCAGTTCGGACCAGCGCCACTCTTCACTATGCCTGCGGCGACCTATCAACCGGAGTTGGATGGAGCGAACAATCAGCCCGTTCCGGCAGACGTGGCGACGGCCTTTGCCAACGCAACCGGCTCTTCCGGCTCAGGCTCAAACGCTCCGCCATCTGGCAGCGGAAATTTTACTTTACCCGACGGCGCTATAGTCACCGTCGTCACAGCAAGCGCAGAGTGGTACATAGGCTTACCCAACCAGCCGCTTTATGATCTCAGGCGAGAGACAGACACCATCAACGTGTTTGCTTACCCGACGCCCGCGTTCAGCCCGCGCAACTACTATCTGGACTCGCGCTCCTACGCAAGCGACGAGAAATATTATCTGCGGCAAGTGGCGCTCGACGACAACAGCAACACCTTCGACTACACGCCTGGACAAAGCTGGGGCGCGTTCTCAAATACAACGCTCGACGCCATCGTCGTTCACCCGAACGGCTACGTCATAGGCGTCAACTACGAGTATCACAAGATGCTGATCTTGCAGTTGCCCTCAAACGCAGTGGACGACGCGGACGCTCCTGTAGCTCTGCCCCTAAGCGGCAAAGGACTGCGCGAAGACTTGTTGAAAGGTCCGATCGCATTGACCATCACGCCCGACGGTCGCATCCTCGTGCTCGAACAGGACAACGCGCGCGTTCAAGCCTTCGACACGATAGCGAACCCGGTACAGTGCTTCGCCGGACCACTCGCCTTCACGCTTGACGCCGGATTCAAGACGGATTTGAACAGCGGCAATCTCTCGAATGCGTTTCAGCAGGCGTATCAGCAGAACGTACAGCCCAGCTTGCTCTTAGCTTCAGCCTGCCTTCGACCTTTGCCGATGACCTGAACAATGGTCAGGTCACAGATGACCTCAAGCAGCAGTTTGCCAACAATGCTCTAGCTCTCTCCGACAACGGCCCGTATCAAGTGCTCTCGACTCAGCCGGGCAACATCTGGCTTCTGATAGATCAAGGCTCAGGCATCTCTTTCGACATACGAAAGAACCTCTACGTCAATCTCAATGGGAACGAGCTATTGACTCTTCCGGCATCTCTCATCACTGACCTGAACAATGGCACTGCGTCTGCCGCCTTGATACAGGAGTTTGAGGATTACGGCGTCACGCTCTCCTCCGCAGACCAGCTTCAGGTGATCGTCGCAACTCAAAACTCTGAGTGGCTCTTGATGGATAATGGCACCAACGTCTCTTACGACATCACGGTCGAGTCGAACGCTTACGCCTACCAAGGCTCAACGCTGCTCTTCAATCTCCCGGCGGGGATCGTTGGCGAGATTACCGGGAGTGGCGCACCACCTCAAGACCTCGTGGATCAATTCACAGGCCACAATGTTAATCTCTCATCATCGCTCGAACTCAACGTCATCACGCCCGGCACGACGTGGCAACTCGTTGACGAGGGCAACAACCAGACCTACGACATCAACACGGAAGCCGATTTGGATGTGTTCCACGCCGCAACTTTCAGCGTAGAGGTCGTAGCAGAGAACACCCACTGGGTCTTGAGAGATTCGGTCAACACGCTGAGCTTCGACATCAAGCCGGATGCAAACAACGCTTCCATACTCGACGTGCAGCAACTGGTTTCAGTGATGAGCCTCAAGGACGGCGTCTCGCCCGACATACACTACCTGGACATAGGCGTGGAGACTAAAGGGTTCATCTATGTCCTCTCATACGAGGGAACGGGTAGCCAAACGTCCGACTATCATCTGGACATCTACAACCCGGACGGCAGTTGGCTCTCGCGCACGCCTGAGAATGCGGGCGACCCCGGTGTGAACGGCGCGCGTATGATCGTGGACCAATGGCGCAATCTTTACACGCTGAACTACGAGGCCATCTTAGGCCCTAACAGCCGTACAGAGCCTTCTGTAAGCACCTGGATTCCTTCGACGCCGACGGGAAACAGTAACTCTTGACGCGGACGCGCGGGCTGTTCTCTTTCAAGTTTCAGTTGGGCATAGAAAGAATCCAAGGGCGACCGCTTGAACATCGAAAGGTGTCGCAGAGAGTCTGGAGTTTTCTGCGACACCTATACACATCATCTGCGCGGCGGGCGGTAAGATTCAAAAAACTTTCACTCAACTGAAGCAGCTTTCGACACTCATTTTTAGCATTCCATTAAGGACTCGACTATGAACTTCATGGGCAAGTAGATTATCTGGTCGCACGGGGCAACGGGCTATCTCGTTCCTGAGTATATATCGGGGCCGCAACCGGTACTTTACGCTTCTCCCGCTACGGACATACGGTATGCTGTTTACAATATTTACTCCGGTCCGCATGCAGGTGAATTGCTCATTCAGTCCGACCATCAAATCCAGACGACAGGCGCTGAGAGTTGGCTTCAGTGCGCTACCAGGGGACTTGGAATGGATGCATAGTTGCCAATTCAAACCTCGCTGGTGCTATAGCGCTTACCAGGCAGCAGAATGGCGACTGGACTAACCTGCTCCACGAATCTACGCCGCTCTACGTCGTTAGCATCATCGTGGCGGTAGTGTTGGTGGTCGGCAACCAATTCGGGGGAGGCGACCCGGACCTAAACGTCACAGTTAAGACTCAATCACTCGATGCTTACAAGGAGTCGAAGTCTGCTGTCGGCGCTGATTTCTCCAACATAGATTTCACAGGCGCAGACCTTTCGGGGATTGACTTCACGAACGCAGACTTCACGGGGGCTACTCTTACGGAAGCGCGGTTTGACTCAACCAACAAACTTGCGGGAGCGAAATTCATCAACGCAGACCTGACCAACCTTAACCTCGCTGGCCTTGACCTTTCGGGCGCAAACTTCACGGGAGCAAAGCTGAATGGCCTCAATATGGAGAGCGCAAATCTCTCAGAGGCGATAATGCCGGACCTGGACCTGACTCAATTAGCTTCGCCTTCGTTCAGCAATCCGCCGACGCTTGCGGGCACTGGCAGATTGTGGACGGGCCGCAGAGCTACACTCTGTGGACAGACATAGACGAGAACGGCAACACAGAACTATACGCCGCGCCTTCTCTGACACTCACACAGACGGCTTTTCAACAGAATGGAATAACGTTGCGTTGGCAGGCAAGCACTTCTATAGACGAAGCGAATCAGCAATGGTTGATAGACGACGATAGCGAAAACCCACAGGACTTCTCTCTGGGTTACGTGCGTTTTGTCGTCACACTGGATGGCAGCCTGCTGGATGTCTATGGAACTGCCATACGCATCGAGAGGCTGGGAGACGGCAACCAGCTACAGATAGAGACTGAGACGTGCAACGTAACTGCGCTCAGTGTTACGAACATGGATGGTGATACGGTCTGCCCGAACGGAGCTAAGTTGAGTACGAATCAGAACATGGAAGGCGTGAAATGGGATGCGAAGTGGCTTAGAGCGAGCGCTCTGCCTGCTCCTCCCGCTTGCGTGCCGACGGATTATAGTTGGTGTCCTCAAGCTCAGACGGAAGCGACAAAGACGGTCAAATGAAGCAGTTGAATAGCTCACCTATTATTACCAAAGATAACCTGTGCGCGCCCGGCCAAGCGCAAAGATGGCGAACCGCAGTACTTTGCATTCAAAGAAGTGGCCTAGCGCATCAGTGCTGAAGCGGTCCAGAGTATAGGCGCTTGTCCGTGCAGGTCACCCACGTTTCGCGGGCGTGCCAAATAGTATTTCAATTGCGTTTGGATGTCCGGTCCAACTTCCTGAGCAGCTTTATTCGTTCCGACACAAACCTCGCGCACGTTTGCATTCTCGTCAATATATTTGACAAGACCGAGCCATGCTTTACGAGCCGCTGGTCCGTAGGTCTTTTCATCTAACCAGCCATTCTTAACGCCCGTTACCATTGCGAACGTGAACATGCCTGTGCCGGAAGTTTCCGACCAAGCTTCCGTGTGGTCTATAAGCTGACGCCACAATCCATCCTCGCCCTGGTACTTCAGAAGCGACGCCATCATCTTCCTGTAGCCATCAAGGATTCGCGCACGCTGAGGATGATTCTTCGGAAGCGAGCGCAAGAGTTCGGCCATGCCTGCCGCGAACCAGCCGTTGCCGCGCCCCCAGAAGAAAGGCGAGTCCGGCGCGTGATAGAAGAGACCGTTAGGCTGTTGCAGCTTATCAAGATAAGCGGACATCGCCAGAGCCGCACGGTCCAAATACTTTGCATCATGCGTAGCTCTGTAAGCCTGCACCTCAACGGCGGGAATCATGTACATATCGTCAATCCAGTAGCGCGCCTCCGCCGTAATCCCGTCCGGCGTAGTCTTCTCCCATTGCTTGTCCGCAAAGCTTCGCCCCATATCAAGATACTTCTGATCTTTCGTCACTAAATAAATCTCAAGAGGCACTACGCCGAACACGTGGTAGTCAACGTGAGCGTCCTCAGAGATACGCTTCGCGCCTTCCGGCGTAAAGAACTGGTCGAACTTTCTTATCAATCTCGTCTGTAAATCTTTGTCTTGAGTTAGCTCTGCGACTGTAAGCGCGCCGTACCACGCGCAGACTTCCGGGTAGATGACGAACTGTCTTTTGGGCTTCTCCACACCGTTTGATTTGACCATCTGCTCAAACTCGAATTTGCGCGCAACGAAGTTCTCGGCAACGCGCTTGCCAATCTCCTGCGGCGAAGTTCCTGCGGGCCAGTTCTTAAAATACCTGGACTGCGCGAGAGCGTTGTTGCCGATCAGTACGATGAACGCCGTCGCTATCAGTAATGCGAGTCTCTTCGATTGTCTGAGCATATTCACTCCTTCAAATTTTTTATCTGGCTTGCGCGCCATTCGATGCGGGTGTGGCGACAGAGTTGATCGTGATTGTGTTGCTTGTAAGACCGTTGGCCGTGGCCGTGAGAGTGATACGGCCAGATGGTGCGCTCGCTTTGAGAATAGCCAAGCAGCGGCCCTGATAAGCTCTGCGCTCTGTCGCTTGAAACGGCTCGTGGCTGTTGTTGTCCGCGCTGTCAACTGCAACTACAGCGCCCGGTCCCGTGACTTTGAAACTGATTAGATCATTTGCGCTCGGAACTACGACGCCATTCTCATCAACAACAACGGCCTCTACGAAAGCAACATCGTCCCAAACGGGAGCAAGACTGCTCCGCTCCGTTGTGAGCAGAATCTTCGCGGGCTTTCCTGCGGTTCGCAGTTCGTATGTGGCGACCGATTGGCCGTTATTCATTCCGACTGCTTTGAGCGTGCCCGGCGCGAAAGGAACTTTCCAGTTGCGCGGCGAGTCATCATTTGGGCGCTGCTTTGCTCCCAACGATTTGCCGTTTAGAAAAAGCTCAACCTGTTCGCAGTTGCTATAGACCTCAACATTCTCTTCGTGCGTTTCGCGTTCGCGCGGCGTCCAGTCGGATAGAAGAACCTGCGGGCGTCTTTCCTGCGCGGCAGTTCCGTAGCCTGGGTCTGTCGGAGCAAGCGGCGTCGGCGCAACTCTTCGCGTGATATAAACCATGGGGTGCGCGCTCCACCAACTCTCTCTTTGGAATGCGATTGGCTTCCGTCTGTCGGTCCGGTCGAGCAATCCGAAGTTGTCCGCAACGTTAGGCCACTGGCGCGACTCGCCCAGATAATCAACGCCCGCCCACAGAAACTGTCCCGCGTATGGCGGATTGTCGCGCAATGCAATCCACGCTTCGCGCGTGTGCCCGTTCTCCGTACCAAGGATTTTGCGCGAAGGTTTCTGCTGGTGCGCCGCGAGAATCTCGTTCTCACGATAGTTCTGGCCGACTACGTCCAGGAGGTCCGCAAGCCCGTTGTCGTAATCGTGGCTCACGTTCGGACGAAAGAGCGCCTGCGTGACGGGGCGCGTCGGGTCTGATTCGTGAAAGGCTGCGACCAATGAAGTGAGAATCTCTTTGGCTAGTTCGGCCTTCTGCGTGTCGTGAATCTCGTTGCCGGCGCTGTAAATGATTATGCTCGGATGATTGCGGTCGCGGCGGACTGTATCGCGCAAGTCAACCAGAGACCATTCTCTGAAATATAGATGATAATCGAAAGGGTTCTTGCCTACGGTCCAGCAGTCGAACATCTCGTCCATAACTAGAAAGCCCATGCGGTCGCACAGGTCTAAGAATTCTGGCGACGGTGGATTGTGAGCGGTGCGAATTGCGTTGACGCCGAGTTGCTTTAAGGCTTCGAGACGGCGCTCCCACGCGCTTAAGGGAACGGCAGCGCCGAACGCGCTCGCGTCGTGGTGCAGGCAGACGCCCTTGATCTTAAAATTCCTGCCGTTCAGCCAGAAGCCTGTCGCGGCGTCGAAGTGAAACTCACGAATGCCGAAAGTGATCGTCTCGTCATCGAGCGTGCTGCGGCCAGCGCGAACCTGTGTGACTGCCCTGTAAATGTATGGATGGTCTATGTCCCAAATTTTCGGAGACCTGACTGCGATCTCTTGCCGGAAATCGACAGACTTGCCAGCGGCGATCTCCTGCGCCTTTGTAGAGACGTTTTGAATCGCGCGACCATCAGGATCAAGCAAAGTGATTTGAAGACTAACATTGCGCGGCGCATCCGATTGATTGACGACTGTGCTTTCGACGCGCACGGTCGCTTCGGCCACTTCAACCTTCGGCGTTGTGACGAATGTGCTCCAGTGTTCGATGTGAACCGGGTCGGTTATAACAAGTCGCACGTGACGATATAGCCCAGCGCCCGTGTACCAGCGCGAGGCTGGCTGGCCTGAGTTGTCTGCGCGGACTGCCAGGACGTTCTGTTTGTCGCTTCCGAAATTTAAGTGACCGGTCAGTTCATAGCGGAAGCTGACGTAGCCATAAGGTCTGTGGCCCAGATGAAAGCCGTTGATCCACACGTCGCTGTTCGCCATGATGCCATCGAAATCTATAAAGACGTGGCGGTGTGATGCGCTCGCGGGAAGAGTGAAATGCTTTCGATACCAGCCTACGCCTGCCGGAAGAAAACCTCCCGCGCCGCCAGTTGGATTCTTCTCATCAAACGGGCCTTCAATGCTCCAGTCGTGTGGCACGTCGAGTCCTCGCCATGATGAATCGTCGAATCCAGCACCTTCAGCGCCTTTCGCATCAGATTTTAGAAAGCGCCAGTCTTTGTCGAACGACTCGGTGGTGCGCGAAGGACTAACAGAGCGCGTTTGCGCTGCGGCGCGAGAGTAAGGTGTGACTTGCGCGCACGCGACCAGCATCAAGAGCATCAGGCGCGCGACAAATCTTTTTAAGAGGCTTCTTCGCATGACGAGTTTCCGAACTTTGTTAAATGAAAAAAAAGATACCGACCGCAAACACAGTTAACCGCTTATCCGTCCGCACATAATAACGTGAATTACGAGTAAGCAGAAGGCGCGGATTGACTGACGGCAGAATCTCAAGACGTTCAAGGCTTCGGCAATCTTCCAGCGGCCTCATACTTGAGTTCGATAATATGCAAGCCTCTTCGACCTGTACAATTTCTGACCTTAGTTCTATTACCCTCCGCGCCCTGCATGGTGATACACTCTGTGGAGTTCAACTAAATTATTCGATGCTTCCGCCGCAGCGGGAATGACACAGGATGAGTAAAGCAGAAAGACGAATCCGTTCGTTGCTCTATCTTCTCTGCATTGTGAACAGCATGATGGCTGCCACTACTGCGCGAGCGCAAGCGACCTTCGACACAGGCGCGGGGCAACTTCCTCGTTGGGTGAAAGATGTAGGCGCGAGGCGCGAGCCGAAAGGTAAGCGAACATTTTCCGTAAACTCCTACGGCGCTCGCGGTGATGGCCTCTCTAACTCGACCGCGTCCATTCAGAAAGCTATTGACGACTGTGCTCGCGCGGGCGGAGGCGTTGTTGCCTTCATGCCCGGCCAGTATGTGACGGGCGCGCTCTTTCTAAAGAGCAATGTGGACCTGCGCGTTGAGAGTGGCGTTACGTTGCTGGGCAGTCAGGAGGATGCGGACTACCCTTCTATATGGACTCGCGTTGCAGGGATAGAGATGAAATGGCCTGCTGCTTTAATCAACATTAGCGAGCAGAAGAACGTGAAAATCTCCGGCGGCGGGACGATTGACGGGCAGGGCAAGAAGTGGTGGGATCGTTACTGGTCATTGAGGCGCGAATATGAGCCGAAGGGCTTGCGCTGGGCTTCCGATTACGACGCGGAGCGCGTGCGCCTGATGGTCGTCTGGAAATCTTCAGACGTGACGGTTGAGAATATGAATCTGAAGCGATCAGGCTTCTGGACCGTGCAGGTAGTCTATTCGGACCACGTCACAGTAAACGGCGTGAAGATAAGCGACAACGCCGGACCTAGCACGGACGGCGTTGACATAGACTCGTCCAGTTACGTTCTGGTTGAGAACTGCGACATAGACAATAACGACGACGACATCTGCCTGAAGGCCGGGCGCGACGCAGACGGTCTTCGCGTCAATCGCCCAACTGAATATGTAGTCGTCCGCGACAACCTGATACGGCGCGGCGGTGGCGTGCTCTCTTTTGGAAGCGAGACTTCGGGCGGCATACGCCGCGTGGTCGCCTATCACAATCGCGGCGTTGGCACGAGCGAGGGAATACGTTTTAAGTCCGCCAAGACGCGCGGCGGCTTCGTCGAAGATGTGTTGATACGCGATCTAAAAATGGAGAACGTCCCGCTGCCTTTCACCTTTACTCTGAATTGGAATCCGAGCTACAGCTACGCGACTATACCGAAAGATGTGAAGATCGTTCCGCCGCACTGGATCGTTATGAATACTCCGGTCACGCCGCCCGAACGGGGCTTGTGCGAATTTCGCAACATCACAATTGAGGACGTTGATGCTGTGGGCGCAAAGCAGATTTTCTCCGCGAGCGGATTGCCAGCGAAGCCCATCATCAACGTCAAGTTGGTCAACGTCACAGCGCAGGGCGGCGCAGCAGGCTCAATCGAATACGCGCGCGATTGGACGATGAAGAACGTCAAGCTGCGAACTGCAAACGGCGAAAACGTGAAGGTGACTAACAGCGAGAAGGTTGATATGCCGGAGATTGTAAAGTGAAGCGGCGCGTCTGTAGTTAGCTTGACAGCCCAAAGGTTTGTTGATAAACGAGGACGAAAGTTTATCTAAAATAAAGTCAGAAGATTGGACGCTTGCGGCTTATTCGCACGGAGGCGCGCGAGTCTAACTATTCTTCTTTGGTGAAAATGATGAGACAAAACAAAAGAGTTTACTTCATTGGTCTTGCAGTGACCTTGCTGTTAACAGCTTGCCTGTTGTTCGTCGGATGCAATCGTGGCGGTGGAGGCGCAGGCGGCGGCAAGCATTACAAGGTTGCGTTCGTAACCAACAATGCTTCCGATTACTGGACCATCGCGCGTAAAGGGACGGAGAAGGCCGACGCTGAACTGCCGAACGTGGACGTTGAATTCAGAATAGATTCTGACGGAAGCGCCGCCGAGCAACAGCGCATAGTTGATGATCTTGTTGCGAAGGGAATTGACGGCGTAGCCATAAGCCCTGTTGACCCGGCGAACCAAACTCCAATGCTGAACAATGCTGCGGATAGAACCCTGGTCATCACGCAGGACAGCGACGCGCCACAGAGCAAGCGCGCAGTTTATATAGGCACGGATAATATAGCGGCAGGACGACAGGCGGGCGAACTTGTGAAAGAGGCTCTGCCGCAGGGCGGCAAGATAATGGTCTTCGTAGGAGTGTTAGACGCAGCCAACGCTCAGCAACGCTATCAGGGACTCAAAGAAGCTCTGCAAGGCTCTAACATTCAGATCGTTGACGTGAGAACGGACAACACGGATCGCGTGCGAGCTAAATCGAATGCAGCGGACACGCTCGTGAGTGTTCCAGATATAGCAGGGATGGTTGGACTCTGGGCTTATAATGGTCCGGCGATACTCGGTGCGGTGAAAGACGCGAATAAGATTGGCAAAGTAAAAATAGTCTGCTTCGACGAAGACGACGAGACTCTGAACGGGATTAAGGATGGCGCAATCTACGCGACCGTAGTGCAGCAGCCCTACGAGTTTGGCTACCGCTCAATACAGATGATGTCGAAAATTCTCGACGGCGACCGCTCAATGATTCCTGAGAGCAAACAGATATTCGTGCCGACGAAAGCGATCAAGAAGGATAACGTTGAGGCATTCACAGCGGACCTCAACAAGCTTCGTGGGCGGAGTTGACAAAAAGCAGAATTCAGAATTCAGCAGTCAGAAGGGGATAAGGCTCAAAACCGTTTTTCTTTTCTTCTGGATTCTGGATTCTGAATTCTGACTCCTGCTTTTGATGAGGTATAGCCATGCCTGACGCATACACTCCGCGCCCTGAGCATAAATTCACTTTCGGACTCTGGACCGTAGGCAATCGTGGACGCGATCCGTTTGGCGACGCTGTTCGTCCTACGCTCACGCCTGTCGAAGCTGTGCGAATGCTCGCAGAGGTTGGTGCGATGGGAGTCAATCTGCATGACAACGATCTTGTGCCGATTGATGCAACAGTGCAGGAGCGTGACCGGATTGTGCGCGAGTTTAAGAGCGCGTGCGAAGCGTCTGGGCTGAAAGTTCCTATGGCGACGGTCAATCTCTTTTATGACCCAGCGTTCCGCGACGGAGCTTTCACGGCTAACGACCCTGCTGTGCGAGCCTACGCTGTGCAGAAGACAATGCGCGCGATGGATTTGGGCGCTG
>Ga0066662_10000441_pt1 | contig 18134 bp, 19 predicted proteins | sample GraSoiAngelo_111_FD_133939 | JGI IMG/M metagenome (GOLD analysis project Ga0066662, IMG submission 133939) | Grasslands soil microbial communities from the Angelo Coastal Reserve, California, USA - 14_0903_12_40cm | ecosystem: Environmental > Terrestrial > Soil > Grasslands | place: USA...
AGTTATGTGGATTGTCCGATTAGCGCTGCGCAGGCCATATACCTTCGTGGTGCTGGCGCTTGCCATTTTTTTGCTCACCCCGCTCGTGCTCATGCGCACACCGACCGACATTTTCCCGGAAATCAACATACCCGTGGTCAGCATCGCCTGGACCTACTCTGGTCTCTCGCCGCTCGAGATGGAGCGGCGCGTCACCTCGACCATCGAACGCGGCGCGACGACCATGGTCAACGATATCGAGCACCTGGAGTCGCAATCGCTTCCCGGCATGACCATCATCAAGCTCTTTTTTCATCCGCGAGCCAATATCTCTACGGCGCTGGCGCAAACGGCCGCCGCCACCGAGACGATGATGAAGTGGCTTCCGCCGGGCGCCACTCCACCGCTCGTGATCATTTACTCCGCTTCGACCGTTCCGGTCATTCAAATCGGACTCACCAGCGACACCATGAGCGAGCAGGAGCTGTTCGACCTCGGCACCACCTATCTTCGTCCCAAGTTCACCACCGTGCCCGGCGCGGCCATTCCCTGGCCGTACGGTGGAAAGCAGCGTTTCATCTCGGTGGATATCGATTCCGCGGCTTTGCAATCGAAGGGCCTCTCTCCCGTGGATATCGTGAACGCCATGAACCAGCAGAACCTCATCTTGCCGACGGGAACCGCAAAGCTCGGCCAGCTGGAGTACAACGTGGAGATGAACGGGAGCCCGCGCACCGTGGCGGAGCTCAACGATCTGCCGGTCAAAAGCGTGAACGGTAGCACCATTTACATGAAGGAAGTGGCGCACGTCCGCGACGGCTTTTCCCCGCAGACCAACATCGTGCGCGCCAATGGACGGCGCGGCGTGATCATGAGCATTCTGAAGACGGGCGGCACTTCCACGCTGGAAGTGGTTTCCCGCGTCAAAGAAATTCTGCAATACTACTCTGGGGCCTTGCCGGAAGGCTTGCACGTTACGACTTTTTTTGATCAGTCGCTGTTTGTGCGCGCGGCCATCCAGGGCGTGATCCGTGAAGCGCTGATTGCTGCTTGCCTAACCGCGGTCATGATTCTGCTTTTCCTCGGGAACTGGAAAAGCACGCTGATCATCGCCATCTCCATTCCTTTGTCCATCCTGGTGAGCGTCATCGCCCTGGGCGCCTTGGGAGAAACGATCAACATCATGACTTTGGGGGGCCTGGCGCTTGCCGTCGGCATCCTGGTCGACGACGCCACCGTGGAGATTGAAAACATCAACCGCAACCTGGCCATGGGAAAAGAGACCATGCAGGCCATCCTGGACGGCGCAGCGCAAATTGCCGTGCCGGCGTTCGTTTCGACGATTTGCATTTGCATCGTATTCATTCCGATGTTCTTCCTGTCCGGCGTCGCGAAATTCCTCTTTGTGCCCCTCGCCGAAGCGGTGATTTTCGCCATGCTTGCTTCGTATTTCTGGTCGCGAACCATCGTGCCTACCCTGGCGATGTACCTTCTTTCCGCGGAAGACGAATATCGCGCCGACGAGCATGTCGGCGAAAAAATGGGATTCTTCCGCCGGTACCAGCAGGGATTCGAGCAGCGCTTTGAGGCTTTCCGGGATGGCTACCGGCGCGCGCTCGCGACCGCCTTGCATCACTCCTGGCTATTTACCGGGTGCTTTCTCGGCTTTTGTGTTCTGTCCGGAGGGCTCACTTTTGTGATCGGCCGTGATTATTTTCCGAGCGTGGACGCGGGCCAGATTCGCCTGCACATGCGCGCCCGTTCCGGGCTGCGGATCGAAGAGACCGCGCGGCTGGCGGACCAGGTGGAAACCGCCGTCAAGGAAATCATTCCCAAGAGGGATTTGGTCACCATTCTCGACAATATCGGTTTGCCGTACAGCAGCATCAACATGACCTACAGCAATGCGGGCACCATCGGCACATCCGACGCCGAGATTCTCCTGCAGTTGAAAAAGGATCGCGGAAGCTCGACCGAAGCCTACATCCGGGGACTTCGCGAATTGCTGCCCCAGCGGTTCCCGTCGACGCAGTTTTTCTTCCAGCCGCCCGACATCGTGTCCCAGATCCTGAATTTCGGCATGCCCGCGCCCATCGACATCGAGGTTATGGGACAAAATCTGGTAGGCAACTATCAAATTGCAGAAAAGCTCGTGACCGAGATCCAGCACATCCCCGGAGCCGTCGACGTGCACGTGCAACAAGCTTTCGACGATCCCACCCTGCACATGGAGATTGACCGCACGCGCGCCCAGTCGGTCGGATTGCAGGCCCGGGACATTGCGCAGAACCTGCTGGTCTCGCTGAGTTCGAGCTTCCAGACGGCTCCCGTCCTCTGGATGGACCCGAAAAACGGCGCCACTTACCAAGTGGCGGTGCAAACTCCGCAATACCGGGTTGACTCGATGCAGGCGCTCGCGAACACTCCGGTCACCGGCGCCGGCGCGTCTGGCTCAGACCAGCCGCCGCAGATTCTTGGCAACCTGGTAAGCATTTCCTCGGCCATGCGGCCCGCGGTCGTGTCCCACTACGACATCGAGCCGCTGATCAACGTTTACGCTGCCGTGGACGGGCGGGACCTCGGCGCGGTTTCCGACGAAATCGCGGAGCGCGTCCACGACATCGAGAAGGAACTGCCACGAGGCAGCCACATCACCGTTCGCGGCCAAGTACAAACGATGAAATATTCGTTCCAGGGTCTCGCTCTCGGGCTTGTTGGCGCGATCGTTTTGGCCTACCTGTTGATCGTTGTGAATTTCCAGTCGTGGCTCGATCCGTTCATCATCATCACCGCCCTGCCCGGGGCGCTGGCCGGCATCTGCTGGATGCTGTTCCTCACGCACACGACGTTGAGTGTGCCTTCGATGATTGGCGCGATCATGTGCATGGGCGTGGCCACAGCGAACAGCATCCTGGTGGTTTCTTTCGCGCGCGAGCAGATGGAGGAAGGAAAGCCCGCCCGGCAAGCTGCGCTCGAAGCGGGATTTGTGCGCATTCGCCCGGTCATCATGACCGCGCTCGCGATGATCATCGGGATGGTTCCACTGGCCATCGGTCTCGGTGAAGGCGGCGAGCAGAATGCTCCTCTCGGCCGCGCGGTGATCGGCGGCCTGATTTTTGCGACTTTCGCCACGCTGTTCTTCGTTCCCACGGTGTTTTCCATCATCCACGGGCGGCGGGAGCGCCGCAGGGGTCTGGAAACAGCCACCGCTCCGGTAATACCCTGATGGGCGTGCGGAGCGAATTCGCATCCCGGAGCAAGTTCGGCAGACGCAGTTTGCAATGCAGTACGGAGTTGAGATGAGTCTTCAAGGCGGCAGTCAGGCTCCCGAAAGGGGGGCGAAGTTGTTCAAGGTGCTTACCGGCGGGGCGCTCCTGCTTGTGGTGCTTGGTGCGTTTACGATGCTCCAGCGCCGTGCGGAATACCGCACCCTCGCGGAAGAAACGGAAACGCTGGCGATTCAAACGGTCGGGGTCATTCACGCGACCCCGGAGGCAGGCGAGGAAGATTTGGTTCTGCCCGGCACCATGGAAGCCTTCGTGGAATCGCCGATTTACGCGCGCACCAATGGCTACCTGAAAAAGTGGTATCACGACATCGGCAGCCGCGTTCAAAAGGGCGACCTGCTGGCGGACATCGACACTCCGGAAGTGGATCAGCAGCTCTCGCAAGCGCGCGCCGATCTGGCGACGGCCGAGGCCAATGCCCACCTTTCGGAGATTACCGCTTCCCGGTATACGGAACTCTTGAAAACGGACGGCGTATCGAAGCAGGAGGTCGATAACGCCGCCGGCGATCTTGCGGCCAAGCGCGCCATCGTGCAATCGGAGGAAGCCAACGTGCACCGCCTGGAGGAAATGAAATCCTTTCAGCACATTTACGCGCCGTTTTCCGGGGTCATCACGCGCCGCAACACGGACATCGGCATGTTGATCAACGCCGGAAACACCGGATCCGCCGAGCAGTTGTTTTTCCTGGCCCAGACCAGTCCTTTGCGGGTTTACGTGCGCGTGCCGGAAATCTACGCGAACACCATTCATGCGGGCCTCGGAGGGTATCTCGAGGTCACGCAGTATCCGGGCAAAAAAATAGAAGGAAAGGTCGTGCGCACCGCGGAAGCAATCGACCTGGCCACGCGCACGCTGAACACCGAAGTGGACGTTCCCAACCGCGATGGCACGCTGCTGCCCGGCGGCTACGCGCAGGTGCATCTGGAAGTCAAAGTGACCGGTTCGCGGTTGCAGGTACCGGTGAACGCTTTGCTGTTCCGTTCCGAGGGCCTTCGCGCCGTCGTCGTGGACGCCAATCACAAAATCCATCTGAGGCAGATTACGGTCGGGCGCGACTATGGCACGAACCTCGAGGTTTTGCAGGGCCTCGATCCCAAGGATTGGATTGTCCTCAATCCGGAGGATTCGCTCGAAGAAGGCCAGGAAGTGCGCGTGAAAGAAATCGCCATGAATACCGCCGCCCCGGCACCCGGGAAGCCGCAAACACCGACACCGGGTTCCAACAAATAGTAATGATGAGGGTGAAGCATCTCGCGGTCCTCGGTACCGTAGCTGTCTTCTTATTCGGCTGTACCGTGGGGCCGAAGTACCAGCGGGCTTCCGCTCCCGTTCCCGCCAAGTGGGATGTCACCGAGCCGTGGCGCGAAAGCGCCCCCAAAGACGGGGTCGCCAAAGGCGAATGGTGGAGCGTTTTCGAGAGCGACGAACTGTCCGCCCTTGAAAAGCAGACGCTCGACGCGAACCAGACCATCCAAGTGGCCGTTGCGCGTCTCGAGCAAGCACGCGCCGCGGCCGCGCTCGAAGTAGCGACGCGGTTTCCGACACTTTCCACCTCGCCCAGCGCCGAGCGCCAGCGGCTCTCCGGGAATCGGCCGAGCAGCAGCAACTTTCCGATCACCGGCGCGGTCTCTCAAAGCAACATCACTCTTCCGTTCGTCGCGGGCTATGAAGCGGACTTGTTTGGGCAGCGACGGCGCACCATCGAAGCGGCCCAGGCCTCCTACCAGGTCGCCGCCGCCGACCTTGCAAACGTGCGCCTGGTGATCACTGCGGAACTTGCGGGCGATTACTTCACGCTCCACCAGCTCGATTCCGAGCTGAACATCTTGAATCGCACCGTCGACACGCTCCAAAAAGGCCTGCAACTGGTCGAATCGCGCCACGCCGGCGGCCTGGCCTCCGGTCTGGACGTCGCCCAGGAAGAAACCCTGCTAAACACCACGAAAACGCAGGCAGTTTTGCTGCAACAACAACGCAAACAGGTTGAGGATGCCATCGCGGTGTTGCTCGGAAAACCTGCGCCTGATTTTCACCTCGTGCCGAAAGAATCGAACGCCGAGCCTCCTGCGCTCGATGCGGGATTGCCTTCCGACCTTCTCGAGCGCCGTCCGGACATCGCCGAGGCCGAGCGCCAGATGGCGGTCGCCAACGCGCAGATCGGCATTGCGCGCTCGGCCTATTTCCCCTCGTTGAATCTTTTTGCGAACGGCGGATGGCAAGCGGCGGACATCGCCAAGCTTTTGAATGTGCAGAGCACCTTCTGGGCCGTCGGAGCCAACGTGGCGGAAGCCATCTTTACCGGCGGTTCGCGGCGCGCGCAAACGCAATTCGCCAAAGCGGGTTACCGGGCGAGCGTGGCTTCCTACCGCGACACGGTCTTAAACGCGTTCCGCGAGGTGCAGGACGACGTGACCGGCTTGCTGGTTCTCGACCAGGCTTTTCTCGCGCAAGAGAAGACCGTTGATTCGGCCCGCCGCACTGTGGATATCGCCACGAGCCGCTACGTGGGGGGCCTCGTCAACTATCTTGATGTCGTAAACGCCCAGCAGACCTTGTTGAATAACGAGCAGGAGCTGGCCGTAATCCGCGGCCAGCGCCTGGTGACCAGCGTTCTGCTTGTGAAGGCCCTTGGTGGCGGATGGGACGCTTCGAGCCTCGCCGCCGTGCAGGTCAAAACAAGACTGAAAGACGTAGTCGCGCCCTGAAGCAGCCGCGCCCGGAGTTCGTTCAGGGATTGCCGGTGTCGTGCGCCGAGATGACGCGGCCCAATTCCGACGAGCGGCCCAGGCGATCGAACATCTGATACGCGGCGTCGGAAATCTTCGTGATGGCGTCTCCACCATCCCGCTCGCGCTTCAAATAGGTGGTCATCACGCTGATCACGTAGGGCCGTTTGCCCGCGAAAACGATCCCGCAGTCGTTCCGCACGCCCTCAAGCTCGCCCGGTTTGTTCGCCACTTTCAAGTCTTCGGGCAAATTGCGCGGGATGTAACTTTCCTTGTGCACGCTAAGCAAATGGAAAAAGTTCTCGGTCATCTGCTGGTTCAAAACCTTGCCGCGATAGAGATTTTCGAGCAGCAGCATCATCTCGCGCGGCGTCGCGACGTTTTCTCGTCCTTCCGCGGCCGCTTTCAGGTCCATCATCTTGCGCCGCAACCGCGTGTGCGTCAGCCCAAGTGAATCGACCAGCGCGTTGACGTTTTCCATCCCAAGGCGATCGATGATGACGTTGGTGGCCGAATTGTCGCTCACGGAAATCATCAGGCCGGCGACGTCGCCGAGCGTCAGCCGGGTCATCCCCGGCGTCAGCACGCTCGAGATGCCGCTTCCCCCCACCAGGTCCGCCTGCTCGAGCGTATAGAAGTCCGTGAGCTTGACCTTGCCTTGTTGCGCCTGGCGGTAAAGCTCCGCCAGAATCGCAATCTTGATCGAACTTGCCGTTGGCATGACTTCGTCGGCATGCAGCAAGTACTTCTGCCCGGTGGCCAGATCCAGGATGGCCACGCCGATAACGCCGTCCAGGTGGCGGTCCACTTCCTGGACATTGGCCTCCAGTTTTTGCCAGAGTATTTGTTCTTTTTCCCGTCCTGTCTGTTGCGCGCGCGCTGGGGCCGGCGCGCACAAGCCGACGGCAATGAGAGCAAGGGCAATCCCCCGTGGGAACACGTTCACCTCCGCGTTCGGGATTATAGAGCCTGTCTCGCAGAAGGGTTTGAACTTTTGATTTCGAATCCCGGCCCCACCATGGCCAGGTGTGCGGGATCCGAGCGAGGCGGCTACGGAATCGACAAGGCAAGTTCTCTTGCGCCGGTAAGCGACCGCATGGTGCGGCAGAATAGGCGCAGGCGCTCAAGTCGCTGCACCCATTTCCAATCCAAACGTCTCATCGAGGTTCAGTCGAATTCCTTAAGGGAACGCACTTCAGGAGCGGTTACCCCGGCGGCCAGCGGAATGGTCTCCCGCCCAGTAAATGTAAATGGAGGTGAAACACCGACTGGCCGGCTCCTTCGCCGCTATTCAACACCGTGCGGTAGCCCTGAAGGAGCTGGCGTTCCCGAGCAAGCTGCGCGGCGACCAGCTGCAGCTTTCCGAGTACCACTTGATCCTCCTGGCTTGCGTCCGTCAACGATTCGAAATGTTTCCGTGGGCAAATCAGGATGTGCGTCGGCGCCTGCGGGCTGATATCCTCGAACGCGAACAGTTCGGGATCTTCATACACCATCTTCGACGGAATCTGCTTCGCCCCAATTCTGCAAAATAAACAATCCCTGTTCATCGAATTCCTCCCGCGGGCGGTTCAGGATCCAGACGCGTGACGAACGGTGTAAAACCCTCGCGCAAACGCAGTTGGTCGCCGAACTGCCGGGCCGTATCTTCGCCGGTGATTTTACCCACGCGTACGCGGTAGAAAGTTCCATCCGGTGCGTCATACTGCTGAATGAAAATCGGCGAATAGGAAGGGTTGAGACGGTCGCGCAGCCGCTCGGCATTACCGCGATCCCGGAACGCTCCCACCTGCACGGTGAAAAATCCCGCGGCGGGATCCACGTTGCCGAGGACTTCCACCCGCACCGGCGCGACCCCCGGCCCCACCAGATCGATCTCCCGCGCCGCCGCCAGGGAAAGATCGATGACGCGATTCTCCACAAACGGCCCCCGGTCCGTGATGCGGACCGTCGTGCTTTCTCCATTGTTCAAGTTGGTCACACGCACCATGGTATCGAACGGCAGGGTGCGGTGGGCCGCGGTGAATTTATACATGTCGTAGATTTCGCCGTTTGAAGCGCGCCTCCCGTTGAACGGCTCGCCATACCAGGAAGCATTCCCCTGTTCGGCGTACCCGGCCGGAGCTGGGGCCGGCGTCGGTCTATCATGTCGCGCTCGCGGACCAGACGGCGTCTCGGGCACGTCCGTCGAACGCTTCGCGGATTCTTCCCTTCTCGGTGGCGTGCTCGTAGGTTGCGTCGGCGGCCGACTCGCAACGGGCCTCCGCCCCGCGCATCCCGAGCCGACCAAGGCCAACATGAACAAAGTTGTCGACAAGAAATAGAGAATTCCGCCGAGGCTTTGCGCCTCACGAGCGCCAGCTCGCCGCCCGCTTGCCTTCCGTGCTCTGCGAGACCTCTCGACTGAAGTCTTCAAAGGCCCGCCTGGATTCAGGATTTGGAGGATTTCTGGGCTTTCTGCGAATTGCGCGCGGCATTGCGCTCTTCGAGCCAGCTCGCCGCCTCGCCAAGCTTCTCGGACACTTCACGCAGGAATTGCGCTGTGCGCTTTTCCGTTTCGGGAGCGATATCTTCTTTCAAGAGGGCCTTCAAGCGGGTCAGTTCTTCGTCTACCCGCTTCCCGAAATCTTCGAAACTGTGAATCTGTTTCAACTTCGCCACTTCCTCGTCGATGCGCCTGCCGAACTCTTCCAATCGGCCCATAGTTGCCTCTGGCGCGACATTCCGCGCGATTTCTGTATTATAGAAAGGCTCTTATCCGGTCGCAAGGAGGATGGTTGCCCCTACCCTACGGTTGGCAGTGGCGATTGGAGCGATGGAAAAACGCGCTCGGCGGACTTTTCGGCGGCGAGCAGCAACCCCGCCCGAAACTGTGTCCGGTTTGCGGCGCGCTTGTAGGCATCAAAGCCACGCGCTGCCACGAATGCGGCGCCAACCTGCACTTTTCTCTCGCCGCCTTGAGCAAGAAACTCTCCCGCTTATTCGGCGAGAACGAGGCTCCCGCCACCACCGCCTTGCTCATCGCCAACATTTTGATGCTCGGCGTGAGTTGGCTTTCCTTCGCCGCCGCCGGCCAGGGAGGCGGTCTGACCATATTGTGGGGATTGGTCGGTGAAGCGCAATACCGCCTTGGGGCAAGCTTTGGTCCCGCCATTTTCTTTGAAAATCAGTGGTGGAGACCGGTCACCGCGATGTTTCTTCACGCCGGCCTGGTGCACATCGGATTCAACATGATGGCGTTAATGCAACTCGGCCCGCCGCTCGAGGAGCTTTACGGCTCGGCCCGCTATTTGTTCTTTTATATGGTGACGGGCGCTTTCGGTTTCTTCGTGAGCGCGGCCACCGGCCATTTCTCGCTGGGAGCCAGCGGAGCGCTGCTGGGGCTTGTCGGCTTGCTCCTGGCGATCACTACAAAACGCGGCGGCGCCTACATGCGCGAAATACGCTCGCGCTTGCTTACGCAAGTGGTCATTCTTTTTGCGTTGGGGTTTTCCGGTTTCATGGCCATGGACAACTTCGCTCACGGCGGAGGGCTGGCCGCAGGCTTCCTGCTCGGCAAGCTGTTTGCCGACCGTAAGCCGGTGACTGCCGGCGAACGGCGCACCGCCTACGCCCTGGGATGGCTCGCTGGAGTCGTCATCATCGCGAGTTTCGTTTTGATGCTTCTGCACTATCACGATCCGCTTCCCGGCCGCTGACAGCTCCTGGCTCCCTCGGCTCGAATGGCTATCCGCAAGACCTGTTTGATTTCTTGAAATCCCGGTTCTAAAGCGGTTGCGAGGGCAGGTTGAGGCGGCGGGCGACGGTGAAGGAATAGTGCACTCCCGAGATGACGCTCAGGGCCGACACAAAGTAAACGAGGAAACGGTTCAGGAGATCGAGATGGAAGGCCGGGTAAGCCGCGCCCAGCACCACCGCAAAAACCAGGACAATCTGCGAAAACGTGGTGAACTTGCCGTAGATGCTCGGCGGAAACGGCCGGTAGCCGGAAGCCAGAATAATCACCACCGCCACCGTGAGAATGAGCAGGTCGCGGCTCAGCACCAGAATGGTAAGCCACCACGCCAGTTGCTTTTCAAACGCCAGAACGACAAAGGAAGAAGAGAGCAAAAGCTTATCGGCGATGGGGTCGAGATAAGCTCCGAGCGAAGAATGCTGGTTGAATCTCCGTGCGATCAGGCCATCGATGCCGTCGGAAAAGCCCGCAATCACCAGAATCAGCAACGCCCACTTGTACTTCTCATAGGACATGAAAATCAGAAAGAACGGCAGGAAACAAAGCCGGAGGAAGGTGATTTGATTGGGTACGGTCCAGATTCGGCCCTTCATTGCGTTTACAAATAGCGTAATTCAGGAGCTCGTTTGAGGCAACTCGGCCGATGCAAAACGACGTTGTTAAATTAAACATGGTGGTTTTCGCAAGCCGCTTCAGGCGAATTCGGCAAGGAACTCTTTCAGCGAGCGGCCCAGCTTGCGCGCGAAAAGTTCGTTCATCGAAGGAATAGATCCCGAGGGCTCGTCGAGAGAAATGCGTTCGACACGATGCATGGGAAAAAACACCGTGGGGAATCCCACGCGCTCGCCGTCGGGCTCATTCATCTGACGGATGAAATGATCGAAGGAATTCAGGTCGATGCCGCGCAGCGTGACCCCGGAAGGGTTGACGACCAGCAATTCGCCCCATATTTTTTCCTTGGGCGAGTGCAGGCTCACGATCACGATGGAATGCGAGTCCATGGATTAGGAGCGTCCTCCCGTTAGACTAACTCATTTGTCTATGCGCGATGGCTCCCCTTGCGGAATTAGGCAAGATCACGCGAGAGACCGGGTGTTCGCCCAAAGCGCAACGAGGCCTTCACCCATCCGCTGCTCGATGAGACAACCACGGAAAGCGAGGAAAACGGATGTGCCAGTGTAGTGTCCAGCAAATAACTGGACAAATGGGCGGGGTTCGGATATGCTCAGAGCATGCCCCGTTCAGTTGCTCCCCTCATCCTCCAGGACGCCGATGAGGCGCGGATTCAACAGTGGCTCTCGGCGTTTGGCACACCTCAACAAGTGGCTTTGCGGAGCCGGATTGTGTTGGCATCGGCTGCCGGCGAATCGGACAGCGCGATTGCCGAGCGACTGGACACGAACCGCAAAACTGTGACGCTATGGCGGACACGATTTGCGCAGGAAGGACTGGAGAGCTTGTGGGAAGTGGCGCCGGGTCGTGGACGCAAACCTACGTATGGGAACGACAAGATCCAGGAAATCATCGATACCACCTTACAGACCAAACCCAAGGGCATGACCCAGTGGAGTTGCCGATTGCTGGCCGCGCAGTTGGGTGTCAGCAAGTCCACCGTCAATACGGTGTGGCGGAGTCATAATCTCAAGCCACACCGCGTCAAGACATTTAAGCTCTCCCGCGATCCGCGTTTTCTGGAGAAATTGACCGATGTGGTGGGGTTGTACCTGAATCCGCCGCAACAGGCGATCATCTTGTGCGTGGATGAAAAGAGCCAAATTCAGGCGCTGGACCGCACCCAACCAGGCTTGCCGTTGAAAAAGGGGCGCTGTGGCACGATGACTCATGACTACAAACGCAACGGCACAACGACCCTGTTCGCCGCTTTGGAACTGCTGCAAGGCAAGGTGATCGGACAATGTTACGAGCGCCACCGGCACCAAGAGTTTCTGAAATTTCTTAGGCGACTGGATGAAGAGTTTCCCGGCGAAGTCCCGTTGCACTTGGTGATGGACAATTACGGCACGCATGGCCACGAGAAGGTACGTGGCTGGCTGAAACGTCATCCCCGCTTCGTATTGCACTTCGTGCCTACCAGTTCCAGTTGGCTGAACCTGGTCGAGCGATGGTTTGGAGAATTGACCTCTAAACGAATCCGGCGGGGTGCTTTCTTCAGCGTAGGCGACTTAGAGAAAGCCATTGAAGAATTCTTGCAGACTTGGAATGAAAAGCCACGGCCTTTCGTCTGGACCGCCACGGTCGAATCAATTGTCGAGAAACTCTCTCGATGCCGCCAAACCCTGGAGAAGATTAAGCCGGGATGCACCTCACCCCGGACACGAAAGTCGAAGAAACGATTGCTCAGCTAATTCTCGGACACTTCACTAGCAGGAGGCGGTAATGTCTGACCAGATTCCGCGCTTCGCTCGGAATGACACTGCTGCAAATTTTTTGGGCCAAAACAAGAAAACCTCTCACCTCGCCCGTTCGTAGGCCTGGTTCAGCCACCACAAGGCATCGCGCAAATCACTTGTCGAAGCAACCTCGAAGGAAAACCAGCGCTTTCCGGGTGTAATGCGCGAGTCCTTCAGCACGCGTTGCAGCAAATCCTGCGGCATGGGATCGAACCGGAAAATGACGGAATTGGGGGTGTCGAATCCCCGCGTGACCGGCAGGCCGCCGAAGATTTTCTTGCCGCGATAGAGGCCCATCATCCCGAACATGGGCTTGGTCGAGATTCGCGGCCAGCCGCTCACTTCCGTCTTCAGCATCGCCGACCACTGCTTCATTTCTTCGGAAATCGGCGGCATTTTCGGCCGGTCCCGCATGCTTCGCGCGTTTTGCTTGGCCGGCCGATTCCGTTTTGCCTTCTTCGCTTTCATCACGAGCCTCGGGCAGTCACGAAGCAGCCCGGGAAGTGCGGAAATCCAGCGAAGCGCCGCGTTCGAGTAGCGATTCGGCGTGCCGGACGATATTTTCGATGAGCCTGGCTGCGCTAGGGCGGTCGTGCAGCGGCCCTGCAGCTTCTCCGACGACCGTCAAACACATATCCAAATCCTGCTTCGTCCGGGCTTCGGCGTACGCGCTCGCAAGGCTGCCGCGCGCTCTATCCCCTTCGGCTTCCCGGTGCGCCCACTCGTCGGTGAACTTGTTTTTCAGAACTCGAAAGGAAAACTCCTGCGGCCAAGGAACACCGCGCAATCGATCGATCGCTTTTGTGCGAACGGTGTCGTCTCCGGTGGCGCGCACGGCGCGATCGGTCATCGCCTGCGGCGTGAGAGCCTCCGCGGAAGCCCAGAAGCGCGTCCCGATCAGCACGCCGTCGGCTCCCAGCATCAAAGCGGCAGCAAGCCCTCGGCCATCGGCAATTCCTCCCGCCGCAAGCAGCAACGTCTTGGCGCACGCTTCGCCAGATAACCCGCGACTTCGGGGACAAGAGGCAGCGTCGCGCGGGCCGCTCCGTGGCCGCCAGCTTCCGCGCCCTGTGCCACGATGGCGTCGGCTCCGGCATCGAGCGCTTGGTCCACATGCCGCAAGGTTTGCACTTGGCAGACCAGCTTGGCCTTGGCGTCATGAACCTTGGCCGCGAAGGGTTGCGGGTCACCAAAGGAAAGAAACACGCAGTACGGCGAACGCTTCAACACTTCATCGAGCGCTTGCGGCGCGCGATCGAGCGCCCAGGTGATGAAACCCACGCCAAACTTGCGGCCCTCGACGAGCCTAAGCTCTTGCGCGAGGTCCGGCTCGCCGCCGAGTGCTCCGGCGTATCCGCCGCCCAGGATTCCCAGGCCGCCGGCATCGGAGACCGCAGCGACCAAGCGCCCGCCCGCGACGAGCGCCATCGGCGCGGACAGCATCGGATGGCGAATTCCGAATTGCTCGGTCAACCGCGTTTTCACAACTGCCGTCCTTTCCCGAAATCCCCGCGCCGCGCTCGGTCTCAAACCGGCATGACTTTGGGGCCACCGGAAGCAAAAATAAGCTTCGGCTCGGTGAGGGACTGCACTTGATCGAGCGTGGTATCGGGCGCGAGTTCGCGGAGAAGCAGGCCCTTGGGCGTAACGTCGATGACCGCGAGTTCGGTGACGATGTGGTCGACGACTTCGACTCCCGTGAGCGGTAGCGTGCATTTTTTCAGGATCTTCGGTTTGTTGTCGCGCGTCGCGTGTTCCATGGCGATGAAGACGCGCTTGGCGCCGGCGACGAGGTCCATGGCGCCACCCATGCCTTTGAGCATTTTGCCGGGGATAGCCCAGTTGGCGAGCGTGCCCTTTTCGTCGACCTGCAACGCGCCCAGAACGGTGAGATCGATGTGGCCGCCGCGAATCATGCCGAAGGAGTCGGCCGACGAGAAATAGCAAGTCCCGGGAAGCTCGGTGACGGTCTCCTTGCCCGCGTTGATGAGGTCGGGATCGACTTCGGATTCCAGCGGATACGCGCCGACGCCGAGCATGCCGTTCTCCGATTGCAGAATCACGTCCATGCCCTTGGGCACGTGGTTGGCCACGAGCGTCGGCATGCCAATGCCCAGATTGACGTAATAGCCGTCACGCAGTTCCAGCGCGATCCGCCGCGCAATCCGTTCGCGTTTTTGCTCTTCCGTTAGCGGCATAAAATCCGTCCACCGTCGAAAATTGAAAACGCCGGTCCCGCCCAGTACAACTTCAGGGAAACTTTTTCTCAAATCTAGGCAATGTTGCCGCCAGAACTTGGCCAACGATGCCCAGGCTTTTGGGATCAACTCTGTCGAGCCTGTCTTCTGTCGTGTGCCAATAGGGGATCGAGAAATCGATGAGATCACAGCCGGCCACGCCCCGGCGGATGAAGGAAAAATGATCGTCCCCGCCGACGGCATAGTCTTGATCGACAAAGGTGTTTTTGTAGCCGAGTCGAGCTGCGGTTTCCCAGATGAAATCGACGAGCCAGCGCGTAGAGCCGCTGTCGCGCGTGATCCTGACATGGGACGGGCCAATCATATCGGCCAGGATCATGGCTTTGACGCGCTTGAGTTCGCCGGAAAGAGCCATTTGTGCGGCCATTTCGCGGCTGCCGTAGGTGTTGTTGCTGCCGTCGCTGTTCCAGTGAACGTTCCGAGCGTCAGTCCAGTTGCCTTGCGCTTCTTCGCCGTCGAAGAAGGCGATCCAGACGTTGAGAAAATGCTTTCGCGCGCAGAACAGGCGCGCCAGTTCGATCATGGTTCCGGTGCCGGAGCCGCCATCATCGGCTCCGACAAAGTTGGGTATGCGTACGGTGTCGTAGTGCGTGGTGTAGAGAATGATTCCGGGGTGCGTGCCATGCAGTTTGACCACAATGTTTTTCATCGCCAGATTGCCGAGAACCGTAGAAGCGTGAAAATCGTGCTCCTCGACCGGGCAGCCGTAGCTTTTGAGCTGGCCGATAATGTAGGCCTGCGTTCGGCGAATGCCGTCAGAATCCGGCGGCCGCGGCCCAATCTCTACGAGATGCCGCACGTGTTCGTATGCGCGGGACCCGTCGAATGCGGGGTTTACATCGGCCGAGAGCTGTCGAGCCGTTCGAGCGCATAGCACCGCTAAGGCTAAACTGAACGCCGCACGAACATAGCTTTGTCTCATGACTTCCTCGTCGTGCGGCGCTCGATGCGCTTTTCGTATTTCGGGCCCTCGAAAATCGCGTCCACAAAAATCCCGGGCGTGTGAATCTGGTCCGGCGGGAGCCGGCCGATGTCCGCCAGCTCTTCGACTTCGGCGATGACGTAATCGGCGGCGGTGGCCATCATGGGGTTGAAGTTACGCGCGGTCTTGCGGTAGATGAGGTTGCCCCAGCGGTCGCCCTTCCACGCTTTGATGAACGCGAAATCGCCGCGCAGGCCGCGCTCCATCACGTACATGCGGCCGTCGAACTCGCGGGTTTCTTTGCCTTCGGCGACCATGGTGCCGTAGCCGGTGGGCGTGTAGAACGCCGGGACGCCGGCGCCGCCGGCGCGCAGGCGTTCGCTGAGCGTGCCCTGCGGATTCAGCTCGACCTCGAGTTCGCCGCTGAGGACGAGCTGTTCGAAGAGTTTGTTCTCGCCCACGTAGGTCGAGATCATCTTCTTCACCTGGCGCTGCTGGAGCAGCAGGCCGATGCCGAAGTCGTCCACGCCGGCGTTGTTGCTCACGATGGTAAGGTTCTTCGTCCCTTTGCGGCGGACGGCGGCAATGAGGTTCTCCGGGATGCCGCAGAGGCCGAAGCCGCCCATGAGTATGGTGGCACCGTCGGCGAGCTCGGCAATGGCCGCGTCGGCGGAAGCGATGCGTTTGTCCATGGGGTTGTAGCGGCGAGTTTCTCTCGCCGCTCTCTCGCCTCTGTTCCCGTGGTAAGTCTTTAGTTTTGAGAGCGAAAAAGCAAGCACCACGTTCGTTGTGGATCGTAGCCATTATGGCTGGCCCAAGGAGGAATCCCGAGATTGCGGGCAAATACTCACTGCGCCCTGCTTAGGGTTGCTGCTCGCCGCGCGGTACGATCGTTGCCGTGTCCAAGACAGGATTTTGCACGGGCCGCAGTCGCAACTAGCCCGATAGCGGCAACAGTAGGGCGCTGGAGCATCCCGTCTTCAGACGCAGAGAAAATGGGGTTGTGTTGCACGAACGAGAAAAAAAAGATGGGCTCACGTCGCGTGGAGAACGACGGAGCGGAATAGGGCGGGCGTCATGCCGGTAATTCTGCGGAACGAACGCGTGAAGTGGCTTTGATCGGCGAACCCGGTCGCAAAGCTGACTTCCGCAAGCGAGGCGTGCGGATCGAGCAGGCGTTCGCAAGCGGTGCGGACGCGGAGGCGATGGATATGGTCGCCAATGCCTTCACCAACCGAGCGGCGGAAGATGCGTGAGAGGTGCACGGGATGGACACCGGCTTCGCGTGCGAGCTCGTCGAGGGTGAGGCGACGGCAATGTTCTGCCATTAGTTTGTCCTGGATGCGGGAGAGCCAGCCCGGGACGTGCCGGCTTTCATGCCGGGACGCTCGCGCGGCGAAGGAGAGCATTTCGGCGAGCAGGCCTTCGACGGCGAGATCGTCAACGGCGCTGGGACTCTGTACTTCGCGGAAGAGTTTCATAGCGAGCCAGAGCAGCGGGCCGCCGCCGATGTCGTCCCGGGGAGTGTCTAGAGCGGCGGAGCAATCCGCGAGGCGCTTTTGCCACGCGGCGCGGATCTCGATTTCGTAAAGGCGGACGCCGCGAGGACCGATTTCGTCCTGATGGGGAATGCCCGCCGGCCGGAACATAAGGGTGAACGGTCCGTACTGGCTTTGGCGGCGCCCGTAGCGTTCAGCATACAGACCGTCGAGCAGGAGGGCGAAAAAGGCGAGTTCATGAGAGTGCATAGGGAGCTTGCGGGGAGCGGTATGGCGCAAATCGGTGAAAATGGCCCCACACTGTTCGCGCTTGCCTTGGATCGTGCCGAAGAAGCTACCTGCGGACATGTGTCGGGCTCGGGACACGCTGGAAACACCTGAACTGACTCCCGCGTTAGACATAGAGGAGCCTCACCAAGGAGGTTGTCTTTATTCTAGACGCGCGGCAAGGGTGTTCGTTAGTGTGAGGCCACAACCCTCGAGGGGATGGAAGGTTGATTTCAGGAGACGTGTCGATGAAACCTACGTGGATCTTGATCCTTCTTTTGGCAGCGGCTTTGTTGCTGGCGGTAAGCATGCCGCAAGCGGGTGCAAATAAAGAGAACAGCGTGAACGCACCGGTGTATACGGCAGACGGAAGCCTGAAGCTCCCCGCGAATTACCGGGAGTGGGTGTACCTGTCGTCGGGCTTGGACATGAGCTACAGCCCAAATGCCATGAACATGGATCACTCGATGTTTGACAACGTGTTCGCTAACCCGGAGGCGTACAAGGAGTTCCTCGAGAACGGCACGTGGCCGGACAAGACCATGCTGGTGCTGGAGGGGCGCAAGGCAGGGACCAAAGTGTCGATCAATAAGAACGGACATTTTCAGACCGGAGAAGTGATGGGGCTTGAAGTGCACGTAAAGGATGAAGCGCGGTTCCCGGCCGGGAAATGGGCTTTTTTCAATGTCGAAGACGGAGTGACCGGGAAGCTGCTGCCCAAGGAAATGGACTGCTACTCCTGCCACGAACAGCACGGCGCCGTGGACACCACTTTCGTGCAGTTTTATCCGACGCTGCTAGAGATTGCCAAGAAAAAGAGTACCCTCAGCAGGGCGTACCTGAAGGAAGAAGCGGGAAAGTAGCTCAAAGGGCAATCGGAATCGTGCTCCAAAGAAAGTCGGTGTCTGAGGCGGAAGCGAGTTGCCCGCCGCCGTTCGCTGGATCCCCCCGGTTTGAGGTAGCCCTGGTACAGCAACGCTGACGTCACTGCCTTCGAGGCGACCTTGCCCTTCGAGCTTTCTTCCGAAATCGCCCGTTCGCAGCCG
>Ga0066662_10000442_pt1 | contig 18125 bp, 17 predicted proteins | sample GraSoiAngelo_111_FD_133939 | JGI IMG/M metagenome (GOLD analysis project Ga0066662, IMG submission 133939) | Grasslands soil microbial communities from the Angelo Coastal Reserve, California, USA - 14_0903_12_40cm | ecosystem: Environmental > Terrestrial > Soil > Grasslands | place: USA...
CGTGTGCGTCGGCATTCAGTGGGGCGACGAGGGCAAGGGGCGCATCGTCGATCTGCTCGCCCGCGACTACGGGATCGTCGCGCGCTTCGGCGGGGGCGACAACGCCGGCCACTCGATCGAAGTGGGCGAGACGAAGCTGGCGCTGCACGTCGTGCCGTCCGGGGTGCTGGTCGAAGGGACGAAGCTGCTGATCGGCGCGGGGACCGTCGTCTCGCTGCGCGGCTTCGTGGACGAGCTCGACATGCTGGACAAGCTCGGGGTGGACCTCTCGCGGGTGCTGATCTCGTCGCGCGCCCACGTCGTCTTTCCGTATCATGCCGCGCTCGACAAGCTTTCGGAGAAGCAGCGCGGCGGTGGGGCGATCGGGACGACCGGGCGCGGGATCGGCCCGGCCTACGCCGACCGCGTCGGGCGGCTCGGGATCACCTTCGGCGATCTCGCCAAGCCGGAGGCGCTCGCGACGAAGATTGGCCAGGCGCTGCTGGCACGCGCGCCGCTGTTCGCCGGCGCGGAGGATCTCCCGCGCGAGGAGGACGTCGTCGCCGACGCGCTGGCGCTCGCGGAGCGCATCGTGCCGCACGTCGTGGACGACGTCGCGCTGCTGCACGACGCGATGGCGCGCGGCGAGCGCATCCTGGCCGAGGGCGCGCAGGGCACGATGCTCGACGTCACCTTCGGCACGTATCCGTACGTGACGAGCTCGCACACCGTCGCAGGCGGCGCGTGCATCGGCCTCGGAATCGGCCCGGCGGCGGTCGGGCGCGTCCTCGGCGTGGCGAAGGCGTACTGCACGCGGGTGGGCGGCGGGCCGTTTCCGTCGGAGTTGCTCGACGGCCGCGGCGAGCGGCTGCGCGCGCAAGGCCGTGAGTTCGGGGTGACGACCGGGCGGCCGCGCCGCTGCGGCTGGTACGACGCCGTCGCGGCCCGCTACGCGGCGCGCCTGAACGGGCTCGACTCGCTCGTCATCACGAAGCTGGACGTCCTCTCCGGCTTCGAGCGGCTCGGCATCGTCACGGGCTACCGCCGCGCCGACGGAAGCCCGTGCGGCGTCGACGGGATGTCCGAGCCGGACCTTCAGGTCGACGTCGAGGAGCATCCCGGCTGGGCCGACGATCTGCGCGGCGTGCGCCGCATCGCGGACCTCCCGCAGGCCGCGCGGGCGTTTCTGGACCGTCTCGGCGCGCTCACGGGCGTACCCGTCGGAGCCGCATCGGTCGGGCCCGAGCGTTCCGCGCTCGCGCTCTAGGATCGCTGGGATCGCCTGCCGCCTTCCGTCTCAGCAGTGGTGATCGGACGCTTGCCCTACCGCGCGCAGCCCGATAAACAACCGCATAGGGTCGGCCGATAGTATCCACAGCACCGGGCACGGACGTCTGGTGGTACAGGCCACGGTGGGCGATACCCACGGAGCGCTTTCAAGCGCTTCGGCTTAGGTGCCATTTGGATCGTCTGACCTCGTCTGTCGCATCGTATCCGGTCCGCTTGCGGGATTGGTGGAGCGCACAGACCGGAACGAATCGCCTCGTCTACGGCGCGATCGGGTTGATCGCCGTCCTGGCGCTCGTGTTCTTCACGATGTTCCGGATGCGCGGGCCCGACTACGCGGTGCTGTTCTCCAATTTGCAGCCGGACGAGGCGACCGCGGTGATCCAGAAGCTGGACGCCGAGAAGATTCCGCACCGGCTGGCCGACGGCGGCGCGACGATCATGGTCCCGCACGAGGCCGTCTACGAGCAGCGCGTCGCGCTGGCGGGCCAGGGCGTCGTCAAGGCCGGCGGCGGCACCGGGTTCGAGCTGTTCGACCGCACGAACCTCGGCATGACCGACTTCCAGGAGAAGATCGCCAAGACGCGCGCCACCGAGGGCGAGCTGCAGCGCACGATCTCCGGCCTGACGCCGGTGCAGTCGGCGCGTGTGCACATCGCGACCCCGCAAGCCTCGCTCTACTCGACCACGCAGCAGCCGACGACCGCCTCCGTCGCGATCCAGACGAAGACCGGGATGCAGCTCTCCGCGCAGGAGGTTCGCGGGATCACGCAGCTGGTCTCGGGCGCGGTCGAAGGGCTCAAGCCCGACCACGTGACGATCGTCGACCAGAACGGCACGATCCTGCGGCCGTCCGCGCTCGACGACGGCGCGCTCGGCGACGCCTCGAACGCGCTGAAGCTCACCCAAGACCAGCAGGTCGCCAAGGAAAAGTACGAGTCGGACCTCCAGCAGTCGCTGCAAGGCCTGCTCGACGCGACGATCGGCTCGCACCGCTCGGCCGTGCGCGTCGCGAGCGTGATGAACTTCGACGCCAACTCGACCGAGACGAAGTCGTTCTCGCCGTCGGGCACCGTGCGTTCCTCGCAGACGGAGCGCGAAAGCTACACCGGAACCGGCGGCCCGCGCAACGGCGCGGTGGGCGTCCCCGGCACGACGACCAACGTCGTCCCGACCTATCAGGGCACGCAGAACCAAACCAGCAACGGCCGCTACAGCAAGACGAAGAACACGACCAACTACGAGATCACCGAGCAGAGCGCGAAGCACGTCGACGCGCCCGGCAAGGTCTCACGGCTCTCCGTCGCGGTGCTCGTGAACACGCCCGCCGCGGCCGCGGGCGCCAACGCGCCGGCGGCGTACGTCGTCTCCGCCGCCGACGTGGCGAAGATTCGCAACGTCGTCTCGGCCGCGGCCGGGATCGACACCGCGCGCGGCGATCAGATCTCCGTCGAAGCGATGCCGTTCGCGCCCGAGGCGCTCGCCGCGGGCGGCGCGCGCGCCGGTGCGGCGGCGTCGACCACCGTGTTCGGTCTGCCGGTGGTGCCGTTCGTCGCGCTGCTGGTGATCCTCGGCCTGGTCGGCGCGGGCTTCGGCATCGGTATGCTGCGGCGCCGGACCTTCAGGCCTACTACCGAACTGCCGACGTTCGACTCGACGCTGGCCGAAGAGCTGCCCTCGTTCGAAGAGCACCCGATGCTCGACGGCACGCCCGCGATCGCCGCGCCGATCCGCTCCGCCGCCGACCTCACCCGCGAGCAGATGATCGAGTACGTCACCACCGTCGCCCAAGAGAGCCCGGACAACATCGCCAAGCTCGTCAAGCTCTGGCTGGCGGAATAAAGACATGATTCACGACAAGCCGATCTTGACGCTGGGCGACGAGATGATGACCTCCTCGTTCGCCGAGTCCTACGCGCCGCCGGCGGTACCCGACATGTCGGGGCCCGAAAAGGCCGGCATCCTGATGATCACGATCGGGCTCGAGCTCGCCGCGTCGATCTTCAAGTTCCTGCGGCAGGACGAGGTCGAGCGGATCGTGCTCGAGATCGCCAAGATCTCGACCGTTCCGATCGACAAGCGCGACGCGGTCGTGCAGGAAGCCTACCAGCGCGCGATCGCCCTCAAGTACATCAACGAGGGCGGGATCGAGTATGCCAAGGAGATCCTCGAGCGCTCGTTCGGCGCCGGCCAAGCCGACGACATGACGAACCGGCTCTTCGCGGCGCTCAAGCACGGCAACCCGCTGGAGCTGGTGAAGAAGACCGAGCCCGCGCAGCTGCTGGAGTTCATCAAGGAAGAGCACCCGCAGACGATCGCGCTGATCCTGGTCTACATGTCGCCCGACCAGGCCGGGGCCGTGCTCTCGCAGCTCGAGCCCGAGCTGCAAGGCGAAGTGGCGATGCGCATCGCGATCCTGCAGAAGACCGCACCGGAGATTCTCGAGCAATTGGACGAGCTGCTGGGACGCCGCCTGATGGTGAGCGGCTCGGACTTCACCAAGGGCGGCGGCGTCGGCACGCTGGCCTCGGTCATGGGCTTCGTCGACCGCGAGACGGAGAAGAACATCCTCGACGGTCTCACCAAGCGCGATCCCGACATCGCCAACGAGGTCAAGAACCTGCTGTTCGTCTTCGAGGACATCATCAACCTCGACGACCGCGCGATCCAGCGCGTCCTCAAGGAGGTCGACGGCAAGGACCTGGCGCTCGCGCTCAAGACGGCGAACGACGATCTGCTCGCGCGCATCTTCAAGAACATGTCGACCCGCGCGGCGACGACGCTCAAGGAAGACATCGAGGTCCTCGGGCCGGTGCGCGTGCGCGAGGTCGGCAAGGCGCAGCAGAACATCGTCGACGTGGTCCGCACGCTCGAGGAGAACGGCCAGATCGTGATCGCGCGCGGCGGGAAGGACGATAGAATCGTCTAGCATGGGGCGCGTCGTCAAGGGCGTGCAGCTTCGGGTGGAGCGGTATCAGCTCCATGCACCCGAGGTCGCACCGCCGATCGAGGAGACGGCTATGAGCGCCGGCGACTTCACGTCGCCGGACGATGTCGCGTTCGGCGAGGCCGGCGCGCCCCTGTTCGACGCGCCGCTCGGCGCGCCGCCGCCGCAGCCGGCGGTCGACGCCGAGGCGGTTCGCGCCGAGGCGCACGCGCTGCTCGACGACGCGGCGCGCAACGCCGAGCTGCTGCTGGCCGACGCGCACAACCGCTCGCGCGCGCTGATCGAGGACGCGGCCGCGCGCGCCGACGCGATCGCGCAGGACGCGCGCAAGCGCGGCCGCGACGAGGGCTTCGACGCGGGCCGCGAGGCGGCCGACCGCGAGATGAACGACATGCTGGTGACGATGCGCGGGCTGCTGGAGATGGCGCGCGCCGAGCGCCACAAGCTGATGGAGGACGCGGAGCCGGAGCTCGTGCGCCTAGCGCTGGGAATCGCCGAGCGCGTGCTGCACCAGCAGGTCGCGATCGACCGCGGCGTCGTGGTCGAGATGGCGAAGGTCGCGATCGGGCGGCTGATCGAGCGCGACAGCGTCACCGTGCGCGTCAACCCGGCCGACCTCGAGCGCATGCGCGAGCACCGCGACGAGCTGATCGCGATCGGCGACATCCGCAACCTGCGGGTCGTCGAGGACCAGCGCGTCGACCGCGGCGGCGTCGTCGTGGACACCGACGCGGGCACGATCGACGCGCGCGTCTCGACGCAGCTCGACGAAGCGCGCAAGATCCTCCACATCGAGGACGACGTGATCGTCGAGCCGGCCCCGGTCGAGATCGTCACCGCCAAGAGCGAGCTTCCGGCCACGCGGGCATCGTAGTGGGGACGAAACTGGCCGTTCGCGGCTTCAGCGCGGCGCGGTACATCGAGGAGCTGGCCGACGCCGACCTGGTGCGCACCAACGGCAAGGTCAGTCAGGTGATCGGCACCGTGGTCGAGTCGAACGGGCCGCCGATGGCGATCGGCGAGACCGCCTCGATCACGTACCGCCGCACGGCGAACCCGGTGCTGGCCGAAGCGGTCGGCTTCCGCGACGCCAAGGTCCTGCTGATGCCGCTGGGCGAGCTGGGCGGGATCGCCGCCGGCTCCGACGTCGTCGCGCTCGGCAAGCCGCTGCAGATCGGCCTCTCCGACGGGCTCCTCGGCCGCGTGCTGGACGGCCTCGGCCGCCCGCTCGACGGGCTGGGCGCGATCACCGAGGCGCGCCGCGCCGAGGTCGGCGGCACGCCGCCGAGCGCCCTGCACCGCCGCCGCGTCACCGAGCCGCTGGGCGTCGGCGTGCGCGCGATCGACGGTCTGCTCACCGTCGGCAAAGGCCAGCGCGCCGGCATCTTCGCGGGGTCCGGGGTCGGCAAGTCCACCGTCCTCGGGATGATCGCGCGCAACACCGCCGCCGACGTCAACGTCATCGCGCTGGTCGGCGAGCGCGGCAAGGAAGTCCGCGACTTCCTCGAGCGCGACCTCGGCGACGCCGGGCTCAAACGCTCGGTGGTCGTGGTGGCCACGTCGGATCAGCCGGCGCTCGTGCGCATCAAGGCGGCGTTCGTCGCGACGCGCATCGCCGAGTTCTTCCGCGACAAAGGGCTCGACGTGATGCTGATGATGGACAGCGTCACGCGCTTCGCGATGGCGCAGCGCGAGGTCGGCCTGGCGATCGGCGAGCCGACCACGACGCGCGGCTACACGCCCTCGGTGTTCGCGCTGCTGCCGAAGCTGCTCGAGCGCACCGGGACCTCCGAGCACGGCACGATCACCGCGCTCTACACGGTGCTGGTCGACGGCGACGACATGAACGAGCCGGTCGCGGACGCCGTCCGCTCGATCCTGGACGGCCACATCGTCCTCTCCCGCAAGCTCGCGGCGGCGAACCACTACCCGGCGATCGACGTGCTGGGCTCGGTCAGCCGCGTGATGCCCGACGTCGTGCCGCCCTCGCACATGAGCTCCGCCTCGTCGGTGCGCGACATCCTCGCGACCTACCGCGAAGCCGAGGACCTGGTCAACATCGGCGCCTACGTCGCCGGCTCGAACCCGCGCGTCGACCACGCGCTGGCGCGGATCGAGCAGGTCCGCGCCTTCCAGCGCCAGGGCATCTACGAGCGCTCCACCTTCGGCGACGCTCAGCGCGCCGTGATGGGGCTGGCGTGAAGTTCCGGTTCCGGCTCGATCCGGTGCTCGAGCACCGCGCGCGCATCGAGCAGGAGCGTGCCGGGGAGCACGCGCGCGCGCTGGCCGACCAGCTCGCCGCGCAGCGGATGTTCGACGGCATCGCGACCAAGCGCGACGAGTTGCGCGCGCGGCTGGTGCGCGAGCACGCGCAGTTCGACGCCGAGGCGCTGCGCTCGACCTACCTGCACCTGGACTACCTGGACCGCGCGCTGGTCGCGGCGCGGCAGCGCGTCGACGCCTGCATCGCGCAGACCGAGCGCGCCCGCCAGAAGCTGGTCGACGCGGCGAAGGAACGCAAGGTGCTCGAGACGCTCAAGGAGCGCCGCCACGAGGCGTTCCGGCACGAGGCGGCGCTGGCCGACCAGCGCGAGCTCGACGACCAGAACGCGCGCGCGTTCGAGCGCGCGCATCCCTTCGAAGGACTTCCGTCGTGATCGTCACCCGCAAACGCAAACGCCGCTCGCACGCGGGCCGCGTCCTGATCCCGCTCGCCGTCCTCGCGCTGCTCGCCGCGCTGCTGACCTGGCCGCCCTCGCAGCGCCTGATCGCGAACGGTCCGCTGCACCCGCTGTACGCCGCCGGCGCCGGCGCCGGAAGCGTCATCGTGCGGCCGCTGTCGTTCGCCGGCCAGCAGCAGACGATCGCCGACCGCAACCGCGAGATCCGCGACCTGAACGCGCGCCTCGACCGCCAGCGCCAGGCGAAGACCGACGCCGACGCCCGCGCCGCGCGCCTCCAGCAGCAGATCGCGGCAATGAACGAGCCGCAGCCCACCCCAGTCCCCGCGCCGCGGCGAACCGCCGCGCCGAGTTCCGGCCTCGCCGTCGCGCCCGGCGCCGCCGGCGCAGGTACCGACGGCTCAACCGCCGCGCGCGGCGGCGCTGCCGCGGCGAGCGAGGACGAGAAGCGCCTCGCCGCCACCTGGGCCGCGATGGAGCCCGAGAAGGCGGCCGCGATCGTGCAGCGGCTGCCGGATGCCGAGGTGACCCGGGTGCTCGGCGCGATGGACCCCGACAGCGCGGGCGCGATCATGAACGCGCTCCCGCCCGGCGCGGCCGCGCGGATCAGCCGCTCCGTCGCTCAGGTGCCGGCCGCACAGAGCCGATAAACCGAAGAGGCGCCCCTCCGGGCGCCTGCTCCGACTTTTTCGGAGGGAGGTGACATTCTGAACCCAATCTCGATCCTCACCAATCTCGGACCGATGGTCTCCGGCTCGGCGGGCGCGGCGAAAGCCCACTCCGACGCGTCCGGCGGCGCGCTCTTCCACGACGTCCTCGGCGGCTCGGTCGCCGGGCTGTTCGCCGGAAAGCAGAGCGCGGCGACCCCGTCGGCGCCCGGCACGGCGGCTACCGCCGAGGCCGAGCTCGCGCGCGCTCTCAAGGAGCAGCTCGACCGGGGAACCTCGCTGAGCGACGCCGTCGCGAAGCTGGCGAGCTCGCTCGCGGCCTCGGTCGCGGCCCAGCTCGGCATCTCGCCGCAGGCGGCGCAGCAGCGGCTGACCGAGGCGTTCACCCAGGCGCTGAAGCCCGACGACACGGGCCCACCGCTCTCGAACGCCGAGAGGGCGTCATCCCTCGTAGCACGGTTTCGGCAGATCGCCGAGCTGGCGACGAGGGTGGCGAACGGAGACCCGGGGCACACGATCCGACTGATCGCAGGACAACGCTCGGACGCCGCAGAGGCGAAAGCGAATCCGGCCCCCCAGACCGACGGCATCCTCCGCGACGCGCTGACCGCGCTCGCGGCGCCCGCGTCTCCCGCCCCCGAAGCGCAGCCGGTCGCGCCCGTCACCGCTCCCGCCGTCTCGGCGGCGGGCGACGGCCGCACCGTCGCGCTCGACACCCCCGCGCAAGCGGTCGCGACCGGCGGCGACACGCCGCTCGGCCGGATCCTCGCGCGCGCCGTGCTCGCCGGCGATCAGCGGCCGACCCCGGTCGCCGCTCCGATCCTCGGCGCCTCGCACGGCGTCACCGCTCCGCCCGGCGTCGTCACGACGCCGCCGGCCGGGCCCGCCCTGAACCCCGGCCTCGTGGACGCGTTCGTCCAGGCCTTCGCGAGCGCGCTCGCGCGCACCGACGGACCCGCCTCCGCGAACGGTCGCGGCGGCGACGCGCCGTCCACCGCACCGGCCGAGACCGCGGCGATCTCCGGATCGTCCGGCTCCGCCGCATCCAGCACCGCCCAGCCCGGGCTGTCGTTCGCGATCCCGATCGTGCACGACGCCGCTCCGGTCGTCCCGCCCGCGCCCGCCCCGGCGCTGCCGCAAGCGCAGCACGTCGACGCGAACGCGGTCGTCGACCAGATCCTGCGCGGGATGGCGATCCGCACCACCGACGGCCAGTCGGAGGTGCGGCTGCGGCTCGTCCCCGAGAACCTGGGCGACGTCAGCGTCAAGCTGATCGTGTCCGGCGGCTCGGTCGACGCGTCGATCACGGCCCACACCGCCGAGGCACAGACCGCGCTCGCCGGCGGCCAGAACCAGCTCGCGAAGACGCTCGCGGACGCCGGCCTGAAGCTGCAGAGCTTCACCGTCGGTCTCGCCGGCGGCAGCTTCGCGGACGCCCGCGACCAGTCGCGGCCGAACGACCCGTGGTCCCGCGCGAACACGCGCCGCATCGGCGGCGTGCACTCCGCGGACACCCCGGAGTCCGACGACCTCGACCAGCTCGCGGTCACGAGCATCGGCCCGCCGATCTACTCGGCGCGCTCGCTGCCCGGCAACTTCAACCACCTCGCCTAGAGGAACACTTCATGTCCAGCGTCCCATCGACCGGCGGTCTTCCGATCGACGGTTTGATAACGAAGAACCAGAGCCCGGCGCAAGCGGCGTCGTCGCTCGGGTCGCAGCTCGGGGAAGACGCCTTCCTCAAGCTGCTCACGACGCAGTTGCAGAACCAAGATCCCCTTCACCCGATGGACGACACACAGTCGGTCGCGCAGCTCGCGCAGTTCTCGAGCCTGCAGGCCGCCACCGAGCTGAAGACCGCGTTCTCGGCGTTCGAGTCGAACTTCTCCGTGATGCAGTCGGCCGGGCTTCTCGGCAAGACGGTCTCGGCGCAGACGACCGACGCGAGCGGCAACCCCGTCACCGTGACCGGTACCGTCAAGACGGTCTCGATCATCAACGGTACGCCGGAGCTCACGCTCGCCGGCAGCGACGGAAAGCTGCTGACCGACGCGAACGGCAACCCGCTGCAACTGCCCACCTCCGCGATCCTCAGCATCGGCATGGGAAGCACGGCCGCCACGACGACGGCGGGGCCGCAGCTCTAACATGGCCGACCCGAAGATCAACGGCGTTCCCATACCGCCCGCGATCAACCCGATCGTTCGCCCGAAGGGCGTTCCGGTCGAGATCCCGCCTGCGGGTGCAGGCTCGTTCCGCGACGTTCTGCGCACCGCGCAAGCGCCCGCGGCCGCGCCGCTCAAGTTCTCAGCTCACGCGCAGCAGCGCCTGGAGTCGCGCAACATCCGCCTGACCAACGACGACGTCGCGAAGATGAACGCGATGGCGGACAAGGCGGCGGCGAAAGGCGCGAAGCAGTCGCTGTTCATGATGCGCGACGTCGCGATGGTCGTGTCGATCACCAATCGCACCGTCATCACCGCCGTCGACCAGCAGAGCATGAAAGAGAACGTCTTCACCAACATCGACAGCGCCGCGATCCTCGATTGATGCGCGACGACTGCCGATACAACCACTATCACCCGAGAGCGGACCACGGCGTGGAGCTCTCGCGCGAGGCCGATCGAACGACGCCTCGCGGCTCGATGACACGAAAGGTCACCTAGATGGCTTTCGACTCGTTGTTCATCGGCGTCTCTGGCCTGCAAGCGTATCAGAACCAGATCGACGTCATCTCGAACAACATCGCCAACGTCGGAACGACCGGCTTCAAAGGACAGTCGGTCAACTTCCAAGACTTGATCTACCAGGCGCAAAGCTTCGCGACCGCGCCGACGCAGACCACCGGCGGCGTGAACGGACAGGACGCGGGCCTGGGCGTGAAGATCGGCTCGATCGACACGAACTACGGCCAGGGCGGCCTGCGCACGACCGGCGTCAACACGAACCTCGCCATGAACGGCGACGGGTTCTTCATCCTGCGCAAGCCCAACGGCAACGGCTCGCCGGTGTACACGCGCAACGGCGACTTCTCGCTGAACTCGAACGGCCTGCTCTACGACGGGTCGAGCGGCTTGGCGGTGCAGGGTTACCTCGCCGACAAGAACGGCACGATCTCGCAGACCGGCACGCCGGGCGACATCACGATCCCGCTCGGGCTGCAGTCGCAGGCCGTCGGCACGGGCCTCAACGCCAAGCTGAAGTTCGGCCAGACCGGCGACCAGAAGTTCGACGTCTCGCTGGGCGGCAACGTCGACCAGACGCAGTGGATCAAAGAGGCGCAGGGCGTCCAGAACGGCACGCCGGGGACCGGCACGCCGTACACGATCTCGACCACGATCTACGACTCGCTCGGCAACGCGCACCTGGCGCAGATCACGTACACGCCGGATGCGGCCGGCGCGACCGGCGGCAACGCGCAGATCGCGACGAACACGCCCGTCAACGGCGGCGCCGGCAACCTGCTGAACGCGATCTCCGGCTCGACCGGCGGCAAGACGATCTCCGTCACCGTCGGCGCGGGCGGCACGACCGCCACGATCAGCGACGGCAGCAACACGACGACCGCCGCGCCGGGCGCGACGGTGACGTTCGACGGCGCGACCTTCACGCTGGGCAACTTCGTCGCGGCCGACGCGGGCAAGTCGGGCACGATCAACAACGCCGGCGGCACGAACGGGCTTCCGGCGCAGGTCGCCGACGCCAGCGGCGTGCTGCACACGCCGGCCGCGCGCTGGCGGGTCGACGTCTCGTTCGCCGACGGCACGACCTTCGACGCGATCCAGACGCCGGGCTCGATCAACGGCGCCGGCGTGACGACCGCCGCCGTGGTGACGCCGACCCCGGTCTCGGCCGGGACGCTGGGCTACGCCTACTTCGACCAGAACGGCCAGTACGTCAACACGTCGTCCGTCGAGGGCGTCGCCGCGGGCCAGAGCATCACCGGCGCGAACGTGCACACGGTCGGGACGAACCCGGCGCTCGCGAACGGCAACCAGCTCAACGTCCGCTCCTGGGGGACGGGCAGCGCGAACAACTCGGTCGCGCCGACCGCCGGCGGCCCCGCGCCGCAGACGGGCCCGATCGGGCTCGACTTCCACGACTCGACCTCGCTGGCCGGCAGCGACACGGCCAACGTGCTGGCGCAGAACGGCTACGCGGCGGGGATCCTGTCGAACCTGACCATCGGCGAGGACGGCACGATCAACGGCGCGTTCACGAACGGCCAGACGACGACGCTCGGGCGCGTCGCGGTTGCGACGTTCCAGAACGAGCAGGGCCTCCAGCGCGTCGGCAGCTCCGACTTCGCCGAGACGGCGAACTCGGGCTTGGCACAGGTCGGCACGGCGGGCGTCGGGCGCTTCGGCTCGATGGTGTCGGGATCGCTCGAGCAGTCGAACGTCTCGATCGCCGACGAGTTCACCAAGATGATCGCGGCGCAGAACGCGTACCAGGCGAACTCGAAGAGCATCACCACGGCGTCCGAGGACATGCAGACCGTCATCGGTCTCATCCGCTAGACGGAACGCCTCCGCTCCGCTACGGCGTGGAGGAAAGACGTATCGCTCCACGGAGGGCGCGAGGGACGGGAAAGAGGACCGCACGGAGGCGGTCCTCTCTTCTTTTGTGCAGTGCGATACACTAGGTTGCTCCGGCTTGCGCGCGGCGTTCGATGCGCGTACGATGCTGTGGCGATGCCGCAGGGGTGTCGTAAGGAGTAAGGGGTGTTCAAGTATTTCAAGCACGCCGGCATCATTGCCGGTGCGGCACTGCTTCTGTCGGCGTGCGGCGGCGGAGCCGGATCACGCGCGCCTGGCGCCGTGCCGCAATCGGTCGACGGCGCGCAGCGCGCGATCCACACGGTCGGTGCGCAGACGCGCTACACGCCGCCGATCTCGACGGTCAACGACGCGGCGAACCTCGGGCAGTTCGCCGGCGGCTTCGACGGCAACATGTACTTCGCCGAAGAGCAGTCGGCCACGAACTGCACGACCTGCTCGGGACGCATTTCGAAGATCACGACTTCGGGCTCGATCACGTCGTACACGCTGCAGCAGTTCACCGACGACAACAACGTGTCGCATCCGGTACGCCCGTACGCGCTGATGACGACCAGCGACTCGAAGGTGTGGTTCGTCTCGAAGGACGGCTACTTCGGCTCGATCAACACGGACGGCTCGAGCCCGACGGTCTACTCGCTCCACTCGCTCGGGAGCGACGCGAGCGGGACGTTCGACGCGATCACCCAGGGAACCGACGGCAACTTCTACCTCGCGGAGTCGACCCCGGACCGCGTCATCAAGGTGACGAGCGGCGGCACGCCGTCGGTGTTCTGCTCGTCGTTCAGCTCGGGCGCCGACCTCGGCATGATCTTCCTCAACGGCGACGCCAACTTCTGGCTCACCGAGCGCGGGACGGGGAAGATCGCCAAGCTGACCTCGGGCGGCACGCTCACCGAGTACAACGCGACCTCGGGCGGCGGCTACGACCCGTTCGACATGGCGACCGACGGCAGCAATCTGTGGTACACGGCGCAGGCGGTCTCGCCGTCGACCGGCACGCTGCTGGTCGAGATGAAGAACGACGGCACGATCCTGCACAGCTATACGATCACGACCGCGCCGGCGGGCGAAGGCGCGATCGCGCTCCAGGGCGTCAGCTATGCCTGGGTGATCAACGCCAACATCAGCCGCGTCCGCCAGTCGACCGGCGTGGTGAACGACTACACGCTGACCAACAGCGACCCGAACACCGTGGCCGGCGGCATGATCCCCGGGACCGACGGCAACTTCTGGTTCACCGACCGTGCCCACAACAAGATCGTGAAGGTCAGCAAGACCTAGCGGCGGGGCTCGCAACCCGGGGTGGCGCAACGGCGGAGCGGGGGTCCTCGCTCCGCCTTCGCGTCATGGCGTACACTAGGGTTAGCATGATCTCGCTGCGCCGCCTGAACAACGAGCCCATCATGGTCAATCCCGACCTGATCGAGTCGCTGGAGGCCACCCCGGACACCGTCGTGACCCTGACCTCGGGGAACAAGCTGCTGGTGCGCGACTCGATGGACGAGGTCCGCGAGAAGATCATCGAGTTCAAGCGGCGCATCCACGGACCCGACGCGCAAGCGGCCGCCCCCTAGCGAGCGACCGGGCGAGGCTCAATTGCGGGCTCTCCGAGGCCGATAGGTCAGGAGAAGTACCTCGCGCCCCGGTCCCCGTTCGGAAAGGCCGCCCCCTTGGATTTAGCGACGATCATCGGCCTGCTCGTGGCCGTCGCCGCCCTCGCGCTGTCCGCGCTGATCGGCGGTGTGGACGCCCGCATCATCTTCGCCCGCTACGAGGCCTTCATTCTCGTCTTCTTCGGGACCGTCGGCGCGACGATGGTGTCCTACCCGCTGCGCACGTTCCTGCGCGGCCTGGTGCTGGGACTGCGGACCGCGTTCGTCGAGCCCGTCTACCACGAGCGCGAGGTCATCGCGACGCTCGTCTCGTTCGCCGAGAAAGCGCGCCGCGAGGGGCTGCTGGCGCTCGAGAACGAGGCCGCAGAGCTCGAGGACGACTTCATGCGCAAGGGCATCCAGCTGGTCATCGACGGCCGCGACACCGACATCATCCGCAAGATCCTGGAGACCGAGATCGCGTTCGTCCAGGAGCGCAACGCCAAGGCCGAGGGCGTCTTCATGACGATGGGCGGCTTCTCGCCGACGCTCGGCATCATCGGCACCGTGCTCGGGCTGATCGCGATGCTGAAGGCGCTGGGCTCGCTGTCGGGCTCGAACAACATCGCCGGGCAGCTCGGCGTCGCGACCGCGCAGGCGTTCGTCGCGACGTTCTTCGGGATCGCGCTGGCGAACTTGCTGTGGATCCCGCTGGCCTCGAAGATCAAGGAGCGCGGCGGCGAGCAGCTGCTCCTGCGCGAGATCATGGTCGAAGGGATCCTCTCGATCCAGGCCGGCGACAACCCGCGCCTGCTCGAGGAGAAGCTGCACGCCTTCCTCGACCCGGGCGAGCGCGAGACCGAGGTCGAAGCGGGCGGCGCCGTCGGCGAGCCGGAGCTCGCGGGCGCCTAAGCGGTGGCCGGAACCGGGAACGACATGCGCTCGCGCCTACGGCGCGGGCGCAGCGCGGAGGCGATGGAGAGCGCGGGGATGATGCGCTGGCTCCTCACGTACGCCGACATGATCACACTCCTGCTGGCGCTGTTCATCATCCTGTTCGCGATCTCGAACATCTCCGCGGTGAAGTTCAACCGGCTGGCGCACCTGATCGCCGGCGGCTTCAGCAGCACGAGCGCGGTCAACAACCCGCCCGACGGCGGGGTGACCGGCGTGCAGCACGGCCGCAGCGACGATGCCAACATGGCGGCGATCAAGGCCCGGCTCGACAAGTACATCGCCGAGCAGAAGCTGCGCTCGAAGGTACAGACCCGCATCACCGCTCAAGGCTTGGTGATTACGCTGCTCAGCGACAAGGCGTACTACGACTCGGGCTCCGCCGAGCTGCGGCCGGAGACGAAGCGCGTGCTCGGTGTGATCGCCGGGCAGCTCCGCGGCGTGCGCAACGACGTGCGCGTGGAGGGCAGCACCGACAACGTCCCGATCGCGACCTACGAGTACCCGACGAACTGGGAGCTGTCGGCGGCGCGCGCGACCGGCGTGACGCGCTACCTGGTCGAGCACGAGAAGATCGTCCCGACCCGCATCTCGTTCGCCGGCTACGGCGAGTTCCACCCGAAGTTTTCCAACGACACGGACGCGCACCGCCAGCAGAACAGACGGGTCGACGTCGTCATCCTCAACGGGGCACGGACGCCCAGCCCGAACCCGGAGGCCCCATAACCATGTCGATGCTCTCCCAAGAGGAGATCGACGCGCTCGTCAACCAGCTCGCGACCCCCGAAGCCGCGGTCCCCGACGTCCGGAAGATCAAGTCGTTCGACTTCCGCTTCAACAAGCGGCTCGACAAGTTCAGCACCAACCAGCTCCAGACGCTGCGCACGCTGCACGACAACTTCACCCGCCTGCTGAACAACTCGCTGTCCGTCTACCTGCGGACGCGGGTCGAGGCGACGATCCTCGGGATCGACCAGATCAGCTACGGCGACTTCATCGCGAGCATCGGAATCCCGTCGATCCTCTCGATCTACTCGATGGACCCGCTGCCGGGCTCGGGGATGGTGCAGGTCGACCTGAACCTCGTCTTCTCGATCATCGACCGGCTGCTGGGCGGCCCGGGCTGGTACCCGCAGAAGCTCCGCGACCTCACCGACATCGAGCGCACGCTGATGCAGCGCTTCATGGCCCGCATGCTGAACAGCTACCGCGAGTCGTGGAACTACCTGCTGACGCTCTCGCTGAAGATCGAGGCGCTCGACTCGAACCCGCAGTTCATCCCGCGCATCATCCCGCTCGACCAGATCGTCGCCTTCGTCTCGTGCGAGCTGAAGGTCGGCGACATGACGGGCGTGATGAACTTCTGCCTGCCGTACCACGTCCTGCAGCAGATCGGGCCGCAGCTCTCGGACTTCCAGTGGTCGCCCAGCGTCGTCGCCGGGCGCGGGATGACGGAGCACGACATCGCGCAGCTCGCGCGGAACGTCGAGCGAGCGCCCGTCGACGTCCGGGTCGAGCTCGGCAAGACGGTGGTCTCGCTGCGGGACCTGATCGCGCTCCAGCCCGGCGACCTGCTGCTGTTCGACAAGCCGGTCGATGAGCCGCTGGCCGCGACGGTGAACGAGCGGGAGAAGTTCAAGGTGTTCCCCGGGGTGAACCGCGACAAGCTGGCGGTCCGGGTCAGCCAGATCGTCGAGAGCGAGGACTAGCGTGCCCGACACTCTGCGCCCCATCGCCGACTCGATGTTCGCCTCCGCGGCGAGCGTCCTCGGCACGCTCGCCGGCCGCACGGTTACGGCCGGCGCCTCGAAGCGGACCGAGAGCGAGAGCTCGATCAAGATGGACCCCGAGGTCGTCGCCACGGTGACCCGCATCCCGTCGGCCGACCTCGCCTTCGCCGCGCGCTACCGGAAGCGCGACTTGGCGCGGATCGTCGAGCTGATGCTCGGCACCGCGGGCGACGGCGGAGAGCTGGACGCCATGCAGCTCTCGATCGTCGCCGAGACCGTCGCGCAGATCTCGAGCGCGATGGGCGAGGCCCTGGCGAGTGACACGAACCACGCCTCGGCGGGGATAGAGTCGACCGTCGCGGCCGAGGCCGGAGCGTTCCCGGCACCGCCCTTCGCGACGTACACCGCGCCGCTCGACCTGGGCGAGGGCTTCGCGACCTCGCTGACGCTCGACTTCGACGTGCTGGCGCAGCACCGGCTTGCGCCGGCGCCCGCTCCGGCCGCGGCGCCGTCGCGGCTCGCGCCGCCGCCGGCCGCGCCGTTCCCGGCCCGCCGGATCGAGGGAGGCCAGCCGGTCGCGTTCGCGCCGATGCAGCCGACGCCGGTGCGCACGGCCGCGCCCGGCCACGCGAACCTGGACTTGGTCCACGACGTCCCGCTCGAGATCTCGGCGGTGCTCGGGCAGACCGAGCTCTCGCTGCGCGAGGTCGTCTCGATGACGACCGGGAGCGTCTTCGAGCTCGACAAGCTGTCGACCGAGCCGATCGACCTGTACGTCAACAACATCCTGATCGCGCGCGGCGAGGTCGTCGTGGTCGACGACAAGTTCGCGGTGAAGATCAGCGAGCTGAACCCCGTCGTCGACAAGGTATAGCCGCCTGACGATCGCGCTCTACTACCTCTGGGTCCTGGCGGTCGTGGCCCTCGTGCTGGTCGGCCTGACCTACGCCGTCCGCACGCTGAACCGCGGCCGGATCGTGACCGGCTCGGAGAAGCGGCTGGTCAGCGTGGTCGACTCGGTCGCCGTCTCCCAGCACAGCGCCGTTCACGTCGTCAAGGTCGGCGACCGATACTATCTCATAGGCGGAGGATCCGCCGGGGTCACCCACATCGCCGACGTCCCGGCCGAGGTGGTCGACCCCTACATCGAGACGCAACGGAAGGCGCTCGGCGAGCAGCGCGATGCGGTGCTCCGCTTCCTGCAACGATTCCGAAAGCAGCCGTGAACCGACGTCTCCTCCTCGTCCTCGCCGCGCTCGGTGCCGCGTTCGCCGTCGTCCTCTTCGCCGCGCCCGCGTTCGCGCAGGGCGCGCCCAGCATCCCCATCCCGCGGGTCAACATCGGCGTCAGCCCGGCGACCAAGCCGTCCGACGTCGCGCTCTCGCTGCAAATCCTGCTGCTGCTGACGGTCGTCACGCTGGCGCCGACCCTGCTGGTGCTGCTGACCTCGTTCACCCGCATCGTCGTCGTGCTCTCGTTCGTCCGCACGGCGCTCGGGACGCAGCAGGTCCCGCCGACCCAGGTGCTGGTCGGCCTCTCGCTGCTGCTGACGTTCTTCGTGATGAACCCGGTGATCCAGGACATCAACAAGAACGCGCTCCAGCCGTACCTGTCGAACAAGATCTCGCAGAAGGTCGCCGTCGACCGCGCCGCCGTCCCGCTGCGGAGGTTCATGTTCAAGCAGACGCGCGAGAAGGACATCGCGCTGTTCTACTCGCTGTCGAA
>Ga0066662_10000444_pt1 | contig 18094 bp, 15 predicted proteins | sample GraSoiAngelo_111_FD_133939 | JGI IMG/M metagenome (GOLD analysis project Ga0066662, IMG submission 133939) | Grasslands soil microbial communities from the Angelo Coastal Reserve, California, USA - 14_0903_12_40cm | ecosystem: Environmental > Terrestrial > Soil > Grasslands | place: USA...
CGTCGAGCGGGCGCAGGGCGCGGCCCGTGATCTGCGTGTACAGCGTCGTGGACTTGGTGGGCCGCGCGTTGAGGATCACCTGGACGGACGGGACGTCGAAGCCTTCGAGGTAGAGCCCGCAGTTGACGAGCACGTCGATCCCGTCGCCGCGGAAGTCGCGCACGATGCGCTCGCGCTCCTCGCGCGGCGTCTCGCCGGACGCCCACTCGGCGTTCACGCCGTGCGCCACGAACTCTTCGGCGACGTCGCGCGCGTGCTCGACCGAGGCGGTGAACACCAGCGCCTTGAGCCCGGGCGTGTTCTGTTTGTACGCGGATACGATGCGGGCGTTGCGCTGGCCGATGTTGACCGCTTGCGCCAGCTGCCCGATCACGAAGTCGCCGCCGCGCGACGCCACCTCGTCGAGGTTGACGCCGGTCGCGACGGCGTACGATTTCACCGGCACCAGGTAGCCCGCGTCAATGCCCTTGCGAGCGTCCATCGTGTAGACGATCTTCTCGAACACGTCCACGAGCCGCACGCCGTCGCCGCGGTTGGGCGTCGCGGTGAAGCCGAGGATCATCGCCTCGGGCCGCTGCGCCAGCACCGCATCGACGATCGCACGGTAGGACGGGGCCGCGGCGTGGTGCGCTTCGTCGATCACGAACAGCGAGATGCGGCGCTTGAAGCGGGCGACGAAATCGTCGAGCCGCTTCTCGGCGAGGGTCTGCACCGTCGCGACGACGACGTTGCACTCTTCGCCCGCACGGCGCTCGGCCTTCTCCACGCCGATCACGGCCTCGGGGTTCTCGACGCGGAACTTGTCCACGAGCTGCTCGATCAGCTCGTCCCGGTGCGCGACGACGACCGTGACGTCGCCGGCCCGCAGCGACAGCAGCTTCGGCAGCGTCGCGATGACGACCGACTTGCCGAGGCCGGTCGCCAGCGACACGAGCTGCGTGCGCACGCCGCGCGCGCGGTGCTCGAGGATGGCTTGCTGGGCTTCGACCTGATACGGACGAAGGTGCGGCGCCCGCGGTTTGTCGGAGCGGGCGGGTTCGAGCGCCGGGCGGCGTCTCGGCCGTGCGGTGACGGCCGGCGCCGCGTCGTATTGTTCCATTGCGCCTTGTGGAGGGGAAGCGCTCCGTCGCTCCTCGACGGGGCGAGAGGCCGGTTCGAGACACTCGCGTGCCGTCAAGAGCCGGATTGTTGGGGCGTCACATTCCGAGAACCGGGTTCCGACTCCTCGGTTGCGCCCCGCGCCTCGTTCTCCGGGGCGGCGGCGCGCGTCCTGCCGCGAAGCGCCGCTTTACCGAAACAGCGCGGTCCGTGCGGCGTAGTTACGGGCATGAAGACCATCGGCCAAACTCCATCAGACTCGGTGCGCTTGGTGCGCATCATCCGTCCGCTCGCGGCGGGCAGCGCGTCGTTCGGCGGCTGGGGGCCGCGCGTTCCCGGCCTCTGAGTTCGGCGTTCGTCTAGGGACGGTAAAGCAGCTTTGCGAACGCGCCGGATGTGATCAAAGAAGGCTGGCGCGGGCGCTATTACGAGGACTTCGAGGCCGGCGACGTCTATCGCCACCGCCTCGGGCGCACCGTGACGGAGACGGACAACACGCTCTTCACGATGCTCACGCTCAACACCAACCCGATCCACTTCGACGAGAACCTCGCGGCGCAGACGCCGTTCAAGAAGATCCTCGTCAACTCGTGCTTCACGCTGTCGCTCGCCGTCGGGCTCTCCGTGTCGGACTTGAGCGAGCACGTGATGGCGAACCTGCAGTGGAACGACGTGAAGCTCCCCAGCCCGGTATTCGTGGGCGACACGATCTACGCGTCGAGCGAGATCCTCGCCAAGCGCAAGTCGGGCTCGCGCGCCGACGTGGGCATCGTGACCGCGCGCACGACGGGCGTGAACCAGCGCGGCGAGACGGTGATCTCCTACGAGCGCACGTTCATGGTGTACAAGCGCGGATACGACCCGCGCGATACGATCCAGCCCGCCTAGCGTGGACCGCGAGAAGCTGCGCGCCGACGTGCGCGCGCTTTGCGAGCGGCTCGGCGGCGCGGCGTACTGGCGCGAGCTCGATGCCAAGCGCGAATATCCCGAGGCGTTCGCGCGCGCGTTCGCCGAGGCGCGGTATCTCGCGGCGCTGATCCCGCCCGAGTTCGGCGGGCTCGGTTTGGGGCTCGGCGACGCGTCGGTGATCGTCGAGGAGATCAACCACGCCGGCGGCAACGCCGGCACCGCGCACGCGCAGCTCTACACGATGGGCACGCTGCTGCGCTGGGGCAGCGACGCGCAGAAAAAGGCGTGGCTGCCGCGCATCGCGAGCGGCGAGGTGCGGCTGCAGGCATTCGGCGTGACCGAGCCCGTCGCCGGCAGCGACACGACACGCATCGAGACGAGCGCCGTGCGGCGCGGCGGCGTGTACGTGGTGAACGGCCGCAAGCGCTGGACGTCGCGCTACCAGCACTCCGATGCGATGCTGCTGCTCGCGCGCACCGCGCCGGCGCCGGCCGGTGAACGCGGCGGCGGGCTCTCGGTGTTCCTCGTGGATCTGCGCGGGCTGCGGCCGGGCACGATCGACGTCACGCCGATCCCGGTGTGGATGAACAACGAGACCAACGAGATCGCGATCAACGACTTGGAGATCCCGGCGGAGAATCTCATCGGCGAAGAAGGCCGCGGATTCCGCTACATCATCGACGGCTGGAACGCGGAGCGCATTCTGATCGCGGCCGAGTGCGTCGGCCACGGCCGTTTTTTGATCGAGCGCGCGGCGGAGTACGTCTCGCGGCGCGAGGTGTTCGGCAAGCCGCTGGGCGCGAACCAGTCGATCCAGTTCCCGATCGCGCGCGCGCACGCCGCCATCGAGGCCGCCGACCTCGTGCGGCGCGACGCCGCGGAGCGCTTCGACCGCGGCGAGCCGTGCGGCCCGCAGGCCAACACCGCGAAGCTGCTCGCCAGCGAAGCGTCGTGGCAGGCGGCGAACGCGGCGATCGACGCGCTGGGCGGCAACGGCTTCGCCGCGGACTTCGACGTGGAGCGGATCGCGCGCGAGACGCGGCTGTACACGGTTGCGCCGCTGTCGAACAACCTCATCCTCGCCTACCTCGGGCACAACGTGCTCGGCATGCCGCGCTCGACGTGAGGCCGCTCGCGGACCTCCGCGTGATCGCCGTCGAGCAGTACGGCGCTGGGCCGTTCGGCACGGTGCATCTCGCTGAGCTCGGTGCGGACGTCATCAAGATCGAGGACGTGCGGACCGGCGGCGACGTGGGGCGCGCGGTGCCGCCGTACCAGTCCGGCGACCACTCGCTGTTCTTCGAGGCGTTCAACCACGACAAGCGCAGCGTGGCGCTCGACCTCACCAATGATGCCGGGCGCGCCGTGTTCGAGGATCTCGTGCGCGTCTGCGACGCGGTGTACTCGAACCTGCGCGGCGACATCCCCGCGAAGCTGCGCCTGCGGTACGCAGACCTCGCGCACGTCAACCCGCGCGTCGTGTGCGTGTCGCTGTCAGGGTTCGGGATGACGGGGCCGCGCAGTGCGGAGCCGGCGTACGACTACATCTTGCAAGGACTCGCCGGATGGCAGTCGCTGACCGGCGATCCCGACGGGCCGCCGACGAAATCCGGCCTATCGGTCGTGGACTACAGCGGCGGGCTCGTCGCCGCGCTCGCGCTGCTCGCCGGCGTGCACGCCGCGCGGCGTGACGGCGTCGGGTGCGACTGCGACACGTCCCTGTTCGACACCGCGATGAACATGCTCACGTACGTCGCGTCGTGGGCGCTGGCCACGGACGGCGCGTACGAGCCGCAGCGGCTCGCGTACTCCGCGCACCCGTCCATCGTGCCGTTCCAGAACTTCCGCACGGCGGACGGTTGGATCGTGATCGTGTGCGCGAAGGAGAAGTTCTGGCAGCGGCTCGTCGGCGTGCTCGGCATCGAGCACGTGCGCGACGACCCGCGCTTCCGCGGCTTCGCCGCGCGCCGTGAGAACCGCGCGCTGGTGACGTCCACCCTGCAAGACGTGCTCGTGCAGCGCACGACCGCGGATTGGATCGCGGCGCTGACCGCGGCCGGAGTGCCGTGCGGACCGATCAACGACGTGCGGTCGGCGCTCGCCGACCCGCAGACCGCCGCGCGCGGGCTGATCACGGAGGTTCGACACCCGGCCTTCGGCGCCGCGCGCTGGATCGCGAGTCCGGTTCGCGTCGGTGAAGACGCTACACCGCACCGGCGCGCCCCGGGACTAGGGGAACATACGGAAACCGTGTTGTGCGAATTGCTCGCCTACAGCCCGGAGAGCATCGCTCGGCGGCGTGCCGACGGCGCGTTCGGTCCGCGCGAAACGAGCGCGGCTGCCACGGACGAGGCAAGCGCAATCTAACGTTCACGTTTCGGCCACAGCGGCGCAATTGCAGTGCTGCTATCACCATCGCGTGGCGTTGCGATTCTTTCCCGACCCCGGGATGATCCTGATTTGTGATTTCAGCGGCTACGTTCTCCCGGAGATCGTCAAAACGCGCCGGGTCGTCGTCGTGTCCCCGAAGCAGCTCTTCCCGTCGTTGTGGGACGTGACCGTGGTCGTTGTTCCTCTGAGCGAGATCGAACCGCGTCCGCTGAGCTCGTGGCATCATGCCATCCCGTCCGGGCGTTACCGCGGCGTCGGTACATGCTGGGCGAAAGGCGATTTGATCGCGCACGTCTCTTTGGCGCGGCTCAACCGGATCTACTACGACCGCAACCGAATCGTTCCGGTCGTACACAATGCCGATCTGCGCGCCATTCGAGCGGCGGCTGCGGCGGCGATCGGTTTGGGGTTGACGTGACATACCTGGGTCGCGTATCATCTCGCATAATCCCGCACCGAGATCACTGCCGTGACGCACGCAGGAGGGGCGGGGGATTATGAGGCCCCGGAGTACAGCGTCCCGGGCGCCGGCTTATCGTAACTGCAAACACGGGAGCGGTAGGAACGGGAGCCCGGAGACGTCCGGGCTTTTCTTATTCCGTTACGGACGTTGCGCGGCGCAGAATGCGTTCCGCGGCGATCACGATCGGCGGGTCGATCATCGTGCCGTCCAAAACGGCCGGGTTCGAGCGCGCCGCGGCTTCGACGATGCGGCGCGCGTACGCGACGTCGGCATCCGATGGTGCGAACGCAGCGCGCACCGGGGCGATCTGCGCGGGGTGGATCAGCAGCTTGCCGTCGTAGCCCAAGCGGCGCGCGTGCTCGGCGTCGCGCGCCGGGATCGCCGCGTCGCCGTACTCGCGCGACGGGCCGTCGATCGCCCAGCGCTCCGCGGCGCGCGCGGCGACGAGCATGCGCGCGCGGTGCGGCAGCATCACGTCGTTGTCCGTGACGCCGCCCAGCTCGGCGGCGAGGTCGTACGGCCCGAACGCAAGGGCGAGCACGTGCGGCGCGCGCGCGATCGTCTCGCAGTGCGCCACGCCGCGCGCCGATTCGACGATGACGATCTGCGGCACGTCGCCGAGCTCGTCGGACACGCGCGCGCAGTCCGCGACGTCATGCACTTTCGGGATGACGACCGCGCGGATGCGGCGCGCACCGGCGAGCATCGCGAGGTCCGCGCGGCCGTCCGGTGTGTCGCCTGGGTTCACGCGCACGGCGACGCGCTCCAGATCGTCGTGCGCGTCGAGGAACGCGCGCACCTGATCGCGCGCGTACGATTTGCGGTCCGGCGCGACGGCGTCTTCGAGGTCGAGGATCGCGCCGGTCGCGCCGGAGCCGAGCGCTTTGCCGAAGCGGTCGGGGCGGTCGGCCGGGACGAACAGCAGGAGCGACGGGTCGAGCGGCATCGCTGCGGGTTTCGCGCTCGGGCCGCCTGGTCCGCGCGGGACTTCAAGCAAGGCAACCGAACAGCGCCGGTATGTGGGCACGACACGTACTCGCCGAACTGATCCCCGAGCTGCGCAGCCCGGCGGCAACTGCCGTCGCCGAACCCGCCGCACCGGCACCGGCGCCGGTCGCGCCGGTTTCTCCCGAGCCGGCGCCGCCGCTGACCGGTCACGTCGTGACCCCGAAATCCGCGGCCGACGAGTACCAGCGCGCGCGGCAGAACTACAACGCGCGGTTGGATTTCCACCCGGCGGAGATCGTCTACTGTTACGGCGAGAAGGACGTCGTCAACGCGGTGAAGTTCGGTATCGCGACGGGCCGGCAAGTCTGCATGCGCAGCGGCTCGCACGACTACGAGGGGTTCTCCCTCAACGACGGTGGGGTCGTGATCGATACCAGCCGGCTCGACTGCGTCCGCATCTCCGCGGACGAGCGCACCGCGGTCGTGGGTCCCGGGACGCCGCTGCGCACGCTGTACCACGTGCTCGGGGACCGCGATCTCACGCTTCCCGGCGGAACCTGCGGAACCGTCGCGGTCGGCGGGCTCGTGACGGGCGGCGGATTCGGCCTGCTGAGCCGCAAGCACGGGATGCTGTGCGACAAGCTCGTGCGCGTGCGCATGGTCGACGGCACCGGAACGGTCCGGGAGGCGCGCCGGGACCACGACCCGGACCACCTGTTGTGGGCGACGTGCGGCGGCGGCGGCGGAAACTTCGGCGTCGTTACGGAGCTCGAGTTCGAACTCGTTCGCGTTACGTCCCTGGTCACCACGTTCGGCTTTACGTGGGACGCCACCGCCAACGACGACACGGCGCGCAAGCTCGCCGCGCAGTTCACCGGCTGGAAGCCGTCGCGTGAGATGTTCGCCACCGCGGTATTCCCCGCGCTCACGTCCACCGGGCACGTCTCGTTCAGCGGCCAGCGGTTCGGCCTTGCAGGCGAGACACAGAAAGAGCTCGCGCCGTTCCTCGCCGGGATGCCGCCGCCCAAGACGTCGTCGATGAAGACGATGACCGTGTTCGAGGCCGCCGAAGCGGGCGGCGGCGACGACGCGCAGCAGGAGAGCTTCAAGATGGCGTCGAGCCTGGGCCGCAACGTGCTGACTGCAGCCGGCATCGACGCGCTCGTCGAGCGCATGCACGCGCCCGCGCCACCGAAATCGCTCTGCATCGCGCAGTTCGACACGTTCGGCGGTGCGATCAACGACGTTCCCAGGACCGCGACGGCGTTCGTCCACCGCGACATGACCTATACGGTGCAATACCAGGCGTATTGGACCGCTGCGGCCGACGCAGGGCCCGCGGAGACGTGGGTCCGCGACACGTTCCACGCAGTCGACCGGCACATCGGCATGAACGCGAGCTATCGCAACTACTGCGATCTCGACCTGACCGACTGGGCAGCGCGATACTACGCCGAGAACCTCCCGAAGCTGCGGGCCGTGAAGAAGCGGTTCGACCCGAACGACGTCTTCAACTATCCGCAGAGCATCAGCCCGGCATAGCCGGCGCCGGCGTCAGGCGCCGGCGTCTTCCGTCGTCGCGGGGTCGGCCAGCGCTGCGCGCAGGTCCGGCGGCAGCGGCATCGCTCTGATGCCGCCGTCTTCACCGGACTGGATCAGCACGCGAACTTCGAACCCGCGCGCGCACTCGACGTCGCCGCGCAGCACGACGTGCTCGACGCGCAGCGAGCTGGTGCCCAGCTCCGTCACCGTCGAGCGGATCGCGATCGGCTCGTCGAAGTGCAGCGGCGCGACGAACCGCGCGCCGGTCTCGACGATCGGCACCGGAAACCGCGGGCGGCCGTGCGCGCCGTTCAGCTCGCCGCCGAGCGCGGCGCGCAGCAAGCCGGTCGTGCCGACGTCGAACCAAGCGAAGAACGTGGGATAGAACACGATGCCGGCCGCGTCCGTCTCGCCGAAGCGCACGCGCGTGCGCATGATATGCGTGCGCCCGTGCACCGGCCGGCGCGAATCAGGCAAGCCGGACGTATTCGTAGTCGGCGGGGCGGTCTTTGATGCCCTTCTCGGGCGGCGCGATCCAGGCCGCCATCTTGCCGGGTTCGACGACGCGCTGCATCAGGCTGGTGATGAACGCGCGGTCGTCGTCGCTGGGGAGCCACGACGCGATGCGCGCGTCGTACTCCGCTTGCGCGAGCGGGTTGCCTGCGGGATCCGTCGGCACGTTGGCCCAGTTGCCGATCGTGCGCCGGAAACGCGTGCTCGGCAGCGTGAAGCGGAACGCGTGACCCGCGGCTTCGATCAGCTTGTTCCAGCGGCTGAGGCCGCGCATGCAGTCCTCGACGTAGGAGTTGCGCACGACCTCGTTCATCGCGTTGCGCAGGGGCACGCTCTCCGCGCGCACGCCGCCGCTACCGTCCGGCACGGCGAGCTCGAAGGCGGTGTCACGCAGCACGTGGTCGCGGTATTTTTTCTCGTCCGGACGGCCTTTGATGCCTTGCGCGAAGTAGGCCGCGGCGTTCGAGGACGCTTCGGAGCCGAAGAGATCGAGCGACGAGCTGAACCAGAAGTTCAAGTAGCGCTGGATGGTGGGCAAGTCGATCGCGCCCGCGCGGCGGATCGCACCCGGCTCGTCGGTGCCGAGCTCCGCGATCACCTCCAGCGTGCGCTTCACGACGCGCGAGATGCCGGTGTCGCCCACGAACATGTGGTGCGCTTCCTCGGTGAGCATGAAGCGGCACGTGCGCGCGAGCGGGTCGAAGCTGGACTCCGCGAACGACTTGAGCTGGAACTTTCCGTCGCGGTCGGTGAAGAACGTGAACATGAAGAACGACAGCCAGTCGGAGATCGGCTCGTTGAACGTCTTCAAGATCCGCGGCTTGTCGGCGTCGCCGGAATGGCGCGCGAGCAATTCCTCGGCTTCCTCGCGGCCGTCGCGCCCGAAGTACGCGTGCAGCAGGTACACCATCGCCCAGAGATGACGGCCTTCCTCGACGTTGACTTGGAACAGATTGCGCAGGTCGTAGAGCGACGGCGCGGTGTGGCCTAGCAATCGCTGCTGCTCGACCGATGCGGGCTCGGTGTCGCCTTGCGTCACGATCAGCCGGCGCAGCGTGCTGCGGTACTCGCCGGGGACTTGCTGCCACACCGGTTTGCCGAAGTCGTCGCCGAAGCCGACGCGGCGATCGGTCTCGGGCTCCGCGAGGAAAATACCCCAACGATATTCGGGCATGCGGACGTAGTCGTAGTTCGCCCAACCCTTCGCGTCGACCGAGATAGCCGTGCGCAAGTACACGTCGGCCGCGTTGAAGTCGGTCGGCCCCATCTCTTTCCACCACGACAGAAACGCGGGCTGCCAGTGCTCGAGCGCGCGCTGCAGCGTGCGGTTCGACGAGAGCTCGACGTTGTTGGGGATGCGTTCCGCGTAGTCGATCGCCATGTGAGTCAGACCCGTTCCTGGTCGAAGCGCGGTTTGGTGCCGCTGCCGAAGAGCTTGAGCGCGCCGGTGTCGCCGGTGGAGTTGGGACGGTAGAACACCCAGTTCTGCCACGCCGAGAGCCTGCCGAAGATCTTCGTCTCCGCAGTCTCCGCACCCGGAAAACGCAGGTTCGCTTCCATCGCGGTCAGCGCGTCGGGCGACAGTGACGCGCGCTCTTCGAGCGCGAGCCGGATCTCGTCGTCCCAATCGAGCTCGTCGGGCGCGACCGTGGCGAGCCCGGTGTCGAGCGCGTCCTCCGCGTGGTATTTCCGCCCGAGGTCGCGGTGCACGCGTTCGAGCGAATCGGCGTCGGCGTCGAAGCGCGTCTCCAGGCGCGTGCGGCCGTTCACCATCGGGTACGCGCCGAAGTTCGCTTCGCCGAGCACGATCGCGGGCGCGTGCTCGTCGTCGTCCGCGAGGGCCAGCATGTACGTGCGGTCGGCGGCGAGCGCCATCTCCAGCAGCGTGCCCGCGAAGCACGAGCCTTGGTCGACGATCGCGTACAGGCTGCGCGACGTGACGTCGAGCCGCGCGAGCGTGCGGCGCAACAGGCCCAGCGTCTCGCGACCGAGCCAGTGCTCGCGGAGCGCGAGGAGCGTGCGGTCCACGGCGAGCACCGCTTCAGCGTCGCCTTGCGTGCGCAGCAGCAGAAGCCCGAGCTCCGGTTCGTTGGTGCGCAGCATGAGGATCGCGTCGTCGAGCTCGCGCGCGAGCGCCAGCGGCCACCATGCGTCGCCGGCTGCGACGATCGCATCGGCGGTACCGGGCTGCGGCGCGCGCGGCGAGCGCACGACGATCGTCGCGTTGCGCGCGGGGCGGTCGAACGTCACGTCCACGTTCGTGTAATGATAGCCGTGCTCGTCGATCGTGCGCTGCAGCGGCCGCAGCGCGATCCCGCTCGCATCGGCGGCGCGCGGCGAAGCGGCGCCGAGCGCCGCGGCGCGGTCGCGCACGAGCGCGTCGAACTCCGACGGCCGCGCGGTCGCGTCGACCAGCTTCCACGCCTTCGCGCGCTCGGCGCGCACGCCGTCGGCGTTGGTGCAGAATAGGTCGGCGACGTCGCGGCGCACCTTGCGCTTGTCGATCAGGCGCGTCAGCCCGCCCGTGCCCGGCAGCACGCCGAGCAGCGGCACCTCGGGCAAGCTCACGGCGGTGGAGCGGTCGTCGATCATCAGGATCTCGTCGCACGCGAGCGCGATCTCGTACCCGCCGCCCGCGCACGCACCGTTCACCGCCGCCACGAAACGCAGGCCGTCGTGACGGCTCGAGTCTTCCATGCCGTTGCGCGTCTCGTTGGTGAACTTGCAGAAGTTCACTTTCCACTGGTGCGACGACGTGCCGAGCATGTAAATGTTCGCGCCCGCGCAGAACGACCGTTCCTTCGCGCTCGTCACCACGACGCACGCGACCGCCGGGTGCTCGAACCGAATGCGGTTGAGCGCGTCGTGCAGCTCGATGTCCACCCCCAAGTCGTACGAGTTGAGCTTCAACTTATAGCCGGCGCGGATGCCGGCGTCCTCATCGACGTCGAGCGCGAGCGTCGCAACGCGGCCGTCGACGCTAAGCTTCCAATGGCGATAGCGCTCCGGCGCGGTGTCGAAGGTGACCAGGCCGGACTCGGCCACGGCGTCGGCGGTAACCATCAGAGGTGAACTATACTGCATGATACGTGAGCGGTGCAAGCAGACGTTGCTTTACTTCCGTTCATCACGTACGTGTCTCGGGTTCCGGAATCGACGAAGTTTTCCGTCACGTCCTCCGACGTTCCCAGATCTTCCGCACCTGGCGCTGGTCTTCTTTATGCGGTGGGGGCGGCTTCCAAGAGAGGCCAAGGCATCTTGTCCATAGCCGCTATACTACTTCGAGCGGCTCCGAGTTCAGGGGCCGAGCAATCCACGACCGGAGCTTGCCGTGATCGACGCGTCGCCCGCACCCCCAGCTCCCGCGGAATCGGCCGTCTACAACGCCGCGGTCGACCTGATCTCGCGCAACCTGCCGATGCGGGCGCAGAAGACCGCGTTCATCGACGACAGCGGCTCTTATACGTACGGCGATGTGTCGCGGCGCGTCGACCGCGCGGCGGGCGCGCTGCGCGAGCTCGGGCTCGACCTCGAGCAGCGCGTCGCGCTCGGGCTGCTCGACACGATCGACTTCCCGGCCGTCTTTCTCGGCGCGATCAAAGCCGGCGTCGTGCCGATCCCCGTGAACACGCTGTTCCAGCCGCCCGACTACGCGTTCATTCTCGCCGACAGCCGTGCGAAAGCGGCGATCGTCTCCGTCGAACTGCTTCCGCAGTACGAAGAAGCCGCGCGCATCGCGAGCTGGACGGGACGGTTCGTCGTGTCCGATCCGCGGGCCACGTACGCCGGCCCGCACCCGACGCTCACGAGCCTCACGGAGCGCGCGCAGCCGCTCGCCGACGCGGCGCCGACGCGTCCCGACGACGCGTGCTTCTGGCTGTATTCGTCGGGCTCGACCGGCAAGCCGAAGGGCGCCGTGCACGTGCAGACGAGCCTCATCCAAACCGCGGAGCTCTTCGCGCAAGGCGTGCTCGGGATGCGGGAGGACGACGTCGTGTTCTCCGCGGCGAAGTTGTTCTTCGCGTACGGGCTGGGCAACGCGCTCACGTTTCCGATGTCCGTCGGCGCCACCGCGGTGCTGCACGCCGCGCGCGCCACGCCGGATGCCGTCGGCACCATCCTGCGCGCACACCGCGCGACGATCTTCTGCGGCGTGCCGACACTGTTCGGCGCGCTGCTGGTGCACCCGGAGTTTCCCGCGCGCGACGAGCTGGCGCTGCGCCTGTGCACGTCGGCGGGGGAACCGCTCCCCGAGGAGATCGGCAAGACCTGGACGGCGCGTTTCGGCGTCGAGATCATCGACGGAATCGGCTCCACCGAGATGCTGCACATCTTCGTATCGAACCGCCCGCGTGCGGTGCGCTACGGCACGACGGGCGTGCCCGTGCCCGGTTACCGCGCGCGCATCGTCGGCGATGACGGTCGCGAGGTCGTGCGCGGCGAGCTTGGCGAGCTCGAAGTGAGCGGTCCGACGTCGGCGGCATATTACTGGAACAACCGCGAGAAGTCGCGCACTACGTTCGCGGGCGAATGGACGCGCACGGGCGACAAATATCTTCAGGACGCGGACGGGTATTTCGTGTACTGCGGGCGCGTCGACGACATGCTCAAGGTCGGCGGCATCTGGGTGTCGCCCAGCGAGGTCGAGTCTGCGCTCGTCGCGCACGAGCACGTGCTCGAAGCCGCGGTGATCGGCGTCGCCGACGACAGCGACCTCGTCAAGCCCAAAGCGTTCGTGGTGCTCAAACCCGGCGTGAAGCCGCTGCCCGAGCTCGCCGACGCGCTCAAGGCGCACGTGAAGAGCCGGCTCGCGCCGTACAAGTACCCGCGCTGGATCGAGTTCGTCGACGATTTGCCGAAGACCGCGACGGGCAAGATCCGGCGCCACGCGCTGCGCGCCGGCCAGCAGCGTTGACGCGCGAGCCCATCGCGCGCGACGTCGTCGTCGACGGCAAGCGGCTCGAGACCGTTCGCTACGGCGGTGATCCCGCGCGGCCCGCGATCGTGATGCTGCACGAAGGGCTCGGCTCGATCTCGCTGTGGCGCGATCTTCCGCAGCGTTTGCGCGAGCGCACGCGCTGCACGGTCGTCGCGTACTCGCGCTACGGCTACGGCCGCTCGGACGTGCTGCGCGAAAAGCGCGTGCCGGAGTACATGCACCACGAGGGCGAGGTGGTGCTGCCGGCGCTGCTCGCGCAGCTCGAAATCGAACGGCCGATTCTGTTCGGCCATAGCGACGGCGCCTCGATCGCGCTGATCTTCGCGGGCGCGCATCCCGGTGCGGTGCGCGCGCTCGTGCTCGAAGCGCCGCACGTGTTCGTCGAGGACCTCACGGTGCGCAGCATCGCGGCCGCGAAGACCACCTACGCCACGACCGATCTGCCCGCGAAGCTCCGCCGCCATCATGCCGATTCCGACGCGACGTTCTTCGGCTGGAACGACATCTGGCTCGACCCGCGCTTTCGCGACTGGAACATCGAGCGCTATGCGGAGCGCGTGCGCGTGCCGGTGCTGCTGATCCAAGGCGAGGCCGACGAGTTCGGCACGGCGGCTCAGCTCGATGCAATCGCCGCGCGGGTGGCGGACACGCAGACGCTGATGGTTCCGCGCGCCGGGCACAGCCCGCATCGCGACGCGCCCGAACCGGTGCTCGCGCGCGTCGCGGCGTTCGTCGACCATCTCGGCATGAACGACGAACGCCGGACATGGTGACCGTCGACGACCTCAACGCCTCATTTCGCGGCGGCGTCTACGGCGAGCGGCCGGCGATGGACGCGACTGCTTTTCGCGCGCACGTCGAGCGCAACGGCGTGGACCTCGCGCGCTCGCGACGGTGGATGGTCGACGGCGCGCTGTCCGGGATCGTGCTGCTCGCGTTTCGCGGCGAGCGCGCGTGGGTCGGCGGGTTCGGCGTGGTGCCGGAGCACCGTGGTCATGGTCTCGCGCGGCGCTATCTCGACGAGTCGCTCGCGATCGCGCGCGAGTCTGGTGCCGCGACCGTCGAGCTGGAGGTGCTCGTGCAGAATGCGCGCGCGATTCGGCTCTACGAGCGCGCAGGCTTCGGCCGGATCGACGAGCTCGTGGTGTGGGCGCGCGAGCCGCTGCGCGCGCCTGCCGCGGAGGACGCCGCGCCGGAGCTGCGCGCGTACGACGCCGCGGCGATCGCCGCGCTCGCGCGCACGCCCGCGTCGTGCTGGCAGCGCGAGCCGGAAAGCGCCGCCGCTGCCGCGCCGTTCGAGGCGGTGTTCGCCGGCATGCCGGCGTCACCGGACGCCTTTGCCTTCGTGCGCCGCGGCGAGCGCGCGGCGATCGTCGACGCGCGCGCGCACGATCCCGCGGCGGCGTCGGCGCTGCTGGCCGTGCTCGACGCGCGATTCCCCGCGCACGCGCTGGCGCTGGTGAACGAGCCCGCGCGCGGTGCTCTGCACGACGCGTTCACCGCGCACGCCGGCTGGCGCGAGCTCGCGCGCCAGCACCGCATGCGGCTCGCGCTGCGCTGAGCGCTATGCGGTGTCGTGCAGGATCGGCAGCAGCGTGCGGTACGCGCGCCGCGCAAGGGTGCCGCGCCGCAGCGGCTCCATGATCTCGTGCGACGGCGGCAAGCCGGTGATGCGGTGCACATCGACGGCGACCCCGTCGTGCGCGCGCCACGCGGCCGCGAGCGCGCGCGCCGCGCCGTTGTTCACCGCCGTCTCGCTCTCGTTGGTCACGAGCGTCATGCGGCGCGTCACGGGCGGCGTCGTGCGCGCAAGCGCGCGCAGCTCGGTCGCGATCGCGAGCGCGACGCCGATCGCGCGGGTCGGAAAGCGCGGATACCCGTGGTCCGGCATCAAGTTCTCACGCTCGATCGGGTTCCACCACAAGAACGCGTTGGGAAGCGTGCGCAGCGACGCGCCCAGTGCCGCCGTCGCGGCGCCCGGAACGCCTGCGACGCCCAGGAACGGCGCGATCGCGACGAGCTGATCGACGCGTTCGTGCTGCGCGAGCCACGCGCCGAGCAGGCCGCCGAGCGAAAAGCCCGCGACGACGACCGACGTGCCGAGCCCGCGCGCGATCGCCAGCGCATCCGCCGCAGCGTCGACGAGCTGGCGCGCGGACACGGCGCGCAACTGCGTGGTGAGCCGCTCGCGCGCGCCGTGGCCGGGCAGCCGCGGCACGATCACCGAATCGCCGTTCGCGTGTAACCGGCGCGCGAGCGCGTCGCATTGCATGGGGCTCGCGGTCAGCCCGTGCAGGAAGAGCACCGCGCGCGCGGTCGGGCGGCCGTGCGCGAGCAGCATCGAGCCGCCGCGCGCGTGGATCGTGTCGTCGTCGCGCTCGGCCAGCGCGGCGTACGCGCGCAGCGCCGCGGCGTACTCAGGCGGCACGCGCGTACCGGCGAACCAGCCGCGCAAGCGCCGCGTAGTCGACTTTCGCTTCGTGCCGCGCGTCCACCGGGACCGGTGCGGCGACGACGCGGTCGATGCGCGCGAAGGCGAGCGCGTCGCGAATCGCGCATTCGTCGAGCGCGTGCCCGGCGACTGGCTCGACGACGAGCACGCGCAGGCCGTCCACGCCGGCGACCGCGCCGCGCACGATGCCGGGAAGGTACGACAGCGCGCACTCGACGCGCAACGGTTCGAGCGTGCCGTGCGCGTCGTCGACCGTGCCCGCAGCGCGGCCGGTCAGCCACAGCCGGCCGCGTGCGTCGCGGTAGCCGAGATCGCCGGTGCGGTGCCAGGTGCGCGCGCCCGCGCGAACCTTCGTCGTCGCGTCGTCGGCCCGATCCGCGTAGTGCGCGACGACGTGCGGTCCGCTGACGACGATCTCGCCGATGCCGCCCGCTGCGAGCGCGCACCGTTCGACACCGTCCTCGCGCTCGAACGGTCCGAACACCGTGCCGTGCGCGGCGGGCACGATTGCGAGCGAACCGGTCGTGCACGGCAAGCCGGCGAGCAGTCCGGCGCCCGCGCGCATCGCGGCGTGATCCTCCGCGGTGACGTTCGCCGCGTCGAGCAGCGCGATCGGTTCGGCCTCGGTGCTCCCGTACACGGCGAGCACGCGCGCGTTCGGTGCGACGGTGCGCAGCGCGGCCGCGAGCGGCGGCATCACGGGCGCGCCGCCCGACGCGATCAGCCGCAGCGCGGGCAGCGCCGCGTGCCGGCGCCGCAGCGCGTCGGCGAGGTTTGCCAGCAGCGAAGGTGACGCCACGACGCGTGCGACGCCGTGCTCGCGCATGACGTCCGCGAGCACGGCGGCGTCGGCGCGGCCGGGATGGCGCAGATCGATGCCGGGCAGCAGACACGTCGCGCCCGCGGCGAGCTCGGCGAGCAGCACCATCGGCATCGCGCACAGCGACGTCGCGCCGTCGAGCTCGAGCGCGCGCGCCAGCGCGCCCAGCTGCGCGTGCGCGACGCCGTGCGTCCGCACCAACGCCTTCGGCGTGCCCGTGCTGCCGCTGGTGAACGTCAGCATCGCGGGATCTTCGACGCCGCGCGGTTCGACGGCGCCGCTCGCACAGCGCGGCTCGGCCGCGCCGCTCGCGCCGCGCGCATCGTCGTGCAAGACGTCGTGCGCGAGCGGCGATGCCGTCGTGGACAAACGAAGCGCATGGCGCAGTGCCGGGACCGCGGCGAGCGCGAGCCAGCCGATGCCGCCCACGAGCACGGCGCGCGGCGGGTGCGCGCGCGCGTAGCGCCGCAGCGCCGCGCGCGTGACGCCCGGCGGCGGGATTGCCGGCACGAGCCCCGCGCGCAGCAAGCCGATCAGCGCGGCGTACAGCTCGATGCCGACGGGGTGCAGCAGCAGCACCGTGTCGCCGGCGCACAGACCGTGCGCGCGCAGCGCCGACGCGGCGCGCGCGCTCGCCGCATCGAGCTCGGCATACGTCAGCGCGCGATGCGTCGCCGCGTCGACGAGCGCGGGGCGGTGCGGGTGCGCGGCGGCGCGCGCGACGAGGATCTCGACGACGTTCATGACAGCTCCTTGGCGAGGACGGCATAGCGGCGGAACGGGATCGCGTGCGCCGACAGCGCGCGCGCGACGGTGCCGTCGTGCTGCAACGCGGAGATCGCACGGGTGGCACCGAGCGCGTGCGCCGCGGCCCGCGCTGCGCCGGTGAGCACGAACCCGAGCCCGGCGAACCGCCGCTGCGGGTCGCGCACGACGGTCTTCAGCACGACCGTGCGCGGCGCGCGCGAATCGCACAGCGCGAACAGCACGCCCACGATGCGGCCGTCGCACTCCGCGACGGGGCACAGCCGCGGATCGAGCAGCGGCACGAGCGGCCGGTACAGCGCGGCGAACGCGTCGAATGCGATCGGCGCGAACAGCGGCGCGGCGGCGAACCCGCGCAGCGCGAGCGCATGAACCTGCGCCAGCTCGTCTTCGAAACGCGCGAGGTCCAGCGGGCGCACCGCGACGCCTGCGGCGCGCAGGCGCGCGGCCGGCGCGAGGGCGCGCGGATCGCGCTCGGCGAGCGCGTCGTCGCGATACGACGCGTACGTTTCCAGCGGCGCGAACCCGGCGCGCAGCCAGGACGCGACCGCCGCGGGCGGCGAGTACGGTTCGAGCGCGAACGGCGGCGTGTCGTCGCTCGCGGTCACCAGCCGGTACCGGTGCCAGGTGTCGCCGTCGACCGGCCCGGCGGCGAGCGCGCAGCCCGCGTCGCGCAACCGGCGCGCGGCGCGCGCGAGCAGCGCGGCGAGCGCGTCGTCGTCCGGCGCTGCGACGTCGCCGATGAAGCCCGTGCGGCGTCCGCGGTGCGGCGGCGCCGAGCGCCACCACAGCGAGCACCGCGCCGCGTTCGCGCCTGCCGCAGGCTGTTCTAGGATTGCGTCGGCAACCGCCGCCGTTGCGGCGTGCGCGGCGATCATGCGAACGTTCCTCCGAACAGGCGAAGCGCGAGCAGCCCGGCGACGGGGATCGCCGCGTTGTCGAAACCGTCGCCGGCGAACGCTTCGGCCAATGTCGTCGCGAGCGCGAAGGCGGCGACCGCGGCGACGCTTTCGGCGCGCGGGAACACCGCGCACGTCACGAGCGCGACGGCGAGGAACGCGGCGGAACCTTCCAGCGACTTGCGCGCGCGGCCGACGGCATACGGGTGCCGGCCGAAGCGCCGGCCGACGAGCGCGGCGAGCGCGTCGCCGAACGCGAGCGTGAGGATCGCGGCGGCGTACGCGGGTTTGTCGTCGTGCCCGAGCGCGAACGCGAGCGCGACGCCGCCGACGAACGCGAACTCGCCGTACGACG
>Ga0066662_10000446_pt1 | contig 18079 bp, 10 predicted proteins | sample GraSoiAngelo_111_FD_133939 | JGI IMG/M metagenome (GOLD analysis project Ga0066662, IMG submission 133939) | Grasslands soil microbial communities from the Angelo Coastal Reserve, California, USA - 14_0903_12_40cm | ecosystem: Environmental > Terrestrial > Soil > Grasslands | place: USA...
CATCCGGCGTTTTCTGGATGCTCGCGGCTACATCGAGGTGGAGACACCCATGATGCAGCAGATTGCCGGGGGCGCCGTGGCGCGTCCTTTCGTCACCCATCACAACACGCTCGACATGGACCTTTACCTGCGTATTGCGCCTGAGCTGTACCTGAAACGGCTGGTGGTGGGCGGGTTGGAGCGCGTCTACGAGATCAACCGCAATTTCCGCAATGAAGGCATCTCCACCCAACACAACCCGGAATTCACCATGCTGGAGTTTTACCAGGCCTATGCGGATTATCACGACATGATGGCGCTCACCGAAGAGATGCTGGCGCAGGTAGCCCGCGATGTGAACGGGACGACAAAAGCCACCTTCAACGGGCAGGAGATCGATTTTGCCAACTGGCAGCGGCTCTCCATGCGCGAGGCCATCATCAAATACTGGCCGGAGGCGGCTGCTTCCAGGCCGGAGATGGCTGATTTTGCGACGCATGATTCCGTGGAACGTCTGGTGAAGCGCTTCAACATGAACCACTCTCCGCATATGGCTTACGATCCCAAAGATCCGCCGGGCAAGACCATTGCCGCCATGTTTGAAGCTGCGGCCGAGGAACACCTGATCCAGCCGACGATTCTTTACGACTTCCCGGTGGCCATCTCGCCCTTGTCAAAGAACAAGCGGGATGAGTCTGACTGGGTGGAGAGGTTTGAAGTATTTGTTGGCGGTCTGGAGATCGGCAATGCCTTCAGCGAATTGAATGATCCGGAAGAGCAGCGCCGCCGCTTCGAGCAGCAGTTGCAGGAGCGTGAACGCGGCGACGAAGAGGCCCACAAGATGGATGAGGATTACATCCGGGCACTCTCCTATGGCTTGCCGCCAACGGGTGGCGAGGGCATCGGGATCGACCGGCTGACGATGCTGCTGACGGATTCACGGTCTATCCGGGACGTGATTCTGTTTCCATTACTGCGTCCTCAGGTGCAGCAGGAAGAGCCAAGTGAATCGTGATTGTTTACCGCAAACGGCTCAAGTGGGTAAATTGGTAAGTGAGTAAATGAAAAATGGGTAAATGGGTAAAGAAAAATGGGTAAACCGGTAAATGGAATCAGGTCTTCATTTACCTATTTACCAAATTACCCATTTACCCATTTCTCTATCCATTCCCGCGTTGTCTTCGTTCGCGCACCCTGGCTTCGGACTTCGAGAATCCTCACGGGCTGAGTGCTGAGTGCTGAGTGCTGAATGCTAACTGCTGAGTGCTTTCGTTTGGTAAGCTGTCCGCTATGCCTGTGCCATCACCGTTCAAATTTCCACCGATTGCGTTGAGCAAGGGCCGTCTGGAGGCCCTCAGCGACGGCATTTTCGCTATCGTGATGACCCTGCTGGTGCTTGACCTGAAAGTTCCCGACCTGCCGCGCCACGTTGCCCAGGACGAACTGCTGGCCCACATCAGAGAACTCGGGCCGTATTTCTTCAGCTTTGCTTTTACCTTCATCCTGGCGGCGGTGTTCTGGTTCTTCCACCATCTGATCTTTCATTATGTCCGCCACGTCACCCGTCCTCTGGTCTGGCTGAATGTGGGCTTTCTGATGTTCGTCTCGCTGCTGCCGTTCTCTACGGGAATGCTGGGGCGCTTCTCTTTCCAAAAGGTCTCCGCGCTGTTTTATTTTGGCAACCAGTTTATGCTGGCGGCCTTCATGATGGGTCAGTGGATTTACGCGAAGAGGGCGAGGCTTATCAACGAGGCCGATCCGGAAATGCAACAGCGGATTGTGGCACGCCTGGCGACCATGCTGGTGGGGCACGCTGCCGCCATCACCACCGCGTTCTTTGATCCTAAATTCAGCTTCAATACGTTTGTGATTGCGGTCGTTGCTGGAAATGCGATTTCCAGGAAATTGAGAAAGGCTCAAACTGTCAGTATTCAGTCCACGAACTGAATTGCAGGATTAACCGCAAAGGGCACAGCATAGCGAAGCCAAACCCAAAACCTTTTTTTATGGAGCGCAGCCGCCCTCGGCTAATGCCACTTACTTTAACCAGACCATGCTGTATCCCAATGAGAGATGTCATTCCGAAGGCCCGTTAAGCTCGCGCGCGTTTTCTCCAGCGCGCGAGTAGGGCCGAGGAATCTGCTCCGCTGCTGTCCGTCCATGCGAAATCCCTGTTTTTGGAGGCTAAATTCATGCTGAATGCGCAGAGTAAGTGACATTAGCCGCCCTCGTCTGCGGGGATAAATCTTTTCGTGAGCGGACAAGAATTTGACGAATAGCAATGCAGCGGAAAATAGTTTATCTGAGCATGATTTCATTTACTCATTTACCAATTTTCTCATTTACCCATTTACCTATTTTCCCTCACTTCCAGGATTCCCCGCCGAGTTTGATCTTAATCCCGCTGCGAAACGTTAACGGCAGGGCTGGGAAGCCGAAGGCGTCGCTGTAATGCTGGCTGGCCAGGTTTTCAACTGTTGTGTAGAAAGTCAGGTAGCGATTCAGGTTGTAACTTCCGCCGAGATCGATCTTCTGGTAACTCTCAGCCAGGTTGCGGTTAGAAAGCAGCATGGTCGTGCCAAAGAACTGATCGCTTAAAAACGTGCTGTCATTGCGGCGGCTCACCATGTAGCCGCTCAGGTTGAGCGTGTACCGGGGCTTGACATAACTCAGATGGAAGCTGGCGGTATGGGGTGCGCGGCGGAAGGGACGGTCACCAACCAGCGGCGAGAAAGCCCCAATCAGGGTATTGGGAAACGCCGGATTGGCGCAAAATCCGGGGGTGAGCACCGGACACAGTTCGTCACTCGAAAATGACCGCTGTACCACCGCATCGAGATATGTATAGGCAGCGCGGGCATGAAGGTGATGTCCGAGATCGAGTTGCAGCTCTGTTTCGGCGCCCAGTGCACGGGTGTCAGCGGAATTTACGGTAGCGCCGAAGGCGGGCTGCGTGGCGATTTGGCTGGGCACTCCGAGAAGCAGCAGCGCATCATCGCTCAGGAACTCAACCTGGTTGGTGAACTGGTTGTGAAAGAACGTGACGCCCAGCCGGGCGCGGCCATTCCAGGCGCTCTGTTCGATTCCAAAATCAAAGCTGCGGGAACGCTCGGGAGAGATCGGGCCAACGTGGAACTGGGAAATAATCTGCTGGCCGCCGGGAATTCCGGAGAGAAACTGAAAGAGTGACGCCGTCTCCTCGAAGATGCTCGGCTCCTTGATTCCCTGCCCACAATTGAATTTCAGCCGTGTGCCGTTGAGCGCCCCTGAGGACCGGGGCCGAAACAAGAAATAGGCGAGCGATACTCTGGGAGTAGCGGCCACGCCAAACACCGTGTTGTTCTCTACCCCAACGCCCACGGTTCCGTAAGCGCGTCCCCAGTTTCCCTGGAGCTCGGTGGTGTAGCTGAAGTTGTGGCGGTTCGTATCGGTCCGGGAGCCCGCGAGAGTGAATCCGCGTTCGTTCTCGTATTTGAACCCGAATAAAGCCAGCAAGTGTGAGCCAAAGCTGTAGTCGGATTGGAAATACATGAAGTCTCGCTTGCTGGAGGTGCTGCTCTTCTGCGGATAAACGCCGCCGAAATCGAGAATCCCCTGTCCGGTGACGCTGAAGCCGTTCGCGCCTTGGATGGTCACATTCTGGCCCAGAAAATTCGGGCCGAAGCCAAACGGATCGAACGGAATACCGCTCGGCGATGGATTTTCAAATTGCTCGCGCAGGCGGGTGGCGCCATAGCGCAGCAGGTTATGCCAGCGGGAGGTCGTCTGGTTCTGCGCGGTAACGCTGATGAAGGTGTCCTGATCGCGCTGGAAGGAATTATCGGGAATGGCGAAGAACTGAATCGGGCCGGGCAGGCCAAGGGCAGAACTGGTGAAGCGTCCGACAACACGCACATCGGTCGAAGTCATGGGAGCCCAGCCGAAGTTGGCAACATAGGTGCCGTTGTGGAATGTGTTGTTGGGCACGCTGTTGCCGGTATCGAAGCGGGAGAACTCAGTGAGGTAATCGATTTGGCGATGAGCGCCGCTCACCGAGACATCATGGCGCAGGCTGTTGAAGTTGCCCGCGTCGAAGGCGTAGGCCAGTTCCGGCAGCGGAGTTGTGCCGCGGCGGGTGGTCAGGTTCACCACTCCGGCCAGCGCATCCGCGCCATACAGCACGCTGTTCGGCCCGCGCAGCACCTCGAACTCATCGATGGCCGTGGTGGCCAGCGGCCCAAAGTTCACCAGCCCGCCAACATCGTTCATAGGAACGCCATCCAGCAGCACCTTGTTGGCGTTGCTGTTGCCGCCGCGCAGGAACAGGGATGCGTTGTTGCCATGCTGGCCGCTCTGGACAACCTGTGCTCCGGGCACGCGCCGTAGGGGCTCAAAGATGTCGAGCTTGTTTTGAAAATCATCATGGCTGATCACCGAGACGGAAGCGCCTACCTGCGATTCCGGCATTTCAATTCCGGTGGCGGAGATCACCACCTGCTGGGAAACCGTGCCGATATTCAGGCTGAGATTGATTTCCGCGCTGCCGCTGCCACCCACGTAGACGGGATTGCTGACCTGCGGGGCAAAGGTGGCTGCAGTGGCACGCACCTGGTAACGTCCTGGCTGGGCGACCGCAAACTGGTATTTTCCCTGGCCGTCGCTAACGGTTGAACTTACCAGTTTGCCGGCGCGAAGCAGTTCCACTTGAGCACGCGGCACAACTGCTCCGGCAGGATCGGTGACCATGCCACGGACGATAGCGTTTTCTGCGGCAACGCTGATCACCGGGAGAAGCAGAATGGCAAGGCAAAGGGCAATCGGAAGACCGGGTGATCGGGTGATCGGGTGATCGGGTTGGTTAATCAATGGCAACGCAACGCGGCGTGGTCTGCGAAACAAAAGAAGATTGATGGCCGGCAGCAAAGCTTTCATGGTCATTCCTCGGGCGCAATAATGTAGGGAAATAAACTCAGCCAAGTGTGATTCAACTGTGGAGCTGTCCAGCCCTCCCTCGAAGCCGGTAACACCCAAATGATGGGGATCTGGCCGGTCTCCTGACTCACGCCTCATTGAACTGCGCGCCTTCCCAGTTTCCCAGTGGCTACGTGCTCAGTTCTCAGCGTTTACAGTTGCGGGGCAGTGGCGGATTTTCACCGCGCTTCCCGTGAACCAGATGTGAAGTTTTATATCTCAGCCGGGAACAACGGTCAAGTAGGGAGAGTATCTGTTACGACAGCACGGCGTTTTCGTGATACAACTGGCAAGCTGAAACGCTTTGGGCCCTCGTGTCGCTAAAATCAAAGACACTTTTAATAAACGAAGTACCGGTTATCGGAGTCCTGCCATGCCACTCTTCTCGCAGAATACCCGGCTGTTATCGAGAATGTGTATTGTCACGGTGCTGATCCCTCTGTTTCCTGCAGCCCACGCCGTAGCCTGCTTTGAGAAACCAGTAAACCCGCAGGCTTCACAGAACACGGGGACCCTGCCGCCACAACCGTCACAAACAGAAGAGATACTGGAACCTCCAGTGTCTCCTGTTCCTCTTGAGCCACCGCGCACTAAGCTCCACAATAGTGATGAGTACCACGCCTATATGGCGGCCTTCAGAAGTGCTGATCCGGTAAGCAAGGCTCGCGGCATGGAAGATTTTCTGGTGAGGTATCCGCAAAGTGAAATGAAGATCCAGGCGCTGGAGCAGGCCCTTGCAGCCTACCAGCAGTCGCTGAACCAGGTAAAACTGGAAGATGCGGCCCAGCGCCTGCTTCAGGCCGATACGAGCAATGTGCGCGCCATGTCAATTCTTGCATTTCTCAAAAGGACCTACGCTACGCAAGGTGCTGTGTGGATGCCGGAAGGATATACCGATGAAGTGCTCAAGCTTGGCCGGCAGGGATTAAATGCTCTCTCCAATTGGCAGAGGCCTGCAAGCATGCCGGACATCGATTTCCAGAGGCTGCGAAATCAGATGACAGAGATTTTTGCCGGCGCGGCGGGATTCGGCCTGCTGCAGAAGAAGGATTATGCCGGTGCGCGCAGCTATTTCCAGAAATCACTGCAGATCGATCCCGGGAGCGTACAGGACAATTACCAGATGGCCATTGCTCACCTGGAAAGCGATCCGATCGAGCCGAATGGGTTCTGGTACTGCGGCAAAGCCATTCGCCTAACACAAAAACAAGGCAATCCTGCCTCCGCAAGCCTGATTCAAAATTATTGCAACGCTAAATACCGGAAATATACCGGCACACCGGAAGGAATCGACAACATTGTTGCTTCTGCCGGGAATGAGACTGCTCCTGCGGCGGATTTTGCTCAGAAGATTCCGAAATCGGATGTCGCAGCCGGGAAAAAAGATCGCGTTATACAGGAGGTCACCGTGATTGCGCCTCCCAATATGAAGTTCCCTGCAGCAAAACGGAGCGCCTGTGAACTGGCTGTAGACGCAGTGCAGAAGAATGATCCACACCAGCTTTCCTTCAGTGATTGGGAGTACGTCCTTTCCCTGCGTGACTGCTCACCGGCCAACAAAAATGCGGCGGAGAAGGTGTGGGCCTCCATCCAGAGCCTACAGACCAGAAAAGGCCACACCGCCCTATTGAAAATTCCCGCCAAGGTTATCTCTGCCAATCAGTATGGAATACTGGCGGCCATTACCCCGGAAAACCAGAAGGCCAATAAAGCGGACGTGCATATCAGCGTGGAACATATGGAGAAAATCCCGTCGCCAGGCGCGATGATCAACGTGATCGGCAGCATTACTGAATACCGGGCATTTCCCATCATGCTGCTCATGGAACACAGCTCGATCGAGAAGACGGGATCATAGCGGGTTGGAACAGTGGAAGCAGGATCTGGCAGTTACTATGGCCATGTTTCGTATAAGCTATCGAAATCTCTGATCTCTACGCCGCTTTGGCCCCTGCTTTGGACCTTGGAAGAACTGCTCTGAATTTGACCCTGAAGTTTGGTCTCCTGCCCCTTGACTTTTCCATGTCTATAGTAATAGTGTTACAGCGCCACCCAGGTGGGTGCTGTATCTGCTCTTTGAAAACCGAATATTGATTGGACTCCCCTGCCAGACCGGCAGTCGTGTGCCTTGGGTGGAGTGGGCTTGTCACACCGTCATTCGGCTCACAGGCATCCTGTGGCCCGGTGACGGTGTTGGCCTGATTTCACCTGCAATCCTGATCTTGTGCAGGGTTGTGGAAGTGTCTCCCAATTCCGGTCGTCAGAAAGGCTGTTCCGCTTCTGTACCGGAACAGGAAACGGCAACCGAAACGCCGGATCTAATTGCAGCCAAAAGAGTTAAGACCGTTTGTTCCGTGTTCCGCTTCATTTTGCCTGATCGATCTCTGACGGTCATAAACGGCAACGCCATTCCGTAGCAGATTTCGCACCAACGCAATGACTGCTAGAGACAGCCATTCCAGCAATGGTGCTCATTGGGTGATGCCGGTGCTCGACTCGGGTTTAACTACAATACTGTTCACTTAAGCAATACGGATGTGAATGGAAGCTGCGATGCTCCAGCGCCGTAGGCGCGCAAGAAGTTAGCCCAGCGCGTACCGGGGCCCCCAGCAACCGCCGCTTTTGCGGTTGCTGGGGTGGTTAAGCGCTGGGAATACAGTCATAAACGAAGCATAGAGCGCCGTAGGCGCGACACTGACACGTAACTCACAAGGTTCATTTTCCGTTAAGTGAACAGTATTGTAGCTAGCAGCCAGAAGCTAGTAGCTGATTTTCCATGCCCTGCATACTTCCACTCCATTTTGGACTACAGCTTTACTGGAATCGCTCTAGTGAAACCAAAGATGGAACCGCAGAGGGCGCAGAGGACGCAGAGCAGCCCTCCAAACCTTAGACTCAGCAAGCCAGGAATATCTTTACGGAAAAGAGGAAGATATCGAGTAAAAGCTATTCTTTATGCTTTAAGGATTGCCATCCCGGCCCACCTGAATCTCTGAGCGTTTTTTGCCGGTGACCACCTGGGCCTCATAGGCCACGAGTTTGCCACTCTTGGTAAGTGATTCCACCTTGGTGATTTTTCCACCTTTGGCCTGGTCGGTAAGTCCCTTGTGAACGGCATCGGGCAGCGAGGTCAGAGCGACCTCCTCTTCCACCTCCACAACTTTGCCGTCGGCATCCATAGATACGTCTTTGCTATGGCCGTTCACGGTGAGCTCGACTTCATAATAGGTCTTGCCGTTCTCTACTTCCTGGTTGTAGCCCTTCACTGTGGCGCCCTGGCTTTGCTCGTCTGCAGTTTTCTGCACGGCCGCCGGCAGGTCAGATTTCTTGATCTTCTTCTCAGATGCCGTAAGGCTCATGGCTAGACCAAAACAAAATATGGCTGCTGCGATCCTGGTGATTTGCATAAACTCCTGATTGATTGGCTTTGGTGAATTAGGTACGGTCTTCCAACTATCCCTTATTAGCATGCCACGCGTACTTTGCGCCTGTCCAAAATAGAACTCCCTGCTTGTTGTGCCTGCTCGCCTTGATGATGTCGGTTTTGACCGGGACCTTCATCATTTGAATCGATTTATCGCTATTAGAAGGGGCGATTCCCAGGAAAGTAGCTGCCGCGTGTTTCACCAGAAAAGATTGCCGCGCGTCGGGGCTGCGCCAGCCCTTGGGCCCAAAGCCATGGATTACTGCAAGAAGCTGATCGTTTTTATCGATATGTGCTCTCTCAAATTTGGGAGGCGTCACCACCGTTTTATCCGCAGGGGGCACAAAAACCTGTTCCGCATCCTGAATCGTCCAGTTAGCCAGATCATTGTTGATCTCATTTAGCTTTTCGGGCACCGGCCGCACGATCACAGCTAAGTCTTCGTAGTAGTCGCCATTGAAATCGCCCACAATAAAAGATGGGTTGAAGCCTGGACTGATCACCACGTTCTCCCCGAAAATGCGATGCATTGCCTCCGCAACTTCCGCCTTTGTGGGTGGAGGCAGTTTCTCTTTTGGCGGAGGTGGAGTTGGTGCAGGCGGAGGGGCAACCGGGACAGGCTTTTCCACAAGAGGACTGTTCGTCTTGTCTTGCTTTTGGCAGCCGACCGGCAGAAATAAAACGAATGTACAGAGCGCACAAGCCAATAGCAGTGATTTCTGACTCGTCATAGGGGCCTTATACCACAATTTAGATGGACCATCCGTTCTACCATTGATGAAGTTGATGAAGCACGATTGGAAAAACAGGCGAAACCCCGGATGCGGATTTCGCCTGAATACTGCATGAGCTACATCGTAATTACAGAGTCTGCAGGAAGGTGATCAACTGGTTCTTCTGCGTAGTGCTGAGGGCCTGGTAGTTGTTGATTACTCCCTGTGCCTCGCCCGCGTGACGCAGGATAGCTTCATTGCGGGTGAAGGTCCCATTGTCGTGCATCAACCGGTCACGAGTACGCAGTCCCCACAGCGGGGCAGTGCGCAGCTTGTTGGCCGTTGCCTGTCCGCCGTTCTGCACAATGCCATCGCCCGTTCCCACGTTGTGCAGCAGGAAATCGCTGAACGGATGGATGATCTTGCTGCCAAGGGCTGCAGGCACTGTGAACTGTCCGCCGTTGATCACAGTTCCCGCCGGAGACGTCGTGATGCTTTCAACGTGGCAGATAGCGCAGCCGACCTGAGTAAAGAGGGTGTGGCCAGCCTGTGCGTCAGCCGTGGCGGCCAGCGTGGTGTCCTGCGGCGGGGCCTGGGTGGCGCGCATGAAGCGGGCGAAACGGTCAATGTCATTCAGGCCATCGGCGCCGGTCTCGTCTTCAGGATCGGTCGTGGTCTTGCAAACCGTGGTGAAGTCGGTTGGGGCGAACCGGTTGGTCACGCCCATCTCGTTGATGTAAGCGTCGCTGGCAAATGACAGCAGGCTGGCCTGCTGGTTTTTCCAGCCGAAGCGTCCGCCGCGTACAGTACCACCGGCTTCCGCGACCGGCACCTGGATAAACTGGCCGGCGATGGCGCCGCCACTCTGTCCAGGCTGGGCATTGGCAATATTTGAGAGAGTGTTGCTGTCAATGGCTTCAACAAAACCATCGCCAAGAACATTCAGCGAGGAGCGGAATGCACGCACAGTCTCGCTGCCCGGAACACGCTCTGCTGCTTGCGGGCAGATGGAGCGGTCATTGACCAGAGACCGATTGTTGATGGTGTTGGCCCCATCATTGATGGAGATGTTGGGATTCACGAAATTGCCGGCGGCATCAGTATGGCCGACGCGCAACTCGGTGACTTGGGCGCTGCCGCCAACATTGGGCTGCATGTGGCAGTCAACGCAACCGCGAGCATTGAATGTAGGCCCGATACCCTGAGGAATGTCTTCCTCATTCATAAAGGCGCCCATATCGGCGGTAAAGGTTGCAGCACTAAAGCCGTTGCCCGCTGCTCCAACTTGACCATTATCAAGGGGAGTGGCAAAGGCCGCTGGTGCTTGGGTGGCTGTTTGTGCAATGCCAACGATGGCCAGTGTAGCCATCACAGCAATGCACATAAAGAGGGGAAATTTCCGACGCGTCATTAGATAGAGTTCCTTCCTAAATTTCCTTCTCATACCTGAGTGAGCCGTGCCCAGACGATGTTTTTTGGTCTGCTAAAAGGGACGGAATTTACAAGGAACTGCCTGATTTCTCGTGCTCAGTGCGGGTCCAGTGCGAGCCGAGAAGTGAACTGAAAAATACAGCAACTCTGGATGGGTGTCAAGGCGCAAAGTAAAATTCTCTAATATTCGCAATGATCGGAATTCCAATTTAAATAACTTCGGATATGAAAAGGTGGAGGCTGTTTGCTCCACACAAGAAAACCGTAACCCGGTGCGGGTCTAGTGCAATTCGCCATCTTGAGAGTGTTTGCAAAAGGTGATCAAAACCCATTCACTTGCTTCGACAGACATCAATCATTCCGTGCGAAATCCAGGTAAATTCGGACCTGCAGGGTATCTCAACTGCGCTTGTACTTTTCTCTTAGGACCGCCGGAGCGTTCCAGCAATTCAGCCAGATAACCTCTCCAGATGGCAGGCATGGAATGTGTGCCGTGGCCGCGTGTCCCGGCTGTCATATAGAGCACAAAGAGTTTGCCATCTTTGATGCGTTTCATGCTCTTTTCGATCAGCTGCAGTTCCGGGGGGTTGAACACGTCATCGGCGGTATTGATGGCTGTCATGGGCACCTTGATTTTTTCCAGGTACGGATCAGGGTTGTAATTCCTCGAAGCGTCAAAACAGTAAAGCATATCGTTTGCATCTGTGGTCTTGAGGTGGCTGGAAATGTATTCAGCAATCAGGGCGTCCGCCTTATCGCGCGTAGGAGCGTCTTTTTGTAATTGGAGAGCGCTGCTTTCCATGATGAACAGGACATTCAGCGCGCCTGCCAGCCCCCGGGGTTGGGTCTTATATTCGCCATTGTTCCAGCCTGGATCAGTACGAATCGAATCCATGATCATCCTGAGCATGATGCGCCGCCGTCCGCCTATCTCGACGGGCAGGCTGGCCAAAGGCATGAGAGCGCCCGCGAAATCCGGATGCTGCTCTCCCCACAACCATATGTGCATGCCACCCATGGCGGTGCCTATGATTAGCCGAAGATGATTCAATCCCAATCCCTGAGTCACCAGCCGGTATTGCAGCTCTACCATGTCGTCATAATCGTAATGCGGGAAACGCATGTGCAAACCGTCACTCGGCTTGCTCGATTGTCCGTGACCGATGTTGTCCGGCAGGACAATGAAATACTGCGTGGCGTCGAGCATTTGCTCGGGAGCAAACAGAACTCCGGCAAAAGCCGGAGTAAGGAACTGGCGGCCCGACTCCCCGGCGTCATGCAGAATAAGCACTGCATTGGTTACCGTGCCATTAGCATCTTTGCGCGGACTTCCGAGCGTGTAGTAATGCAGCTTGACTTCTGGCATCCGCTCGCCCGATTTGAACTGGAAGTTCTTTATGACAAAGTTCTTCTCGGCAGGCGCGGGATAGTCGGCTGCGCAAGCTGACACTGAAGCGACTGTTAAAAACAAAAAAAAAGTGAAAGCACCTGTCTTCAAGGCACAACCCTCCTCACACTTCGGCGTGGATACATCAAAAGAGTTTTTACCGCGAAGAATACCAGACGCGCAAGATGGAGGCGCCGATTGCGGAATCAGAGGCAAAGGACCTGACTTTAGCGCGGAAGACGATCTTCTCCTGCGGCCCGTCGCTGAGTTGCCGTTGACTGCTTGCCCTATAATAGGCGGCCATGGCCCCAATCAAGCGGACGCTTTTTCGTTATGTTCTGGCGGTGGCTGTGGCCGTTTTGCTGGCCGCCGGTTATGAATATTTCATGGGTTTTCCCAGGTTCTATGACGGGAAACGGGTCCATCGCGTCACCAAATTCAACCCCGATAATCCTTTTCGCCGCGAGCAGATCTACTACGCTTACACTTCCCCGGATAGACGCGAACTCAACCATGGCCCATTTTTTACCTTCAACGAGACGGGTACGGTCACCTTCTCCGCATATTACCGGGATGGCAAGGTGGATGGCGTCGCCACCTGGTCAAACCAGTTCGGAGAAAAGAGCAACGAGGTCTTCTACCGCCGGGGAGAAGCCTACGGATGGGCCCGCTATGTAAACGGCAAACTGAGCGATATGAAGCAGGACATTTTTGAAGATGGCCGCCGGGTGGCGTCCCGGAGCTTCATCGGCGGAAAATATGAGCTGAATTTCAATTGTGGCGAGCTGATTGACGCAACCATCGACCCGGTTTCGGGCGAACTCACTCGTTTTCCGGGCACGAGCAAACGCGCGTGCACGCCTGAAGACCACAAGTAAAAGTTGAGACGTGCATCATTGCACGGTAAATCGGCTTCGGAGCATGGACGTTGCGCGAGACCGATGATTCCGCTATTTTTTCGCTGAAAAGCCGCGCCTGGGTTGACAGTGTGCTGAAAAAGGCGAGACCCGTTGTACCGGATCTCGCCTGAATACTGCATGGAGCTAACACCGCAATTACAGCGTCTGCAGGAACGTGATCAACTGGTTCTTCTGCGTGGTGCTGAGCGCCTGGTAATTATTGATTACTCCGGTGGCTTCGCCGCCGTGACGCAGGATAGCTTCGTTGCGAGTGAAGGTCGCATTATCGTGCATCAAACGGTCACGAGTCCGCAGTCCCCACAGCGGAGCAGTGCGCAGCTTGTTGGCCGTTGCCTGTCCGCCGTTCTGCACAATGCCATCGCCCGTTCCTACATTGTGCAGCAGGAAGTCGCTGAATGGGTGAATGACCTTGCTGCCCAATGCCGCCGGTACTGTGAACGCTCCGCCATTGATCACTGTGCCCGCAGGGGCGGTAGTAATCGAGGTGACATGGCAGATGTTGCAGCCGATGCTGTTGAACAGGTTTGCGCCGGTCTGTGCGTCAGCCGTGGCGGCCAGCGCGGTGTCTTGCGGCGGGGCCTGGGTCGCGCGCATGAAGCGGGCGAAACGGTCGATGTCATTCAGGCCATCTGGGCCGGTCTCGTCTTCAGGATCGGTCGTAGTCTTGCAAACCGTAGTGAAGTCGGTTGGGGCGAACCTGTTGGTCACACCCATTTCGTTGATGTAGGCATCACTGGCAAACGACAGCAGGCTGGCCTGCTGGTTTTTCCAGCCGAAGCGACCGCCACGCACAGTGCCACCGGCTTCCGCTACCGGCACCTGGATGAACTGGCCGGCAATGGCGCCGCCGCTCTGTCCAGGCTGGGCATTGGCGATGTTATTCAAGGTATTGCTGTCAATGGCCTCGACAAAACCATCGCCAAGAACGTTCAGTGAGGAACGCGTTGCACGGACATTTTCCGCCCCCGGAACACGCTCTGCCGCTTGCGGGCAAATGGAACGGTCATTGACCAGGGAGCGGTTTGGGATGCTGTTGGCCCCATCGTTGATGGGGATCGTGGGGTTTACGAAGTTGCCGGCGCCATCCAGATGGCCTACACGCAACTCGGTGACTTGGGCGCTGCCGCCAACATTGGGCTGCATGTGGCAGTCAACGCAACCGCGAGCATTGAATGTGGGTCCGATGCCCTGAGGAATGTCTTCCTCGTTCATAAAGGCACCCATGTCGGCAGTAAAGGTTGCAGCACTAAAGCCATTGCCGACTGCTCCAGTTTGAGCGTTGTCGAGGGGAGTCGCAAAAGCCGCGGGTGCATTCGTTGCTGTTTGCGCAATGCCGACCACGGCCAGAACAGCCATGCCAGCAATGCATAGGATAAGAGAGAGTTTCCGACGCGTCATTTTATTGGAGTTCCTCCTAAATGCCTTCTCATACTGAGCGAGCCGTGCCCAGACGATGTACGTGTCTGAAAAAGGGGGACGGAATTTACAAGGAACTGCTCGAACTGTTCTCGTGCTGTGCGGATCCGGAAGCCGAGAAGCGGGCAAAAATTAACAGCAACACTATAGGGTGTCAATGCGAAATTAGTGGCTACTGGGCTTGTGCGAAGAGTTGTACCTGACAAAAAATGTCATTCCACGACATTTTCTATCTTCATGGATTCCGGCAACTTGCAAAAATGAATTGAGCTTGGGGTGCAGGAGAATTTTGTGAATACCTGCTGGACTTTAGGAATCTATAAAAATAATTTTCCTGCACCGTCTGAAACCATCAGATATGTAGTAGTAGCATTACTTCTGTTAGGGATTTCCGACATGGACTTTCCTGGTCTGTACATCGGGTGGCTTGTGATTCGACAAACACAATGAACAAATTTAGGATGTGCGGTTCACTGCTGCACCAGATTCCGCCGGAGGTCCTCCTATGTCTGCCGCCAAAAGCTATCTCGTCGTCCTGATTGCCTGCGTAGTTCTGATTGCGAATGGAACCGCGCAGGAGAAGAAAAGCTCCAAATCAAGCAAGCCAGCGGCCAAGACTACGCAATCTGCGGGAAGCACTCCAGCCGCAGGCCAGCCGGAGACTGCTTCCTCCGCTTCGAATGCGGCAGACGCGACCGAGGAGCAGAAAGACCCCTGGCATGGACTCACGTGGCGGCTGATCGGACCTTTCCGCGGTGGGCGTGTGCTGGCGGTCAGCGGCGTGGTGGGCGATGCGCATACGTACTATTTTGGCGGCGTTGGCGGAGGCGTATGGAAGACCGCGGATGGCGGGCTGTCGTGGCGTCCGATGACCGACAAAGTGAAGGATATGTCGGCCTCCATCGGCTCGATCGCCGTGGCTGCTTCAGACCCGAACATCGTCTACGCTGCTACGGGTGAAGCGTGTATTCGCGGCAACATCATCGCCGGAAATGGCGTGTACAAATCCACGGATGCAGGCAAGACCTGGAGCTTTGCGGGCTTGCGTGACACCCAGGCGATTGGCAGGATCATCGTTCATCCGAAAAATCCTGACATTGTATTTGTAGCGGCACTGGGGCATCCGTTCGGAGCAAATCCTGATCGTGGCATCTTCCGCAGCACTGATGGCGGTAAAAACTGGTCCAAAGTTCTGTTTAAAGACGAGAATACCGGTGGGATTGATATCGTTTTCGATCCGGAGAACCCCGGCATTCTGTTTGCCGGATTGTGGCAGGCGCGGCGCTCACCCTGGGGCATGGACAGCGGCGGCCCCGGCAGCGGACTTTATCGCTCCAGCGATGGCGGCAGCACATGGAAGCGGCTCTCAGGCCACGGCTTGCCCGATGGAATCATCGGACGTATCGGCGTAGCAGTTGCCTACAGCAATTCCAATCGCATTTGGGCGCTGATCGAGGCGGATAAAGGCGGCCTGTTCCGCTCCGATGATGGCGGCGAGAACTGGACGCTGGTCAACAGCGACCGCCAGTACCGCCAGCGTGCTTTTTACTACACCCACGTCTTTGCCGACCCGCGCTCGCCGGAGGGCGTTTACGTCTTGAATACCGGGATGTATCGCTCCATCGACGGCGGCCGCACCTTCCGGCCGATACGTGTTCCGCACGGCGACAATCACGGGCTGTGGATTGATCCTGCTGATCCGGATCGCATGATTGAATCGAACGATGGCGGCGCCAACGTAAGCACCAATGGCGGAGCAAGCTGGACCACCCAGGGCAACCAGCCTACGGCGCAGTTCTACCACGTAGTAACAGACAACCGCTTCCCTTACTGGGTCTACGGAGCGCAGCAGGACAACAGCACTGTAGGGATTGCGAGCGCCAGCGACAATGGAGGCATTGACCGCCCTGACTGGTATCCAGTAGGCGGCGGTGAAAGCGGATATGTTGCTCCTGATCCGCATGATCCGTTGATTGTGTACGCCGGGTCGTATGGCGGCGAGATCACGCGTTACGATCATCACTCCCAGCAGACGCAAAACGTGACGCCCTGGCCATTGAATCCCATCGGCTCAGGCGCGGTAGACCAGAAATACCGCTTCCAGTGGACGGAGCCTATCGTCTTCTCGCCTCATGATCCAAACACGCTCTATTTCGCCTCCCAGGTACTCTTCAAGACTACCGACGGCGGCATGCACTGGCAGATCATCAGCCCCGATCTCACGCGCAATGACAAGAGCAAACAGCAACCCGCCGGAGGGCCGATCACCAAGGACAACACCGGCGTAGAAGTCTATGACACGATCTTTTCGGTTGTGGAATCACCGCTGCAGAAAGACCTGATCTGGGCCGGTTCTGACGATGGACTGGTGCACATCACCACCGACGGCGGCAAGAACTGGTCAAACATTACACCGAAGAATCTTCCAGAGTGGGGAACGGTAAGCATGATTGAGGCTTCTCCGCATAACGCCGGAACAGCGTATGTTGCGGTGGAGCGCCACCGGTTCGATGATTTTGCTCCGTACATATTCAAGACCAATGATTTTGGAAAGAGCTGGACAAGCATCATCAACGGAATTCCCGCAGGAAACTATGCTCATGCGGTGCGTGAGGATAAGAAGCGCAAAGGAATGCTTTACGCCGGAACTGAAAAGGGAGTCTATGTTTCCTTTGACGATGGCGGTAACTGGCAGCCGCTGCAATTGAACCTGCCCGTCTCGCCGGTCAACGATCTGGTGGTGCATAACAATGACCTGGTGGCGGCCACACACGGGCGGGCGTTCTGGATTCTCGATGACCTCGCTCCTCTGCAGCAGCATCATGCGCAGATCGCCAATGAGGATGTTCATCTGTACACGCCCAGTCCGGCCAGCCATACTGCGTTTCGTGGAGGCTTTGGAGGCGGAGGAGGAGCGCAGGGACAGAATCCTCCGGGTGGAGCAGTTATTTACTATTCGCTGAAGACAGCACTGAAGAGCCCCACGAAAAAAGCAGCAGTCCCTGCAACCACACCCGATCAGGCTAAGGCTACTCCGGAAGGCAAAGAGCCAGGGCAGACCAAAGCGCCTGCATCGCCAGAACCGCCAAAGCCTGAACCGGCAACCAGCGAAACAGAGGCAGCCGGAAAGAACCCGCCGATCACGCTGGAGATTCTGGATCAGAAAAACGCGGTGGTGCGCAAATATCCGCCCAAGCGCCAGCCAGGCGAAGAAGGTGGAGGCGATGAGGAAAGCTTTGGCAGGCCGCCGGAGCGTGGCTTGCCCGTGGAAGCAGGATTGAATCGCTTTGTGTGGGACCTGCGGTATGAAGGCGCAAGCCGCGTTCCGCGTTCGCCTTTATGGGGCGGCAGCACGGAAGGTCCGACTGCGCTGCCCGGAACTTACCAGGTACGTCTCACCGTAAATGGCAAGACCTATACAGCACCGCTGGAAATCCAGCCTGATCCCCGACTCAAAGCCACACCGGAGGATCTGCAGAAACAGTTTGAGCTTTTATCGAAGATCAGCCAGCGGGTTACCGAAACCCATGACACCATCAACCAGATTCGCGACATCCGCACACAGATCAATGCGCTCAACAAGCGCCTGGAAGGTACGCCGAATGCCAAAGCAGTTGCAGATGCCGGGAAACAACTGGATAAAAAGATGACGGAAGTGGAAGAAGCTTTGATCCAGACCAAGGCCCGCAGCAACCAGGATGTCCTGAACTATCCCATCAGGCTGAACAATCAGCTTGTGGCCCTGGGAGGAGTCGTCTCCAGCGCGGACGCTGCGCCCACCCAGGCTTCCTATGATGTTTTTGAGATGCTGAGCAAACAACTGGATGTGCAACTGGCGAAATGGAAGCAGATCGTGAGC
>Ga0066662_10000447_pt1 | contig 18046 bp, 15 predicted proteins | sample GraSoiAngelo_111_FD_133939 | JGI IMG/M metagenome (GOLD analysis project Ga0066662, IMG submission 133939) | Grasslands soil microbial communities from the Angelo Coastal Reserve, California, USA - 14_0903_12_40cm | ecosystem: Environmental > Terrestrial > Soil > Grasslands | place: USA...
CCAAAATTCTTGTCTTCCTGTGAAGAATTTCATGCTGCTCTTGCCCCGAAAGTCTTGAGGAACTGAAACAGTGCCAGATCAGATACACATAAACTTACTTTTGCTTCCTCTGCGTCCTTTGCGTCCTCTGCGGTAAAAGCTTTTTGGTTGTGGCTCGCCACGCTGTGGTAGATTTGCCTTTTGGTTGTGGCCCCGCCACGCTGTGTTGAGATCTTTCTGCATTAATCAGTTAAACCAGCCTCATCGGCGGGTAAGGTTTTTAATCTCAAATTCTGCTATTCTGACCTTGCACTCTGCCTCCAATCCATGAAGTTTTTATATTCAGATCTTCCCGAGGTATATGTCGGCGGGAAAAAGCTGGTAGGCCGAGTGGTCTTTGGACTGCTGCTGCTGGCCTCGGCGCTCATCGGCGCCCTCTCCGGCCTGCTGATTGTCTACTCCACTGATCTTCCCCAGATCAGCGATCTGGAGCGTTACCGTCCCAGCACGATTACCGAACTCTACGATGCACACGGACAGGTCATCGGCTCGTTTGCTCTGCAGCGCCGCGTTCTCGCTTCTTACGATCAGTTTCCCGGGGTCCTGCGGGACGCCATTCTCTCTACTGAAGACAAGAGCTTCGAACAGCACTGGGGCATCAATTTCTGGCGCGTGCTCGGGGCGACCTGGCGCGACATCACCTCCGGCTCGCGGGCCCAGGGTGCGTCCACGCTGACCATGCAGCTTTCGCGCAACCTGTTTCTTTCGCCGGAGCGCCACTTCAGCCGCAAGATTCAGGAGATGATGCTCGCCATCCAGATCGAGCGCCACTTCACTAAGCAGCAGATTTTTACCATGTACTGCAACCAGATCTTTCTGGGCCATGGCGTTTATGGATTTGAAGCCGGCGCGCAGTACTACTTCAATAAACCTGCCAAAGAACTCACGCTTGAAGAGGCGGCCCTGCTTGCGGGATTGCCAAAAGGACCGAGCCTCTACTCTCCTATTACCTATCCTGAGCGCGCCCTGAAGCGCCGTAATATCGTGATCAATAACATGCTTGAAGACGGCAAGATCACTGCCGAGGTGGCCAATCGCGCCAAGGCCGCGCCCATAGTCCTCAATATCCAGCCTGCAGAAAATTCCATCGCCCCTTATTTCATCGAGGAAGTACGGCGTTATCTGGAAAAGAAATACGGAACTGATGAAGTACATGAAGGTGGTCTGCGCGTCTATACCTCGCTTGATGTCCAGTTGCAAAAGGCCGCAAATCAGGCTGTGCTGGATGGCCTGGCGGCCTATGAGCGCCGTCATGGCTGGCAGGGAAATCTCAAGAATATTATGAGTTCCGGCGGAGTTCTCGAGAAATACCAGCATCCGGATTGGAGTCAGCCGCCGCCCCCAGGCAGCTACATTCATGCATTGGTACTCGCGGCGACTCCGGAGACAGCTACATTGAAATTCGGCAGCTACACCGCCGAGATTTCGGGGGCAGAGGTCGCATGGACGCACCATAAGTCCCCCAGGGAAATTCTCAGCCCCGGCGACATTGCCTACATGAAGATTCTCTCGCTGAATCATGAAGAGCACACTGCCAGGGTTTCCCTTGAACAGGATTCCGGCGCGCAAGCGGCGCTGCTGGCCATCGACAATGCAACCGGCGAGATCAAGGCTATGGTCGGCGGGCGCGATTTCCAGGAGTCGAAATTCAACCGCGCCACGCAGGCCGTGCGCCAGGTGGGCTCTTCTTTCAAACCGTTCGTATATACGGCCGCAGTGGATCAGGGCGCTGAACCCGATGACCTGATCCTTGATGCGCCCACCACCTTCAATAGCGGAGGCGTTCCTTACAGCCCGCATAATTTCGATTACAAATTCCTGGGAAACATCACTCTGCGGTATGCGCTGGCGGAGTCGCGCAATGTTCCCGCAGTCAAGCTGGCGCAAAAAGTGGGCATGGCCAGCGTGGTGGATTACGCCCGCCGCTTCGGCATCACCTCGCCCATTCCGGCTCTTCTTCCTGTGGCCCTGGGGGCCGCTGACCTCAGTCTTTATGAGCAAACCTCTGCTTACTCCGTGTTTCCCAATGATGGCGTGCGCATTGAGCCGCACTACATCGTGAAAGTGATGGATTACGAAGGGCACGTCCTGGAGCAGACTTTTCCTGACGCAAAGGACGTCGTCAGCGCCCACACGGCGCGCACCATGGTCTCGCTTCTACAGAGCGTGGTGCAGTATGGCACAGCCGCTTCTGCCGCAAAGCTTAAGCATCCTTTGGCGGGCAAGACCGGCACCACCAATGATTACACTGATGCCTGGTTTGTCGGCTTCTCTCCTGGCATTACCTGCGGCGTATGGACCGGCTTTGACGAAAAGAAAACTCTAGGGCCGAAGGAGACCGGCGGACAGGCCGCCCTGCCCATCTGGATAGATTTCATGCGTACCGCCATTGCCGACCCTGCCCGCAAGGATGAAGCGTTTCTTACAGGGGATGAGAAAACCGCCCCGGTGCTGGCCGTCAAAAAGCCTGAAACTGCTGCTCCGATCGCCGACGCGGAGGCCCATTGAGCTGTGCGCAGGCTGATTAAATATTTTCTGCTTGGCCTGGTGCTCCTGCTGGTTGGTCTTTCTTCGGCGCTGCTCTCCATGCGCTTCGCCATTCATGGCCGCGAGGTGCGTGTGCCCCGCTTCGCAGGACTTGCCCCCGCGGATGCCGAGCGGCTCGCCAGTTCACAAGGGTTGGTCCTCGCCATTGAAAGTCATTTCTACAGTGCAGACGTTCCCGCAGGGCATATTCTTTCGCAATATCCTCCGCCGGGTACCAAGGTGAGACGCGGATGGAAGATTCGTCTTGCCGAGAGTCTTGGTACGCAACGCGCGTCCGTTCCCAACGTGGTCGGCCAAAGCGAGCGCGTAGCTGAACTCAACATCACCCGCCACGGCCTGGAGGTTGGCAGTGTGACAACTATTCACTTGCCAGGCGCTCAGCCCTCGTCGGTGATCGCCCAGAGCCCCACTGCGGACAACAAGAACGCTGCCTCGCCCAAAGTCGGCCTGGTGATCTCGGCTCCGGAGAACGACCGCATGTTTGTAATGCCCAATTTTGTAGGACAGCCGCTGACCGACGCCACCGCAGCCATCAAACAGGCAGGCTTTACGCTGGGCAAAATAGACCTGCTTCAGGATACTTCCGGTCCCTCAGGCATCATCCTCCACCAGTCTCCCGCCGCAGGGCAGAAAATCAACACGGAGACAACGATCAGCTTCGCAGTGCGTAAGTAAGTACATCTCCCAATCGAAGCTTTGCGGTCCACTAAAATGTTTAGGGATTGAGGGCTGAATGCCGAGTGCTAAGAATTACGATTTCGTAGTCATCGGCGCCGGCGTCTTTGGCGCCTGGATCGCCTATTTTCTCCGGCAGAGCGGCGCCCGTGTTTGTCTTCTTGATGCGTATGGGCCTGCCAATAGCCGCGCCAGCTCTTCAGGCGAGACACGAATCATGCGCATGGGATATGGCCAGGATGAGCTATACACGCGCTGGGCCGCCCGTTCGCTTCCATTGTGGCAGCAACTCTCCGAACAAACCGGTGTCGAACTGTTTCGCAAAACGGGCGTGCTGTGGCTCAGCAATGACGCTGATACTCACGTCGAGACAATGCTGTCAGTCTTGCAACGCTGCGGCATCTCTGCAAACAGGCTCTCCGCCGGGGAAATTGCTCAGCGGTATCCACAGCTTTCTTTTGCTGACATTACCGGCGGGGTGCTGGAACCGGAGAGCGGCGTATTGATGGCGCGCCGGTCCGTTCAGCTTCTGGTCAGGGAACTGATCAAAGATGGAGTTGAATACTTAACTGGGGCTGTGATTCCGCCGCAGGGCCAGGGAAAGCTCAATCACATTGAAACCATTCAACATGTTTCTGTCTCCGGTGGCGCATATATCTTTGCCTGTGGCGCGTGGCTGCCAAAACTGTTTCCTGCTTTGCTGGCGGGCCACATTCATCCTACCTGGCAGGAAGTCTTCTTCCTGGGTGTTCCTGCAGGCAGTCGTGAATTCGAGATTGGCTGCATGCCGGCGTGGCTGCATCATAGCCATACTGAACGGCCCTATGTTCTGCCCGACATCGAGAACCGGGGATTGAAAATCTCATTTGATCGTCACGGGCCGCAGATCGATCCCGATACGGCTCTTCGCGTCGTATCGCGGCAATCCATTGAACTCGTACAGCAATATCTCAGCGAGCATGTTCCTGCATTGCGCCATGCTCCCATCGTGGAAACGCGGGTGTGCCAGTACGAGAACACTGCCAATGGTGATTTTCTGATCGACCTTCATCCAGAACTGGAAAACGTGTGGCTCGTGGGCGGCGGCTCTGGACACGGTTTCAAGCATGGACCTGCTGTAGGCAATTATGTAAGTGGCCGAATTCTACACAATGCTTCTCCGGAACCACGCGTTTCCCTGGCAGCGAAACCTTCTATGACGCTGAGAACCGTATTTTAAGAACCTGGACGGAATTCTGATGTATGCATTATGGTGGTTATATCCATCCTTATATGCATAAGATCGGGATACGACCTTTATAAACAGAAGGCGTTTCTCGTTTTGGGAATCGAATCATCTATTCTCCGTATTTCTTCCTTGACTAGGCCCATTCTGGAACTTAGTGTATGCCTCCTGCAAGCCGCTCGTCACTTTATCGCTAAAGTGAAAAAACTGGAGAAAATCTGATGAGAAAATTATGTCGTAGATTGTTGCCCTCTCTCGTTGTTCTCTGTTGTGGACTGGTTGCTTCCCAGGCCCAGACACTGCTCACAGCCCCAGCCACCCCTAACTTCTGGCCACAATGGGCCCAGAACGCTCAGCACACGGAATTTTTGAACACCACAACAGGCCAGCCGTTGAATCAGAACGCCGTCAACCTCATTTATGACTTCAATGTGGACGCCGAAAAAAATGATCCCAATGCTCTTGGCGGTCTTAGCGTTCACTATCAGGTGCCACTGATAGATGGGAATGACGTATACATAGAATCGAAGGACGGCACGTATAGTCCCAGCACCTACAGCACGCAACGCTGGCACCAGAACAAATACACCTGGCAGGGCAGCAATTTCGTGAAGGTATGGACCTTCAACACTGACTGGTTTGCGGCAGGGTCTCTGAATGACTTCTGGGAGCCGGTCTATCACGCTGTTCTGGCCAATGGCGTTCTCTATGATCCCGGCCAGGGCGGAACGATCTTCAAGATCAACAAAACCAATGGCGCGGTGATTAAGCGCATCAACCCTTTTGGCACCACCATTGATCCCAACACTTACACTGCTTCGCCATTGAGCACAGACGGTCATGGAAATATCTTCTACAACGTCATCCAGATCTCTACTCCTCCCACTCAAAGCTTCTACACCAGTGATGTAGTGAATTCATGGCTGGTAAGAGTTGGAGCGGATGACTCTATTACTAAGGTCAGCTATACCACACTGCTCTCACAGGCAGTCATCAAAGGCGATCCGGTTCCTGCGGGCAATGGCCGCTGCAGTGTTTCCTTTCTGGACTCCCAGTTGCCTTGGCCCCCGCAGCCGAATGCCAATCCTCAGACAACGCCCTGCGGCACACAGCGTGCTGCTATGAATATTGCCCCGGCCATTGCTGCCGATGGCACAATCTATACAGTCAGCAGGGCGCATTTTGCGACCCGTTACAACTACCTTATTGCAATCAATTCGAATATGACCGGTAAATGGGCTGCCTCGATGCGCAACCGCCTGAATGACGGCTGCGGCGTGAGCTTCCCCATCGGCAATCCCGGCGGCGCAGGAGCCAATGGCGGATGCCGCGCAGGAGCGACTTTCGGCGTTGATCCGGCCACCAACGAACCTCCTCCAGGGCGCGTGCTGGATGATTCTTCCGCCTCCCCCACCATAGCTCCGGACGGCAGCATCTTTTTCGGCGCTTACACTCTTTACAATTTTGCGCAGGGACATATGCTGCACTTCAGCGCTAATGGAGACTTCCTGAACTCCTTCAACTTTGGCTGGGACAACACCCCTGCCATCTACCCGCATGGCAACACCTACTCCGTGGTGTTCAAGAACAACCACTACGGCGGCGCGAACTTTGGAGATTATTGCGACGATCCTAACTGGTGTCCGGATCGCTCCAACCCCAACGCATCGTTCCTGGGACCCGAGCAGTATTTCGTGACCCAGTTCGATCCCAATCTGAATATGGAATGGACCTTCAGGAATACCAACACCAATAGCTGCACCCGCCAACCGGATGGCTCTATCACTTGCACCTCCGATCATCCCGTGGGCTTCGAGTGGTGCGTGAATGCTGCGGTAGTGGATGCCAACGGTACCGTGTATGCCAACAGCGAAGACGGCAACCTGTATGCAATCGGGCAGGGCGGCGTCTTACTGCAGAATATCTTCCAGCAACTCGCCATCGGGGCGGCTTACACGCCTGCCTCTATGGACAGCAAAGGAAGAATCTATTCACAGAATGACGGTCACCTCTTCGTCGTGACGAAGTAAGTAACCGGTCGAAATAAAAATGCAGGGCCGTTCCGGTCCTGCATTTTTTTCATCGATCCCCAATGTTCAGTGCGCCCGGTTTCGAACTGCTGCGATCTGTTGTTTGTGCCGTGCCGTGGTGCATCCATCAATGAATCGATCAGTGTGAATCAGTTTCATCGGTGTCATCGGCAGCGGGTAAGTTTTTGGTGATGTTCGAAGATTTTGCCTTTTTCACCACGGTTGCGGTAAAAACTTCCAATGAGAACTGCACTTATGCTGATCGGTGCATTGCTGCCGGTGCTGGCGATGGCCCAAAGCTCCCAAAAAGCCCAGCCGCAGCGGGTCCCGGAGTACACCTACAAAGTCGTTCGTGAGTTTCCCCATGATCCTTCAGCATTTCTTCAGGGACTGGTTTACTACGATGGCTTCTTCTATGAAGGCACCGGTCGGCATGGTGAATCTTCGTTGCGCAAGGTGCGAATGGAAACCGGTGAGGTGGTGCAACGGGTAAACCTGCCGCGCGAATATTTCGGCGAGGGCATCACGATTTGCAACAACCAGATTGTGCAGATTACCTGGCAGTCGCAAACCGGGTTCGTTTACAACCTGAAAGACTTTCACTTCCTGCGGCAATTCACCTATCCGGGAGAAGGATGGGGACTGACCACGCATGGCAGCGAGATTTATATGAGCGACGGCACACCTGAAATTCGTGTGCTCGACGGCAACACGCTTCAGGAAAAACACCGGATCAAAGTTCACGATGGCGCCACACCCATCACAGAATTGAATGAACTGGAATATGTGGAAGGGGAAATCTTCGCCAACATCTGGCATACAGACCGGATTGCACGCATCTCGCCTCAGACCGGCAAGGTACTGGGATGGATCGATCTCACGGGGCTGCTGAGCCCAATTTACAGACGTGACGAGGAAGCTGTTTTGAACGGAATTGCCTATGATCCGCAGAAGAAGAGATTGTTTGTCACCGGGAAGCTGTGGCCAAAGATTTTCGAGATCAAAATCGTGCCGAAGAAAACCTCCTGAATTTACTTGTTACCAAATTACTCATTTACCCATTCTCGCTACCTTGGCGCCGGTTGCGTCCTTTGCATTGCTAACGTTCGAATTCTTCTCTGCTTGCGACGAATTCTCCCGCGCAGCCAAGGGCGGGTGCGGTCCATAGGGAGCAACACACCGCCAAATTCAATACACATCACCTACTTTTGTTACCTCTGCGTCCTTTGCGTCCTCTGCGGTTAAAGGTTTTTGGTTGTGACTTCGCTACTTTGCGGTTAATGTTTGACACCTCTCGAACTGCACCCTAATATCTTTCCAAGCTCTTACTCAAACGCACCCAGGAGAAATTGTGCCCGGCGAATCGGCTGATCCCAAAACCACTGCACCTCAGACTTCAGAAAGCAAAAGAGCCGAGCGGTTTTTGTGCTCGGGCTGCGCCTCGGCCATGCAGTTCGATCCTGATTCAGGCAAGCTGAAGTGCCCTTACTGCGGCCATGTGGAAGACCCGCCCAAAGAAGCCGGGGCCGCTCCACATCCCTACCTGGAAGCCCTGAATTCCGCCTCTGCACGCGTGCAGATTGCCGACAATGCGCAGGAGATTCACTGCCAGGGCTGCGGAAGCGTGGTAGCGTTTGTTCCTCCGCAAGTCGCAGGAGTGTGCTCGTTTTGCGGCACGGCTATCGTGGCTGAGCCGAAAGCCGCCGACCCGCTGATCGCGCCTGATGGCGTGCTCCCGGCCAAGATCTCAAAGAGAAGCGCGCAGGAGCAGGTGCAGAAGTGGCTGCAGACGCGCTGGTTTGCCCCCAATGCTCTGAAACGGCTCGCGCACCAGGAAGGAGTGAATGGAGTCTATCTTCCTTTCTGGGCGTACGACTGCGATACAGACAGCACGTATACCGGCGAGCGCGGCGAGTACTACTACACGGCTGAAACCTACAAAGACAGTTCCGGGCAGGAACAGACCCGCCAGGTTCGCCACACAGCGTGGTATCCAGCCTCCGGACGGGTGGAGCAGGCTTTTCAAAACGTGCTGGTACCAGCAACCAAAGCTGTGGCAGAGGCGCGGCTGAACAAGCTTGCTCCGTGGGGGCTGAGTGCGGTGTGCGCTTACGAACCTGCATACCTGGCGGGATTCAAAGCCCAGCGCTACCAGGTTGAATTACCCCAGGGATTCGAGCGGGCCAAGGTCATGATGGCGCCTGTCATTGAAAGCGACATTCGCGGCGACATTGGCGGCGATGAGCAGCGCATCTCATCTGTTCATAGCGATTACATGAACATCATGTTTCGTCATCTGCTGCTGCCGGTGTGGATCGGCGCATATCGGTTCAGCAACAAGGGCTATCAGGTGGTGGTCAATGCCAGCACCGGTGAGGTCCAGGGTGAACGTCCATACAGCGCAGTCAAGATCTTCTTCTTCTGCCTGTTTATCTTTTTTGTAGTGCTGTTCATCCTGTATTTAAAGGGGCAGAGCTAAGCTGCTGGCAGACGGTTTATTGTCAGGCAGGAGATCACTGGCGGCTGGTCATTTGTTACTTGACCATGACTTCAAATACAGAGAGAATCAGGATATCTCTGGTGAGGTAATCCCATATGGCTACTGTAACGCGTGTAGAACAAGGTGATGCAATGATTCCGGCGGGTAAGACTCTCATTGATTATGAGGAAGCCATGGAGAAGCTGAGCCAGGATGAAGCATTTCGGGCCACCGTATATGCCATGAATACAGTGCTCATTCAAAAAGGCTTCTATACGGCGGAAGAGTTCCGTTTTCAATTCCGTCAATCTGCACAAAAACAATTGAAAAAAAGAAAATCCCGCTAGCGCGGGCGCGGTTTTTCATCTTTCTTCCACGTTTTGGGCATCCCACATTTTTCGGTGTCGCGACAAATGTGATGATCGCCTCTTTCGCAAAAAGGCATTCACACTCGCACCATCCCCAAAACTTATCCTGTTGCTCAGATGTCTTTTTTTCGACCATTTCCGTTAGACCGTTTGCTCCCTAAATTGCGCTGAATAATTTACGTGAAGAACGGTTAAAGCACAAATTATATGCGTTGGTTCCGGGCTCAAGGTTTTCCCAGCACATGCAGTACGTGGTTCGCAGCGGTCACCCCTCTGAATTGCGCCTCTTCGAAAATCGAGATGCCGCTCAAGTCAGAGTTGGCGAAAAACAAGCGTCCTTGAGCAGCTTTCAGCTTTTTGCGTTCCGGCGAGAAGATGGCTCCCGGAACAGGGCGCACCATCGCGTGCCCCATGCGCATCACATCGATGCGTGAAACGCATTTGCGAATGTCTTTATGCACTCGTTCCAGATCGTGGAGGATGGCCTCTTTCCAGTAAGCCCAGTCTTTTTCCAGCAGCATCTGGCGGTTGGCCGCGGGTGGGCCTTCGGCCAGCGCCCAATAGAAAGTCCAGACAGTCTTGTCGGCAAAGGTGCGCAGGGACTGATGCATGGCGTCCACATAACCCAATGTGGGAGAGTCCATGAAGACGTTGTCCCAGGCGGCTTCTGTGCGGGAATCAGGCATGGATTCAAGTGTAAGGTTGGCAGTAAGCCAGGGAGAGTACTGAAAATCGTGCAGAGGCGCCATGCCTTCAATCAAGTAAGGAGCTAGAAAGGTGGATGCGGCAAATATCACGCATTGGCATCGATACTCTGTCTTCCCGGCATAGACCCGATAGCCGGCGCCATCGCGCTGAATGCGGTGCACCATCTGGCCGGTGCGCGCGAACTTGCCCAGGCGCGCCAGCAGTTGCCTGGTGATCCAGCCATTGCCTTCCGGCCAGGTGATCGGCCCTTTTTCTTCCGGGGCTCGCGACGAAAAGTAATGCACGCCCGCCCATGCTGATGTATCAGCGGCCAGCGCGCCATAATCGTCACGGCAGGCATAATTCAGATACCAGAGCAGCAGTTTCGAGTTGAAGCTGTTCTGCTGCAACCATGCGGCAAAAGACATCTTGTCCAGGTCAGCATATTTGCTGGACCAGCCGCGTTCCATGGGAACAGTGAAACTGCCGCTGGCGCGGAATGCTCGCACCGCGTCATTGAAGCGTTGAAACTGTTCCCGGTCTGCCGGCGTGAGGCCGATTTCAGGCTCGATGCCATCCTGCCAGCGGCCATAAAGAAACAGGTGTTCCTGCGGAGCAAAGCAGAGATAACGCTCGTCCCATTTGCCATCTTTCAAAACACCGAGATCCGTAAACAGTTCTCGCACATACTCAGCCTGCTTGTCCGGGACAGGAACGTAGTGCGCGGCCCAGGGATAAGACGTGATCTGGTTTTCACCCCAGCGCGCATTTCCGCCGGCTTGGTTGTTCATTTCCAGCAGGACGAAATCGGAGAAACCGCGCTTTTGAAAGCGCCATGCCGCGCTCAGACCAGCAATGCCTCCACCCACAATCACCGCAGGAATGCGAACCACCTCACGCGCCGCAGGGAACTGTGACCGGTCGCGAAGCAGATGGCCCATCTGAAACGAATCGTTCACGAATGAGCCGGAAATGGCGCGGTCCGCTTTGACCGAGAGACCCATGAGCGCAGCAGAGCCGAAGGCGCAGAAGTCGCGCCGTGTGATCTTCAATGGCTGATCTCCCGCCACTCCTGATCGTAGGTGCGCACCAGCACCTGGTCATTGAGATGGTTGGCCGGCATAGTGACCTGGGCCATGTCAGGAGGGAAGTCAAACATCGAGGGTAGCCCGGCTAGGGTAAGAAACCTCATGCCGCCGGGCAAGGACGTTGGAGGTGTGTAGTCATGTTGTGAGGCCAGCACGTATCCCCATTCGCCGAACGAAGGCACGTAGGTGTGATACGGATACACCTTGAATCCAGCCTGCTTCACCGTTTCCACAATGCACCAGAAAGATTTGCGCGCGAACATGGGCGAGGTGCTCTGCACCACGAACATGCCCTGGCGGCTGAGATGGTGGGCCAGCGTGGAATAAAACACAGTGGTGTAGAGCTTGCCGAGGGAGTAATTCGTGGGATCGGGAAAGTCCACGATGATGAAGTCAAAAAAATCCTGCGATGAATCGAGCCACAGGAAAGCATCGGCATTGATGATGTGAACCTTGGGAGACAGGAACGACCGCTGGTTCAGCCCGGTGAGAAATGGATTGGTGGAAAAAAGCCTGGTCATCTCCGGATCGAGATCCACCAGCGTAAGGCTTTCCACCTGCGGATATTTCAGCACCTCCCGCACGGCCAACCCGTCACCGCCGCCCAGCACCAGCACGTGCCGGGGTACCGGAACAGCAGCCAGGCCGGGATGCACCAGCGCCTCGTGATAACGATACTCGTCGCGAGAACTGAACTGCAGATGCGAGTTGAGGAATAGACGCAGATCGTCTTTCCATTTAGTAAGCACAATGTGCTGGTAATGCGTATCGCGGGAGAAGATGATCTCATCGGCGTAGATGTTGTCTTCGGCCAGCCCGGTAATGCGCTTGCCTTCCACCAGCCCCACACTGAGAAGAATGATCACGGCACAACAGACGGCTTGCAGCCTGCGCGCGACGCTCAAGTGCTCTTTAAACAGGAAGGTGCTCCACAGAGCCACCGCGCCGTTCACAATTCCGAAGAAGAGCGCCGAGCGCACCAATCCGAGTTGCGGCACCAGCACCACGGGAAACAGGATGGAGGCGAACAACGCGCCGATGTAATCAAAAGTGAGGACGTGCGAGACCACCTCATGGAAATGGTAGCGGTGGCGGATAATGCGCATGAGCAGCGGAATTTCCAGTCCGACCAGAATGCCCAGCACGATCACAATCAGGTAAAGAAAAAGCTGAAACCCCTGGGTAAAGGCAAACGCCAGAAATAGCAGGCTGGAAGAGAAGCCGCCCACTACAGCCACGATCAGTTCAATCCAGATAAAACGATAGGCAAGACCCCGCCGGATGAAGCGGGAAAGAAAACTGCCGATGCCCATCGCAAACAGGTAGCTGCCGATGACGGTGGAGAATTGGAAGATGCTGTCACCCACAAGATAGCTGGCGACAGCTCCGGCGATCAGTTCATAGATCAGCCCGCACGCGGCAATCAGCAGGATGGAGATGAAGAGAAGAATGGCCATGGATCACAATTGGTAATCGGGTAATTTGGACAAATGAGACCAGTTATTCCTAAACTTGTTCAATCCACCGAAATTACCCAATTCCTTTGCAATGTCTGCGTTTGATGAACTTTGAATCAGTGTTTATCTGTGTTGATCTTAGGTGAAACCTTCCGCAATCAGCGTTCATCAGCGGCAAGAATCGGTTTTAGTGCGCTTAAATGTTAGTGTACGGCGGCGGCGATGATGATGCAGATGCCGATCGACATCGCGCCTACCAGGATCGCCAGCGCCGTATTATGTTCCTGCACGATCTCCTTCCATAGATGATACGGCGTGAGTTTGTCGATCAGCACAAACGCAACTACAAAGATGAGGATCCCTGCAGCAGCAAACACCAGGGCGGCAACTATATTGTGCAGCATCCCGTTCATTATTTTCCTCCGGTGTAGTGATGGTAAGAACTGTAAACAGAGCGATAAGAGCCGGGGTTGTCACGGACAGAGCGGGGCACGTTCTTGACTTCGTTGACAGTAGCCAGGTTCCAGCCCCGGAATTGTGCGGTGGCCATGAGCCCCAGGATAGCAATGCCGTAGAGCAGATACATTTTAGGAATCATTCTTGTCTCCAGAAGATTGATGAACTAAGGATGAAAGCACACTGGCCACGCCAGGCTGCCCGCTGTCGCTCTCCTCCCATCGCCGGTGCTCAAAGCTTATGGAGCGCCATGAAAGCATGATGGCGGGAACGAGCAGCAGACCGCAGGCGATTACGAACCATATAGGCGTCGGCACTCCGCGAGTGAGTTTCACGCTGTAATTGATAGCGCCGGTATTTTTGTCGCCTTCCGGCTCAACACGCAAGTAATATCTGCCTGATGGAACGGCAGGAAGCGTGACTGAATCGTTCCTGTCGCCTTCACTCCAGGCGCCGTCATCATAACCCGAGTAATAGCTGACTTCACGGCTAAAGTCCCAGGCTTGCCCAGTGTCTACATTGATGAGCGCATAGTTCAGGTAAATCCAGTTATTGTTGAGATCGGCCTGGGTTTCTACCTTGACCGGAGAGTCCGGGCTCTTGAGATAAAACTCTTCGGTCACAAAGGAAGGCTCTCCGGTAGCTTGGGTATCAAAAGTATAGGAATGAGTAAAGACTGCCTGCTCGGGAGAGGTCACTGAGTTATAGACTTGCAACACGAGAGCAGCGAGAAACAGAAAAAACCAATAACGCCAGATTTTTTTCGGTGTGTCACCCAGCGGCGATGGCTGATTTTCATAGACACCCACGGCCGGCGGGGGCGCGCCGGGCAATGAGAATGCCTTCCAGATGTCTTTGCCGGACATGTACTCGCCCAGCGACCATGTAACTTCCTTTTCACTTCCTTCTGAAGAGAGCACGCGCGGCGGACAGACATAATCGGTAACCTGGTAAGTCTCTCCGAATCGCACCTGCCAGGGAAACTCGCCAATCACATACGCGGTTTTTGCATTCGCAGTCTGGAAGCGTTTGTAAGTCTCATTCAGATACCTGACCGTATTGAGGCCGGTGCTCCTTGCTTCCGGAAGCGATCGCAGAGGTGAGACATAATTCCAGTGACCGTCATACTCAGTGAGATAGCGAAAGCCTTGGTACGGATTGAATAGAAGATACTCGCCCCATCCGTAAGTCACGTCGTCCACTTCGATTTCGCGGCGCTGAAAGCCAATCACTTCCCACATCGTGCCCCGCAGCTTGCCCCGGCTTCCCAGCGGAATGAGCGGGTCCCATTTCATCTTCACCTTGAACTGCTGCAGTACCTGCACCTGGGGGTTTTGTGCGTCAAGGATGGAATGGCACCCTGAGCAAACTACATTGATGGCCTGCCCAAACGAACGCAGTGTAACCGTGGCCCCGCAATTCGGACAATTCAGCGAGCGAACGCTTACCGCCGGAATTTGTTTCTTAGGGCCGGATTCCAGCATCTACCATCCTTCAAACTTACGGACATTGGTGAGCCGCAAATCGTCAAAATCGACTGCTTTGCCGATATACAGCGCCGGCTTTTCCGGTTCGCTGTAATCCAGTGTGGCGAAGTCGCCCTGTTCCGAACGAAGATCGATGAAAATTACATCTTCCTTGTCCCAGTATTCGAAAGGCAGCTCGCCTTCCACTCCAGCGTAGTGAGCATTGGTGCGCGAGGTCACCGCGAAGCGGATCTTTTTCCATTCAAATTGCGTTCCCACGGGTGCCTTGTCAGGGGGCGGAAGATTGCCGATGTCCTGCTGGAAGGAAATGACGTATTCATCCTGGGCATCGGAGAGCCAGCCGTCTTTGCCGTCATTGAAAACGATGTGCCACTCATTCCAGTTGCCCTGTTCGTATTCGTAAATGATCCTGCCCACCACAACGAAGGCGCGGTCGCCATACTTGCCTTCGGTAGTGATCTGGATGGGAGAGGCGTCCGGCGGCAGATCGGCAACTTGGCCTACCTTCTTCAGGTCGACATCCGTGCGCACCAGGATTGATTTGCAGTATTCGCAGACGGTTTGCACGCTGCTTGACCAGCGAAATGCAACAGGAGCGCCGCAGTTTGGACAATTCGAGGTGCGTTCAGTCACCGGTGCGCAATCCTCCGGTAAAAGAGTGCGTGGCAGCAGCCATGCCTGAGGATGCAGAATACGGACGTTCAAGGCGGCGCACGCTGACTGTATCCGCCGCAAACATCTCTTTCAGGCAGGCAGCAAAATCCCAGTCAGCACGCGGACGGCAGCAAAACAGGCTCAGGCAGAGAGAACCATGTTCAGGAAATGTGTGACAGGTAAGGTGCGATTCGGAAAGAAGGCACAGCCCGGTAATTCCACCTGAATCAGGAAATTGTTGCCACTGATCCTGACCACAGGGGTGGAGACCCAACTCCTGCACCATGCGCGCGAAAAGGGCCTGCAATGTCTCCAGGCTGCTCAGCGATTCGGGAGCGCAACCGTAAGCTTCAACAACCCATTCAATGCCAGTCATTGGCAGGTTCGTTTTCTTTTGTCAGCAAGAATTTTGGTTGTCACTATTCTTCTGCGCAGCCGGGATTCTCGTTGCACCTCGGAACCCAAGCTTTTGCTAAGTCCTAACTACTAATTACTAAGTACTAAGATTGCGGCTTCCCGCATTCAGGACAAAACTTGCCGGCGCGCGGCATTGGCTTACCGCACTCCACGCAGAATTTGCTCTCAGCACCGGCAGCAGCACCACCGCCGCCACCACCAGGATTTAGCCCACCTCCGGCAGCGGGAGTGACTCCACCGCTTCCGGGGTCAGCACCAGCGGCGCGATTCATGCTGCCCATCATCGCCTGCGCCATGCCCAACCCTGCACCCAATCCGGCGCCGATGCCGGCAGCACCGCCGCCCTCATTGGCAGCAGCGATGGGCACAGATTGTGCCACCTGAAATTGCGTGTAGCGGTTCATGTCGCCGATCATATTCATGCCAATGCGCTGATCGAGAATCTTCTGCAACTCGTCCGGCATGGAGAGGTTTTCGACCACGAACGTATCCAGCGCGATCCCCAGGTCCTTGAAGCCGGGCTGAAGCAGTTCGGCAACTTTCTGTCCCAGTTGCATCTGGTTGGCCGCCATATCAAGGAAGGGAACGTTGCTCTGGGCAAACGTGTTGGTCAGAGTGCCGATAATAGTGTTGCGCAACTGCCCTTCAAGATCGGCCACCATGTAATGGTCGCGGGTGCCGCTGATCTTCTCGTAGAAAGTCTTGGGATCGGCAACGTGGTACGAGTAGATGCCGAAAGCCCGGATGCGGACAGCGCCGAATTCCTTGTCACGAATGGTGATGGGCTGCGGCGTCCCCCAATGCTGATCCACCTGAATGCGCGTGGAGAAGAAATAGACGTCAGATTTGAACGGGGATTGAAAGGCCTTATCCCAGTTCATGATGTACGTGAGGATGGGCAGCGTGGCCGTAGTCAGCCGATAACGTCCCGGCCCGAAAACGTCAGCAATTCTGCCTTCGTTTACGAAAACCCCCATTTGCGAATCGCGAACGGTAAGCTGGCCGCCGTTCTGGATTTCACGATCCTGCATGGGGTAGCGGTAGGCAAGAATGCCGTCCTCGGGTTCTACCCACTCAATGACATCAATAAACTGCTTGGAAATGAATGACCGTAAACTCACAACTCCCTCCCTCGGCTGGCCCTTTAGGATATTCTGGCGCTTATCGGAATCGTATGGGGAAGCGCGCCGGAATGTCAATCAATACGCGAAAAATCTGCATTGTAGATCGCAATTGAGTATTACTGATTTGTAATTATGAGTTGGTGAGTCTGCGCCGCAACCTCGTCATACCAATAGACAGCGGCGGACTGGTTCACCGTGTGGAACATGGAATAAGTGCGCTCACAGGCGTCTGCCAGCAAGTCGCCGTAGCCGTCAGAGAGCCAATCGCGTGCCAGTGATGAGAGGCGCGCAAGGGACAGAGACCCCAGCCTAAGGGTGGGGACACCTCGTGCGTCAATGGTGTGACCGAGCCGTCAGCTCCTATTACAAGGATTGGGGCAACGTCGACTAGTTCCTTGACCGGTGGCTCAGGAACCAGGTACTCGCGATACGTAACTATCTGCTGGCGAGTAAGAGCATCCACTTGGACGGCTACGCCCAATTCGTCGCCAAGCCTTGCTGCCTCAAAGATTGCAATAGCAAGCTCCGTGCTATCTGGCCGCGCACCGGGCAAGGACGTGACGGCCCGGCCATGCATTGTGAGGGGATGTACCTGGACACTGCGCGCGCCTTGCTCAGCCGCTTGCCGGACCACAGCCGTTGTAACTAAAAACGGCAGGAAGGCACGTTGCAGCAAGAAACTGATCAAAAATATATTTTGCTGTCTAGCTGTTAATTGTTGCGGGAACCAGCGGGTATCCTCGTTAATAAATATGACAGGATGTGTCCCGAACTATTTCTTAGAACTATCAAATAATCCCAGATATTGAGGAAGAAGCCAGGGAGGAAGGGAAGATTGATTGTGTCTGGAAGCCTGGAACTGGCAGATAAATTCGTTCAGCAGACGGAAAATGGGGTTAGAATTCCGTCCACTATTCTTTCTCCCATGGGACTAAATGAGCTTTCAATCCGGGAACTGCTGGAATACTGCCTGCGTACGAATCTTGACGCGGGCTGGAAAGCGTTCTTCTGCAGGACGCGGAAGACCATTGAAGGCACCTTGGCTAGAAGACTGCGCTCGTGGTGCACTTCCTATCACGATCGGATTGAGGATTTGCGGCAAGAGACCTACGCCAAGTTACTCAATAACGAAAAGAGGCTTCTGCTGAACCTGAAGTGCGAGAGCGACGGTCAGCTATGTAATTACATAGCCATGACCGCAGGCAGCGTAGCAGAAGATTACAGGCGCAAAGAGCAAAAGATGAGGCAGAACACCGACAGCATCGATGATGCAGCGTACCCGGAGTTGCCGGCAGAAGAACTGCTCCATCGCC
>Ga0066662_10000448_pt1 | contig 18016 bp, 12 predicted proteins | sample GraSoiAngelo_111_FD_133939 | JGI IMG/M metagenome (GOLD analysis project Ga0066662, IMG submission 133939) | Grasslands soil microbial communities from the Angelo Coastal Reserve, California, USA - 14_0903_12_40cm | ecosystem: Environmental > Terrestrial > Soil > Grasslands | place: USA...
CTAACGAATCGATTTCGCCTGGGGCCTCCGTGCGCATCGTGCCCCAACCGCCCGCTCCCGCTCAAACTGGAGTTTCCGCTCCTTCACACTGGTGGGCGGATTCTCGGCCGGCGGCGCAGTCTGGCGTTTGCGAGACTGCCAAGCATCAGAGCCGCAACAATGGCTGTGTTATCCGCAGTATCATGGCGGCCCCCGCGATCAACAACTTTCTGTCGGTGTTTCCCTGGTCGTTAAGGGCGTCTGTATGCTAGCCGAACACCACGTCGAGATTCAATTCGCGGGAGATCCAGAAGGGGCGAGCTTGCGGCGCAGGCCGCGTAGAATCAACGCCACGATCCGCTGTGGATCGTCGGAGTTCACCAGCTCGATATTTTCGTCGTCCGAAAGGCCGTTGTTGAGCGCTGCCGACAAGCCGACCGCCCCTTTTTGCTTCAATTCGGCGGCTAACTCCTCCGGCGTCTGGACATGGTGGCCGCGATGCCGATATTCGTCGCGAAGGACGGCGGAGCCCGGTAGCGCGGAAAGCCAGCCGCTTGTCAGCTCCTCGCGCTCGGCTCCGCGCAAAGTGTCGATCAGAAGCCGCGCGGCACCGCCAAACAGACCAAGCAGGTACAGAGGCTGGCCGGCGCGAAGGGCGATAACGCCTTCCTCCAGCACGCCTGGCCAAAGCCCCTGGTAGCCCTTGAGTTTGCCGCCCATCGCTATTCGCGCCGAGGTTTTCGCCTGCATTGATTCCCGCATGAAGGTCAAGGACCGCGCCCAAGCGTAGCGCTGGGCCGGCGTGTCCTGAGGTACGAAGCCATTGGCGGCCGCTTTCAGGTCATCTGCCGTAACGTCGAGGTCGGGCGGAGGCGGCAGGTCCTTGAGCGTGGCTTCCTGGCCGTAGTTGCGCCATTCCTTGTCTCCGAACCTGCAATGGATCGGCCAGGCGACCCAGTTCTCGATGGGGATCGGCGGCTTGCCGGCGACATCGCTCAGCAAGATCGAATGACTTCTGACCATCGCCAGGAGTCGTTCCACGTAATTGATCTCGTCGTCCTCGATAGCTCCCTCTTGCAAGGCGTCGTGTCCAAGAACACCACCATAGGCGACGCGAAGCCCGGCTATGAGCAGGTAAAGCACGAGATCGTCGGCGAAGGTCGCCAAATGTTCCGGGCTGCCTCCGTAGACCTCGGTATCCGGTGCATTGGACAACGACACTGCTACTGTCTGTATCCCCGGCGGCCGTTTCCAGCGGGCCAGTTCGCTGAGCGGCGTTGTCAGATCTATGCGGCGTTGCGGATCATTCCCCCCGGTCGGCTGCAACCGGTCCAGTTCCTCGCTGCCAAGCGGCGGATCGGGATACCAAACCCGCGTCGTCCCCGCCGGAAGGTGCGCCAGCGTCAACGCCTCTGGCGGCGTACCCAACGCGATCTCATGTTCGCCCAGGGACGGTAGCAGACGGCGGTGCTCGTGCTGATAACGCAGCGCTTCCAGGAGGGCCGCTTCGATCACGAGCGCGGCGTCTTCGGCTTCCCAGAGCGCTCTCCGTTTGGTACACGCGTCGTCCGCGGCGTCATCGGCTGAGGCAATCGCAGCGCGCCAGCGCAGCGTCAACGCATTGCCGAGGTACGGGAACAGCCGGATAACCCGTGCTTCGAGGGCATCCACCACGACCAACGGACGGGCGGCCAGCTTGGCCTCGAGTGCTTCGCGGCGGCACCATTCGCGGCTCGACCACGTGTCCGTCAGCACGGCGACCAGGGCACTGGAGTAGAGCACCCCCTTCTGAATCTCCTCCGGGAAGCGACCCCCGGGCGGGATCCTGGCGCTGTCGTACCAGCCCTGGACCGGCAATTGACTCAACGTCGCGAGGATAGCCTTGACAGGGCCACCGGCTATCGCCGCCGGATCTGGCGGCAAATCCTTCTTGGCGTGGCTGATGAACAGGCGGACCGGAATATCGGGCAGTTCATCGAGAGATTTTCCGGCTGCCTGCGGGAGATCCTGCAGCGCGCGCAAGGCGCGAACAGCGATATGCAGGATAAGGTGCCGGTATCTATCGTTCCCCTGACGTACGTCGAGCCGCACGAAGCTGACGTCGTTCAAGGCAGGGGCTAGCTGCAGAGCTGCCGCATCGAGCGCGACCGGCAGCACCCGGTGCGGGTTTGCGCTTGCAGGCGGGTGCCTGGCGAGAAGATCGCTAATCAGCTGCCCCCACTTATGCGCGATGGCCTGATCACTCGCCCGCGCGCGCCGCGCCATCCGTTCATCGACCAGGATCACGATGATTTCGCGCTCGGCATCGAGGTCAATCGTCAGCGGTGGCCCGCCATCCGCTTGCCGCGGCCCGTAGCGCACAGGAATACGCGGGCCATCGCCCATCGGACGGACCGAAAATGTCCGATAGAGGCGGGTCGCGAGCTTTCGCGCCTCGTCGGATTCCCAGTGAAACAGCACCTGGATACGAAGCGTCGCCATAATCCCGGCCTCGCAGTGTTCGCGGTTGGATTCTACGCGTTGGCCCGTGGCCATAGATGGCGCCCGGTCGGCCAACATTATCATAAAAGTTCGATCAGGATCGCCCGGCCAGGCGCCTTCTGCCAGGACGCCGATCACTTCTTTTCGCTTTTTGCAAAGCGCAGGATGCCGGGCTCAGCTTTGAGGAAGCCAGGCAAGAAAGCGCCGGTCGCCGTTCCGCGCGCTCAAGGCATGATGGCAATTGGAGTTAAGCAACTCATAAACGTCCTCCACACCATCTCGACATCAAGCTCGGCGCCGTGGACGAGGTAATGGCGATACTGCTGCCGGGCAGAGGCGCATTCCCGGATCAGGGAATCTGCGCTGGTGACGTTGACTGTCCAGCGCGCAACAACGAAGCCATTGCGATATCGAGACGGCAGTAGCACTCTCGAGAGGCCATCGGTTGAGAGCGCGGCGACGACCGCCCGTTCCATCAGATCAGGACACCAGCGCAGGTGAGGCCGTCAGGCGTTCTGAGCAGTCGACACAGGCAGGAGTGTGGATCGCGTGAAAGGTGCAATATTTATTTCTTTCAATAGTCGCAATCGGACACAAGCGGTAGCGCTTGCTGAACGGCTTCGAGCTGCTGGTGAAACGGTCTGGCTTGACAGCTGGCAGGCCGGAAACACCTTGCAGGCGCTCGCGGAGGCTCTCACATCTGCCAGCTCCACACTTTCCGGAGCTATCATCTTGCTTGGCGATCGGGGACTTGGCGGTTGGCAGAGTTTCGAAGCGCGGATGTTCGTGAAGGTTTACGCCGAGCAAGCTTTTCCGCTGGTCGTAGCGTCTCTTCATGAGATTGCGGTGAGTTCGACAATCCCGCGATATCTGAAACCACTGCCGACGATCCTTTGTGACGCAAGCTGGAGCGACAGGACGATCGCGGACCTACAAAGGGCTTTATGCGCTGCGGTACCCGCCGAAGACAGGGCACTGGTCAGCCGTATCCTCGAAGGCGAAGAGGGGCGGACCAGCATCGGCCTGGGTGCCGACGAGCTCGAGGTCGAGTTCATTATGAAACTCCACCGCCTCGGACGGTATGAGGAAGCGGTAGGGTTATTCGATGAAATCGTGGAGAAGGCACGATCCGAACTCGGAGCGCGTGATCCGAAGATCTCGTTCTACCTCAACGAAAAAGGTCTCGCACTCCGTGAGTTAGGACGTTTTCGGGAGGCCGAGACAGCGTTTCGCGAAGCGGTGCAAATAGATCTTCGAAACGTTGGAATCGAACACCCGGTCACGATCTCGCGCATCAATAACCTTGCACTCGCGCTTTGGGACCTTGGCCGTTTTCGCGAAGCGGAATCACAATACCGCCGGGTCGCCGAGATTGAGGAAAAACGGGACGCGAATGGACCAGGTCTGGCGACGTGTCTGAGCAACCTGAGCCTGGTACTGAAGGACATGGGTAAATTTGAAAGTTCAGAGCAACTGCTCTCCCGGGCCCTTACGATTGACAGAGAGGCTTTCGGTCCAGAACACCCCAGTGTGGCACGAGATCTCGCAAATCTCAGTTCTGTCCTTCACCGGCTTAACCGGCTGCCTGAGGCAGAGGAACTTTGCAAGCGAGCGATCGCCATCGACACAAAGTGTTTTGGTGAGAAACATCCTCTGGTTGCTTCCACCCTGAATAAATCTGGCCGCGCTGCGTAAGGACCAGGGCGATCTCAGGGGGGCCGAAGAATTGCATTTGCGGGGTATCTCTATCGATCGCGAGACGCTCGGCGATGTGCATCCCAACGTAGCCCGGGATATTCAAAATCTGGCTTCCATATATCTTACGAGCGGCCGCCTGAAGGAAGCAGAGGAACTCTGGGTAGAAGCGATTTCAATTAACGAAGCTACATTTGGCGCGGATCATGATCAAACCGTCAGTGCTCGTTTCGGCCTGGCGGCAATCTATCACTCCCATGCTCGTTATGAAGAGGCGGAGTCAATGCTCACGCAATGTCTCGAAGCTACGAGACGTATCGCCGGAGAAGACCATATTGAGTTCGCCCGCATCAGCAACGGCCTCGGAGAGCTCTATCGAGTTACGGAACGATACGTGGAGGCCCATCGACTTATCGCCCGGGCTTTGAACATCAACGAGCGCCATCTTGGCCCCGATCATCCGACCGTTGCGGTTTGTCTCAACAATCTCGGTCTTGTCTACCAGGCTACCGGGCGATGGGGGGAGGCCGAACAGATGGCTCGCAGGGTGCTTGCGATCGATGAGCGAGCCTACGGCCCGGATCATCACGAGATCGCGACGGATTTAGTGAACCTCGGGCTTGTTTTGCAGGAAAAACAGGAGTTGCAGGAAGCTAGGACAATGTTCTCCCGGGCGCTTGGCCTTTACGAGGTTAACTTCGGGCCCACCCACCCGCATGTTGCGCTCGTGCTAAACCACCTCGCGGCCGTCCTGCAGCGATTGAATCGCGGACAGGATGCTGAACCGCTCCAGCGACGCGCACTAGCCATCGATCAGAATCTCTATGGACTTGTGCATCCGCAGGTAGGCATCGACTTGAATAATCTCGCAATGCTACTGTTAAGCCTGGGACGGTCGAACGAAGCTGAACCCGTTCAGGTTCAGGCTCTGGAAGTGATGACCCGGGTGTTCGGAAGGCACCATGCAAACGTGCGTTCCTGCAAACAAACTCTCGATTTGATCAGGAAAAGACATAACGGCTGATCCTTACCAGCTCCTTCAGGTATCTCGCGACGGACAGCTACGGGACGACTGCAGATGACCTTACCGGCATAGTGTATAGCCGGGGCGCCGACGCATATGGTCTAACCCGGAATACTGCAGGACTGGAGTGCGGATGTCGGCCGGGCGCGCCCCCCTTGTCAATTCCTTGCCAGCGGGTCGAGCAGGTTCTTGCCGATCGCCAGAAACCATTCCTCCAGTCCGACATGGTTTGACGTCGCGATTTCACGCCCGACGATCGCCGAAAGGAACATCTTGTCGCCGACGTGCTCGCCGAGGCTTCGATAGGCCTCGAACTGGGCCTCGGTGAAAAACTGGTCGGCGGTCGAGTGATGCGGGAAGTCCGGCTCATCCAGGCGGTAGCGACGGATGAACTCGCCTTCGTTTCCGGTCAGCGACAGTTTCAGATAGATCAGGTAGCCGTGGCTCACGGTACCGTCGCGTGAGCCATTCGGATAGTTGATACGGCAGAACGTAAAGTGCGAGTGGCTCAGACCTTTCCTGCCAAGGCGGAGCTCATCAACGCCGATGTCGATCGTCACGCCGAGGTCGATGGCAGCGAGACGCTGCAACGTGGTCAAGCCGGCAAACGTCATCTTCGGATCCTGCTCGCCGTCGATCGCGACTATGTACTTGCAGCGCCGTCGTAGCAGCTCGTAGACCCCGAGGTTCTCGATGTGCCCTCCATCGGAAACGTTGATATAATCCCGGGTCTCGTTGGCCCAGCCAAACATTTCCTGCAGCAGATAGGAAAGTCCCGGCGGCGCGCCGCGGCTCGATTCCTCGTTCGGAGGATTTCGCACCCAGTAACCGAGGCGCACGTTGAACAGCGCGAGCCAGAAGCTGAAATTCCGGATCGTTCCGGTCCCCATCTGCGGAGCGGCGGCGGCGCCGGAGATCGCCATTGCGGTCCCGAGATCGAGGCCGCGGTCCAGAGCCTCCCATTTCGTCGTCGGCCTGTAATCGATCAGCGGACTACCGCAGAAGGCGGGACTGAACAGGAAGAAATCGGTGAGCCGCCCCTGCATCGCCGGATTTTCCGAGGCGGGAACATTGAGCGCGCAATTGATCAGATGATAGGGCGCGAGGTTCTTCCCGGTGCATTTCGACAGCAGAACCGAGACGTCCTGCCGGGGCCGCGCGGCCACATCATCCGGATCCGGCTGGATGAGGTAGGCCTCCCCGAGTTTCTTTTTGTAATGTCGATGCGGGGCCGTGAAGTTGATGTCGAAACAACCCCAGAACAGCAGGAAACCGACGATCGCTACGGTCACAGCGGCATACACGCCGTTCCCCGCGCCGATGAGGGCAAGCGGGATATCTCCGGCAATCACCCCATAGGCCGCAAGCTCGATTCCGAAGAACAGTAACGGCGCCGCAATCGCCGACAAAACGATCAGCACGATCCGGATCGGCAACAGCAAGGTTCCGGTGAGCGCAAGCAGCGTGGAAGCGACCAACGGAATGGCGCCGACGACGAGCAGCGATGGTCCCCATCCCTGGTTTGCGGCCAGCATGGAGTGGGCGCTCTCCAAACCATGCCAGGCCAGCAGCGACAACAGCGCCAGAGCCGGCGCGGCCAGCGCTGCATCCGCGTATTGGATGCTCCGGGGAAATCGACGGGTGGCCGCCGGCAGCAGGAATGATGTCAGGGCCAGAATGGCCGCGAGGACAAAGGTCAAGGCCGGCCAGAATGAACTGGCCGGAGGAAGAAGCTGACGAATGCCATACTCCACGAGTGCCACCGGTATCGCCAGATAGGCGAAGCCCAGACCGTTCAGCGCCATGCCATAGACCTGTGCGAAGGCCATCTGCAGCCGTTCCCATAACCGCCCCGTCGCCAGATATTTGCTGTGGTGACGGACGTGACGCAGCGCCGCCGCCTCGCCGTCGTCCCGACGGAACGGCAACTGCTCGCGCCGGAGCCCGATCCGGGATGTCTGGCCGGCCGCAACGTCGGCGTTGAGAAAGGTCGTCAGGAACGCCCCGAGATAGCCGCCGCCGGATACCGTGGAGAGATAGTCGAATTGATAAAGCAAATTGCGCCGCGCCAATGCCACCAGCACGCCTAAGGCGAACGTCGCCGAACGGATGCCGCCGCCGGAAATGGCCAGTGCAACGGCGTGCGGCCGGTTTCGCCAGTCTTCCCCCTCGAGCGGTTCGGCCGGTGGCGGGCGTTCAGGCTGTGCATTTTCTTGCGGAGCTGATGTTTGCCCGGCGTCGCCCGCGGTTGCGACCGGTGACAGATTGATCGCGGCTGTCGCGGCAGGCTGCCCGGCGCCTCGAGGGCAATAATGCAAACGGCGCGCCGCGACGGCCGCCCGCTCTGCCGCGTTGATGGCTATTGCGGTGTTCGCCTCGATCCCTCCCAGTTTCGGGTCAATGCCCCATTTGACCTCCTTGTCCATTTCCTCGGCGATCAGCTTCTCACGATCGCTTTCCTTGTTCCCGGCGTCCGGCGGCGGCGCGGACCCGTCGCGGATTTCCATGAGCAGGTTATCGAAACGGGTCAGTTTTAGCTGCAGCGCATAGAGTTCATCGCGAAAGATATCGGTCGCGTCGAGCGCCGCGAGCGCGCCGCGTTCGCTTTGCCGGTGCCATTTTGCGGTGAACGGTCTGACATGGGTGTTCAGGACGTGCCAGCTGATCGCGTCCGTCAGCCGGCATTTTGGAAGCGCTCCGAAAATGTCGCGCGCCTCGCCGAAGAGCTGAAACACGCTGGTGAGCGCCGCGGTCTCCACGCCGTCGGCATAAGGGAGGCGCTGCGTGGTGATGCGCGATACAAGCTGGACATGCAGCTTGGTCGCGGCAGTGACATCGTCGGCGCCGGCGGGCGCCGGCCAGGTCTCGCTGCCCCAACGCTGGAGGAATTCATCGCCGAACAGGACGACGTTGCCGGCATTGTAAGGTGTGAGCTTCTCGCTCCAGGTTGTCACTGCTTTCTCCCTGCGCGAATATCGCCGCCATGGCGGGATCGGCGCCGGTCACGGTCTATCGGGCACCAAAGCGGCCGTCATCGAAGCGGTCGTCATCGTCGGTCAGTGCGGCCATCTCGAGCGCCGGCCCGAACGCGACGAAGGGTTCAAGTTCCGGCTTCGTTGCTTCGCGGAGCGCCGCATCCCACGCGCTCACGGGCGGCGCCGCTTCTCCGTCGATCTTCGCGCGTTCGATTGTGTCCTCGAACAGCCCGTCTGCAGCAATGGGCTGTCCGGGCAGCCTGGCGCGGGGGTCCGGGGACCCGCTCGCAAGATGGTTGAAGTGTATGATACGGTTGAAAGACTCGAGCAGCCTCCCGTACCGTGCCGCGACCTGACCTGGATCGCCAAGTATGACGCAGTTTTCCGGGCGGTATTTGTCGATCGTCCCGGCGAAGTCCAGATTGAGACGCTCGAACCAGGATTGATGGAGCAGATGGCGAAGTTCGTCGGCGCCCTCTGGATCGTCTTTCCAGCTCCCGTCATCATAGAGCCTGATCGGCGGCCGCGGCCGCTCCCTCCCTTCAGGTTCCGCGAAGTCCGCAAAATCGCTTGCGACCAATGCCAATAGCGGAAGGATTTCGAGATTGAGTGGAGCAAACAGCGTGTCGCCGGACAATTCGGGCTCGATCGAAGAGCCGTGCGTCAGGATCGCCCGCGCGACCGCGACGATCGCCTGGTGCTGCAACAAGGGCTGCCAGGAACCGCGATCGGTGGAGAGCTGTTCATACAAGAGGACAAACCCGGCCATTTTCCGTCGACCTCCGGTTACCGTATCCGTCGAATGTAGCGCATCAGCCGTCCCTCGTCGTGCGTATCGACACCGCTTTTCCTTGCCAACCACCCGATCTCCCGGTAGCGGCCCGAACGCGCCGCCGAAACCGGCCCAAAGATCGCGGCGTCGCATGCAGGGGCCGATGAGGCGAGCACCTGGTCGCGGCGTCCCTCGACTTCAATGAAGAGATTGGTGTTTGGGAGCGTAGCCGTCATGGCCAAGACCCGCTTGCTGCCGCCGCCCCGGGGGTGGACCAGATATCTGCCAAGCCCTTCGGGGGTGAACGAGACGCCGGCTGCGGCAAGTGCGCCATGCAGATTGCCATCCTGCCAGCGCGGCCGGCGTGCAGCTTCGTGAGGGAAGATATTGGCAATCTGGTCGACAATGGACATGAGATCGCTGTTCTTTATTTTGCCGTCGGTGCTAATGGTCAGGCCGGTTGCATCAATTCGGTGCCGAATAACTTTGAAGACCTGTCTTGAGCCCGGCAGGTCGACGGCAATAAGTCCCATGCGCCGGGAGACAGCGGTCGCGACCTCCTGCCTGCAATACAACGACTGCCGAATCCCGGGAGTCTCCAGCGACAACAGCAGTGCCTTGTCCGCCAGTTCTTCGCGGACCAAGGCTACAAAGTCATCGCCCGGCCGGCTGTTGAACCGGTCCAGAAACGGTTCAAAATTGCGTTCCGCCAATGCATGAAAGAGCTGGCCGGCTATCGTCGCCGCTTCTGCATGGCGATAGCTGATGAAAATACGGACTGAAGAGCCGACAATCCCGGCGCCACGCAGGATGCGTGGAATGATGGGCCCCGGATCGAGACCGGTTGTGGTTTCGGCGAGGGTCGTGCGCATGAAGGCTGGCAAGGCACGTTGGGGCGGGTTTGCGATGGATCCGTCGACGACGGGGATAATGACCGTCCCCGGCATCGAAAAGTAGCTTTGCATCCTCGAATCCATCGTCGCGCTGCCATCGGCGACAAAAATCAGCACACGGCCGGCGAGTTCCTTTACGGCGCCGGCGCAGGTGAAGGCGGGGTATATGTGCCCGTCCAGAGCGACACAGGGCGCTGGCATCCGGATTGCATTCAGGCGTGCAATTTCCCGCTCGAGGGCGGCGTGGGTCCGCACTGCCAGCGTTGCGGCATCCCCGTGTGAATTCTCCGAATATACTGTGATCTGCACCCCGTGCGCCACCGGAGCATCGGACCAGCTCTCGCATTTGACAGGACGGCCGGTGTGCAATTGCAGCAAGATCGATCGCATCAGTACTTGTCCGAAATCAAAAAAGTACGCCGCGAAAACATGCCTACAGCATAACACCCGCTGTAATTGAATGCTACAGTCGCTTCGAATGCACAAGGTGGTTGATGAAAGCGGGGTGGGCGTGGTGGAATGCTGACGGGATGGACCCGCTCACGGGTCTGTACATCCCCCGGTCCGGACCTGGGACACTTCAGGGCTCCGGACCGCAGGCGGCGATGCGGGTGCACGGCGGCGTATGATCCGCGTTCGGGGGAGCAGCCGATGCTTGAAGATTCGAGCGCCGAAATCGATCATCCGGCGGTCGCCCAAGCCGAGGCGAGCTCGACGCCGGCCTTCCGCTACGACGTTTTTCTTTGGCACAATATGGGCGACAAGCCGTTCGTGAAGTTGCTGGCTGACGCTCTGCAGATCGAAGCAGGCATTCTGTTTTTTCTCGACGAGTTCTCGATTCCTCCCAGCGTTGAGTTCATGGAATTCATCCGCGGCGAGATGCGCAAGTCGGCGGCTTGCGCAATATTTCTCGGGCGGAACGGCTGGGGGCATACCCACATCCAGGAAGCCAGGCTTGCGCTGGAGGTGAAGTCGGAGAGGCCGGATTTTCGCATCATACCTGTCAATCTACCGGACGAAGACCGACCCGACTGGGGAGAACTTTTCGGAGCCGACCGGCAGCCGCCCTTCAACTGGATCAGCATGTCGGCCGCTGCCGACGACCAGGCCAGCGCGAAACTGATCGAGGCCGTACAGGGTCACTTCAAGGTCACGGCCCGCGGCCCCGAAGCCGTCACGCCTTACTACATCCGCCGCCAGGCGGCGCTGTGGGAAAAGAGCGGGCGAAGCGACGCAAGCCTCCTGATCCGCGGAAGGCTACTCAAGGAAGCGGTACGCCAAGCGGACGCCAATCCCACTTTCGTAAGCGTCAATTCCGTCCCTGCCTATCTCGCCCGATGCGAACAATCCGAACGAAACCGTCTACGCACATGGCTGGTATTGTCCGTCGCGGCGTTCCTAATAACGGGATTCCTCGCGCTGGCGGCCCTCTATCAGCGCGATATCGCCATACGCAATGAAAGAATAGCAACCGCCCAGGCTCTGGCCGCCCAATCAAATGAAATTCGCGCAAAGGCACCGCAACCAGGCTTGCTTCTCGCTTCTGAAGCCGTGAAGACAACGGTTTCGCTGCGCGAGCCCGTCGTTCCCGCCGCCGAGCAGGCGCTCAGGGACAGTCTGGCTGCTCTCGGCGGGCTGGTCCTCCGTGGCCATACCGGTCCCGTTACCAGGGTTGCTACCAGCCCTGATAGTCGGTGGGCGGTAACGGCAAGCGAGGATACGACTGCGCGAGTCTGGGATCTTCAGGCCCGGGATCCGGCTGCGACATCGGGCGTACTGGCCGGCCACGCCGGCGAAATCCGTGATCTCGTTATCAGCGGCGACGGCAAATGTGTCGTTACCGCCGATTCGAAGGCAGAAATACGAGTTTGGGATCTGCCTGTCGCCCGCTCCGGCGCGGCTCGATTTGTGTTGCCGAAGGCAGGGGGTGACCTGAATGCCGTCGCCATCAGCCGTGATGGACAATGGGTCGTCGCGGCGTCAAGTTCGGGAGTCAATGTTTGGGACCTGAAGGGTGCTGAACCGACAAAGCCTCTGACGCTTGGAACAGAAGCCGCGAGCAGTATCGCCATAGCCGCCGATGGCCATCGGGTGGTGACCGGCCATTTTGACGGGGTAATCAAGGTATGGGCGCTTCCAGCGCCGAGGGATGCGGTAGCGTCACGGGTGTACGCTTCTCCGCGCGACAGCTTTTCCGACAAACCGATTTCAGTTGTGACATTGAGCGATGATGGTCATTGGCTATTGACGGGTAATGTCGGCGGAACCGTGAGGCTGTGGGATTTTCCCAACGTCAGGAGGACCTCTCCTGTTGCAGAACTGAAGCAAGAAGGCGTGCCGCAGCATGATGGGGATTTTCGCATCAGTTCGCTGAGTATGAATCAGCAAAAGGGACGGATAGCCGCCGTGCAAAGGAATGGTCGTGTCAGGCTTTACCAATTGACCAGGAACAACACGGTGACAAGCACTGGTTCATTGCAGCAGCCCGGAGAAGCCGTCGGCGGCGCCATGAGCGCGAATGGCCAGTGGCTCCTGGTTGGCGGCGAGCATGGCGATGCACGTCTGCTGCCGCTGGACGAGAACGCATCCGAACCGCGGGCCCTCCTTCTTCGAGGCCATGAAAGCTTTGTCAATTCGACGGCATTCACGAAAGATAACAACTGGGCAATTACGGGCGGCAGTGATGACACAGCAAGGCTCTGGCGAATGGAACCCGCTGCTCCGTCAGCTCAGCCCGTTGCTCTTGTTGGCATATCGGAAGCGGGGTCCAACGCGATCGACATCGCTGCTATCAGTTCGGACGTTGCCACGATCGTGGTGAATGGCGACGGCGGAGATCTCAGGATATTTCGTTTGGATGCGGAGTTTCCCGAGTCGCTGACGAGACTGTATGGACAGGCGAGCCTGTTCGCAGGTGTTCCGGGCGCAGCATCATTCAGCTCAAATGCTCAGGCGCTGGTTACGGGAGATCGATTGGGGGCCGTAAAACTGTGGAATCTCGGCAATGCCGGCAACGATCTTTCAGAGCTTTCGATCGGCGCTCTCGACGGCAATGTTGCCGTACTGGCCGTCAGTCCGGATCGGCGATTTGTAGCCGCCGGGCCCAGAACGGGGCCTCTTCAAGTTTGGGATTTGACCAACCCGGAACCTGGTGGAAAACCCCGAAAGTTTTCCGATGTATCTGATCTCGGCGCGGCGGCAATAAGCCCTGACAATCGCTGGGTCGTCACCGCTGGCGACACTGTTTTGATTCAGGGCATCGCTGCGGAGAATACTTCAAGGAAGGAGATCAGCGGAAGAGATCCCGGCCTGCGCGGGGCGAGCGCGACATTTTCCAGCGACGGGCGCAAGCTCGCGGTTGCCTTTGGCCAAGAGCCCGGCACGACGACATTCGTGGGGTCGCACGTCCTGCCCCAGGCAGGCATGGTAAAAGTCTGGGATGTAGGATTGCGGGGCGCCCAGAACGACCCTCTGGCGTTGCCTGTTTCAGGAGCCTCCCTGACGTCGGTGGCGTTTAGCCCGCATGGACGTTGGCTGGCCGCCGGGGGAAGCGATGGAAATGTGCGATTGTGGGACTTGCGTTCAGCTACAGAGCCCGAGCGGTTCATCGTGTTACGGGGAGGAGATGCGCGCGTTCTCGCCGTGGCCGTGACCTCCGACGAGAAGCACGTCGTCGCAATTTCGACGGATAAGGTTGTTCGGCTCTGGAAACTGCAAGTTGGAGACCTTTTGGATCTCGCCAGCCGACACCTGGCGAGGAATCTCACTGGCGCCGAATGGAATACGTTTCAGCAAGGTCGCAGCCCAACGCTCACCTTTCCAGAACTCGGTTCTCCATCGCAGAGCGTTGGCACCCCGTTGATACTACGATAGCGTATTAGTAGCCTTTGGAATCAAAGTCGTTGTACCTGGCTGCCCGCGGACGGAAGAAGGATGCGGGTTATCATGTGCACTTTAACAGATCGCAAGTCTGGAGGTCACCACAGCCAGGCCGGGACTGGAATTTGCCACCCCCAAAGACCGAATGTAGGCCGCCAAATGTCCGGCGGAGCATCGAAATATGCGACAAGGAGCGTCTGCCGATCGGTCGCCAACGCAGCTCGAGGCGACGTTTTGGGAGATAATGTTGCACGGCTGATGCATCGCAGTTGGTTCGGATCGGATGAATCGAAACGGAGCACTTCGAGCGTCGATGAAGTCAAAGCAATGAGGTTGCGGGTATCGGGCACCGGAATGAGTTGTCTGACCAGTTCGATCTGGCAATGCGAGAGGATGGTAATTTTTCCCGTAAGGAGATCGACTCTACGAAGACCTGCGCCCTCAGCAAACAGCAGAACTCGTTCCGACAGGAACGCCAGAGCCGATATCGGACGGGTGTTTTCCGTTTCGTAAAGCACCGGATCGTTCGGGCGATCGATCGGTTCAGCGAGTTGAAACTGCGGACTATCGGCCATGACGAAGCTACCTTTGGTGCGATCGAGAATTCCCAGCCGCCCGCTCAGCGTGGCGCTCGCCAGGTATCGGTCGTTTACCGCCAGCAGTTCTCCATATCCGAAAGGCCCTGTTTCACGGAATGCCGGAAAGCGCCTGCCCGTTTGAGATGGCGGGATGTGTAGCGGGCATTTGCTTTGTTCCAGGGAATCCAGCTTTTTTAGCACGAGAGGCTGCAAGCGTGGAACGATGACGTTGGACGATCGATAGGATTTGAGCCGTTTGATTTCATAGATTCACAGCATTGCGACCGAGTTCGGGCCGCCGGCAGTCCCAGCGGCGAATCGGGACAATCCACAATCGACCTGGCCTGCTCAAAGCATTATGCAGTCATGAACAAGCAGCCAACGCCTCGCGGAAGGTCCGCTGGCGCGTGTCATGTTGGCATAGGCCTCTCCCTCGGAGATTTCATCGGCGACATGCGCGAAGTCGACCAGCATCAGGATGCCCTTGAGCAATCTTGCGCTCGCCGGGCGACAAGATGCCTGCATATCGGCGGGCGGCCTTCGTGAAGCGCCGTTGGGGCCGTCGGGGCCGTCGTTGAGCCTGACGACGGTCTCCCTGAATCCATATAGCTGCTCGAAGGCTCGAGTGCCTTGAGGAAGACGGGACCGAGCGCGGCCACGATGCGCTGGGGCGGCCCGGCCTTGAACTGAGCGTACGTATAGGTCATCGAAAGGCTTCTTTGCGGTGGTCAGACTGCTCTGCTCATTTAGAAGTTCGCTTCGAAGGTTGCACCGATTGCGTTGATGCAGGACGAGTCCAAAATTGAAAAGCCCCGCCGTCGCCGGCGGGGCTTTTGTGCCCTACGAAAGGAGAGGGCGTTTATTTAGGGGGCGCGAATTGCTCGTCCCCGCACTGTGCCCATCGCGGCATCTCCACAATCCACTGATCACCGTCGTCGCACCAGTTGTTGATCCTCAATCCTCACATACTCTGCTGATACGAAACTTCTCCAAAGCCGCTTCCCACCGCCATGCCGCTGCTAGGCGGTACCTCCGTCTAATCTTCGAAACCGCTGAAGATTTTGGATTTCCCGACAAGATCGCGCGCCTTACCCTGAAATCGCGGGCTTTCTTTGGTGAAAACAACAGTTCACGGAGATATTCAAATTTACACCTGTCCAGAGGATGGCTGCCGTACTGTGGGCGAAGCCGCCTACAGCGAAGGCCTATCAGTTGCTTGTCTTTAACGGCGAGATCACCGAACGTGTTGTATCCAATATTAAAGGCATCGACCTCTCGGCTCTAAAGGAACATTTTGCACAGCAGATTAGATCGATGACCGAATCGCCGGAAATGTTATCGGTATTTACCACCGAGATCAGAGTGGGCAAGGAGTTGGATTTCGGGGCCGGAATCAAGGTTGAGATACGGTGGCTGCAGAAAGTAGTCGAGGCTGAAAAAGACGTGCGTAAAAGCAAGCTTCTGATGGCACTGACCACAGCTAGTGAGAGCAGCGGCAGCTGAAAGTGCACCGAGCCGCCGGCGGGCAAGGATGGTTTGCATCGGCATGCGCACGAAGAACAGCTCGACCCCCCTTCCGGCCAGACCGAGGATCCGGCGAATGCTCGAGTTCGGGAGCGGGGCGCAGCCCCCCGGCGTCTGCAGAGTCCACTCAGTCCGGGCCCCCTCAGTTCGGCCAAGTCGGGGCTGCCGGCTCGGAAGGTCGGCCGCGCGTAGAAGAGATTCGGATTCGGTCGGTTCCAGTCATCCTCGTCCTTCAGATTGACGCAAATGGCGGCAGGGGTCATTTGGCAACCTGCGTCCGTACGGCGCGCGCCGCCTTGCGCTCCTCTTTCGCGGCCTTCGCGAGCGCGACGTCGAAGTCGGGGCGCCGACGCCGCTTGTGCGGCACCGGCGGCTGATTCAGGGCCGGGATGTCGTAGCGCGGATACTTCTCGATCTCCGCGGACATCGTCTGGATCCAAGGGTCGCCGTAGTCGTTGCCCGAGCCTGCATCCTTCGGCCGATGTCCGGTGATGAAGCCTTCCACTTCACGGTCCATTCCCACGTGCCGCGCCATGGATTTGAAGACGTGGCGCCAAGCGTGATTGGGCTTGATTCCCTTCGGAATGTCTTGGCCATGAACCCATTTTCCGACTCGCTCCGCGACCTTGTGAAATTGCGGATGTCGCACCGTCCCGCCGCGACGTCGATCGGGGTCGTAGAACAACGGCTTCTTGAGCTTCCGCCGCGCCTCCACGTAGTCGAGGAACTTTTGCCCGAACTCCTGTTCGATCACGTGGGAATGAATCGGGACAGCGCGCCATTGCGCGGTCTTCTCCAACGAGGGCTTGATGATCATGCCCCACACGCCGTTGCTGTACGGGCGGATGTCGTCGGGATATAGGCTCGTCAGTTCGTTGACCCGCGCACCGCTATAGGCGCAGAGCCACGGCAACCAGCGGCGGGCCGCGGCCATCTCGACGGAGATGAAATCGTTCGGAGCCACGAGGGTGGCCGTCAGGATGCGCTTCGCCTCCTGCGGCATGAAGCCCTTTCGGGGCGGCTCCTTCTGCTGCTTCTCCCGTTCGGCATTTTCCAACACGTCTTCATTCCGGACTCGGATGCCGAGGAAGGGGTTCTGATCCAGCTTGCGGCGTTCGACCATGAAGCCAGCCGTGGCCGAAAGCGCCGCGATCCAGACCTTTCGGATGCTGTCCCTGGGAACCTTCTTCGGAACCTTCTTCTCGGCCAGGTGGTCGACCCAATCGTAGCCGTCCGACGTCTTGATCCGCTTCAAGTCTCGGTGCCCGACGAAGTCGCAGAACGCCTTGACCTTCGGCCGCCAGCGGCTCGCCGTGCGTCCAGCGCTTCCGCCCTTGAGCCCGCCCTTCGCGGCGTACTCCTCGAAGGATTTCATGAAGTCGAGCGCGGGTGTCGTGCGCTCGGGGATCTTGGTCAGATCCGCGATCTTCTCGTATTCGCCGATCCGGGCATGCTCGACGTCGGAGACCGCTTCCCGTCTGGCCTGGATCAGGAGCGGCACGAGACGCTCGACGTTGGCCGGCGAGGCCCCGTAGCCGCCGCTCTCGAGCAGATCGATGGCGTCCAGTCGGAGCGATTCCTCGTCGCTCCCATGGGTCATCCTCAGCTTGGCAAACCCGGTCGGCGGATCCTCTATCCAATGATTCCGGATCCGGGTGTGCTCCTCCCGGCGGAGGGCGTGCAGGTCCTGGTGGGTGAGCCTGAACGGCTCGAGCACGAACGGCTCGGCCGAATTCGACGCCCCGGCGGCCTCGGCACGGAGGCGGGTCCACTCGGCCTCGATCGCCGCGTTCACGGCGCCGATCTTGATGTTCGCCTTTCGCTCGTCCCGGGTGCCGAGGCTGGCCCATATCTCCGTCTTGCCGACGAGCGGACGCAGGTCGGCCGGGACCTTCTTGCGGATCCAGTAGTTTTCGGAAGTCGGTCGCGTGATCGGCTTGGGCATCTTGGTCGTCGGCATGGTGGAGCACCTCGGTGTAGCACCGGCCGTTCAAGAACCCCTGAAATTGAAGGATAAACTTGTAAAGAAGGGCTCGGAGCCCCTAGGAAAGGGGCGAGTCCCACTCTCTCCGCCATTTCTACCCTGTCCGGCCCGGACAGATAGGTAACACCTGGTACCTAAGACATGGGTGACAACCTCGTGCCGAACGGGTTGTCGAGAGGTTGCAAGGTTTTCTGCTCCAGGTCGAAGTATCCGAGATCATAGTGCATGAAGC
>Ga0066662_10000449_pt1 | contig 18004 bp, 14 predicted proteins | sample GraSoiAngelo_111_FD_133939 | JGI IMG/M metagenome (GOLD analysis project Ga0066662, IMG submission 133939) | Grasslands soil microbial communities from the Angelo Coastal Reserve, California, USA - 14_0903_12_40cm | ecosystem: Environmental > Terrestrial > Soil > Grasslands | place: USA...
AACGTGAGCAGCCTGCAAGGTTTGACGCTGCTCAGGCGTCAGAGCCTGCTTGATCTCTTCAGCGCGATGCTCAAGATCGCTTATCTGATGCCGCTCCGTGTCAACATCGCGCTCAACGTCTGCGGCCTTGCGGTTCGTCTCTCTGCTGCTGCTTATAAGATAAAGTAGCGCGAGCAGAGAAGCGACCGCTATGACGCCCGCGATTGTCCAGGGCAGAGCGCGATTGCGAAAAGGCTGGCTGGCTAGATTAAGGCTTGCGCTCACTTCTTAAAATATTACCGTCCCACTCTCTTTCTATGATGGAGAAGAACACTCAACTCCAACTTTGAAAGCATACCGCGTGCGCTTCTCAAGGCGCAACCGCGCTCCCTTTGAGCAGCCCGCTTCAAGCTTCTGCCTGCCGATTGAGTTACACGCTCCTGATGGAAATGAGTTGCGGGAAATTAAGTCAGATATTAGCCCGCGCAAGCGGGCGAAGAGAATAAAGCCCAGCGTGAAGCCGTAGGCGAACGCTGGGTAGATGATTATAAATGATAGTTGAGCTATCGAAGATAGCGACAGACGTTTGACTCAATAGCATCTGTCGCCCGCTAACGCGGGCTTGGTTATCTTTATTGCTACGCTAACCCAGCGTTCAGCTATCGCTTCACACTGGGCTATATTCTGCTGCCGTCTTCGACGGCTTCGTACCTCTTAATTCATTCCTGTCTTGAAGGAAGCTGTGTCTGATCTTCGTCTTCTGCGGGCGTGTGGCTGTAGGCGCAGACGCGGTTGCGGCCTCCGCGCTTTGCGCGATAGAGAGCCGTGTCTGCGAGTTCAACCAACTCGATAGGGTCTTGCGCGTCGTCTGGAAATGCAGAGACGCCTATGCTGATAGTGATGCGAAGCGTGCGATCTTCAAGCTCGGCAGAGCCGTGTCGCTTTGCTGCGAAGAGATGTTCTTCCACGCCTGCGCGCACTCGCTCGGCTGCAACGACGCCCTGCGCGTATTGCGCGTCCAGAAGAAAGGCCGCAAACTCTTCGCCGCCGAAGCGCGCAGCCACGTCGCCCGCGCGTAGAGAGCGCATGATGACGCCGCCCACTTCTTCCAGAGTTTGATTGCCTACAAGATGGCCGTAGTTGTCGTTGACCTGCTTGAAATGATCCAGGTCCATCATCAGAACGCAGAAGGGGCGTGATTCGGCTTCCGCACGCGCGGCCTCGCGCCTGAGTTCGGAGAAGAAGGATTTACTCGTCAATAGTCCGGTCAACTCATCGTGAACGAGCAGACGATGAATGTGACGTTGAAACTCGCGGTCAATCTCGTCGAGCATGTCGAAGCGTAAGAGATGCTCGCCTATGACAATCTTGTCGCCGTCCTGAAGGAGCACGTCTGTGATGAGTTGGCCGTTGACGATTGTGCCGTTCGTAGAGCCTAAGTCTGTGATGCGGTAGCGTGCAAAGCCGGTCGAGTCGTCGCGCTCTGTTGTGATACGCGCGTGCAGGCGCGAGGCGCGTGCGTCGTTGACGCGAACGTCAGCTTCGAGCGCTCGCCCCAGGATTACTTCATCGCGTTCGAGCGGGATGGGGACGGCCAGCAACTCTCCGCTCAGGAAGACTAGCGCAGGCCGACGGTCTCGGTCACGTCCGGGAATCTTCAGAGTCTCTTTATCGAAGTTCTCGCTCAATTCTGATTCCGCAGTTGAAGCCGAATGATGATAAAAGCTCGCGCGAACATCTTATAACAGATTGCAGAACAAGATAAGGTTAAAGCTTGCCCCCGCTTGTCGAGTTCGCCCGCTTACTTCTATAATTGTCGTACTTATTGTAATCGTGCACAGATGAAGTAAGTGATGAGTGGCGAGAATCTTTGCGGCTTCTCTGTCTTCATCGAGTGAGAGAATGATTTTGAGGAGAGTTGATTTTGAAAGAAGAGGGAAACACGGCGACTTGTCATTGGTCCGAGCGAGAACTTTCGGTTGAGCGCGTTGCCGAAGCGCGTCTTCCGACCGAAGTGGGAGAGTTCAGGATCGCAGGCTATCGTTCACGGATGAGCGACGAAGAGTTCGTGGTGCTTTATAAAGGTGAGTTGCGTCCTGAAATTCCAACGCTCGTTCGCATACACTCGCAGTGCTTGACGGGCGATGTGTTCGGCTCTACGAAATGCGACTGCGGGCGTCAACTGCATCAAGCGATGGAGATGATTGAGCGCGAGAGGCGCGGCGCAATTGTCTATCAGCATCAAGAGGGGCGCGGCATTGGCATACTGAATAAGATTCGCGCCTACGCGCTTCAGGACGAGGGCGCTGACACGGTTGAAGCAAACGAGCGTCTGGGTCTGGGCGTTGACCTGCGCGAGTATCGCCAGTGCGCCGAGGTGCTTTTCGATCTGGGGCTGTGCCAGGTAAAAGTTATGTCGAATAATCCTTTGAAGCTAAAGGCTCTGGAAGAGGCGGGGCTACAGATTGTCGAGCGCGTGGCGATAGAGGTTGAGACGCCCAAGTGCGCTGAGCAATATCTGCGGACGAAGAAAGAGAAGATGGGACATCTTCTGGAATTCAATGTCTAACCGCGCTGGAATAGAAGCGAGCGGCGAGGCGAGTCATTATGTAGATGACTCGCCTCGCCGTTTGATTCTTCTCGCATCTTATTTCTTGCTGCGCAGTTCGCTGATGGCGGCCTTTATCTTATCTGCATCGGGCGCTTTGGGTGATAGCTTCAGATAAGTCTCAAGCTCATCGGCACCGCGTTTATAATCCCTATTTCCAGCATAGATGCCGCCGAGGTATTTGTGCGCTAAAGCAACTTCAGGACGATTGGAAGCGACTGCTGCCTCCAACTCCTTCTGCGCCTCATTATATTTAGCCATGTCGTACTGCTTTGTTTTTTCATCACGGCTTAAAGTGAGTAAAGTGATGCCCAAGTACATGTGTGCAGTCGGCATGGCACTATTTTTCTGAAGCACCTGACGAAACTGTGTTTCGGCTTCATCAAATTTCTTCATATTCATGAGTGCGATGCCATAGCTGAGGCGTGTATTGGCATCATCAGGCGTAATCTTTAGCGCAGCCCCTAATGATTCAGCGGCTTTGTCCGCCTTGCCGAGCTTCAGATACTGCGCGCCCAATTCACTCAGAGCCTGCGGAAATTGTGGGTAAAGAGCCACTGCACTATCTAGTTGTTCGATGGCTTTTTTGCTGTCGCCCTTTGACGCCGATTCCATTCCTTTGGTGTAAAGCTCGCGCGCCTCTTTGGGGATTTTGCCGAAGGCGTCGGCGGTGCCCTTTAATTTGAGGCTGATGGCGATATTCATATTGCGTCCGCCAACGCTCGCCTCTCTGTCTATTGAGACAGCTTCGACCGCCGTGTCGAATTCTTTGCCGCCATCAACAGTAATCGTGAAATGGCCTGCCGGTAAGCGATTGAATTGAAAAGTGCCGTCCTCATCAGTGAGGACAGTTTGGTCCATCATATCCAAGCTCGTCAGTTTGACTTTGACGCGTTTTCCCTCTTTCGGCTCTACCGGGAAATAGATACGTCCTTTGATGACGTTGATACCACCTTCCGATTCTGGAAGGCCGCGTGTGCTGCCAACACCGCCTTGCGCAAAAGCTGTGACGCAGGAACTGAAAAGCAGAAAGGCAGCAAGTAGAACGACAAGATGGTAATGCTGCAAAGGGGATGTATGATTAAGTGTGATAGACATTGAAAAGCTCCTTATTCAGAGGTTTGGGTTTTCATCGGGTGACGACCGCGAGACTGCTGAATCTTTATTTATAGATGAAGATGCGCCTATCCTGCAAGGAATCAGAACTTATGTGACTCTATTTTTTGGTGCGAAGTTCTTTGATTAGCTCACGAATTTTCTCGGCATCCTGAACTTTGGGGGAGAGTTTCAGATAAGCTTCAAACTCATCGGCGGCGCGTTGATACTCTTTATTTCCCCAGTAAATTCCGCCCAGATAGCGGTGCGCCATCGCCACTTCATTTTTACCCAGACTGATGGCGCGTTCCAACTCTCGCTGTGCTTCCGCATATCTAGCGGCGTCGAACCGCTTGGTCTTCGTATCTTTGCTGAGATGAAGGAGAGCCAGGCCCAGATACATGTGTGCCGTCGAGGAAGAGTCATTCTTCTTTAGTGCCAGGCGCAACTGAGTTTCTGATTCTGCTATCTCCTTTTTTTCCAGCAGCGCGATCCCGTAATTGAGACGCGGCACAAATTCGTCCGGCTTGATTCTCAGAGAAGAACTGAGCGGTTCAATAGCTTTGTCTGGTTGACCGAGCTTCAAATACAGCACGCCCATTTCGTTGAGTGCCAGAGCGAATTCTGGATAATAGCTGACCGAAGCCTTCAACTGCTCAATGGCTTTTACGCTATTCCCTGCTCGCGCCGATTCAAGCGCCTGCTGGTAAAGATCAACCGCTTGTTTGGGCACATTAGCCAAAGCCGCGTTGAGCACTCCGGGCGTCGTATCCGCGTTGTTACCGGGTTTTAGTTGCAGATTGATGATGACGTTAAAATTGCGCGCGACATCTGCGCGCGCAATATCAGCACTGGAGAGCGAGCGACTTCTCACCGCGCCTTCTATATAAATTGATTCCCTGGCTACCTCATAATCTTTACCAGCATCCACTGTCAGCGTGTAAGAGCCGGGCGAGAGAGAATTGAAAGTGAAGCTGCCGTTGAGGTCAGCAATGACAGAAAGGGATTCGGAGCTTGAGCTATCAAGAGTCACTTTGACGGCGGTCGCATCTGAACGGCGTCCCGAAGGGAAATAGATGCGCCCCTGAATCGTATGCTTTCCGCCTGTGCCAGTATTGTCTATGCCGCCTTGTGCATAAATCGAGATTAAGGAAAACAGGAATAGTAGGACTACTGATATGGTTTGAAGAGAGCAGCGACGCACGCGATGGGTGCTGGCCCGACCTGAAGAGAAAAACATTTCAGCCAACTCCTTTCTCAAACGGCCAAAAGGTCGAGATTCATATTTAAGGATGAGCGCCGGATCGGATGGATAGAATAGCACAACGAAAAGAAGAGGGAGAAGCACTTTGGGCGCTCCTCCCTGCCAAACTTTTCACATGCCTGTGCGTGTGAAGCACAGGCATGTGAAAGCAACCAGTTTAGAACTGGAGCTTGACGCCCAAACGCAGCGATGACGGGAACTGGAAGATCGTTCCGGCACCGTAGGTCGGGTTTAAGAACGGCGGAACGCCCGAGATGCCGCTGTTGAGTTGGAATGACTCATCCAGACGAATCGCGCGCTGGTTATTGGTAACGTTGAACCAATCCAACTGGAGGCGCAACTGCTTGTTCTCTCCGATCTGAATCGGATAGTAAGCGTTCATGTCTAGATTCCAGGTGAACGGCGTGCGATTGGTACCGATGCTGTCAACCACGTTCGGGAAGCCTGTTGGCGCTGTGACAGCCACCGTCGGAACAATAGCCGTACCGCGCGGCAAGCCGAATCCTTCGTTGTTGCCGTAGATCGGATGCGGAATCAGTTGGTTGAACGGAATACCGCTTTGCGCACGGAATGAACCACCGATCAGAAGTTTAAACGGCGTGCGATAGCTGCCGTCAAATTTGAACTGATGCGGACGATCATTCGGTAAGCGTCCGTAGGTGTTATTCAACAAGCTGACGAGATCGAACAACGAGGTGATGTTCGGGTCAGCCTGACCGTTGTCATTTCGGAACAAGCCTTCGTAGTTACCTGTCAGGCTAGAGAACACGTAAGAAGCGATGAACTGGTAATTATTCGTAAACCGCTTCGTAGCTGTAATCTCAAGCGCACGATAGTAACGACGAGCGCGACCGAAGCACGCGCCAGCGCCACCACCAACGTGATTACCCGCCGCATCAAAAATAGGCGGCTCACAGGAGATGCGGTTTGTTATGCTCTCGCCTGGATTGAATAGGAAGTAGTTCTGACCATCGTCGAATGATCCATCTTCAATGACCGTGCCCTGAGCGCGATAGATACCGCGAACGCCAAGTGCCAGGTCTTTGACGACTTCATACTCGAAACCGGCAGTCGCTTCATTAACGGTCTGCGGCTTCAGATCAGGATCAATCGGCGTATGGGTCCCACCCAGATTGCCGAGGAAGGCTGTTACCGTTGAACCGGCAGCAGCATTCAACTGGCTAACGTTCAAGTTAATGTCGGTCTGAGTCGTATCACTGCCTGCGCGAACGTTGAGATCGAGCGGAAGTGGAGTTTCAAGGAAACGAGCATAGTTGATGAACACCTTGCCCTTGCCCTGTCCTGTGAAATCCCAGATCAGGCCGAGACGCGGCTGGAGGTTATCAAGGAAGTGGTTTAGCTTCAGGTAGGTCACACCGCCAGCGCCATAGGATTGCTGGTAGTCCCAGCGCAGACCGCCGTTAAGCTGGAGGTTTTTCATCACCTTATAGTCGTCCTGAATGTAGAAGCTCTCGACGTTCGAGCTAGTGTCACCCGCAGTAGTTTGGAGACGGAAGTCACGAACGCGCGTGCTGGAACGAATCAGGAATGGGTTTGTGCTCACTTGCGTAAGAGTGAGCGCTGAATTAGTGACCACGGAAGTCGGCCCGCCGAGGTTAACGCCAGCAGTAAGCAGTGCTTGAATGCGGGAAGTTCCCGTCGAATTCGGACACTGAATTTGCGTGCCCACGATCGTGCAAACAGCGAAGTTGTTGGTGATGCGTTCAGCTATCACCGAAGTGCTGGGAGTTCCAAGCGCAGCATTTCCAGGGAACGTAATAGGCACGCCGGTCGAAATAGTATTGATTGAGTAGATGTTCTTATTCCACTCAAAACCATACTTAATGGTCTGTTTCCCCCAGAGATTCTGGAATCTGGCCGAGAATTCCCTGCGGTCGCGGTTCTGAGTCGAGAAGAGACCGAAGCCTGGACCACGCGTAAAACCACGTGCCAACGTGCCGCCATTACCGTTAACGAAATCGCCCGTGCCAGTGCTGGAAGCGACGGTCACAGCAGTCGAGGTCGGAGTCAAAACCGTGCCGTTAGCAGCGACCACCGCGAAGGCGTCGGTAATTAGAGGAGCCGTTAGAGCCGAATCCGGAATAGTGTTTGCCCTCTGGAAGTGTAAACCAAATGCAAACTCACCAATCCAGGTCGACTTGATCGTCGAGTTCAAACGCGCGGTGTAGTTATGGCCGCCCGTCTCAATCGTGCCGTTATAGGCGGTGATGTCATTACCGAAGCCGGATTGGCCGAAGAGGAAGCCCTTCTGCTTCGTAAAATCTCCGAAGGTAGAGAAGGTCAGCGTGTTTCTCTGATTGATCCCGTAGGTTATCTTGCCTGAATAGAACGGCGTTGTGATCTTATTGTTGACAGGCGCATGGAAGGTCTGCGTCAAGAAGTAGTTCTTGCGCTGTTGCGGATTGAATGCGCCGAAGAACCAGAGCTTGTCCTTCTTGATCGGGCCGCCGATGTCGAAGCCCGCGTCAATCTCTGAAAAGCCGTTGGGCGCAGAGCCAGTGAACGGGAACTGCTTCGTTGGACGCACCAGTCCTTTGGTCGTAAAGTAGGCGAAAGCGTCGCCGCTCACTTTATTGCCACCGCTCTTCGTGATGACGTTAAAGATACCGCCCGTCGCCTTGCCGTACTCAGCGCCGTAAGCGCCCGTCTTGATTTCGACTTCCTGCACAAACTCGAACGGAAGATTCGCGCCACTGCCGCCGAAAGCCGGGTCGGTGGTGTTCACGCCATCGAGGATGTAGTTATTCTCGGGACCGGATGAGCCACCGACAGATGGATCGCGGTCTCGGCCTGAAGCATCGCGCAGACCTGAACGAGAGACCGTCGGGGCAATCGAGTAGAGACCCTGAACTGTGCGCTGTGTCGGGAAGTTCGAGAACTGCTCGTTTGAGACGTTCGATCCCGTCGTGTTGGCGCTGACATCAACCGCTGCGCCAGCAGTGTCTGTAATCGTCACCGTACCACCGACATTGCCGATATTCACCTGAATGTCGGCTGTGCTGGTTTTGGAGAGATTGACTTCAACGTTTTCTTTCTTGGTCTCAGCGAAGCCTTTTACGGCTCCGACTGAGACTGTGTATCTCCCCGGAGGAAGATTCAAAACTTCGTAATACCCCTGGTCATTCGTTTGAGTTGTCTGGGCACGAATCAAATTCGTGCCAGATACGGTGACAGTAGCATTTGGCACAGCGCCGCCCTGCGGGTCTGTGACCGTGCCTTCAATTGAACCCGTCGTTACTGTCTGAGCCATTGCGCTGAAGGTAAAGAGCGCCAGGCACAGTGCCAACAACGACATGGTAAATATTCGCATTTTCATGCTTACTATTCCTTTCTTGTTGTCCATGTCTTTATGCTAAACATGCCGCTTCACTTCCGAGTGCCGAAAAGTCTTTCCAGCGCGAGGGAACTCTGTTCGGCCCTCAGAGGGCTAAGCAACATGAGTTAATTGTTACTGTAGGAATTGCTTGATTCCACATCGTCCACGAAATTTGCAACTCTTATGCCCCATAACCACAAAGAGGTTAATACCTAGACTCTTCTTATACTTAGCTCCGAAACAGGAGGTCTAAAAAGGGCTTTTGAAATCCAAAAAAATGGTCAGAATCCATAAATCAGAACCGGGATTTTTCAGATTGTTACGGACGCTCGCGCGCGCCCGACCGTCCGCTCAGTTAATTCCCTCCGTTTCAATCACGGCACGCTGATTCACTCAACCACATTAGGCCAACCTCTTCAACGGCAACGCCGCAGCTTTCCGTAATAGGGCATGGAATCCATTTAACTACTTCGACAAGGTCGGAGTATGGGCCGGTGCCGAACGACACGCGCCATCGTTTTTCTATGAGCAGCATCGTCAATCTGCCCGGAGGATTACAGATTGCCCCGATTGTGCAGATAGAATCGGCGCGCGCCTACACGGCTGGCTACGGCGGCTCTGTTGACGTGCTTGGCGTAGGCGGCGGTCGCGGCACGTCTCACGTAGTTGTGTTTGCGAATAACCCGAACGATCTGAAAGCCACGCTCACGACGTTTTGCGATCCGGGCGCTTCTAAGGCGGTCGAATCTAAGAGCGCGACAGTCGGCCAGGAGTTGACCATGCGCACCATCAGCGATGTTGCGGGCAACGGCGTGCTCCTCATACCTAAAGGCTCAAAGTTAGTTGCTCATGTTTCCGAAGTTGCAACCAAAGGAAAGGACGAGCCGCAATCAAGGCTTGAAATAATAATAGAGAAGGCAGTCACGGCAAACGATGTCGAAATTCCTTTGCAAGCAATCGTAGCCGCAGTGGCCGCGCCAAAGAAAGACTCTCTCGCCTCTGACCCGACCTACGGAATGATGCGCTCGAACGAGCCGAAGGCGACCGGAGCAAGCCCCGGCAGCACATCGAGCACGGGAGGCTTGTCTTCAGCAAGCAAGGTCGGATCAACTGCGGCAGTTGCAACCGCTAACATCAAGGGCGCACCCGACGAGCCTTTAATATTGAACGAAGATTCGCAAGGCGCTATCGGTTACGATGGCCTCTCACTTTCGTGGCACTTGATGGCTCCGCCTCCGGTCACGGTCTTCTCAAGCAAGAGCAAGAATGTGAAGTTGGATGCGGGGACTCAGATGCTGCTGCGCATGTCTCCGCCTCGCGTGGCTAAATAGAGGAGAATGGGTTCACGCTCTCTGGCGCAAATAAAAACTTAAGGCGCGAAGAATAGAATCCTCTTTGCGAGCTTTGCCCTCTCTCTTTGAGCCAGAGAGCGTGAACCCATTCTTAATCACCTCTCGTTCATTCCCGAACTAGCAGCGCGGCGCTCCTTTGGGCTAATATCTGCACACTTAGAAAATGTCCGAACGAATCTACCGCGATCCTGTTCATAACATCATTCGTCTGCGCACAGACACGGACGAAGGACAATTGATGATGCGCCTCGTTGACGCGCCTGAGTTTCAGCGCCTGCGCCGCATCAAGCAACTGGGTCTTGCGCTCTACACATATCAGGGCGCGGAGCACTCGCGCTTCGCACACTCTCTTGGTGTGCTTCACCTAATGACGCGCGTGCTTAATCGTCTGGGCGAGAGCCATAGGATTAAAGAAGAGGATCGCGCGGCTGCGTGCGCGGCTGCGCTACTTCATGATGTTGGGCACGGCTCTTTCTCGCATGTGATGGAGAAAGTCCTGGGCTTTCATCACGAAGGCTGGACGGTGCGCGTCTGTTTAAGTGAAGAGACAGAGGTAGGCCGCCTTCTTCGCTCCTTCTCCACAGAACTTCCTGAGCGCGTCGCAAGCATCATAGAGGGAAAGTTTCATCCAGCCGCGCTCGCGCAACTCGTCTCGTCGCAACTGGACGTTGACCGCATGGACTATCTCTTGCGCGACTCGCTGATGACGGGAGCCAAATACGGCATCTACGATCTTGAGTGGATAATCAACGCGCTTCAGATTGACGAAGAGAATGATCGCATCTATGTTGCTGCGCGCGGCCTCTACGCCGTCGAAGAATATTTGCAGGCGCGCTACTACATGTTCCGTCAGGTCTATTTTCATCGCACTTTGCGTTCAGCAGAAGCGGTCCTGCGTTCCATTCTTCGCCGCGCTCTCAAACTTCTGGAAGAAGGCAAAGAGGTCTGGTGCGCGCCCGGCACACCGTTTGAAAAAGTCCTTCGCCGAGAGCCTTTGACTGTAAGCGAGCATCTTGAGATGGATGATTCCGATGTGCTCTTTCACATAAAGCAGTGGCAGCGAAGCTCTGACCCTGTTTTGAATGACCTGAGCCGTCGCTTCACGGGTCGTCGTCTCTTCAAAGCGATTGATCTGGACATGCCGCAAGCAGAGCGCGCGGACTTTTTGAGGGCGGCGCGCGAGATGGTCCAACGGGCTGGCTACGAGCCTGAGTATTATTTCATAGAGGACCACGCGGGCGACGTTCCTTATTACAACTACTACACGGCGGAAGTTGCAGAGCCGAAGGCGCGCATCTATGTTGAAGATGGTTACGCGCGCCCCTTGATACGCGAGATAAGCGAAGTCTCGGAGGCCGTGCGCGGCCTAAAGCGCTATCAACTCAACCGCGTCTGCTTTCCACCGGAAGTTAAAGAGAGCATCTATAATCTCTACCACAACGTCGCACCCGAACAGCGTGCAGTGGACGCAGCACGTTGAACTACGGGTTAGCACCGCCTGCTTAAGCTTGGCGGGTATGTGACGCATAACACCCGCCCAGCTTAAGCAGGCGGTACTGACATGAGGACTACATATAATTAATGTCAAATCGAGAAAGAATTGTGCAGGCTGTAGAGAGCGCCGTTGATGAACTGAACAGGCGATTGCCTGCCGGAATGAAGATTGAAAAATCATTGGACGAGCCGCTTTATGGAAAATCTGGAAAGCTTGAATCCCTTGACTTCGTGACTTTCATAATGGAGGTCGAGGAGAAGATTGGTGAGGAGTTCGGCATCAACGTGATGGTTACGGACGAGAAGCTTTTGTCCAAACAGGAGAGTCCGTTTTCAACTCTGGGAGCTTTGACGGAGTATCTTGAAGAAGTGTTGAAGGAAGAAGGCGTCGAAGAATAAGCGGGGCGCGAGAGTGCGTTTGAAATCATGAGAAGGATGAAAGCAGCAATCAAGGCCGTAGCATCTTATCTGCCCGTCACAGAGCTAACGAACGAGCAGTTGGCCGAAGAGTTCGGAGATGTTGAGCCTCAAGTCATCTGGGAGCGGACAGGCATAAAGGTGCGGCACATCGCAAGCTCGGACGAATGCGCTTCCGATTTAGGTGTTGCAGCCGCCCGCCATCTTTTCGAGAGCGGCGCGACTTCTCCAGATGAGATTGATTTTCTTCTTCTCTGCACGCAAAGCCCCGACTACTTTCTTCCGACCACAGCCTGTCTGATGCAGACGCAATTGGGTTTGCGAACCAGTTGCGGCGCGATTGACATCAATCAAGGATGCTCCGGTTACGTTTACGGTCTCTCTCTGGCGAAGGGAATGATTGAAACGGAAGCGGCGCGCAATATCCTGCTCATCACCGCCGACACTTACACACGCTTCATCAACCGCCGGGACCGAAGCGTTCGCACACTCTTCGGCGACGGCGCTTCTGCGACTTTCATCTCGGCGCAAGAATCTGAAGAAGATTTAATCGGTCCATTCGTTTTCGGCACGGATGGTCGCGGCGCGGAGCAGTTGATAGTTCAGGCTGGAGGTTGCCGCCGCCCGCTCGACCAAGCGGCTATGATCGAGAGAGCGGACGAGCAGGGCAACTGGCGCTCCTCACGGAATCTTTACATGAACGGGCCGGAGATTTTTAACTTCACGCTGCGAACAGTTCCGCAGGTGATGGACGAGTTAATGAATAAGTCCGGGCTGAGTCTGGAAGAGATTGACTACGTCATCCCGCATCAGGCAAACAAATTTATGCTTGAGCGATTGCAGCGTCGAATGAAAGTCTCGGCTGAGAAATTCCACATAGACCTTGAGCAGACGGGCAACACTGTCTCGTCCACAATTCCCATAGCGCTTGAGGGTGCGCGCAAACAGGGAAGATTGAGCGCGGGCCAGAGAGTCGCGCTCGTAGGTTTCGGCGTGGGCTATTCGTGGGCGGCGACAATCGTGCGTATATAGCAAAGTCAAAGTCCGTATATGACCATCCGGGAGATAGCGAAAAAGATTCTGCCGCAGGGCGCGTTTGAAAAAGTGCTACGCGCTCGAAAGCGTGTGCAGCGCGCGCGCGTAGAGAGGCTGCCGCAACTCTCTGAAAGTGATTTTCAGAAAATCCTCACGGAGCAACTCGGACTCGTCAAAGACGACGTGGTCTATGTTCATAGCTCCGTTGATAGAATGCATCTTGCGTTTCCCTTCTACAGAATCCTCTCTCTCATTAGAGAAGCGATAGGTCCAGACGGGACAGTTCTATTCCCAACCTATCCGAACCTGCGCATCTCTTCTTACGAGTACCTGCTGCGCGGCGAACGCTTCGATGTTCGTCGCACACCGTCTTACACGGGATTGCTGAATGAGTTCGCGCGGCGGCAGCGCGGCGCGTTGAGAAGCCTGCACCCTACAAAATCTGTCTGCGCCGCAGGACCACTGGCGCGAGAGTTAACGGCCACGCATCAATTATCTCCCTACCCGTATGATGTGTGCAGTCCTTACTATAAGCTCATAGAGAAAGGAGCGAAGATCATTGGCCTCGGCGTCTCCACCAGAAATCTATCGTTCGTCTATTGCGTTGACGACGCGCTGAAGGATTCATTTCCCGTTCGGGTTTATCACGACCACATCTTTGAGGTCGAGTGCGTCAATTACGAGAGTCGCGTCGAAAGGGTCAGAACCTACGCACACAACATGAGGCGGATCATTCACGACGTGCCCAGATATATGAAGACGCATATCCCGGCTGAAGTCTGCCGGGACATGGTCATTGATGGAATGAATTTTTTCAGAGCCGACGCGCCGAAGCTATTTGAGTTGATGCTCGCTCTGGCTAAGAAGGGCGTCACGGTTTACGCGCCTTCGGTTTACACGAAGCGGTCCGAATCAACGCCTTCATAATTGAGCAGCGTCTTCGACAAGCTATTTCTTATCAGGTTGCGGCGCGCTCTTTTTAGTCTCGCCGGGAGGCGTCCCCGCTCCACGCAGATTGACGAACTTGTTCAAGGTATCGAACCAGAAGGGCGCTCCCTGCGAAACTGCAAGGACCGAAATTAGAAGCCCGAAGAATTTCACTACCCTTCCGGGCCACCACTTATCAGGGACTTGCTCAAGCCTGTACTCTTCCGGGTCGTTCGGATCGGGTTTCCATCCGAGAGGCAGGTGTAGATTATTACCCGCGTTGATTAAGTCCTCACGAGCTTTGGCGTCCGTTGTCGGATTGCTCCCAATCTTTTCTGCCGCGGCAACGACAGAGGCGCGCAGGGTGTTGTCGCGATTAAATCTCTCGACCAGCGCAATCGTGTCAACGTTGGCTGCGCCGACTACGATCCCAGCTATGATGACAAGCACAACCTGCGTCCAGCGCTTGTACCAGCCGCCCACGCGGTCCATAGCCTGATTGAACCAGTCTTCTACATTCTGGCGCAATTTCTCAACTTGCTGCCCGGTGGATACGATCTCGTTTGTGATAAGTGTCGTCTCGCGTCTTGTCTTATCTACGAGTACCAGAAGAGATTCCTTTGTGTGCCCGTCTGGAAGTTGCTCTACGGCTGTCTGAATATTTCCGAGCGGGTCTGGATGTTTTGCTGCCAGTTCGCGCCCAAGCGCCAACGCTTTTTCAAGCGCGGTTGAGGCCGCAGCAAGTGCCTCAGTGTCCTTGTGTCCTGTGACGTTTAGAGCCGCTTCTTCCGCGCTGCTGTGCGCCGCGCGTGCGGCTGCGGCGCGTTTCGCTAAACTATTGGCCTGACCTAGAGCGACCTGAGCATCGTCTTTCTTCTTTTTCAAATCGGGGTCATCGGGACTTTTCGCAAGGCTAGCTGTGGCTGCATCCAGGTCCTTCTGTTTTTGATTGATGGCATCTTGCCAGTTATCTGCTGCGCCTTTTGATCCCAGTAAATCTATCAGAGCCAGGCTGAAGGTGTTGGAAGGCATATATGACGGGAGTCGAGTGTGCGCTTTGAGGTCCGCCACGCCCTGAGAAATCCCATCCACCAGACCGTGCGAATAGAGTTGCTGAGCGAGGCCCGTAAATTTCGGGTCGTTGAGAAGATTTTTAATCCCTTCGAAAAGGTTTCTGCCGCGCTTGTTTATTATCGAAGAGAATATTTCGTTGACGGCGCTACAGACTAGGCTGATGAAGAGATAGACAAAAATAACGCCGATAGCTACTTCAAGGATGGTTGAACCGAACATGGGGGTGCTCCTTTCCGAGCGAGATGTTAAATGAAACCTCCTCGCAGCAAGCTGTGCGGGGAATTAGACCTTTAAGGATCGATCAAAGACTGAAGCTGAAATTCATCGGCATGAGAAAAAAGGCTGGAAATCAGTCTAACGAAGAATGGTCCGTTCGAGCCAACCGATGAGAAGAAAACGTAGGCACAATAGTCTCGATCTGAGCAACTGTCAAGAGTTTTGTAGCTCTAAAGCTGCACGCTTATAGACGCTACCAAAATAATTTGCGGCTTCGACTGACGACGCATAGACGAACATTGATGCGCTGGTCCGCAAAGCCATCCCCGGCTGCTCAGAAAAAGGTGGCTTTCAGTTTTATAGATGAAGGTCGCCTCTATTTATAGAGGCGGTTTCGCTAACCACTAAAGGCTTGTGCACTACGCCTTTCTAACCGGATACTCGCCAGCCTGAAGTCTTTCTGCAAGTTCGGTGAGCGTTGCAAACTTTATGTCCACTGCCTTTGAGATTTCAGCGATGAACCGTTCGATGTCAAAGAAGTCTTTGATATATTTCGAGTGGTTCGTCAATATCACTGGAACACAACTTAGTTTTGTCGCCCGCGCTCTCAAGCGTATCGCCGCAATCATCTCCTTCAGCCCAGCGTAATCAAGCTGGCTTATGTCTGCGACCATGTACTTGCCCGCGAGGCTTGGCCTTATAGCTTTGTCATAGACGCGCGCAAGTCGTGACGATCTTCCGACCTCTGCCCATTCCTGATTAGCGTAGTCAGTCTTACCTTCATTCTCTTTCGCGCCGCGCGAAGATTTCTGCCCGGCTTGTCGAACCGCTTTCAAAACGGTCTGCCTGAAAGACTGCCGCCGCGAGAGCGTGAAATGAAAGATGGGCACGCAGATGATTGGTTCCGTTTTGTCCGAGACGCGTCGAGCGTCTTCCATGAGCGGATAAAAGGGCAGGAAACTCTCTTCGCAATCCGTGTAGTCAAATCGTAGATTGCGCGTGTTGACGCTGAGGCCGCCGACGATGCTCATGTCAAAAACTATCCCGAGCTTTACCAGAAGACTAAGCGCAAACTTTGATGGAGCGATGATGGATGCACCGGCGCGGAAAGCAACGCACCTGTAAGCAGGATCGAGCGGGTGTAAAAGTTCTTCCAGATATGTTTTACTTTCGGCGAGCATCGAATAGGCTGTGTCCTGGTCGTAGTTAGGAAGCGCCCAGTCTCCTGACAGAATCCACCGACCATTTTTATACTGAACTTTCGACCACTGCGGGTGAACGTGAAGTTGAATGTCCTGACCGTGACGGAATGCTTCGCGCACGTGATCGTCCCATTCATCGGCCAGAGGTTTTAGCTCCTTGTGTTTGTCCTGAAACTTTCTGAATGCGAGTTGTTGCATCACCTCAACGTTGAATGTGCTTCGCACTCCGTAGCTTTCATAAATCCTGCGAAGCTCTTTCATGGGATGAAACTGGATTTGCGCAATACGGCCTGAGCCATTGCCGCGCAACTCCCAGTCATCCGTTAGCGCCAGGTGAATCGTAGTGTCAGGCATTGTTTTCTGGTAATTTGAAATGAATATAAGGCGCGCTTTATGCTTAGCGACTCCAGCGTCTTGGCGAGAAATAATCTCACGCTGGAGGGCAAAGACGCAAAGCGTAAGGCGCGAAGAAAATAAGGTCCAAAGGCAAGTCTCGTCCAGATGAAATCGTTATAATAATGCTGAAGCCTTGCTACATTCTCTTCATAATACTTACGGCCTGCGCGCTCTCTACGAATTCAGTTGCGCAAACCGGTGCGCCGAGCGTGAGATTAGCCATACTTGACTTTGGCGAGACTGAAACCGCGCGTCGCGCATCCTCAAGACTCGCGCTCGCGCTCTCGTCCAACAATGATTTTTCGTTGATAGACCGCGATGAGAGTCGCGCGGCTGCGCTGGGCGCTGGCTACAAAGGCTCGCTCAATATGTCTTTGCAGGAGGCGCGCGATCTTGGCGCGGCAACGGGAGCGGATTTCTACATCACGGGCGACGCTCAAACCATCAGACGTTCATCGTCCGCGCGTCCTGCTTATTACGAATCCTACGCCTCCGTCTTCATCGTCAGCGCGCGAACGGGCAAGTTGGTTTTGTGGGATCGCCCAAGCTTTGAAGCCGCGTCGCCCGTTGAAGCCGAAGAATCTTTGCTCAAAGAGTTGAACAGTAAAGCAGAGCGTTACGTTAATTCGATTCGTAAAGCGCTGGAAGCAGAACGCCAGATGCGCGCACAAATGATTTCAGATGCGGGCGCTTCACCACCGGTCATCGAAGATGCGCCGGATGACGAAGCGAGTGCCGCGCGTGAAGGCGTAAGACTGCCGCAGCCCTATCGCCGCCTGCGCCCCTCTTATACAGAAGAGGCCGCACGCGCCGAAGCGGAAGCCACAGTTGATGTTGAGGTCGAGATTGACACGAACGGCGAAGTCTCCGGTGTAGAAGTTGTGCGCTGGGCCGGATTCGGTTTGGATGAAGCGACCACGAGCACCGTTAAGCAATTACACTTTCGCCCCGCCGTGCGCGATGGGCTTCCTATTCCGATGCGCGTCCTGCTGCGCTATAATTTCCGAAAGCCTCCGAAGTAAGGCAAAAGGTAAAAGGCAAAAGTAAGGAGTTTAGAAACTTGAAGCGTCTTTGTCTGTTTTTCATTTACCTTTTACCTTTTTCCTTTTGCCTTTTACCTTCACTTAGCGCAACGAGCGCATCAAGTGATATTCGGCTCGCCGTCTTCGATGATGTCTGGGAGACTGTGCGCGAGCGTTATTATGATCCGACTTTTCATGGTCTCGATTGGGAGACGGAGCGCGCGCGATTTCGTCCGCTCGCAGAGAGCGCACAGACAACTGCCGAACTTTACAGCGTGATACGCAGCATGTTGAGCGATTTGAAGGATGCTCACACGCGCGTCTTTGCGCCGGATGAGCGGTTCGATTGGCAGCACTCGCCGTTCATAAACGTAGGCATAGCGGACCGCGAAGTCGGACGCTTACCTGTCGTTGTTTCCGTCGAACAAGGCTCAGAGGCCAAGCGCGGAGGAGTTCCCGCGCGCGACCGTGTCACAAAGATTGACGGCGAAGACGCCGTTCGTTTGTTCGCACGACGGTTGAAGGAGCAGGCTGGCTCGTCAACGCTTGCGGCGGCGCGCGTGGAGGCTATGTCGAAGCGGTTTGA